>Ga0210409_10002192_pt1 | contig 23587 bp, 20 predicted proteins | sample IncBWH17MmetaG_FD_161649 | JGI IMG/M metagenome (GOLD analysis project Ga0210409, IMG submission 161649) | Forest soil microbial communities from Barre Woods Harvard Forest LTER site, Petersham, Massachusetts, United States - Inc-BW-H-17-M | ecosystem: Environmental > Terrestrial > Soil >...
AGTATTTTCGCCGCAGCCGAGAGTGTTGGCGGAGTGGAATACTACCTGGTGGAACAGGAGGGCAGCCGCTTCTCGGAACTTGACACGGCCCAGAAGTGTCTTGCCGAGTTTCGGGCCAAGCATTCAGTTTGATCCGCACCGGAACTCCGGTCGCGCCCAGCTAGGCGTGATCCACGATGGTTTCGGTCGCTGCATCCCAATACTGTTTTTTGCCTGACCAATACGATTCCGCCGCCATCATGCACGCCACCGAATGAGCAAATCCATCCTGCACCGTGCGGTTAGGCTGCTGGCGAGAACGGATGCAGTCAAACCAGTTGGCCATGTGCTCCGTTGACATGTCATCGATTCCCATCGGCGGCAGCGCGGTTTGGCCCGGCAGCAGCACATATTTGGAAGCACGCTGTTCGTCAATGTCGGCGTTGTCTTCGTGATTGCCTTTTTCTTGTGTCACTTGATAGCGCGGACTTCCCTCTCCGCCGATGTTGGTGAGCGTCGCCTTTTTTCCCATGTAACGCGTGGAGCTTGGCGCGTCGTTCCCAAAGCTGGTTGAATAGCTGACCAGAAAGCCCTTGGGATATTCCAATAGAGCCTGGAACGTATCGGCATTCTCACGCCCATCGTGCCACGCAAAGATGCCGCCGTGCGCAACCACCGAACGCGGAAAGCTGTCGTTCATAAACCAGTTCACCATGTCGATTGCATGACTCATCCACTGGTCCGGAATGCCGCTGGAGAACTCCTTGTACAAACGGAACTCACAATACACTTTGGGATCAAACGGGCGGTATGGCTTGGTCATCAGCCATTTACGCCAATCGGTGTCTTCTTCGCGGAGCAGCTTCGTTTGCGGGCGTCCGCGCCATCGGGGCCCGTGATAATTCCAGACAATTTCCACCTTGCTGATGTCTCCCAAAGCGCCGCTATGCACCAGTTCGCACGCGGCGATCGGATAGGGTTCGCTGCGATGCTGCGTCCCCACCTGCACGATGCGATTATTTTTCCTTACCGCGTCGCGCGCCGCCTTGGCTTCATCCAGCACGTTGCCCATCGGCTTTTCTACGTACGCGTCTTTGCCCGCCTCTGCCACCATTTTCAGAATTGGCGAGTGCGAGTGCTCCGGCGTCGAAATAAGCACCGCGTCGACGTCTTGCAGCGCCAGGACCTCTTCCACATACTGAATTCCTCGCGGAGCGCGGCCGTAATACTTTGTATTTGTCGCGACAGCCTTTTCGCGGTTCAGTCGCCACAAATCGCACACGGTGGTCATTTCCACGTTGTGGCTGGTTTTCAGTTGTGAGGCAATTACATCCAACTCTTCGCCGCGGCCCCCGATCCCTATGTGGCACAACGAAATCCGATCGTTCGCGCCGGGAATTCTGCTGTACGAAAGAGCTGTGCCTGCAAACGCTGCCCCTCCGGCAAGCAACGCAGCCGATTTGGTCAAAAACGTTTTTCGGTCCATGGTATCTTTCGGGTCGCTCATTTCCCCTCCCGCCATTCCCTTTCGAACGGCCATGCACGCGCGTATCGTGGCGGTGACTCGAGGCCGCACAACAAAATGTCGCTGCGGGAAGAGAACATCACGTGGCTGGTATGATGTCAAGGCACCAAACGCCGGCTCGGACCATCGAAAATGATCATTCGCGTATTTGACGACAACAATTCTCTGGCAGGAGCTGCAGCAGCTCAGGCCGCGGCCGCCATCCGCTCGGCGATCGCTTTCCGCGGGCGTGCGCGCATCGTCGCCGCCACCGGAGCATCGCAGTTCGCCTTCCTTGAGGCGCTGACCACAACTCCCGGCATCGATTGGAAGCGCGTCAAGCTTTTTCATCTGGACGAATATATCGGCCTGCCGATGAATCACCCTGCGAGCTTCTGCAAATATCTACAGGAACGGCTGATCGGCAAAACAGGGATCACCAATTGTCATCTGATGAAGGGCGACGCAGATCCCGCTGAGGTCATCCGCCTCGCCAGCGAGTCCATCATGCAGTCTCCCATTGATGTCGCCTTCGTCGGCATCGGCGAAAATGGGCATCTTGCGTTCAACGACCCGCCTGCCGATTTCCAAACCGAGGACCCGTACATCATCGTGCAGCTCGACGAAGCGTGCCGCCGCCAGCAAGTTGCTGAAGGATGGTTCGAAACTATTTCCGAGGTTCCCGAGCGCGCGATCTCCATGTCCATACGCCAGATCCTGAAGGCACGGGAAATCGTTGGCGTCGTGCCCGATGCCCGCAAGGCAACGGCAGTGCAAGCCTGTCTCGAGGGAGACATCAATCCCAAGGCGCCCGCGTCGATTTTGCGCACCCATCCCAATACCGCCATTTATCTCGATCGGAGTTCAGCAGGATTGTTAAGTGCCGATACGCTTTCTGCATCCGCCGCATCATCCTGATAGATGTAGCCGGCGTCACTCACTCCTCGCGCAGCAGGATCGCAGCATCGACCGACAACGCGCGTTGCGCGGGAATCCACGTCGCCAGCAGCCCCAGCAATACCATCGCTAGAACCACGCCACCCAATACCAGCGGATCCCGCGGCGTGGCCTGATACACGATGAAAGCCAGCACCCGGGTCGCCAGAATTCCCAGCAGCAATCCCGCCGCAGAACCAAGAGCCAGCAATTTCAATGGTCGTGCCAGCGCCGCCTGCAGCACTCTCCTGCGCTGCGCGCCAAGAGCGATCCGGATTCCCAACTCCCGCAGACGCTTGCTGACGGAGTACGCCGCCATTCCAAAAATGCCCGTGACCGCCAGCAGCGCGCCCATCACGCCCATCACACCCAGCGACACCGTGGCCACGTGCGGGGCAAACAGAGCTGCGTCCATGGTCCACGGTCCGATGGTAAACGGCAGCCCTGCATCCAGGTCCTGCAGAGTAGCCTTCATGGCTGCCGCCAGTTGCTGCGGGTCGCGATCTGAGCGCACCACCAGGCAGGTCACGCTGGAGGGCGTTTGCAGAAATGGCAGAAACATCGCGGGCTGCGGCTCCTCGGCGAGGTTCAGATATTTTCCATCTTCGACGATGCCCACCACTTGTACACCAGTTCCATCCGCCATCTTATAGTTTCTGCCGATTGCGTTTGTCACCGAGCCAAAGATTTTGCGCGCAAACTGCTGGTTGATGACGGCTACGCGCGGGGCGTTTTTGTCGTCATGCCACGAGAAAGTCCTGCCCGCCAACAAAGCTGTGCCCGCCGCATGGAAATAATCGGGAGAAATGTTATACAGAAAGGCGTTCGCAGCTGCATTCGACAAACTCAGATCGGTCGTTTGTTCGGTGAAGACATCCGATTTGATCCAGCCTCCTCCCAACGGTGGCCAGGAAACCAATCCCACAGACTTTGTGTCAGGAATTGTCTCCAACGCCTCGATCATGCGCTTTTGCATTATGGCCACGCTGTCGCCGCGGTAACCAGCGGTACTTAGATCGGTGTGTACCAACATCGCGTTCCGTGGTTCAAAACCGAAATTGCTGTGCAGCGAGCGCAGTAGTCCACGCACAGCGACCAGCGAAGAAGTCACCAGAAGTGCGCAGATGGCAATTTGCACGCCAAGCAATAAATCTCGCACGGTGATCCGCCGCCCAACCTTCCCGATTGAACCCGTCTTGATGATCTCGTACGGATTCGTGCGGAGGATTTGCCTCACTGGGACTGCGCCAAACAGGAAACCGCTGGCCAGAGCCAACAGCAAAGCGACCCAATAAACATTGGCGTCCGGATGGACAGGTATATGGAGAGAATGAATTCCCGGCAGTGGCTCCCACGTACTCAGGGCCCGCAATAGCGTTATGCTGCCCAATAATCCGACCGTGCCTCCAACGAGTGAAATCAGCACGGATTCGGTGAATACCTGCCGCAGAATGCGGCTGCGGCTCGATCCCAGCGCGAGACGCAAAGCAACTTCCCGGGAACGGTCCGCGGCGCGTGCGGCAAACAGGCTGCCCAGGTTGGCGCACGCCGCCAGTAGAATCAATCCCGCCAGCAGCATCAACCCGGTAACGAATGCCTTCACCGGACCGCCCAGGAAGTCCCCGGCAAGACCCGGACGGGTCAATGTGAATTTCATATCCGCATCGTCTTTCGGATAGCTCTTTTCCAGATAGGCGCCAATGGAGTTCAGATCGGCAATCGCCTGCGCCGGAGTGACTCCCGCCTTCAGATGCCCCAATGCCATCAACAGGCCGCGGTTTCCCCGCGCGTTCAGGATATCTTCCCCGTCCAGTTGCTCTCTATTCGCGAGCGGGATAAAAAAATCAGGAGAGATAAATAACAAAGTCCCTTGGAAATCGGGTGGCGCTACACCGACGATAGTAAAAGGATGCTTGCTAAGCCGAACAACTCGGCCGACCACACTGCGATCGTCCTGAAAGTGGCTGTGCCAGAACGAGTAGGTGAGCACCATGTACGGAGCGCTGTTCGGCCCATGCTCATCGGCGGCATTGAAGAAACGACCCAGGTATGGCTGAATTCCCAAGGCGTCGAAGTAGTTCCCGCTCACCTCATAGCCCCCGACCTCAGTTGGATCTTTGCCCTTATCCAGCCCCGCCCAGCACACGTTATAAGCTGCCAGACCATCGAAGCTGTGGTTGCGATCGCGAAGATCGAGATAGTCGGGATACGACTCCAGCGGTGACTTATCACTGCCATGCTCGATTCCGTACAGACTCTGCGCCTCCGGCACATTCTTCGGGTGCAGAATGAGCGCATTCAAAATTCCAAAAACCACGGCGTTCGCGCCGATCGCCAATGCCAGCGTCACAACCGCAGCGATTGTGAATCCGGGAGACTTGTGCAACACGCGAAGGCTGAAACGCACATCTTGTACCAGCGTCTCGATGAAATTGTTGCCGAGCGCGTCGTGGCATTCCTCTTGGTATTTCACCTGGCCGCCGAACTCGATTCGCGCGCGGCGTTCTGCCTCGGCGCGATCTAGGCCCGAGCGTTCCAGATCATCCGCGCGGTGCTGGATGTGCGAGCGCAGCTCTTCTTCCATCTCGGCGTCGATCTCAGAACCACGGAACAGTGCGGCGATGCGGAAGCGAATCGAGTCCAGGAGTCTCATGCTTCCTCGGGTTGCTCAGCGAGAGCTGCGCCAATAGCCGTGGCAAGACGATTCCAACTCTCCGTCTCTTCGCGCAGACGCTTGCGGCCCGCGGCGGTCAGTTCGTAAAACTTGGCGCGGCGATTGTTCTCCGACGTGCCCCAGCTGGCCTTGAGCAGCCCCTGACGCACCAGACGAAACAGACCGGGATAGAGCGCCCCCTGTTCGATCAACAGTGCGTTGCCGGAGATTTGTCCGATGCGCAGAAGGATGCCGTAGCCATGGAGTGGGCCGAGTGAGACGGCCCTGAGAATTAGAAGGTCGAGAGTTCCGGGAAGGAGTTGCGCTTGGCTTGGCACGAGGCCTCCTAAGTTGGTTAGGAGTCTATGCGCTCTCTCCTAAGCTGTCAAGGAGAAAGTAAGACAACGCGTCGAAAAGGGTTTCACAGACCTATTAATATGTGGCTCGTTGGCTACGCGCGTCGTTGACGAAGCCCAGGAAGCGATCGGCCAACGTGCGAATGCGTTCCTCCTGGCGCAAATGAATGGCTTCTCTGGAGATCAATTCCTTGCCTATACCCAACGCGGTGGCCCCCGCCAGAATGAAACCGTAGGCGGTCTTCTGGTTCACTCCACCCGCTGCAATCATGGGAACGCTGGGAAACATGGCCTTCAGCGCTCTGATATAGCTATCGCCGCCGACCTGCCCGCAGGGAACGATCTTGATGAAATCTGAACCTGCTTTGCGCGACACAATCACATCGGTCGGGGTCAGCGCGCCGGGAAAGACCACTACGTTCTCCTTCACCGCGAAATGCACCACATCCAGATCAATTCCGTCGCTGGTCAGGAACTTCGCTCCCGCTTTCAGGCACAGCCGCGCCGTCTCCACGTCCAGCAAGCTTCCCGCTCCTACAATCATTTCCGGCGCGTTTTGCACCAGGTGGGAAATTACCTCGATCGCTCCGGGCACTGTCAAAGTAACTTCCACAATGGGGATGCCGCCCCGGTAGACCGCTTCCGCGGCGAACATCGCGTCGTCGGCGGAGGACACGCGAACGGAAGGGATAATGCCAACTTCCTCAATGCGCCTGCGCACCTCGTTTTTGTTCACGGACTTGGCTCCTTCCGAGATCGCCCTACTAACGGCCAGCCATGGCGTCTCGAAGTGTTTCAGTATTTTGTCAGCCATTCCTCAACGCGGCCCGAGTCAGCGTAGCAGAAGACCGGGCATCACGAGGACATCCACGCTACCCAATGTCCACCAAAGAAACAACTTGCTGGCGTTCGTTTGGCCAGAAAAATTACGGCAAGTTTCTGGTAGCCACGGCTTCGCGCAACTGCTCGAGCGCGAGCAGATAGGATGCGAGTGCCTGGCGGTAAGCGAGTTCCGCGGCGCGATAACTACGCTCCGCGTCCAGAAAATCGATCAGGGCGAGGCCGCCGCGGTGGTAGGCGTAATCGGCGATGTCCCGGGACTTCCTGGCGATGTCTCGATACTTGTCCCGGTACAGCAAAACCACTCGTTCACTGGATTTCAGTCCTTCGTAGGCGTCATTTACGTCAGTCAATACTTGACCGTTGGTGAACTTTTGCTGCTCGGTCATTTGCGTAATGACGGAACCCGTGCGAGCGATTTCTCCCTGGTTGCGGTTGAAGATCGGCAGCGGAATGCTCGCATAGATATTCGCGGCATTGATGCCGTTGACGTGGGAGTAGTTCCCCTGGACGGTAAGATCCGGTACTCCATTCGCTTTGGCCAGCGAATAGCCGCTGTTGGCCGCGGTCACGCCTTGTACCGCGGCGCGCAAGTCCGGGCGGTTTTGCAGGGCTTGCAGTTTCAAATCATCGAGGTTGCCCTTCATCGGCAGATAATCGAACGCGTCCACCACGTCGTAATCGGCGGACACAGATTCGTAACCCAGCAATTGCCTGAGGTCGGACAGTCCCTGCTCCCGGGCGAGTTGCGCCGATTGCAAATCCATCTGGAATTGCAGCAACTGGATTTCGATCATCAGGTAGTTACTCTCGCTGATCCCGCCCGATTTGAATTGAAATTCTCCGATATCCACGGTCTTTTGAAAGCTCTTCAAGTCCTGTTGCGCGAAATCAATCGTCGATTCCGCCAGTTGGACGCTGACGAATAGTGTGGCTACCTGGTACGTCAGGGCGCGCTCGTTGTCCGCAACCAGCGAGCGCGTCTGCGCTGTCACATCTTTCGCGGCCTGATAGCGGCGTTCACGTTTTTTGCCGCGCTCGATGAGGTAGCTAAGCCCAATATCGCCTTCCGTGTTGTTTTTCAGATAATCGCTTGTAGGCACGCCTGGATAAAGGCCCGGGTTTTGACTCGAAGGCGCGCCGAGAGGGATGTATTCCCAATCCGCGAACAGCGCGGGATTGGGACGCAGGTTCGCCGTCACCTCCAGCGCCAGGCTCTGGTCGATCGCGGTTCGGGCGGCGATCATGTTGTGATTGTGCTGCAGCGCCATCTGGATGGCTTCGTCGAGTGTTATCCGGACGGGTCCCTTGGCCGCTTGGCCGAACGCGCAATTGGCAAATGTCACTGGAAACAACGCCAAACAGCCCAGCAAGCCGACGCGGATGAAGTTAGAAACGCAATTCATACCCTTAGCTTTCAAAGGATTCCTCCGGTTCCGGTAGCTTGTCGCCGGGTCGCGCGATCCAGACATATAACGTTGGCATTAGAACGATGCTCATCACCAAGTCGGAGATGAGGCCTCCCACGATGACAATCGCAAACGGCCTTTGCGAGTCGGAACCGATCGCGTGGGACAGTGCTGCCGGGAGCAAGCCGAGAGTTGCCACCAGCATCGTCATCATGACGGGGCGAAGCCGCAGTACAGCGCCGTCAATGGCAGCATCCGTGACGGAATGGCCTCGCGCGCGAAGCTGGTTAATGTATTCAAGCATGATCACGCCGGTTTGCACCGAAACGCCGAAAAGCGCCAAAAAGCCAACACCCGAGGACACGCTGAAGTGCGTGCCCGTGATCAGCAGCGCTAGCAACCCACCGATACGAGCCATGGCCACGTTGGTAAGAATCAGAAGAGCCCACTTCACCGACTTGAACATGCTGTAGAGGATGATGTAGATCACCAGGATGGTCAGGGGCACGATAAGCAACAAGCGTGCTTCCGCCCGTTTTTCACTCTCGTATTCGCCCGACGAATCGATGCGATAGCCCAGCGGCATCTTCACTTTTTCACCGATCCGTTTGATGGCCTCTTGGACCGTAGTCCCCAGGTCCCGCTCTCTCACATTGAAGGTGATTGCCAGGTAACGGCCGTTGCCTTCCCGATAGATGTCGTACGCGCCATCCTTCACTTCGACTTTAGCCATCTGCGCCAGAGACACCCGCTCTCCGCTGGGGGAAAGCAGCCGAACTCTCGCAATGGCGTCTTGGGTTTTGCGATAGGTCTCTTGATAGCGCACCACCACGTCATAGCGCGCTTCACCCTGCAGCACTTGACTCACCGCGTTCCCACCCACCGCCGTTTGGACGGCGTCTTGTATGTCCGCGACGTTGATTCCAAAACGCGCGGCTTGCCGGCGGTCGATAATGATGTCGAGATTGGGCTGGCCAAAATCGCGTAAGAGCTTGACGTCATGCATGCCTTTGATACCCGACATGACGCCTACAACTTCTTCTCCCTTTTGCTCGAGAATCTTCAAGTCGTCCCCGAAAATCTTGAACGCCAGCTGACCCTTCGTGCCCGTAAGGGTCTCTCCGACGTTGTCTTCGATCGGCTGCGAGTAGTTCCAAACCGCCCCGGGGCATCTTTTCTGAATCTCGCGGTCCATCGCGGCGATGAGTTCCTCTTTGCTCTCATGAAATGCTGGCCGCCATTCATCATGCGGCTTCAGGTCAACAAAAAACTCGGTGTTGCCGAATCCCCCGGTGTCGGTGCCGTCATCCGGCCGGCCAGCCTGCGATACGACCGTTTTCACCTCTGGGAAGGACGCAAAGACGTAGCGGGCGCTGGTTGCAAATCGCTCCCCTTCCGTGAGACTGGTGCTGTTCGCCAAGGTGCCGCGCGCCCAGATCGCGCCTTCGTCCAGATGAGGCAAAAATTCGGAACCGATCACACCGCTGAACCACAAAAAGAGGCTTGCCGCCAGCGCCGCCAGACCGATGCCCACGGTAAGAACGCGATGTTCGATGCACCATCGCAAGCGCCTTCGATAGCGCTCGATCAGAAAAGCCATAACCGGGTTGTGCCACTCCCGAACACCACCGCGAAACAAAACGCTGGCCAAAACAGGCGCCACTAATATCGAGAAGGTCAGCGCTCCCAGTAGCGCAAAAGCAACAGTCAAGGCCATGGGCCTAAACAAGCGGCCTTCCACCCGTTGCAGCGTGAAGATCGGCAGGTAGGCCGTGATGATGATGGCGATGGCATAGAACACCGGGCGTTGCACTTCGTGGGCAGCCTCGCGGATATGCTGCATCGGTGATTTCCCGTTAGCGGTTTCGCCATTCTTCCTGCGGCTCAAATGGCGAATGATGTTCTCGACCATGACGACAGCGCCATCGACAACCATGCCGAAATCCAACGCGCCCAGCGACAGAAGGTTCGCAGGAACCTTGCTTAAGTCGAGCCAGATCGACGCGAACAGCAAAGAAAAGGGGATGGTAAGAGCAACAATGAAGGCTGCCCGAATGTTGCCAAGAAAGAGCAGGAGGACGAGGGTCACCAGGAGCATCCCCTCCAAGAGGTTGTGCATCACCGTATGCGTCGTGAAGTGAAGCAGATCGCTACGGTCCAGCATGGGAACAACCTTCACACCGGGAGGCAGGATGCCGTTATTGAGCTCATCTACCTTCTTGTGGATCGCATCCAGCGTGGGTTGCTCTTCCGCGCCTTTGCGCATCAGCACCACGCCTTGAATGACATCGGGCTCATCGATAATGCGCCCGTCCTGCACGTGGTTGGCTCTGGCCATGTGGCCCAGACGGATTTTGGGACCTTGGAGCACTTCCGCGATGTCCTTCACGCGAAGCGCGGTGCCGGTCTGGGTTTTTAAGACCGTCTGCTCGATGTCTTGTGTGGTGCTGAAAAGCCCGAGCGCGCGAACATTCATCTGCTGGAGGCCTTCTTCCACAAAGCTGCCGCCGGCATTGATGTTGTTGTTGGCAAGTTGCTGCTCGACTTGGCCGATGCTGAGTCCGTAAGACACCAGCTTGTTGGGGTCAACCCGCACCTGATACTCGCGCACCGTGCCGCCGAAGTCGGAAACATCCACCACATTGGGAACCGACTTAAATTGTTTCAGCAGTACCCAATCCTCCAGCGACCGCAATTCCATGAGGTCGTACCGCGGATTTGTGCTTCTCAGCGTGTACCAGTAGATCTGCCCCGTGAGGCTCCAATCCGTGCCGATTTGCGGTTGCAGGTTTTGTCCGGGTGGAAGATTGACCTGGGTGAGCCTTTCCAGCACCTTCTGGCGGTTCCAGTCGTTCACGGAACTGTCGTCGAAGATCATGATCACAAACGACAGCCCGAAAATAGACTCGGAGCGCAGGAAGGTCATGTGCGGCATTCCGGACATTTGTATCTCGATTGGAATGGTGAGTTGCTGTTATACCTCTTCCGCAGAACGCCCCGGCCATTGCGTAATGACCGTCACATAGTTGTCGGCGATATCCGGATAGGCCTCTACCGGCAGGTTGTGAAACGAAATGGCTCCCCAAGCCAGCAACAAAGCGGCAATCGCCAACACGACGAACTTGCTGTTCAGCGCGAAATCTACCAGAGCGCGAATCATTTCCTGTTTTCCTTCCTGCTTCTGCAGGCCAGCGGTGCGTCCAAATCTCCAAGTGCCGGGCTGACCATCACTGCGCAAGCACGTGGTCAAGGACCAAGGCGTTCGTAACCACTTTTTGGCCGGGTTTCAGCCCGGACTTGATCTCCTGCAGACTTGTGTCGTCTGCCAGGAGATCCCCACTGACAACCTCCAAGCGGCGAAACTTCTTATCCGGTGCGGGAACGAAGACAAAATCGCGATCGTGCATATGCAGAACGGCGGATGCCGGAACAATCGTGTGCATCTCTTTGGTTTGACCGCGGAAAGTGGCCTTCGCGAACATGCCGATCCGCATCATTCCTGGATTCTGGACTTCGATGCGAACCTTGGCGGTGCGAATACTCGGATCGAGGATCGCACCAATGTTGCTGACCGTTCCCTTGAACGGACGCTCTGGGTAAGCATTCAGGGTGATCTCCGCCGGGTCTCCCAGCCGGACATTAGCCAGGTCATTCTCGTATACGTCACAGACAACCCAGATGGACGAAATATCGGAAATCGTAAACGGGCTTGGAGTATTGAACGCTTGCACCGCGGCCGCATTGGTGACTTCCTGGTCGGTTATGACTCCAGATACCGGGGCGAAGATATCCACCATGCCCATGGGCTTGTTCGGGTCGTTGCCCAGCAGACGCAGATGCTCGGTGGCGGTCTCGAGGGTCACCTTGGCGTCATCTTCGGTGTCTTGCGCAACCTCGAGGTCTTGCTGGGCAACGGCGCCGTGTGCATACAGGTCCTCGGCGCGACTCAACTGCTTTCGCGCCAGAAGTTCGTCGGCAACGGCCTTGCGGTAGGCGTCAAAACCGAGCGCCACATCGTCGCTTCGAATGGTCAGCAGCAACTGGCCTTTTTTCACGGTGTCGCCCAGCCGCGCGTGAATGGCCACGACCCGCCCAGAGGCCAGCGACACGACTGGCACGTTGCGAGCTATATCCGGTGTGACCGCACCCGTGACGATTAACTCAGAGGCAGCAGGACGCGCGGCAGCTTCCGCGAGCGGGAATTGCTCCGGGCGGTCCACCGTGAACAGGTTGACGTCCACGCCCGGAACGATGTTGGCGGGAGGAGGCGCTTGGGCCGCCAGATCCGCCTCTTTGCTACAACCGCAAATATTCACCAGCAATGGTGCACAGCTACAAATAAGGATAAGACTAGCTCTAAGATCTCTTCTTCTCATGGGTACCGTCCAATCCGTCACAACTTACACTCCTGCGCTCCAGCAGTTCGAGTGGGTACACCTCTTGCAGCAGCGGGGCGAACCACCCACTTTAGGCAAATATGTTGAGGACGCTGACTCGCTTGCGCGCTATCTCTGCGCTACGAACGCAGGAGGGGCTCTTCCTGAGATGGATGCGTACTCCGCAGGCTTGGCAAAGATCAGCGCGATTGAAGAAAGAAGATTTTCTTGCGCCTCAGGACAATGCAGGCCGCCGCGGTTGCTTAGCTCCGCTGCTTTGAATTTGGCAGACAGCAATGCCGAGGCGCGGTGAACCTCATGCGATCCCGACGCTCGATCCTCACCGGATGCGAAAGCGTCTGGCGAAATAGCTACGGTAAGGTGGTCGTGGCCTTCGTTCAGCAAAACGATGGGCGGCAAGCCGAGCAACTTCGGGCTCAGTACCAGGTCATTCGCAACGCTGTCGCCGCTCATGTCGCGCATTTCGGGCTGCAGTCCGCCTGGCGGAGCCGTTACAGAAATTGACTGTTCGGCCCCGGAAGCGAACTGCAGCCGTACTGTGTAGAGCGTGCGGGGGGCGGAGATCAACTCGGTGACTGTCGCGGCGTCAAGACTGTGATCGCCTTCAAATCTGGTTGCGTAACGGGCGACCGTCCGTGGATTGCTCAATGCTGATGGCTCAGGAGCGTTGGGTGGCGAGATGACCGCCCGTGCATGGCTGCTATCAGCCTGCAGCTGACCGCAAGCTACGTCCTGACAGGACGCGCCTAGGCCAGCGGCTAAGATGAACGCGAGCGCCAACACGAGCTGTGGACGAAGTTTCATTGCCGTTGCCGTTTCTCTTACGCCCTGAATCCTTTCCACATCGAGTACCGCGTCTCCAGTTCGAACTGCTGTTGCGAGGAGTTGAGATCGCAGCGGCGCCTCAACTTCCTCGCGCAGGCACACTGGCCTAGAACTTCACCATGATGGCAATGGTGCTGACGGCCTGCCCCTTGTGCAGATCAGGCTGCCACGCGGTCCATGCGCTGCTTGGCGTGCTGTACTGCAGCGCGCACGCCGCCGCCACCGCACCTCCGGTGTTGTCCACTTGGAAGCCGAGTCCCGACGGCGAAAAATTAGAAACCGCGGACGTGGTTCCGTTGGTGCAAATGTAACTTGCAGCGGTGCCCACCGATCCGTTCTGGGCCACAGGCGCGACGTTGCCTCCTGGCGGAGTAATCCCTCCTCGGCCCGACCAATAAGGAACGTTTGCGTGCCGATAACCGCTCTCGAATCGGAAGGTGATGTATTGAGAAGGCATCCAATCGAGCGTAACCGTGCCATCCCAGGCCTTGTAGACGCTCCCGGGATATGCGGGGAAGTACGGCGATCCGGAAACGGCGGTTGCGCCATTGATGGGTTGCAGCAACGTCAGGTAGCGACCTGGATTGTCCATCACGCCGCCGCCGACGGTTAGACCGAACAGGTTCTTGTGGAACCAGAGGCGATTGTAGAGCATCCACCCCGCAAAGGATTGCTTGGGATGACCATTGCTGTTGTTGTGGCAACTTACCGTGGTGCCTGGCGTCGGTGAACCGCCATATTCACATCCCAAGTCACCCGTAAGCGAGAATGCTGCCATGCTCAGCCCGGAATTTTCTTGTTGATTGTAATACCTGACCTCGACGCTGTCGTCGGTATGCAGTCGCGAGCGTCCCGGGACACCCAGGGTATCCGTGCCCATGCCGTAGTTGTTGAAGACCATCGAAAGCCACGGCTTGGGACGCCACAAAATCTGCCCTCCCAAACCCGGATGGCCGTTGTATCTCGCGTAGGATTGCCAGCCGTTGATGATCCATGGCTCAATCTTCAGCTTGTCGGTCGGAAACCACTGAATCCGCACGCCATTGAAAAACCACGGTGTGTTCGAGGAGACGAAGGAAGGCTGGTAGGCCCAGTTGTCGAAGTTGTAGTAGCTGAACAGCCCGATATACGACACGAAAATTCCCGCGTCGATGTTAAGCCCGTGGTTCACATTGAAGTGATACCCGCCCCATGCTTCCGCGAAATACCTGTACGCGTCGTTCAGGTTCCATTGGCCAACGCCGGCGCTGGCGTCATTGCGCGGCGTTGTGGTTGCAAACAACCCATCCATGGTCAAGACTCGGGCGCGAACGTTGCCGACATGCAAGTCGCCGCCAAAGCTCAACTGTTCCAACTGCACTTCGTTATTCCGGAAGCTCTCCGTTGACCCACCCATCGTGTGATCTTTCGGCTGGTTGTAATCCAACATGAAATGCGTGTCGACTCGGAATTCCGGAGTGAAGTATTTCGAATCCCATACCGGGTCCTTGGTGCGTGCATTCCCGTTCAGCCAGGTCCAGTCCGCGTAGGAGAACGGAGCGCTCGGGGTAGTCGGTGGCGGAGTAGCCTGTCTGTTTTCCTGAGGCCCGACCCCGGGCAGGGCCACAGTGCTGGAACTTGATTCCACTTTCGCGGGCGCCGCTCCCGGTGTGATGCTCGAAGTGGCCGCCGCCGCGTTGGGTGTCGCTGCGGTAGGCGCGGCCGCAGCGGGCGTCGCTGGGGTCGCTGAGGTCGGTTGTGCCGTCGCTGCGTTCCCTGCAGTTGGCGCAGGCGAAGCGGCCTTGGACTCCAGTTCCGCAACGCGCTTTTTGAGTTCCACTAACTGGTCGAGTAAATATCTCTCGCGCTCGGTCATCGGCGCAGGCGCTTCAACCGTTGACGCCGCCGGCTTTGCGGGCGGATTGCTCGCCTTGTTGTCTGTCTTCGTGTCCGGCTTGGTGTCCGGCTTCGTGTCTGCCTTCGTGTCTGGATTGCCGTCGTCCGCGAAGGAACGGTACGGAACAGCAACCATCCCGGTCAATGTAAGGAACAAAACCCAGGAACGCATACATCCCTTCACTAGTGCTGCCATATCACTCTCCTGTTGCTGACCGACAACGAAACTTGCCTTGAGGGGCCGAAAATCCCACCTACGTTACGCCTTTACCGCAGCTGGCGAAAGACACATTGCTGCCCGCCAATGCAAATACCGGGGCGGTCGCACCTTTCTCGAAGCTTTGTGAAAAATCGCTTGTAGGTGTGCAGTTCCCCCGGCTACGCGTCATCTTGGTTCCTAACGTATGGCACCAGGCATGAGGAAACCGTGTAGTTTTTGTCAGGAGACCCTGAGAAGGCCGGAATTGTTTGGTTGGCTTCCATGAACTTTTTGAATTGCGAAATTGGGAAAGACACTAGGCCACAGAGCGGAACGTCTGTAATTTGCCACTGAGCGTAATATTATATTGAGGTAATACAGCAGACTCTATTTGGGCTCTCGCAACTCGTAGCCAACCCATGAATGCGTCAACAAGTACTGCGGCTCTGCCGGATCCGCTTCAATCTTCTTCCTGAGTTGCTTCACCACGGTCCGAAGCTGATCCAGCTCGTCGCCGTAATCCGGCCCCCAGATCGTCCGCAGGATTTCGCGGTGCTGAACTATTTTGTTCAAGCGGTTGGCGAGGTATTGCAGCAGTTCGAATTCCTTCGGCGTTAGATGGACTCCATGTCCACGAACCATCACCTCGCGGGCCTCAAAATCCACCTCCAGATCTCTCAGCCTGAGTCGTTGCACTTCCCTGTCGGCACCGTGCCGCCGCAGTACCGCTCGAATGCGCGCAAACAGTTCCGGCGTGCTGAATGGCTTGGTGACGTAGTCATTGGCGCCGCAGTCCAGCGCCGCTACCTTGTCGGCCTCGTTGTTGCGCACCGTCAACATAATAATTCCAACGTCGGAAGTTGCACGGATGGTACGGCAGACATCGGTACCTTTCATGTCGGGCAGGTTTATGTCCAGCAGGATGACGTCATATTTTTCTTCGCGCAGTTTCTCAAAGGCTTCGTCGCCGCCGCTGGCATCGTTGACCTCGTATCCTTTGGCAACCAGCGCGGTTCGCAGCGCGCGGCGAATTTGCGGCTGGTCATCCACGATCAGGATCCTGCCCCGGGAGGCGCTCGCTCCCATTGAAATAGACTGATCCAATTGACGTGCCTCGCTGGTGGTATGAATGACGCCTCCAATCGAACAGCGGTAAGTCTAAACTGTGGCGCGTAAAGAAACCGTAAGCAACCCCGGAGCACAGAACAGCAGCGCTGGTCCCTCTCTCACGTCATGACAGCTCCGAGCCAGCCTCGCAACATGGGTCTAGTCGCAGGCTGAAGGTGAAGACCGACCCGTATCCAAACCGGCTGACTACATCGATCGTTCCTCCGTGCGCCTCGACAATGGCCTTGGCAATCGGCAGTCCCATGCCCGTGCCATTCGCGCGGATCTTTTGATCCTTGCAACGATAAAATCTCTCGAAAATCCTCGCCGCTTCCGCTTTTTCGATTCCCGGTCCCTGATCCGCCACGCTCAGCAGCGCAAAACCGCCTTTCCTCTCGGAGCTGATGGTAATCGGTTGACCCGGCCAGGAATACAGGTGCGCGTTCACGATCAACTGCACCAGCACACTCCTCGCCCACGGCAAATCTGCCAGCACCTGCAAATCCTCATGCTTCACTTCGCTGTGAATTGGGTGGACGCGCGAAACGCGTTTGCAGTCCGCCAGCGCCGTTGACACTAGTTCGCCGATGGCATGAGGCGCCATCTCCAATTTCACTTCACCGGATTCCAACCGCGCGATCTCCGATGCTTTGTCGAGCAACTGGTCAATGCGGTCACTTTCCTCATCGATGATGGTAAGTAGTTCCTTTTTTTGCTCTCGGTCGAACTCCAAGTCGGTAAGCAACGCGGTTACCGATGTCTTGATGCCGGTCAGCGGCGTCCGGAAGTCGTGCGCGATGGCCTCCAGCATGACGGACTTGAACTGCTCGCTCTGTCGCGCGGCCTCCATCTTCGCCGCACGATCGATTGCGCTGGCGCGTTCGATCGCGGCGGCAACCAAACTTCCCAAAGCGCCCATCGTTCCCTTGGAAACGGGCGGGCCGGATACGCCCACGCTACCGATCATGTTCGCACCCATTCGCAACGGCGCGAACCAAGTATTACTCTGTGCGTCGGCCGGCAGCTCTTTGCCCCTTGCGGCAGCTTTCAAGCGCGTCTCGTCGATTTGCGGGACGCCGGTTCCCGCGCGATGAATCTCGTGCTTATCGGCGAGGAAGATTGCCGCGGAGTCAGCATCGAACGATTCCGCAATGTGTCGCGGGATGGCTGCGGATAGCGCCAGCAGGTTTCCCTCGCCCAACAGGGACTGGCTAAGCGCGTAAAGCCGTTCCACTTCCAGACGGCGGCGATTTGCATCGAGTGCCCGGCTATGCGCGCGCGCAGACAGACTGCTGCCCAGAACCGCTGTAACCACAAACGAAAAAAGCGCCACCCAGTCCTGCGGGTCAGCGATGTCCAGTGAGCCGACTGGCGGCAAAAAGAAATAGTCGAAGGCCAGTGTTGCGGCCACCGACATCATGCAGGAAACCCCCAGGCCCCAAATCGTGGATGCACTCAGAATCACCAGCAGAAACGTGAATCCTACCGTGGTCGCGCTGGCGCTCACGCCGCGCACATAGAACAGCGTAACCAGAAGGATGAGCGCAAAGCCAGGAAGGCAATGGCCTATCGATTTAAGAGCTCGGCGCAGCGTAACGGAATGGTAGCTCGCTGAAGCTGGAAGGCGATTCCAGGGATTCGGTCGAAACAGAAAGAAACGCCAATGCCCTTCATCGAAAGAGCCCAAGGACTCTGGACTTGCGAACCTGGAAGTCATGTGACTGCTCCTTGCGCCGCATGCCCCTCGACGATTTCTCCGGTTTACCACTACCCAGGAGGCCGCCTTACAGCGCTGTGTCTCCGCGATCTCCGTTGCGAACCCGTACGGCCTCCTCAATTTTTGACAGGAAGATCTTGCCGTCGCCAATCTTGCCGGTCTTCGCTGTCTTCAAAATTGTCGCTACGGCGTTCTCCGCCAGCGCATCGGGCAGCACAATCTCCAGCTTGACCTTCGGCAGCAGGTCCACCACGTATTCGCGGCCCCGATACACCTCCGTGTGACCTTTCTGGCGTCCATGGCCCCGTACTTCCGTCACCGTCATGCCCTCCACGCCAATTTCGAGCAATGCCTCTTTCACCGAGTCAAATCGTGACGGCTGGATAATCGCCTCGATTTTCTTCATGCCTTCCCCTTTCCATGCAGGAGCAGACTGAATGTGAATTGGCCCGGATGCGCCACAAGTTGTGACTTAGTGGTTGCGAAGATTAATGCACAAGCGCGCTCTTCCGGCGAATCACAAAATTTTCATTTGTCAAATTGGTTTTTTTTGTTGGCCTTTCCACAGCTTCACCGCTTACAGTCCCAGCCCAAGCGACAATTGGCTTTTTCGATCCGGCGGCCCAGGGCTTGAAGGACCTTATATACATCAGCTACTGCGCACTGGCGTTGGGACTCAGTGGCACTCTTTGCCGCGCGGCGAAGCCTTGCCTCGAGCGCACATGACTGCTCAACATTCTGAAAACTGGAGGGACGACAACGGCAATGGGAGCTAATTCCACGCAGGCGCTAGGCGTCTTCATATTCTTACTGGCATTTACGTGCTTGCCCGTTGGACTTGTTGGCGGAGGGATCATTTTCTATCTGTTGGGGCTCGCGCTCCTGGGCGTTTCCCTGGCAATTTTTGTGAAATGTAAACCGCTGGAAAACGCGGAGAATTGAGGCAAACGAATCATGATTCTCGTCGGAGTACTTCTGGCGTTCCTGGGATTCGTAATCAGTGTGCTTAGTCTGGCGGTAACATCCTCGCTTACCGGCCGGTTGGTCATCGTGCTCGTCGGAATGGCCCTGAGCCTCTTCGGTATTCTCGGCATACTCAACAAGGCCTATCTGAAAAACGCAATTTGGAAAAAGGGGTGAGCGTCAGGATGAAAAACTCAATCAGGCGGTTGCTCGTGGTGTTGCTCGCGGCGCTTTGCATCTCGCCGCTGGCTTTTGCGCAGACGCCGACAACCGCCCCGCCCGCTGCCCCCGCTGCCACCACTCCCGCCACACCGCCGCTTGCGCCGAAACCAATTACGGACGCCGATCTGGCGAACATACCCGTGCCGTCGGCCGGTGCTCGCGCCAAAGGTGACCCGGACGGCTCGCTCACCGGCAACGCCAGCGATATCACCGTGACCGACCCTAAAAAGGGATTGACGGTCGTCGATTTGGCCAACCAGGTTGGACAAAACAAAATCGCCATCAATTTTGTCTGGACGCTCATCACCGGCTACCTCGTCATGTTTATGCAGCTAGGTTTCGCGCTGCTGGAGACGGGATTGGCGCGGGCCAAAAATGCCAACCACACCATGATGATGAACATGGTCGTCTATGGTGTTGGAATGTTCGCTTATTGGCTGATTGGTTTCGCTATTCAGATGGGCGGCGTGGGCGCCGTTGCCAACCTCGGCGGCACTCCTCCTCTCAACGCAGAGTACGTAGTTCATCTATTTGGGAAGGACTTTGGACTGTTCGGCCAGCATGGGCTATTCCTGATGCATAAAGGCACCTACGACGTGGGCGTGATGGTGCTCTTCCTTTTCCAGATGGTTTTCATGGACACCGGAGCGACGATACCGACAGGCGCGGCGGTCGAACGATGGAAGTTCTCCGCTTTCATTGTCACTTCCTTCCTGTTCGCGGCTTTCACCTATCCCCTGTTTGCCAACTGGGCCTGGGGAGGCGGGTGGCTCGCCAATCTCGGCACGAATTTTGGTCTCGGTAAGGGATATTGCGATTTCGCCGGGTCCGGTGTGGTGCACGCTGTAGGTGGACTCAGCGCCCTCGCGATTGCCATGATCCTCGGCCCGCGAATCGGAAAGTTCTCTCGTGATGGCAAACCGCAGGTGATTCTGGCTCACGATATCGTGCTGGTAATTACCGGCTGCCTGATCCTGGCTTTTGGATGGTTCGGCTTCAATCCCGGCTCTACCCTCGGTGCCTCCGGCAACGGCAACCTGCGCATCAGTTCCATCGCTGTTAACACCATGCTGGCAAGCGCCATGGGACTCATCAGCGCCATGCTCTACATGTGGATGATGTATGGCAAGCCGGACGCTTCCATGACCGGCAACGGATTCCTCGCGGGCCTGGTAGCGATTACTGCTCCATCCGGATTTGTGAATCCGTTGGGCTCCGTGATCATCGGACTGAGCGCCGGCGTTCTGGTATGCCTCTCCGTGGCGTTCGTCGAACGTGTGCTGCAAATCGACGACCCAGTGGGCGCCGTATCCGTCCATGGCACTTGTGGTATTTGGGGGGTGATTTCGCTCGGGCTGTTTGCCGACGGCAAGAGCAACTACGGCGGCGCGTGGAACGGCGTGAACGGGTCCGTGACCGGCTTGTTCTATGGCGACGCCAGTCAGCTTGTGGCGCAACTCATCGGTGTGGCCACGTTGCTCGGCTTCGTGTTTACCCTGAGCTTCATCTTCGCCTTCGTGGTCGACCTCCTGGTCGGGCAACGCGTTTCTGCCAAATCCGAACTTGAAGGCCTGGATATTCCCGAGATGGGTGCACTGGCCTATCCCGAATTCGAACTGAAGTCTCCGTCGTAGAAAGGGCGCACGCACATGGATGCCACGACAACCGCGATTCAACTCAGACCGGAAGCGCTCGCTCCTCGTTTCAGGTCCAGCCGCTTGCCGACACTTCCCTGGCGCGATCCACATTCCGTCCCGCCAGAACAGCTCGCGGGGTTCATCGCCTCGCTCAAAGAAGCCTGTGCGAAGAATCCAGACAATGCCGACTTGCGCACCTGCCTGGGCATCGCCTATGCGATGAACTACGAAGTCTATCCGTCGATGGACGCGCTCGAGGAAGCACGCCGCATCGAGCCGGACAACTTCTTTGCCCAACTCAAGTACTCCGAGCTGCTTTTCCGTCTCAGGATAATTGACCGTGCCGAGCAGGAAACCATTGCGGCGCTCAACCTCGCTGGCAATAACTGGGAGATGTCCCTCGCGCGCAAGCAACTCTCCGAGGTCCGGCAGCTGAAGCATAAAGGCATGACCCGGCCGCGCTGGACCAAATCGCTCAAAGCTCCTGCTATCGGGTTTCTATTTTTGTTAGTAGGAATCTCCTGGATGTACATGGTTTGGAAATGAAATACAAATGGCACTACTTTCTGGCAGCTTGCTTCTTCGCGTCATACCTTCTGATCTCCAGGGGGGTGCCGCTGTTTCCGGTTTTGGCGGGCTGTGGCTTCGCTGCGTTGCTGACCTGGCGTCAAATCTCGCGCGAGCCCTCCGCGCGGCGTTGATCATATTTCGCGGTTCGTTGCCGTTACGTTCGGATTGCTCACTTTCGATGAGTTTGGTCGCTATCGAACTTTGAGAGAAACTGCTTGAACACACTCACACTCTTTGGATTCTTCGCCGTGAGCACCATGGTGGTGTTCTATGCCCTCGAGAATCGCAACACTTGGTTCATCCTGGCGTTCGCCGTGTCCTGCGTGATGGGCTCGCTCTACGGCTTTCTGCAAGGCTCTTGGCCATTCGGGATGGTAGAGGCCGTTTGGGCGCTGCTGGCGATGCGCCGCTGGAAGCTGGCGCACACTCAAACCTCCCAACCGGAAAAACAAACAAACTAAGTCAACACACAAATGGAAGTAAAATCCGCCCTGTGTGGCGGCAGACCCTCTCCAGACAATCGCCGCTCAGACTACTCCACGGCGATCTTGGTGCCGCGCTGAGCAGTGTTGGACAGGTGCTCGATGCGGCTATCGATGACGGCGCGAATCCCCTTCAGAAACTCGATCCGGGAATTGGTGAAGTGCTCCCGCACTTTGGGAGGCACCTCAAAGACTTCCCGGAATTGATTCACAATTTCGCGGCACAGACAGCGCTCTTCAGTAACGGGTTGCGTCGCATTCTGCTGAGTTCCTTGTTGTTCGCTCATTGTGCCTCCTTCATTTCGACCGTCAGAATCCGATTTTCGAGCCGTGCTCGAGCGGGTACCAGCGTGGCCATCGAGCGGGGCAGGCCAATGTGCCGCCTCAGCGTGCCGATCTCCACAACCAGTTCGTCACCCTTCTTGAACAGCCCGACATCGCCCTTGGTCGCGAACGGTAACCGTAGCCGCACTTCGTACCTTCCGTCCCGCTTCTCGAACACGTAGGGTTTCTCGGTCTGGGTCACGGCAGACGGGTCTTCCCCCTCAGCATACAGCACTTTCGCGAGATCCTGCAGGCGCTGTTTTCCCAATACCTCGTGCGCGAATAGGGGCACACGTTTCACCGGCACGGGCGCAAAATACTCCTCAAGCTCGCGCGACACATTGTTCTGGGAGTTGTGCCACTCGTTAAACCATGCATCGCGGATCTCTGGCGGCAAGACGCGGTTGACGATCACTCTATCCACCGTCAATCCATGCAGCGAAAAATATACAAACGCACGCTGCGTCTCACGAAGCACCATCTTTTCTGGATTGGTGACCAGCCGCACGGAAGTACTGTGGGGATCCTCCATGATTTCGTCAACGCCTTCCAGTTTCTCGAAGAGATCTCGGATGTTTGCGAAATAGCTGTCAGTGGGCAGTTCAAACGGTGCGACACGATTGGCAATCGGACGCACGGCCTTAAGTAAGGTCCGCTGAAACGGAAAGATATGCTTCATGTACCAGTCCAGCGTCGTGGGCATGCTAATGAAACGCATGGACTCCGCAGTGGGGGCCGCATCAAGCACGACGACGTCGTAGCGGTTCTCGCGTCGATATTCGTTGATGTACATCATGGCGCTTAGCTCTTCCATGCCCGGCAAAATCGCCAATTCTTCCGCTTCGACGTCGCTAATTCCCGTGGTTCGCAATACCGAAATGACATAGGAGGATATCTGCTGCCAGTGGCGCTTGACCTCCTTCTGGATGTTCAGTTCGAAAATGGACAAACCATTCTGAATCGGAAACGGATCCGAGGTCTGCATCTGAAATAACTCGACGTCCAGATCGAACGAGTCAGCCAGGCTGTGCGCCGGATCGATGCTCATGACCAGCGTCCGGTATCCCAGTTCGGCTAGTCTGATGCCTGTGGCCGCCGCCAGGCTCGTTTTGCCTACCCCGCCTTTACCACTGAATAGCAAAATTCTCATACACGTATTGTACGCAAAAGACATGCCTGGCGTTACGGGTTGGACCGCTCGTTTTTGGCATACCTGTCCCACGCCAAATTACGGGGAAACCCTGATGGACCTGTTGCACCCCATGGCGTAAGAACTAGCACGTGTTGCGTGTCCTGATCGGGGCCAGCGATACCTCGGTTCTCGCTTCAACCCGTAATGGATTATTTGCGCGGCAGGAGACTTCGACAGAGCGCTGTGGCAATGATTTTAGAAACCGTATTTCGCGTGGAATTGATTGGCAATCAGTTCCGAGTGATTGACGCCGGTGGTGAAGAAATGGGGACATACCCTACCGAAGACGCGGCCAGGCAAGTTATGGAGCGTTGTGAGAAAGACGCCGCGATGTTGAGTACCGCCGAACTGTTGGTGAATATCGCCGTCAAGACGCACATGCTTACACACGGCGTTGATC
>Ga0210409_10002193_pt1 | contig 23586 bp, 22 predicted proteins | sample IncBWH17MmetaG_FD_161649 | JGI IMG/M metagenome (GOLD analysis project Ga0210409, IMG submission 161649) | Forest soil microbial communities from Barre Woods Harvard Forest LTER site, Petersham, Massachusetts, United States - Inc-BW-H-17-M | ecosystem: Environmental > Terrestrial > Soil >...
GTAGATCAGCACCTGACCGTCGTCGTTGACGTCGATCTGCGATTCGAACTCCTCGGAGAGGCCGCGGATCGTTTCGCCGCCCTTGCCGATCAGCAGGCCGATCTGCGAGGGGTCGATCTGGATCGTCTGGATGCGCGGCGCGAACTGGCTGAGCTGCTCGCGCGGGCCGCCGATCACCTCGGACATCCTGCCGAGGATGAACGTGCGGGCATCGTGCGCGCGCGTCAGCGCGTCGCGGAGGATGTCGAACGTGACGCCCGAGATCTTGATGTCCATCTGCAGGGCCGTGATGCCGCGCTCGGTACCCGCCACCTTGAAGTCCATGTCGCCGAGGTGGTCCTCGACGCCGGCGATGTCGGTGAGCACGACGTACTCGTCACCCTCTTTGATGAGGCCCATCGCGATCCCCGCGACCGGCCGCTTGATCGGCACGCCGGCATCCATCAGAGCCAGCGCGGAGCCGCACACCGAGGCCATCGAGGAGGAGCCGTTGGACTCGAGGATGTCTGAGACGACGCGGATCGAGTAGGGGAACTCCTCGATCGACGGCACCATCGGCGCGAGCGCCCGCTCGGCGAGCGCACCGTGGCCGATGTCGCGGCGCTTGACGCCACCCATGCGGCCCGCCTCCCCGACCGAAAAGGGCGGGAAGTTGTAGTGGTGCCAGTAGTACTTTTTCGTCTCGAGCCCGAGGGTGTCGAGGCGCATCTCCTCCTTGAGCGTGCCCAGCGCCGCGACGCTGAGGGCCTGCGTCTGCCCGCGCGTGAACAGCGCCGAGCCGTGCGTGCGAGGCGTGACGCCCACTTCGATGGTGATGTCGCGGATCTCGTTCTCGGCGCGGCCGTCCGGGCGCTTCTTGTGCACGGCGATGCGCTCGCGGATGATCGACTTCTCGAGCTTGTCGAACGCCAGCTGCGCGGCGGCGCGGCGGGCCTTGACGCTCGCAAACTGCTCCTCGGACGCACCGTCCGGCGACGCCGGCGCATAGTGCTCGAGGATGGCGGTCTCGACGGCCTTGGTGGCCTCCTGACGCTCCAGCTTGTCCTCGACCTGGGTGGCGTCGTCCAGCTGCGCGCCGTGAGACGCGCGGATCTGCGAGAGCAGCTCGGGGTCGACCTCCACCGGCACGAAGGCTTTCTTCTCCTTGCCCACCTTCTCCGCCAGCTCGCGCTGCAGCGCGCAGAGCTTCTTGATCTCGGCGTGCGCGATGTCCAGCGCATCGAGGATCTCGGCCTCCGGGATCTCGTTGGCGCCAGCCTCGACCATCAGGATGGCGTCCTCGGTGCCGGCGACGATCAGGTCGAGGTCCGAGCGGCCCTCCTCCAGGCCCTCCTCGCCCGAGGAGGCGCCGAAGGAGGCGGCCAGGGCCTCCTCGCTCGGGTTCACGACGAAATTGCCGTCGACCTTGCCGATCCGTACTGCGCCGACCGGCGTGGGGAGCGGGATGTCGGAGATCATCAACGCCGCCGACGCTCCGTTCATGGCAAGGATGTCGTACGGGTGGACGTGATCGATCGAGAGGGGAATCGCGACGAGCTGGGTGTCATAGCGCCAGTCCTTGGGGAAGAGCGGGCGCAGCGGACGGTCGATCATGCGAGCGGTCAGCGTCGCCTTCTCGCCCGGACGGCCCTCGCGCTTGAAGAAGGAACCCGGGATCTTGCCCGTGGCATACATCCGCTCCTCGACGTCGACCGTCAGTGGGAGGAAATCGACATCGCGGACGCTTCCGGCGACGGCGGTCGCGAGGACCATCGTGTCGCCCTGACGAACCACCACCGCGCCGGAGGCCTGCTTGGCCATCCTGCCGGTCTCAAACGAGATCTCGCTGCCGGCGATCTCCGCGGAGATCCGCGTAACGGCATCGCTACTCATATTCACTGCCTTCCTGTTCCGCCCGTCGGTCGGCGGTCCTGTTCTTTTTTCTCATTTTCCGAACCCCCGCAGCTTAGCGGACGCCGTGACGCCGTCCGGCTCGGGGGCGAGGGCCCCGGCCCCCCTCCGGTCGAGGAGCCTGGGCCTGTCTGGCGCCCGCTCTAGGCGCCCGCGGCGAAGGCCGCGTCGAGGCCCTCCCGCAGCAGCTCAACGCCGGGCAGGTCGCCCGGTGAGGGAGCCTGATAGCTCCAGCGCACGATTCCGTCCGGTCCGATCACGACCAGCGCCCGCTGCGGAAAGCCGCCCTCGTGCAAGACCCCGAAGGCCGCACATGTGGCGCCCTTGGGCTCGAAATCCGAGAGCTGCTCACTGCTCACGCCGAGCTTCTCGGCGAAGGCGCTCTGGGCCCAGGTGGAGTCGCAGGAGACACCGTAGAGCCTCACTCCTTTCTCGGCGAGCTCGCCGAGCAGTGAGGGGTCGGACTCATACAGCTGCAGCTGCTCGGTGCAGACGGGACTGAAGGCGAAGGGGTAGAAGACCAGCACGGTCGTCTGGCCGCGAAGGTCCTCCTCGGTGAAGCCGCCGCCGTCTCCGCGCGCAAGCCTGAAGCTGGGCGCAGGGGCTCCGGGGGCTACTACGGACACAAAACCGTCCAGGCGTTACTTGCGCAGGCCGAGCTCTTTGATGAGAGCGCGATAGCCCTCGAGGTCGCGGCGTTGCAGGTAGTCCAGGAAGCGCCGGCGGCGTCCCACCAGCATCAGCAGGCCCCGGCGGGAGCTGTGGTCCTTGCTCTGCTCGCGCAGGTGCTCGGTGAGGTGGTTGATGCGCTCGGTGAGCAGCGCGACCTGCACCTTGGTGGAGCCCATGTCCTTCTCGTCGGCTCCGAACTTCGCTGCGATCTCGCGCTTGCGCTCTGTGGTTATCGCCGTCATACAGGCGGTGACGGTAGCAGACGCTCAGCCGCCCGGAGCGGCCTGCGTGATCGCCCGCGTGTCCTGCACATCGCGCTGCATCTGCTCGATCAGAGCCTGCGGACTCTCGAAGCGCCGCTCCCCCCGCAGCCGCTGCAGGAAGTCCACCCGCAGCTCGCTGCCGTAGAGATCACCATCGAAATCGAGGATGTAGGCCTCGATCAACTCGCCTCGGCCGGTCTGAAAGGTCGGGCGCACGCCGACGCTTACGGCCGCAGGAAGGCCGTTGGCCCGGCAGGCGTAGACCCCATGACCCGGCAGCACGAGCGCCTCGTCGGGGACCAGGTTGGCGGTTGGGAAGCCCAGCTCGCGCCCGCGCCTGTCGCCGTGGGCCACCTCGCCCGCCAGCTGGAAGGGAGCGCCGAGCAGCTGATTTGCCTCGGCCACCTCGCCGGCGAGCACAAGCCCGCGGATGTGGCTCGAGGAGACGATCTCGCCGTCCACCTCGAGCAGCGGTCGCACGTCGATGGTGAAGCGCCCGTCGGCCGCCAGCAGGCGTGTGTCGCCCTGTGCCTTATGGCCGAAGCGGAAGTTCTCCCCGATCGCCACCCGCGTCGCTCCGAGCGTGCCGACCAGCACGTCGTCGATGAACTCGCCGGCCGAGCGTCTGGCAAACCCGGCGTCGAAGGGGATCACGATCAGCTCCTGCACGCCGAGCGAGGCGATCAGCTCGGCCTTGCGCTCGAGCGTCGTCAACAGCTTCGGCGTGTGCTGGGGAGCCACCACCGAGACGGGATGCGGATCGAACGTGAGCACGCTCTCCGAGCCCTCGATCACGACCCGATGGCCGAGATGGACCCCGTCGAAGGTGCCCACCGCCACGCTTCGTGCTCTACGTTCGACATCGGGCAGACGTGTGACCTTCACGGCCGCACAGCCTAGTCCCGGCCGCGGCCAGCATGGAATCCCTCGACCAGCTCGAGTGCGTGCTCGAGCGCGATCAGCCCCGGCGCGCTCCAGGGCTCCCCGCGTGGCGGCGGCCCGGCGGCGTCGCGCACGTCGAACGGGCCGATCGCCGTGCGCCTGAGCGCCAGGCAGTAGGCGTCACCGAGGTCGGCGATCAGCGAGCGGACGTAGGTGCCGGAGCCGCATTCGATCTCGTAGCCGGCCCGCGGCAGCTCGCCCGGGGCGGCCGGCTCGCGCCACAGCTCGGCGAAGCGCTCGACGGTGACCGTGCGCTCGGGCATCTGTATCTGCTCGCCGCGCCGCGCACGCCGATAGGCGCGCTCGCCTTCGATCTTCACCGCCGAGTGCATCGGCGGTCGCTGGCGCACCTCCCCGGTGGGCAGCCGCGGCGGGTCGGGCGGGATGCGGCCTGTTCGCGTGATCTCGCCCTCCGTGTCACCGGTGCTCGAGAGCGCCCCGAGCTGCGCGACCGTCTCATATCGCTTGGGCAGCTCCATCAGCCGCCGCTGGCTCTTGGTCGCCCTGCCCACGAGCACGAGCAGCAGGCCCGTCGCAAACGGGTCCAGCGTGCCCGCATGTCCCGTGCGCGCGCCGCCGAGCGAGCGCCGCACCGCGGCCACGACGTCGTGTGAGGTCATCCCTGCCGGCTTGTCGATCAGCAGCACGCCGTCGGGCGGCGCACCGCCACCGCCACCGCCCGTCATGTCGCCAGCCCTCAGACGAGCGTCGCCGCGGCGCGCCCGTCGGAGCTGGGGTGCAGCTGGGCGGCGATCTGGCTGCGCAGGAACACGATCAGCTCGCCGAGCTCGAGCGTGGTTGTGAAGCCCGCCGCCCGGCGGTGTCCGCCGCCGCCCTGTGCACGGGCGATCGCCGACACGTCGACCGCGTCGTCGGTCGCGCGCAGCGAGACTTTGTGCTGGCCCTTGCGATCGCCGCTGCTCAACTCGCGCACGAGACCAGCGACCTTCGTGCCGCGGACGGAGCGCAGGTGGTCGATGATCCCCTCCGAATAGCTCTCCTCCGCCTCGGCTCGCTCGAAGTCCTCGGCGCTCAGCGAGGAGAGGGTGAGCTCGCCGGAGTCGAAGCGCTGCACGTGCTGCAGCGCCGTCGCCAGCAGCGCGAGCTTCGCGGGCTGAACGTTCTCGTACAGCCGCTGGTAGACGGCCGGCACGTCCACCCCTGCTTCGATCAGCTCGGCTGCCATGAGGTGCGCCCGCGGTCCGGTGTTCTCGTACATGAAGCGTCCCGTATCCGTGATCAGCCCCACGTACAGCGCCTGGGCGACCGTCGGCGATGGGTGCACGCCGAGGTCGTGCATCAGGTCCCAGATGATCTCCGCCGTGCAGCAGGCCTCGGGCACGACGTAGTTGAGCGTCCCGAAGTTGGTGTTGTCGTGGTGATGGTCGATGTTCAGCAGGTGCATGCCATCGCGCAGCACGCTCGCCGAGTTGCGGTCGATGTTGCCGCAGTCGAGGAACACCACCGTCCGCTCTGCCACATCCGCCGGCGGTGCGGAGATCAGGCCGTCGAGCGGGAAGTTCCGGTACTCGTCAGGGAGGGGCATGTCGTCGGGTGCGATGAAGATCGCCGACTCCTTGCCGAGCGCCGTCAGCAGGCCGTGCATGCCGACGAGCGATCCGAGCGCGTCGCCATCGGGATTCTCGTGCGTTGCGAGCACGAAGCGGGAATCCTCACGGATCCGTGCGAGCACCTGCTCGCGGGTCGCCTGGGTGCTGTCCACGCTGCTCACGGGCGGCCGATCTCGTCGATCAGCGCGTCAACGCGCAGCGCACGATCGGTCGTGTCGTCGTAGACGAACTCCAGCGTCGGGGTGCGCTTGAGTCGCAGCTCGCCCGCGATGCGCCCCTGCAGATAGCCGTGGGCGCTGCGCAGCCCCTCGAGCGTCGCCTCGCGCTGGGAGGGCTCGGACGGCGCTCCGCCGTCGCCGAGGACGCTCACGTATACGCGAGCATGACGTAGGTCGGCGCTGGTCCTCACATCGGTCACGGTTACGAATCCAACTCGAGGGTCCTTCAGATCTGCTGCAACAGCATCGCCGATGACCTGACGAATAACCTCGTCGACCCGACGCATACGTGCCGTGCTCATCCTACTCACCGGGCCTTCGGGGGCACGTCGCACGCTCCGCTGAGCGCTTGGCGAGGCGGGCGCCGCCGCGATGCTCCCGCTCAGGCGGACAGCTCGCGCTCAACCTTGCGCGTCTCATAGGTCTCGAGCACGTCACCCTCGTGCAGATCCTGGAAATTGCTCAGCACGATGCCGCACTCGAACCCGCTGCTCACCTCGCGTACGTCGTCGTTGAAGCGCCTCAGGCTCTCCACGGTGGTGTCGTAGATCACGGTCCCGTCCCGAACGACGCGCACCCGGGCGCCACGGGTGACCCGTCCCTCGGTCACGTAGGAGCCTGCGATCGTGCCGATCCGCGACGCGCGGAACAGCTGGCGCACCTCCGCCTGGCCGAGTGGCGTCTCGACCTCCGCTGGCTCGAGCATTCCCTGCATCGCGGCGCGCAGCTCATCGATCGCCCTGTAGATCACCGAGTAGGAGCGGATCTCGACGCCCTCCCGCTCGGCGATCTGCCGAGCGTCGCCGACCGGACGCACGTTGAAGGCGAGGATCACGCCCTCAGAGGCCGCGGCGAGCATCACGTCGGACTCGTTGATGCCGCCGACGCCGCGGTGGATGATGTTGACGGAGACCTCCTGCTGCGGCAGCTTCGCGATCTCGTCCTCGAGCGCCTCGAGCGAGCCGGCCACGTCCGCCTTGACGACCAGGCCGAGCTCCTTGACCGCGCCCTCCTGCGCAAGCTTGAAGACATCCTCGAGGGACACCTTGCGGCCCGAGCGCCGCGCGAGCGCCTCCGTCTTCAGCCGGTTGGCGCGCTCTCCGGCCAGCTGGCGCGCGCGCCGCTCGTTGTCGACGACCCGCACGGGCTCGCCGGCCTCGGGGACGCCGTCGAAACCGAGCATCTCCACGGGCTGGCCGGGCGTGGCGCGCTTGACGCGACCGCCGATGAAGTCGTGCATCGCGCGGACCCTGCCGAAGTGCGCTCCGGCGACGAGCGCGTCGCCGACCCTCAGCGTTCCGCGCTGGATCAGCACCGTCACCACGGGGCCACGCCCCGGGTCGAGCTTGCTCTCGATCACCGTGCCAGAGGCCTCGGCCTTGCTGTTCGCCTTCAGTTCCTCGAGCTCGGTCACGACCTGGATCGTGTCGAGCAGCGAGTCCAGCCCCTGGCGGGTCTTGGCGCTGACGTCGACGAACTCGATCTCCCCGCCCCACTCGGCCGGCTGCAGGCCGCGCTGGGTCATCTCGGTGCGGACACGCTCCGGTTGCGCACCCTCCTTGTCGATCTTGTTGACGGCCACGACGATCGGCACTTCGGCGGCCCTGGCGTGGTCGATCGCCTCCTCGGTCTGCGGCTTGACGCCGTCGTCGGCCGCAACCACGATCACGGCGAGGTCGGTGACCCGCGCTCCGCGGGCACGCATCGCGGTGAACGCTTCATGGCCCGGCGTGTCGAGGAAGGTGATCTCCCTGTCGTTGTGGTGCACCTGGTAGGCGCCGATGTGCTGGGTTATGCCGCCGGCCTCCCCCGCCGCCACCTCCGTCTCGCGAATCGCGTCGAGCAGCGAGGTCTTGCCGTGATCCACGTGGCCCATGATCGTGACGACCGGAGGACGGTCGATCAGATCCTCCTCGGCGTCCTCGAAGACCGGCTCGAGCTCGACGTCGTCGGCCGCGTGAACGATCTCGATCTTCTTCTCGAACTCGTCGGCGAGCACGTGGATCGCGTCGTCGGACAGCGTCTGCGTGAGCGTCGCCATCTCGCCGAGCGACATCAGCTTCTTGATCACCTCCGGGACGGCCACGCCGAGGTACTCGGCCACGTCCTTGACGGTCGATCCCGAGTTGATCCGGATCAGATCGGTTGCCTCGAGGGCAGCGGTGTCGATCGGGGCGATCGTCTCATCGTAGGTTCCGCGCCGCCGCCGTCCGCGGCGCGGGCGCCGCTGGGGCTGGTTGGCTGGGCCGGTCTGCTGGCGCCGTGAGGCCTGCGAGTCGATCACCACGCGTCGGCGGCCTCCGGGCCCTATGTCGCCGGGCGTTCGCTCGCCGGTGCGCGAGTCACGCGTCGGGCGCACCCGCTCGGCCGCGCTCTGCGGGGCGCTCGCGGCGGCGGCGGGCGGCGCGGGCTGGGCGGGCCGCGGGGGCGCCGCGGCCGAGCCGTCGCTCGCCGGGGGCGCCTGCGTGGGGGTGGGACGCTCGGCGACGCCGACCGCAGAACCCTGTGCAGGGGGCGCTGAAACCGGGTTCTCGCCGACGGGCGCGCCGTTGGAGCTCGAGGAGGCGCCCGAGCCGCTGCCGTCGAGGACCTTCAGCGCGACCGACTCCTCGACCGACGACGCGGCCGCCTTCGCCTCGACGCCGGCAGCCTTGAGCTTCTCAAGCAGCTCCTTGCTGGAGAGGCCGTGCTCCTTGGCGATTTCGTGTACGCGCTTCTTGCTCATCGGCTCACCGATTCTAGGCCCTCAGGGGGGACGATCACCGAGCAGCGCAGCGCGCGGCCGATGGCGCCGCGGCGAGACGCTCGGGCCAGGCAGCCGGCGTCGGGCGCTCCGCGTTGCTCGCCGCGGCACAGATATGCGCCGCGACCGGGCATCGTCGAGCTTGCGTCATGGACCGCCAGCGCGGGACCGGCCGTGCCCTCACGGGCCGCGACCAGGCGCATCAGTTCCGACTTCGGCGCCACCCGGCCGCAGCCCACGCAACGGCGCCGGGGTACGTGCGCACCTATGTCGTCTGCTCCTCGGTGGCCTCTTGCCGGCCGTGCTCGAGGGACTGAGCGATCTCCGCAGCCGGCTCGCCGGCCTCGGCGGCCAAGGGCTCATCGGTCGGTGACGGCGCTTCGCTGTCCGTCCCGCCGCTCGCGGCCGGTGACGGAGCCTCGGAGGACTCGCTCGCCGCGCCGGACTCCCCGCCGGCGGCGCTCGTGAGGTCGGCGACGTTGTCGCTAGCGATGCTGGCGAGCGCCTGATGGCTTTCCAGGCCGCAGTAGCGGGAGTTGGGGAGCGCCGCGTTGGGACAGCGCCGGCCGTTGGAGAGGACCGCGGCACAGCGGCCCTGTACCTCCTCCTCCTCGTAGCCGTGCTCGGCCTCCTCCGCCGCGAACTCGGTCTCGCTGCGGATGTCCACGCGCCAGCCCGTCAGGCGCGCCGCCAGGCGCGCGTTCTGGCCCTCACGGCCGATCGCCAGCGACAGCTGGTCGTCGGGGACGATCACGGTCGCCTGCTTGGCGTCGTCGTCGACGAGCACCTCGCGGACGCGCGCGGGCGAGAGGGCCTTGGCGACGAACCGGGCCGGCTCGTCGTTGAAGGGGATGATGTCGATCTTCTCCCCGCGCAGCTCGGAGACGACCATGCGCACGCGCGAGCCCCGCGGTCCGACGCAGGCGCCGACCGGATCGACGCCGTCCGTGTGCGAGATGACGGCGATCTTCGAGCGGTACCCGGGCTCGCGGGCGACGTTGGCGATCTCCACGAGGCCGTCGGCGATCTCCGGCACCTCGAGCTCGAAGAGCTTCTTGATCAGCTCGGGATCGCGGCGGGAGACGATGATCGCCGGGCCCTTCGTCGACGGCGAGACCTCCTTGATCACGGCCTTGATCCGCTGGGAGTGGTCGTAGCGCTCGCCCTCCACCTGCTCGGACTTGGGCAGCAGAGCCTCGACGCGTTCGCGCAGCTGCACCAGCGTGTAGCGGGAGTCGGACTGCTGGACGATGCCGGTGATGAGCTCGCCCACGCGGTCGCGGTACTCCTCGTACATCATGTCGCGCTCGGCCTCACGGATCCGCTGCAGGATCACCTGCTTGGCGGTCTGCGCGGCGATCCGGCCGAAGTCGTCCGGGGTGACGTCGCGCTCGTCGATCTGGTCGCGGTATTCGGCGAACTTCTTCGGATCGATTTCCGGTTCCTCGGGTTCGCGCATCTCGCCCGTCTCGGGGTCGATCGTCGTTTCCTCGTCGATCGTCTCCACGATCAGATGCGCCTCGAGGCGCTCGGGGATGATCAGTTCGATGACCCTGAAGTCGGCCGTCTCGCGGTCCATCTCGACGCGTGCGTACTTCGCGGAGCCCGGCTGCTTCTTGTAGGCGGACAGGAGGGCGTCCTCGAGCGCGATCATCAGCTTCTCGGGCTCGATGCCCTTCTCGCGCGCGAGCGCGTGCATGGCGTCAAGGATTTCGCGTGACATGGGGCTACGGGCTCCTTTAATCCTCGATCAGGTTCGAACGACGGATCTCCGAATAGGGGATCGCGATGACGCCGCCGTCGGCTGCCAGCGTGACCTCCTCGTCGGAGGCGCCCACCAGCTCGCCGGTGAAGCTGCGCACGGGCGTCTGCTCACCGGACTGCGCCGTGGTGGCGACGGTGCGCGGATGACGTGTGCGCACCCGCGCGCGGCGCCCGACGAAGCGGCGGAAGTGGGCGGGCTTGGTGAGCGGGCGCTCGCTTCCGGGCGAGGAGACCTCCAGCGAATAGCGCTCGCGGAGATCGTTGAGCTGCATCGTGACGCGCTCGCAGAGGGCGAGCGTGACGCCGTCGGGATGGTCGATGAACACGCGCAGGCAGCGGCCGCCCACGATCTCGGCGAGCAGCACCTCGACCTCAGGATCGCTCTGGGCGAGGCGCCTCTCTATATCTGTCTGAAGGGGTGTCATCAACTGTCTCCTCACGCAAAAAAAGCGGGCGTGCGCCCACTCTCGGTCCTGCTACCGGCGAGTGAACGCCGGCACGAAAGCTGTTGATCGAGCATAGCATCGGGGCGCGCCCCCAGGGACGGATCAGGCCCGCTGGGCGTCGCGGCGAGCGCGGTCGCGATACAGCCTGTAGTCGGCGCGCTCCGGGCGTAGCGAGCACGCGAGCGCCAGCGGCTTGCAGGCCTCGCGATGGCGGCCGAGCAGCTGCATCGAGCGGCCCAGGCAGAACAGCGCGTAGTCGTTGGTCGGCGTTCTCTGCGCCACGGCGTCGAACTCCTCTGCTGCCCCGGCATAGCGGCGCGCATGAAACAGGGCCCGGCCCAGCGCCTCGCGGATCGAGGCCTTGTCCGGCTCCAGGTCACGCGCTTTGCTCAGCGGCACGATCGCGGCCTGATGGTCACCGTGGTCCAGCAGGTCGCAGCCCCGCTGATAAAGGTCATAGACGCTCTCCATCGGACGAGTTTAACGGCTCGCCCGCAGGCGCTCGGCGGCATCCAGGATCGCCTCCGCGACCTCGATCTTGGACGCGCGCGGGACGTGCAGCTCCTCGAGCTCCGAGCCGTCGCGGAGCGCGCTGAGGATCGTCACCTCGTTCTCGTCGGCGTCGAAGCCGATGTCCGCGCGTGAGATGTCGTTGACGACGATCGCATCGATTCCCTTGGCGGCGAGCTTCTCGCGCGCGCCTTGTGCCGCCCGCTCGCCGTGCTCGGCAGCGAAACCGATCAGCGTCTGCCCGTCACGCCGGCTCGCCGCGAGGCCGCTGAGCACGTCCGCGGTGGGCTCCAGCACGAGCTCCAGCCGCTTGCGCTCGGCCTTCTTGATCTTCCCGTCCTGCGCAGCCACCGGCCTGAAGTCTGCGACCGCCGCCGCCATCAGCAGGATCTCGCAGCGGGGGAACTCCTCGACGCAGGCCTGCTGCAGCTCGGCGGCGCTGACGACCGGGCGCACGATCACCCCGGGCGGGGCGGACAGTGGCACGTTCGCGGCGATGAGCGTGACCTGGGCTCCGCGAGCCTGCGCCGCCTGCGCGAGCGCGAGTCCCATGCGCCCCGAGGAGCTGTTGCCGATATATCGCACGCTGTCGATCGCCTCGCGCGTTCCACCGGCCGTCACGAGCACGCCAACCCCGCTGAGGCTGCCGCTGCGCGCGGGCGCGTCCGTAGGCGCGGCCTCAGAGGCAGCCGCCTCACAGGCGGCCAGCAGGCGCGCGGGCTCGGCCAGCCGGCCGACGCCGTGCTCTCCCTTCGACGCCAGCCTCCCGGTGCCGGGCTCGACGATCCTCACGCCGCGCTCGCGCAGGGCCTGGATGTTGGCGCGGGTCGCGGGATGCGCGTACATGTTGCTGTTCATCGCCGGAGCGACCACGACGGGGCAGCTCGCCGCCAGGGCGCAGCTCGTCAGGAGGTTGTCCGCCAGCCCCGCCGCGAGCTTGGCGATCGTGTTGGCGGAGGCCGGTGCGATCAGATAGACGTCGGCGTTAGCGACCAGCTCGAGATGGCTGAGCGGCTCGTGCTCCGGTGGGCGCTGGTCGGGGAACGCCCCGCGCGCGGGATCGCGCTCGAACTCGCTGAGCAGCACGGGCGCGCCGCTCAGCGCGGCGAAGGACGCCTCGCCGACGAAGCGGCGGCTCGCGGGCGTCTGCACGACGCGCAGCGCATGCCCGGCGGCGGTCGCCAGGCGCACCAGCTCGAGCGCCTTGTACGCGGCGATGCCGCCGCTGACGCCGAGCAGGATGCGGGACATGGTCCTTGAGGTTTAGTGCTCGCGCGCCCGGCCGGCAAGCCCTGGTGAGGCGCTTGCGGGCGGGCCTAGCGGTAGTGGTACTTGATCTTCCCCGCTGCTACCTCCTCGAGGGCCATCGTGAGGTAGTTTTTCGACGAGGTTTCGATCATCGGCGGCGGGAACTCGTCGAAGGTTCCCTCGCCCAGGTTGTGGTAGTAGCTGTTGATCTGGCGCGCGCGCTTTGCGGCGACGACCACGCTGGCGTAATTGGAGTCGACCTGCTCCAGCAGCCGGTCGATTCGGGGGGAGATCACGTTTGCTTGCCCTTTCCTTGTGGACTTCGCAGTGTAGTGGGCCGCGCCGCGCCTACCCGGCGGATCGCGCCCGCGGCGTCAACCGAGCTCGTGCGAGACGATGGTGGTCAGCTGCTCGAGCGCGTCCTCGAGCCGGTCGTTGATCACGACGTGACCGAACTCCGGCTGCGCCGCAAGCTCCTGCTCGGCGACCTGCAGCCTGCGCTCGACCTCCTCGGAGTCGTCCGTGCCGCGTGCCGTCAGCCGCGCGCGCAGCGCCTCCCGAGAGGGCGGCGCGATGAACACCTGCACGGCCTCGGGCAGCGCCTCGCGCACCTGGCGGGCGCCCTGCACCTCGATCTCCAGCACCACCGGCGCGCCGGCACGCACTCGATCCTCGAGCTCGGAGCGCAGGGTCCCGTAGCTACGCCCCGCGTAGTCGGCGTGCTCGACGAACTCCCCCTGCGCCACGCGGCGGTCGAACTCCTCGCGTGTCAGGAAGTGGTAGTCCAGCCCGTCGCGCTCCCCCGCCCGAGGGGCGCGCGTGGTCGCGGACACGGACAGCTCCAGCCCTGGCAGCCGCTCCATCAGCCCACGGATGAGCGTTCCCTTGCCGACCCCTGAGGGCCCGGTGATGACGAATACGCGCGCCACGCCGGGCACCCTAATGCCGGGTCCGGTGGGAATCCTCTAGTGGTGCAGAAGCGAGATGAGCTCGCTGCGCTGCCGCTCGGAGAGCCCGCCGATCGTCTTGCTGGGCGCGATCCGGCAGTGCGCGAGGATCTTGTTGACCTTCACGCGGCCGTACTTCGGCACCGCGAGCAGCATGTCGAAGACCTTCGCCGTCTCGACGTACTCGGGCGGATCGAGCAGCAGCGAGTGGATCGACCGGCGTCCGGACTTCAGGTCCCGCTTCAGCTGCGCCCGCTCGATCCGGATCTGGTTGGCTCTCGCCAGTGCGTCCATCCTCTGGTTCAAGGACCGCTCCGGTGCGGTTGATGTGTTCGAGGACGTCGTGCTGGTCGCCGTCGCCATGGGCGGCGAGTCTACACACCCGGCGCGGGCGATCAAGGCTAACTTCGCGAATTCATCTCTACCTCAACCTGAGGTTCACTGACATCGAGGCTGATGGACGGTGGCACTAGCGTTTACAGGGGTTTCCAACGCCCAACGATCCGGGCCGCTCGGGCGCTTTTCACGCCTCTCGGGACGCCTCGAGATGCGCTCACCGAACGCTTTCCTCCGAAATTGCGGGTTCGGCGCGCGCCGTATCGCCGAGCTCGCGCGCGATCCTCGCACCCGCGGCCGGCTCGCGGAAGCTCTCCGTGCCGACCGCGACGAGCGTCGCGCCCACGTCCATCAGCTCCCTGGCGTGGGCGCCGCTCTGCACGCCACCCATGCCGATCACGGGGACTGCGACACGCGCGGCGACAGCCGCCACCTGCGCAAGCGCAACCGCCCGGACGGCCGGGCCCGAGAGGCCACCGGTGCGGCCGCCGAGCCAGGCGCGGTGGCCGCCGGGCGCCTCCCGCTCCGCTGGCGCGAGGGCCATCGCCCGCAACGTGTTGATCAGCGAGACCGCGTCCGCGCCGCCCTCCTGGGCCCCCTGGGCGCAGGCCGCGACGTCGGCCGTGTTGGGGGTGAGCTTGACGATCAGCGGCTTGCGCGTGAGCCCCCTGACCGCCCGCACGAGCTGCTCCAGCTGCAGGGGATCCGCGCCGATGTCCAGCCCCGTCTTGACGTTCGGACATGACACGTTGAGCTCGAGCGCCGCGATCTCGGAGCGCGCCTCGCAGGCCTCGACGAGCGCGGAGAACTCGTGCGTTGTCGAGCCCATCACGTTGGTGATCACCGGCACTGGCCGCGGCTCGGCGCCGGGCTGAGGGACCGTGGTCATGCCCGCCAACTGCGGCAGGTCCTCGGCGAGATAGCCCTCCAGCCCCTTGTTGGGCAGGCCGATCGAGTTGATCAGTCCCGCCGCTGTCTCCCACAGCCTGGGCGGAGCGTTGCCCGCGCGGGGCTCCAGCGTGATCGTCTTGGAGACGTAGGCGGCGAACGGAAAGGCCTCGCGCAGATCATCGGCGAAGGCGCGGGCGGCGGCGATCGCATCGAACGTGCCCGAACCGTTGATGATCGGGTGGGCGAGCTCGAGGCCGCAGAAGCTCACGCTCACGCCGGGGCTCCCGCGTGGGCGTCGACGTGATCGAGCTCTGCGGCGTCGATCACCGGGCCATCCACGCACACCCGCAGGTAGCCGCCGCCGCGGCGCGGCACGACGCATCCGAAGCAGGCGCCGAAGCCGCACGCCATGCCCGCCTCGAGCGCGAGCTGCGCCGGCACGGCGCCCACCTCGCAGATCGCCCGGACCCCCTCGAGCATGCCGGCGGGACCGCACGCGTAGACCACCGCGGCGGGGTCGCGCTCGATCTCCTGCGCCAGCAGGTCGGTCACGAGGCCGTGATGGCCACTCGAGCCGTCGTCGGTCGCCACGATGGCCGCGTCGAGCAGGGCGGCCCCCTCCGCCCGCTCGCGGTCGCGAAAGCCGAGCAGCACGGTCGCGTCCTGCTCGAGCGTGTCCTGGAGGATCGCAAGCGGCGCGATCCCCACGCCGCCGCCCACGAGGATCGCCCGGCGCCCGGCGGACGGCGCCGTGAATCCCCGCCCGAGCGGTCCGAGCATCCACAGTCGCTCACCGGCTCGCAGCTCGCTCAGCCGCCGCGAGCCGGGGCCGACGTCCTCCAGCAGGAAATGCGACTCGCTGCCGCGCCGGCGAGCCACCGAGAAGGCGCGCGACAGATACGGCCGCTCGTCCTCTCCCCCGCCCCAGCGCTCGCTGGCAGCCAGCATCGCGAACTGCCCAGGCTCGGGCTGCGGGCCACCGGGGTCATCGACACGGACCACCAGGTAGGAGCCGAGCCGATCGACTCCCGAGACCGTCAGCAGCCTGCGGTGCAAGGGAGCCCGGCTCACCGGGTCCTCGCCCCGTGCAGCTCCTGCAGGCAAAGCACCTCGGGCTCGCCGTCGCGTCTTCGCCCCGCGATCGCCCGCGCGGCCGAAACGCCGGCCGAGAGTGTCGTCAGGCAGGGAATCCCGTGCATGACGGCGGCGCGGCGGATCTCATAGCCGTCGGTTCGGGCGCCGAAGCCCGTGGGCGTGTTCACGACGAGATCGACGTCGCCACGCTCGATCCAGTCGAGCACGTGCGGGGAGCCCTCGCCGATCTTGTTCAGCGGCTGCACGGGCACGCCCATGCGGGCGATCGCCTCGGCGGTGCCCCGTGTCGCGACGATGCGAAAGCCGTGGTCGTGAAGGATCTGGGCGACCGCGAAGGCGCCGGGCTTGTCCGAGTCGGTGACGGTGATGAACGCGGTGCCCGAGCTGGGGAGTGGCACGCCGGCCGCGGCCTGCGCCTTGGCGAAGGCGGTGGGGAAATCGCGTGCGATCCCCATCACCTCGCCGGTGGAGCGCATCTCCGGGCCGAGCACCGCGTCAGAGCCCTCGAAGCGGTCGAACGGGAGGACGGCCTCCTTGACGGAGATGTGCTCGCCGAAGCCGATGCCCTCGCGTCCCTGCGGAAGTCCGAGATCGGCGATCCGCTCGCCCAGCATGATCCGGCAGGCGAGCTTTGCGAGCGCCACGCCGACGGCCTTGGATACGAAGGGAACGGTGCGCGAGGCCCGGGGGTTGGCCTCGATCACGAACAGCTGGCCCGCGTGGACCGCATACTGGACGTTCAACAGCCCGATGACGCCGATCGCCAGCGCGATCTCCCGCGTGGCCGCCCGGATCTGCTCGAGCATCTCCTCGCCGAGCGAGTGTGGCGGCAGTACGCACGCACTGTCGCCGGAGTGGATGCCGGCCTCCTCGACGTGCTGCATGATGCCGCCGATCCAGACGTCCTCGCCGTCACAGAGCGCGTCGACATCCACCTCGGTTGCGTTCTCGAGGAAGCGGTCGAGATAGATCTCCCCGCCCTCGCCGGCCTCGCGGCGCAGGTAGTCCTCGAGTCCCTCGGGGGAGTAGACGATCTCCATCGCTCGCCCGCCCAGCACGTAGGAGGGGCGCACGAGCAGTGGGAATCCGACCCGTGCGGCGCAGTCGAGCGCCTCTGCGACCGAGCGGGCGGTCGCGTACGGCGGGGCCTTGTAGCCGAGGCGCTCGAGCAGCGCGCCGAAGCGCGCACGATCCTCGGCGAGGTCGATCGACTCGACGCTCGTGCCGAGCAGCGGCACCCCGGCCGCGGCGAGCCCGGCGGCGAGCTTCAGTGGCGTCTGCCCGCCGAACTGGACGATCACGCCGGCGGGCCGCTCGACGTCGACGACCGCGAGCACGTCCTCGAGCGTCAGCGGCTCGAAGTACAGGCGGTCGGAGGTGTCGTAGTCGGTCGACACGGTCTCGGGGTTGCAGTTGATCATCACCGCGTCGCGTCCCGACGCGCGCACGGTCATCGCCGCATGCACGCAGCAGTAGTCGAACTCGATCCCCTGCCCGATTCGGTTGGGCCCGGCCCCGAGGATCACGATCGACTCGCGCTCGCGCGCCTGCAGCTCGTGCTGGGCGGCCCGCTCCCAGCCGGAGTAGTAGTAGGGCGTGCGCGCCGGGAACTCTGCCGCGCACGTGTCGACGGCCCTGAACGAGCGCACTCCCGCGAACGGGGCCTGGGGGTCGAGGGCCAGCGCCTGCAGCTCGCGCAGGAACCAGGGGTCGATCGACGTGAGCTCGTTCAAACGCTCAACGCCGACGCCGCGGCCGAGCAGCTCGAGCAGCATCTCGAAGCGGTCCGGGCCGGGTGAGCGGACGCTCTCCAGGAGCTCCGCTTCGCTCGACCCCGACAGGCACGGCTGCTTGTCGAGCTCTCGTGACCGCAGCGCCTTGGCGAAGGCTTGGCCGAAGGTGCGCCCGATCGCCATCGCCTCTCCGACGGACTTCATGTGCGTCGAGAGCGTCGGGTCCGTGCCCGGGAACTTCTCGAATGCGAATCGCGGCCACTTGACGACGACGTAGTCGATCGTCGGCTCGAAGCAGGCGGGAGTGACGCCCGTGATGTCGTTGTCGATCTCGTCGAGACGGTAGCCGACGGCGAGGCGCGCGGCGATCTTCGCGATCGGAAAGCCGGTCGCCTTGGAGGCCAGCGCCGAGGACCGCGACACGCGCGGGTTCATCTCGATCACGAGGATCTCCTCGGTCTCCGGCTTGACGGCGAACTGCACGTTGGACCCGCCCGTCTCGACGCCCACGGCGCGGATCACCGCGATCGCCTGGTCGCGCAGGCGCTGGTAGAGGCGGTCGGTGAGCGTCTGCTGCGGGGCGACCGTGATCGAGTCGCCGGTATGCACGCCCATCGGATCGATGTTCTCGATCGAGCAGACGATCACCACGTTGTCCGCTGCGTCGCGCATCACCTCGAGCTCGAACTCGCCCCAGCCGAGCACCGACTGGTCGAGCAGGACCTGACCGATCGGCGAGGCCTCGATCCCGCGGGCGGCGAGCACCTCGAGCTCGTCCTCGGTACGGGCGATGCCCCCGCCGCGGCCACCGAGCGTGAAGGCGGGGCGCACGATGCAGGGCAGGCCGAGGCCGGCGAGCGCGGCGACGGCCTGCGGGACGCTCGTGGCGATGACGCTGGTGGGCATTCGCAGCCCGGCACGCGCCATCGCCGCTCCGAACAGCTCGCGGTCCTCAGCGCAGGCGATCGCCTCGTAGTTCGCGCCGATTAGCTCGACGCCGAAGCGCTCGAGCGTGCCGTCGTCGTGCAGCGCCTTGGCGAGGTTGAGGGCGGTCTGACCGCCGAGTGTGCCGAGCAGCGCGTCGGGGCGCTCGCGCTCGATCACCTTCGCCACCGGACCGGGCAGCAGCGGCTCGATGTAGGTGGCGTCGGCCAGCTCAGGGTCGGTCATGATCGTCGCCGGGTTGGAGTTGACGAGCACGACCTCATAGCCCTCCTCGCGCAGCACCTTGCAGGCCTGCACGCCCGAATAGTCGAACTCGGCCGCCTGGCCGATGACGATCGGGCCGGACCCGAGGATGAGGATCTTGTGGATGTCGCTACGCCGCGGCAATGCGGTCCAGGAAGCGGTCGAACAGGTAGAGGCTGTCGTGCGGACCGGGGCCGGCCTCCGGGTGGTACTGGACGGTCCCTCCGGGCACATCCAGCAGCTCCAGGCCCTCCACGGTGCGGTCGTAGAGGTTGACGTGCGAGAGCGCCGCCTCGCCGAAGTCGGTCTGCCAGCGCACCGGCTCGTCGGCGTCGATCGTGCGCACGCCGCCGGGCCCGACCGCGGCGAAGCCGTGATTCTGGGAGGTGATCTCGACGCGGCGTGTCTGCAGGTCCATCACCGGATGGTTGGCTCCGTGGTGGCCGAAGGGAAGCTTGAACGTCTCGAGTCCGACCGCCCGGCAGAGCAGCTGATGTCCGAGGCAGATGCCCCACACGGGCTTCCTGCCGACCAGCTCGCGTACCGTGTCGACGATGTAGGAGAGGGCCGCGGGGTCGCCCGGGCCGTTCGCGAGAAAGATCGCGTCGGGGTCCTCGCGGAGCAGCTCCGCGGCGCTGCTGTGGCATGGGTGCAGCGAGACGCGGGCTCCTCGTGCGATCAGCTCGCGCACCATCGAGGCCTTGATGCCGGTGTCGATCACGGCGATCCTCGGGCCGTCGCCGGCGCCGTGCCGGCTTATCTGCTCCGGGCTGACGAGGGCGGCGAGGTCCTGGCCCGCCATCGGCGGCTCGGCGTCGATCAGCTCGCGCGCCTGGCTCTCGGCCATCGCCCCGGGGAAGACCCCTCCGCGCATCGCCCCTGCGTCTCGGATGTGCCTGACGAGCGCCCGCGTGTCCACGCCTGTGATCGCCACCACGCCGCAGTCGGCGAGCCAGTCCAGCCATCCGCGCTCTGCGCTGGGCGCGTCCTCGCCGTTGCTGGCCTCGCGCATGATCGCGGCACGCGCCCACGGCCGCTCGGACTCCATGGCCTCGGTGCTTGCGCCGTAGTTGCCGATGTGCGGGTAGGTGAAGGTGATCAGCTGACCGGCGAAGGACGGGTCGCTCATCGACTCCTGATAGCCCGACATCCCGGTGGTGAAGACCACCTCGCCGACGGCGTGGCGGGCGGGATCCGAAGCCCCGCAGACCTCGCCGTCAAAGCGCGTGCCGTCCTCGAGCAGCACGTAGCCGGTCGCGTCGGCCATCTCAGAGGATCAGCTTCTGAACGGCCTTGAACTCCGGCGTACCGGCGCGCTCGAGCAGCTCGAACAGCGACGCCTCGACCGTGCTGATGACCGCCCCGGCGCGCTCCAGCCGCTCGAGCCCGCGCTCGTAGTCGATCGCGTGGCGCGAGCCGACCGCATCGGCGGGGACGTGCACCTCGATGCCTCTCGCGAGCAGGTCGTGGACGGTCTGACTGACGCAGACGTGGGTCTCGATCCCGCAGACGATCGCCTGCTCGCTGGCGCCGAGGTCGAAGCCGTCGGCACGCACGGCCGAGAACACGGTCTTCTCGATGCGGGGCTCGTCGGTGATCCCCACCTCCGGCGCCGTGCGGCCGAGGCCCTTCGGGTACTGCTCGCTGACGAGCGCCGGCACCGCGAGAATCCTGGCGGCCTCCACGAGCTTCGCGCAGGCGCTCGCCACACCCTCGAAAGAGGCGTACGGCCGGAAGCTCTCCTGGACGTCGACGACCACCAGCGCCGCGCGGCGGCGCTCCAGAAGCCCCATCAGGCGGCCACCACCGAGAAGGCGCGCTCGCGATAGACGACGGAGCCGGCCGCGAGCGTCAGCAGCACGCGCCCGCGCATCGCCCGGCCAGCGAAGCAGCAGTTCTCCGAGCGGCTCTCCCAACCGTGCTCGCCAGCCACCCACTCTGCGTCGAGGTCGACGAGCGTGAGGTTGGCGGGCTCGCCTCTGGCGATCAGCGGGAGTGGGAGGTCGAACAGTCCGGCCCCGGCGGTCATCCGCTCGACGAGCAGCCCGAGGCTGAGCGTGCCGGGCAGCACGAGGCCGGTGTGTAGCGCGGCGAAGGCAGTCTCCAGCCCCGTGGTCCCCATCGGGGCCTGCTCGAAGGGGACTTCCTTCTCCTCGCGCGCGTGCGGAGCGTGATCGGTCGCCACGCAGTCGATCGTGCCGGCGCGCAGTCCATCGACGAGCGACTGACGGTCATCCTCGCCGGCGAGCGGAGGGTGCATCTTCATGCGGGTGTCGAGGTCACGCACGTCCTCCTCGGTGAGGAGCAGGTGGTGCGGGGTGACCTCGCCGCTGACCATCCACCCCCGTTGCTTGGCCGTGGCGATCGTTTCGACCGAGGCGCGGCAGCTGAGGTGCTGGAAGTGCACGCGGGCGCCCTCGTAGCCGGCGAGCTCGGCATCGCGGGCGACCATCGTCGACTCGGCGACGGTCGGTATCCCCCGGATCCCGAGCGCCGCGCTGAGCGCGCCCTCGTGCATGCTGCCGCCGCGCGAGAGCGTTCGGTCCTCCTCGTGCAGAGCGAGCACGCCGCCGCACAGACGCTGGTACTGCAGCGCCTTGCGCAGCATCCCGGCGCTCTGCACCGGCTGTCCGTCATCGGTGAAGCCGAGCGCGCCCGCCTGCGCCAGCTCCGCCATCTCCGTGAGCTGCTCGCCGGCCAGGCCGCGGGTTATGGCCGCCAGGAAGCCAACGGGCACACGCGCTTCACGCGCGGCGGCGTCGCGCACGGAGCGCAGCAGCGGCGCGGAGTCGAGCGCCGGATCGGTGTTGGGCATGGCGATCACGCCGCCGTAGCCGCCGGCGGCGGCCGCGCGCGTGCCGGTCTCGAGGTCCTCCTTGTGCTCCTGCCCGGGGGTGCGTAGATGCACGTGCGGATCGAAGAACGCCGGCAGCAGCGTCAGCCGCCCCTGCCCCTCGATGAGCTCCTCGGCCTCGAGCTGCTCGAGACCTTCGGGCGTGCCGAGGTCGGCGATCTCTCCCCCGCGCACACGCACGTCGTGGCGGGCGTCGATCCGCTCGCGCGGGTCGAGCACGCGAACGTCGCGCAGGAGAAGGTCCGCCGCTCCTTGTGGACAGCGCACTAGCGGGTGGGCGGTCGTCATGCCGGTTGTGGAGCGGTCTTCTGGCGGCGAGCGACCGGGTCTGGCTCCTTCGCCCCGGCCAGCAGCTCATAGAGAACGGCCATGCGCACGACCACCCCGGCCTCGACCTGGGCGGTGATCACGGCCTGCGGGGAGTCGACGACGTCGCCCGAGAGCTCGACGCCGCGGTTGACCGGGCCGGGGTGCATCAGCACCTGGCGGGGACCGAGGCGACGCCCGTTGATCTGGTACCAGGTGGCGTACTCCCGCAGCGACGGCACCCACGTCTCGGTCATCCGCTCGCGCTGCATTCGCAACGCATACACGACGTCGGCGCCGTCGAGCTCCTCGAGCGTGAAGCGAACGTCGCAGCCGAGCTCCTCGATGTGGCGCGGGATCAGCGTGGGCGGCCCGGCGACCGTCACCTTCGCGCCCATCGCCTGAAACGCGAGGATGTTCGAGCGGGCGACGCGCGAGTGGGTGACGTCGCCGACGATCCAGATCGACGCGCCGTCGAGGCCGCCGAGGCGCTGTTGCAGCGTGTAGACGTCCAGCAGGGCCTGTGTCGGATGCTCGTGCTGCCCATCGCCGGCGTTGACGATCGCGGCGCTGCACCATCGCGAGACCAGCTCGGCCGCGCCAGCCCAGGGGGTGCGCAGGACGATGGCGTCGGGCTTGTGCGCGCTCAGCGTCAGAACCGTGTCCTTGAGCGACTCGCCCTTCTCCACGCTGGATCCGCTGGCGGCGAAGTTGACGACGTCCGCGGACAGCCGCTTGGCAGCGAGCTCGAACGAGCTGCGGGTTCGCGTTGAAGCCTCGTAGAAGAGGTTGAGGACCATCCGCCCTCGCAGCGCGGGCACCTTCTTGATCTCGCGGTCGGACACCTCGGCGAAGCGCGCCGCCTGCGTGATGATCCGTTCGATGCCGGCGCGGTCGAGTTCCGCTATCGAGAGCAGATGGTTCACGCGGGCGCCTCCATCGCGGCCGACGCGACCGGGCCGGCGCCGGCGGCGATCGCGATCTCATCGACGCCGTCGAGCTCGAGCACCCGCACGTGCACGTGCTCGGCTCTCGAGGTGGGCAGGTTCTTGCCGACGTAGTCCGGGCGGATCGGCAGCTCGCGGTGGCCGCGGTCGGCGAGCACTGCGAGCTGCACGCGCTCCGGACGGCCGTAGTCGAACAGCGCCTCGATCGCGGCCCGCACCGTGCGGCCGGTGTAGAGGACGTCGTCGACGATCACCACGGTTCGCCCCGTGACGTCGAAGTCGACGTGCGACGCGTGCAGCACCGGAGCGTCGGGGCGGCTCGACACGTCGTCGCGGTAGAAGCCGATGTCGAGATCGCCGAGCGGCACGTCGGCGTCGAGCAGCTCCTCGAGCATCACGTGCAGGCGCCGGGCGAGGAACGCGCCGCGGCGGTGGATGCCGACGAGGGCGGGGACTGGCGACTGAGGGTTGCGCTCAACGATCTCGTGAGCGATGCGCGTGAGCGCCCGTTTCACTTCGTCCTCTTGGAGGACGACCTTCTCGTCGCTGTCCATCTTTTCCTTCCTGGCCTCGCTGGACCGGGTTAAAGGATCTGACGGGAATCTATCAGGGCGAAGCGACGGTCTCGGCCGGCGCGGAAGGCCCGTTCTGGCCACGCTCGCGCGCCTGGCGCTCGGACCAGCGCTCGAGCTTGGCGGCGCCCCGCTCCGGAAACGGGACCTCGATCGTGTCGAAGTCGCGCGGCGCCTCCGTCGCTGCGAACACCTGGCGGGCCTCCTCGAGCAGCTCGCCGCCGGCGTATCGGCTGGAGAAGTGGGTGAGGGCGAGCATGCGCACCTCGGCGCCGCTGGCGAGCTCTGCCGCCTGGCGGGCGGTGCTGTGAGATGTCTCGCGCGCGCGATCGGCCTCCTCCTCGGCGAAGGTCGCCTCGTGGACCAGCAGATCGGCCTGATGGGCAGCGATCTCGAGGGTCTCGCACGGCGACGTGTCCCCGGAGATGACGATCTTGCGGCCCTCGCGCG
>Ga0210409_10002194_pt1 | contig 23579 bp, 18 predicted proteins | sample IncBWH17MmetaG_FD_161649 | JGI IMG/M metagenome (GOLD analysis project Ga0210409, IMG submission 161649) | Forest soil microbial communities from Barre Woods Harvard Forest LTER site, Petersham, Massachusetts, United States - Inc-BW-H-17-M | ecosystem: Environmental > Terrestrial > Soil >...
GGAGAGAACAAGACCGATATCGCCCTGGGTCCATTTCTGTGTCGTCAGATAAACCGCGACGAACGGCCCGAAACCCGTTTGCACGTCGGCGACGAAGAAGATGAACCAATCGAGCCCGCGCAGGGTGCGCGGGGAGGGCGCGGATGGCGGTTCGCCTTCTCCCGGCGGCCGGACCAGCGGCGGCGGGGGTTCATCCGCGGCCGCTCGCTCGTCACCGGGCCTGTCGTTAAAGCGGCGTGATGGTTCCGCGGCCAGGTTACCCCTCCACCCGTGGTGTCATTCGGGCAGCGGCTCAAGCTTGCCGAGGGCGCCCAGAACGACCACGGGCTTGCCTTCCTGGTATTCCGGCGCAGCGTTCACCTGGTCGCGGTTGAGATCGAGCGCGATCCGGGCGCCCGGCTTGCCGGGCGGCGGGAAATGCAGCGCGCCCCAGTCGACCGCGATCTTGCGGCTGCCGACGCCGAGGAAGCCGCCGAAGTCGATGATGGCGGCGCGCACTTGTCCGGCGCGATCGACGAGCACGTCCACGATTCGGCCCATATTCTCGTCGGCGGCGCTGCGCACCTCGCGGCCGAGGATGCCTTCGACCTCATGCTTGTTGAGAATGGTGACTTCGGGGGTGGGGGCAGGCGGGGTTGCCTGTTCCGTCTTGTCGGCCACCGAGCCGTTGCCGGCGAACACCGTCGTGACGGCGACACCCAGCGCGAGAAGCGCGGCTGCCGCCATCACTGTCCGCTGATCCCCGCGCATGCCGCCTCCAGCGATGTATCTGAGGGCCACACCCAACAAGCCAGGGAACTGGCGCTGGTTCCATGCGGCGCGTGACCCCGCACAGCCGCGCGGGGAGCCCCCGGCGGCCTCCGCGCGGTCCCCGGAGCGCCGGGCCGGCGCCTCACGAAGAATAGACGACGGAAACTCGAATCCCGCTGCTGATCCGCGGCGTGTCGAGCGACAACGTGCCGTTGTGACGCCGCACCCTCAAATCGACGCTCGATGCTCCGAGTTGCAGGTTGCGCAACGTCACCTCGTCGAGGAATGGCGGCAGGCGTGGATTGCACAAATGGATCTCGCCCCCTCCTGGGTCGAATTCCAGGCCGAGCGAAGCTTCAAGCAGGGTGAAAGGCGTAGCGCTCGCCCAGGCTTGCGGCGAGCAGGCCACGGGATAAAGGGTCGGCCCGTGGCCGTGCTTCTTCGGAAAACCGCAGAACAGCTCAGGCAGCCGGCGGTAGTCCATGTAGTTCGCGGCGCCGAACAGTCCGTCGAACAAGCTCTCGACGGACTGTTTGTGTCCGTAGCGCGCGAGCCCGAGCGCAATCAGCGCATTGTCGTGTGGCCAGATCGAGCCATTGTGGTACGACATGGGGTTGTAGCGTGCCTCACCCGTAGCCACGGTGCGGATGCCCCAGCCGGAGAAGAAGTACGGCTGCAGCAGCCCCTTGGCGACGAGATGCGCCCGATCGGGGCTGGCGATGCCGGTGAACAGAACCTGGCCGGCATTGGAGGTACGGACGCGGCAAGGCTGTTTCTGGCCATCAAGCGCAAGCGCGTAGGTTTCGATTTCCGGGCACCAGAACGCGCTCTCGAAGCGGTCGCGCAGGCGGTCTGCTTCGGCATCAAGCCTCGCAGCATCGCCGTCGCGCCCGAGCCGCCGCGCCAGTACGGCGGCCATGCGCTTGGCGGCGTAGACGTAACCTTGCACCTCGGCGAGCGCGATCGCGCCTTCCGCCAATCTGCCGTCGGCATGGAAAATGGCGTCATGCGAATCCTTCCAGCCTTGGTTGGCGAGACCCTGGGCGGTCGCGCGTTCGTATTCGACGAAGCCGTCGCCGTCGGGGTCGCCCGGGCCATCGATCCAGCCGAGCGCCGCCTCGATCGCCGGCCACAATTCGGCGGTGGTATCCATATCGCCAGTGCGTTTCGCGTAGAGCCCCGCGAGCAGGACGAACAACGGAGTCGAGTCGACGCTGCCGTAATATAGGCCGAAGGGGACCTCGCGGAGCGCCGCCATCTCGCCGCCGCGCATCTCGTGCAGGATCTTTCCCGGCTGCGCATCGGCAAAAGGATCCGTGGTCTTGGCCTGGTAGGCGGCGAGGCGCCGCAACACGCCACGGGCAACGTCCGGACTCCACCAGAGCATCTGCAGCGCCGTGATCAGACCGTCACGGCCGAAGGTCGTCGAGAACCACGGGATGCCAGCGTAGGGATAGCGGCCTTGCGGCGTATCCGTCATGAGCATGGTGAGGTCGGCTGCGGATCGGCATAGCACCTCGTTGAAACGGTCGTTCGAAGTTTCGACCGAGGTCTGGTTCCGGGTGGCCGCGCGCAACTCGCGCCGGGCAGCAAGGCGGCCACGCAGAAACGGCGGCGGGCGCGAATCGGTGCGATCGCAGCTCACCGCCACGAACAGCGGCCGCGTCTCTTTGGGGGCGAGGCGGAGATCGTAGGTGGCGGCGTTGGTCGCGAGTCGGTTCGGCGGCGGATCGAAGTTCACGGTGGTGTGGCGTACTCTGTTGTCCAGTCCGTGATAGATCAGCAGGACCTGATCATCGCTCCGGACCTTAGCGGTCGCGGTGCCGCGGCGTTCGCGGTGCGCCCCGCGGACTTCGAACAGGTCGGCAAAGTCGTTCTCGAACAGGATCGACAGCTGCAGATCGACGGGGCGATCGCCGTAATTGCGCACGCCGAACCGCTGATAGGCCGTATCGCGCCACAGGAAGATCGCGCGCAAAATGTGAACAGTGTCCTTTTCCAGGATGAGGTGCTGGCCGGCGAGGAAATCGGGATTGGTCAGATCGACGAAGAACGCCGAATTGTCGTCGCGCAGATTGGAGCCAAGCAGTAGCGGCTGGATCCCGTTGACCAGCAGTTCGAGGCGGGAGAGATAGCGCGTGTCTTGATGGAACAGGCCGGCGGAGCGGCCCGAGGCGGCCGCGATATCGCCGCGGCCATCGAGGACCACGAAGCTGTCGCCATACTTGAGCACGCGGGGAGGCCGACTGGCGGCCTGCGCTGTGATGTAGAACGGACCTTCCGAGGGCACCTCGGCGGGCATTGTCTTGGCGGCGGTCTTTGGAGGCATCGTGCAGTCGCTCGGGCTGTCGGGTTCAGTGATCCGGGTGGCGCGGCCGATTATTAGAGCGGCGGCTGAGTCGTGTCAGCCCCGCCCAAGAGGCCAAAGATTACGCGGCCGACAAAACGGCGAACACAACTGTGGAAATAAGCGCGTTTGTGGAGAATGTTGCAGCGCAATTGCCGCATGCCGGTTCGCTGCCGAGCGCATGATTCCGTTCTCCCTCTCTCGCGCGTCGGCGCGACAATAGACCACAAGCAGCGCCAGCGTCCGCCGGAACCGTTTGACGATGCAAACGCCGCCGCGCTCAAGAGTTCCGGGATCGATGAAAATATTTCGGGGCGAGGCCCATGACGATTGAACCGGCGGCCATGGCGGCGGACACCCGCCGCCCGCAGCAGCTAGCCCGCTGGGGGCAGCTCGCAGCGGGAATCCTGTGCATGGTGATGATCGCCAACCTCCAATACGGCTGGACGCTGTTCGTCGGTCCGATCGACCGGAAGTATCAATGGGGCACGGCCGCCATTCAGGTCGCGTTCAGCATCTTCATCGCGACCGAGACTTGGCTCGTGCCGGTCGAAGGCTGGTTCGTCGATCGCTACGGCCCCCGCATCGTCGTCGCCTGCGGCGGCATTCTTGTTACTTGCGCCTGGGCGCTCGATTCGGTGGCGAGTTCGCTCGCGGTGCTCTATCTCGCCGCGGCGCTGTCCGGTGTCGGTGCGGGCGCGGTCTACGGCACCTGCGTCGGCAATGCGCTCAAATGGTTTCCCGATCGCCGTGGTCTCGCCGCCGGACTCACCGCCGGCGGCTTCGGCGCCGGCGCCGCCGCGACCGTCCTGCCCATCCGCGACATGATCGTCTCTTACGGCTATGAAGCGACCTTCCTCTGGTTCGGGCTGGGGCAGGGGCTGGTGGTCCTCGTTCTCGCGCAGCTCCTGCGCGCACCGAAACCCGGCCAAACCCCGAAAGCCGCGGCGCGGCTGACGCAATCGCTGCGCGACTATCTGCCGCTCGAGATGTTGAGAGCGCCGGTCTTCTGGCTCCTCTATCTCATGTTCGTCATGGTCTCGGCGTCGGGCCTGATGGCGACGGCGCAGATCGCGCCCATCGCCGCGGATTTCAAGCTCGCCGACCGCGACGTGACCATTCTGTTCTTCACCGCCACCACTCTGAGCGCGGCGCTGGTCATCGACAACGTCTGCAACGGTCTGGCGCGGCCGTTCTTCGGCTGGGTGTCCGACATCATCGGCCGTGAGAACACGATGGCGCTGGTATTCTCGCTGGGCGCGCTGGCCTATTGGGGCCTCGGCGCGCTGGGGCACACGCCATATTTGTTCGTGCTCATGGCCGCGCTCATCTTCTTCACCTGGGGGGAAATCTTCAGCTTGTTCCCGGCCACCTGCACTGACACCTTCGGGGTGAAATACGCGACCACCAATGCCGGCCTCCTCTACACCGCGAAAGGCACCTCGGTCTGGCTCGTACCGCTGGCGAGCCTGCTGCGCGAATACACCGGCGGCTGGCACGCGGTGTTCGCCATCGCCGCGATCATGAATCTGGCTGTCGCCGCGCTTGCGCTGTTCGTCCTCAAGCCGCTGCGGCGACGCTCGCTCAGCCAGAAATAGTCACGAGGGCGGGTGGCCGGGCCGATCCCACGGCCTCGCCACCACCTGTGGCCCCTTGGGCCGAAACCATCGTCCGGCCATCGCCGCCGCAGGGATCGCATCGCCGTTTGACTTGCCCGAGACTGGAATAATGTATACCAGCAACGAGAACAGGGTTTGTCGGGCAGTAAGTGCGAGCGCCTATTGATGCCTGCAAGCGCCGATATTGTGAGAAACAAGCGCCCCGAGCGGGCCGAGCCGCCAACCCTGGTGGCCGTCGATCCGCTCGCCAATGCCGCAAGCCTGAAACGACAGGCTTATACGGCGCTCAAGAACGCCATCGCCGCGATGGATGTCTATCGCAGCCGCGCCGAGATCAGGCTCGACGAGCGGCGCCTGGCGCACGACTTCGGCATCAGCCGCACGCCGGTGCGTGAAGCTATGGCGCAACTCGAGCGCGAAGGTTTCGTGCGCTCCGAGCCGCGTCGCGGCGTCTATGTGGTGCGCAAGAGCAAGCGCGAAGTCATCGAGCTGATCACCGCATGGGCGGCACTCGAAAGCATGGCGGCGCGGCTCATAACCGAGCACGCCGGCGACCGGGAGATTGCGTCGCTGCGGCACATGTTTGCGACGTTCGATGACGGCGCGGTGCGCGCGCATCTCGACGAATACTCGCAACTCAATATCGAATTCCATCAGACGATCATCCGCATGAGCGGCAACGCTGCGCTGATCAATCTCGCCGAGAACCTGTTCACCCATATGCGCATGATCCGGCGCAAGACCATCGGCGAGAAGGATCGCGCCGACCGCTCGATCCGCGATCACATGTCCATCATCGAAGCCTTGGAAGCCCGAGACACGCTTCGTGCCGAAACGCTGGTGCGCGATCACGCGCTCGGTCTCGCCGAGCATGTGGCGAAATATGCCGACTATCTGGATTGAACAGAACATCTCCCGTCACCCAGAGGTGCGAGTGAAACGAGCCTCGAAGGGTGGCGGCCCGGCCGTGCATTCTCCGAGGTCCGCCTGCGGTGGGACACATCGGAGTGACGGAAAACACCAGGGAGGCGCCAGTGGCTGAAGCAGCAGTGCAAGCGAAACCCGCGGCCGAAACCGAGCGTGAGCTCACGGACGGCTTTCACCTCGTCATCGATGCGCTCAAGCTCAACGGCCTCAACACGATCTACGGCGTGCCCGGCATCCCGATCACGGATTTCGGCCGCATGGCGCAGGCCGCCGGCATCCGCGTGCTATCGTTCCGGCACGAGCAGAACGCCGGCTACGCCGCCTCGATCGCCGGTTTCCTGACCAAAAAGCCCGGCATCTGCCTCACAGTATCGGCGCCCGGCTTCCTCAACGGCCTCACGGCGCTCGCCCACGCCACGACCAATTGCTTCCCGATGATTTTGATTTCGGGCTCGTCCGAGCGCGAGATCGTGGATTTGCAGCAGGGCGACTACGAGGAGATGGACCAGCTTGCCATCGCCAAGCCGCTCTGCAAGGCCGCGTTTCGCGTGCTGCACGCGGCCGATATCGGCATCGCCATAGCGCGCGCGATCCGCGCCGCGGTGTCCGGTCGCCCGGGCGGTGTCTATCTCGATCTGCCGGCCAAGCTGTTCGGTCAGGTGATGGACGCGGAGGCTGGGCGCAGGTCGCTGGTCAAGGTTGTCGATCCGGCGCCGGCGCAGCTTCCCGCGCCTGAGGCGGTGAAGCGCGCGCTCGATGTCCTCAGAAGCGCCAAGCGTCCCCTCATCATTCTCGGCAAAGGCGCGGCCTACGCCCAGGCCGACGATGCGATCCGCTCGTTCGTCGAAAGGAGCGGCATCCCCTTCCTGCCGATGAGCATGGCCAAGGGTCTGTTGCCCGACGCCCATCCGCAATGTGCGGGGGCTGCCCGCTCGACCGTTTTGAAGGACTCCGACGTGGTGATGCTGATCGGCGCCCGCCTCAACTGGCTCCTGTCGCACGGCAAGGGCAAGACCTGGGGCGAGCCGCATACCAAGAAATTCATCCAGGTTGATATCGAGCCGAAGGAGATGGATTCCAACGTCGAGATCGTCGCTCCGGTGGTCGGCGATATCGGCTCCTGCATCAGCGCGGTGCTCGGCGCCATCGGCGGCGACTGGCCGGCCCCGCCAGCCGACTGGATCAAGGCGGTGACTTCGAAGCGCGAAGAGAACGTCGCCAAGATGGCGCCGCGGTTGATGAACAACAACACGCCGATGGACTATTACGGCGCGCTCGGCGTCCTGCGCACCATCGTCAAGGAGCGGCCCGACGCCATCCTCGTCAACGAAGGCGCCAATACGCTCGATCTCGCGCGCGGCGTGATCGACATGTATCAGCCGCGCAAGCGTATCGACGTCGGCACCTGGGGCGTCATGGGCATCGGCATGGGCTACGCCATCGGCGCCGCCATCGAAACCGGCAAGCCCGTGCTCGCGATCGAGGGCGACTCGGCCTTCGGTTTCTCCGGCATGGAAGTGGAAACAATCTGCCGCTACAAGCTGCCGGTCTGCGTCGTCGTCTTCAACAACGGCGGCATCTATCGCGGTACCGACGTCAACACTGCCGGCTCGGATCCGGCGACGACGGTGTTCGTCAAGGGTTCGCGCTACGACAAGATGATCGAGGCATTCGACGGCATCGGCGTCAATGCGACGTCGCCCGATGAACTCAAGCGTGCCGTGAACGAGGCGATGGACTCCGGCAACCCAACCCTTGTCAATGCGGTGATCGACCCGTCGGCCGGCAGCGAGAGCGGACGCATCGGCAATCTCAACCCGCAAAGCGCCCTGCGCAAGAAATAGGGACGATGAACAAGCCGTTCGTCCCCGCGAAAGCGGAGACGCGGCGCAAGACGCGATGAGACGAAGCATTTGATGCCCGCTTCACGGGCATGAACGGAGTGCACGGAGCGAAGCATGGTAACGCGGAAGAAGGCGAAGCGAGCAAAATCCAAGGCGGCGGCTAACAAATCCGCCAGGAAAGTTGCAAGACTGAATATGAAGAAGCCCGCGATCAAAACGCCCGCCCGCCGCAACGCGCCGCCACGCCCGAGCAGCAAACCGTGGGGAGAAGCGGGCAGGGCGCTCGATGGCGTGAGAATCCTCGATTTCACCCACGTGCAGTCGGGACCGACCTGCACGCAGCTTCTCGCCTATATGGGCGCCGACGTGATCAAGGTGGAACGGCCCGGCATCGGCGACGTGACGCGCGGCCAGCTTCGCGACGTGAAGGGCGCCGACAGCCTGTATTTCACCATGCTCAACGGCAGCAAGCGCTCGATCACCATCGATTCCAAACATCCCAAAGGCCGCGAGGTCCTCGATCGGTTGGTGAAGGCCTGCGACGTACTGGTGGAGAATTTCGCTCCCGGCGCGCTCGACCGCATGGGCCTCACCTGGGAGCACATTCACAAGGTCAACCCGCGCATGATTGTCGCCTCGGTGAAGGGTTTTGGGCCCGGTCCCTACGAGGACTGCAAGGTTTATGAGAACGTGGCGCAATGCGCGGGCGGCTCGGCCTCGACCACCGGCTTTCGCGACGGTCCGCCGCTCGTCACCGGCGCGCAGATCGGCGACTCCGGGACCGGCTTGCATCTCGCGCTCGGCATTGTCGCCGCGCTCTACCAGCGCAACCGCACCGGCCGCGGGCAGAAGGTGCTGTGCGCCATGCAGGACGGCGTGCTTAACCTCGCGCGGGTAAAGCTCCGCGACCAGCAGCGGCTCGGGCACGGCCCGCTCGCCGAGTACAGCCAGTACGGCGAGGGCGTTCCGTTCGGTCGGGCAACGCCGCGCGCCGGCAACGATTCCGGCGGCGGTCAGCCGGGCTGGATCCTCAAATGCAAGGGGTGGGAGAGCGACCCCGACGCCTACGTCTATTTCATCACCCAGGCGCCGGTGTGGGGCGCGATCTGCGACCTCATCGGCAAGCCGGAATGGAAGAGCGATCCTGATTACGCGACGCCGCCGGCGCGGCTGCCGCGGCTGAGAAAGATCTTCGATACCATCGAGCAATGGACCATGACCAAGACCAAGTTCGAGGTCATGGACATCTGCAACGGGTACGACATCCCGGTCGGGCCCATCCTGTCGATGCAGGAGCTCGCGGAGGAGCCGTCGCTGCGCGCGACCGGCACCGTCGTCGAAGTCGATCATCCCACGCGCGGCCCATACCTGACAGTGGGCAACCCGATCAAGCTGTCCGACTCGCCCGCCGATGTGCGCCGCTCGCCGCTCCTTGGCGAACACACTGACGAAGTGTTACGCGTACTGCTGCGCTACTCGGACAAGGAGATTTCCGAGATCAAGGCGTCTGGTGCGCTCAGCGCACCGGAGAAGAAGGCCGAAGCGGCGTAGTTTTTCTTCTCCTCTCCCCGCGTGCGGGGAGAGGGTCGGGTGAGGGGGCCTCTCCGCAGGGCTCGGACGCAAGAGCTCAGACTCGCGGAGGGGCCCCCTCACCCTCGTTTCGCTCGACCTCTCCCCACGCGGGGGAGAGGTGAAGGAATTTTGGGAGAGGGACTGAATGCGCATCGTCGTTCACGGGCAGCAGGCATTCGGCAAGGCGGTGCTCGAAGCGCTGATCAAGCGCGGTGAGGATGTCATTGCCGTCTACGTCGCGCCCGAGAAGGAAGGCGCCAAGGCCGATCCGCTCAAGGAAGCGGCGCTCGCAGCCAAGCTGCCCGTCTATCAGCCGGCTTCCTATCGCAAGCCGGAAGTCTGGGAAGAATTCCGCGCGCTCAAGCCGGACCTCCAGGTGATGGCATTCGTGACGCTGTTTGTTCCGGAGGAGTTCCTCAACATCCCGACCCGCGGCTCGATCCAATATCACCCGTCACTGCTTCCCGCGTATCGCGGGCCGAGCGCGATCAACTGGCCGATCATCAAGGGCGAGACTGAAACCGGTTTGTCGATCTTCTGGCCCGACAACGGCCTCGATACCGGCGATGTCCTGCTGCAGAAGAAGACGCCCATCGCTCCGGCCGACACGCTCGGCTCGGTCTATTTCGACCGCCTGTTCCCCATGGGGGTCGAGGCGATGCTCGAGGCGGTCGATCTCGTCAAGGCCGGCAAGGCGCCGCGCCTCAAGCAGGACGAAACGAAAGCGAGCTACGAAGGCCGCTGCGGCCCGGACAATGCGCGCGTCGACTGGGGCAAGCCGTGGAGCGAGATCGACCGTCTCATCCGCGGCTGCAATCCGCAGCCCGGCGCCTGGTGCACGCTCGCCGGCAAAACGGTGAAGATCTTCGAGGCGAAGCCGCTGCCGGCCAGGGACCCGAAGGGCATCGGCGGCAAGATGGGCGAGATCGTCGCCGTCGAAGGCGACGGCTTCACCGTCGTATGCGCCGACGGCCGCTTCCAGGTCGCGCGCGTGCAGGCGGATGGTCCCAAGATCGCGGCGAGCGAATTTGCCGCCGTCGCAAAGCTCAGTCCCGGAATGAGGTTTTCATGAATCCGACCCCTGCCGCTGCAGCAAAGGCGCAGCCCCACGCCTCGCAACACGCCAAGCCGAAATCCGACATCGAGATCGCGCAGGCCGCCAGGATGCGGCCCATCCTCGAGATCGCGCGCGAAAGACTCGGCATCGCTCCGGAGAATCTCGAGCCGTATGGGCACTACAAAGCGAAAGTCTCGCTCGACTACATCAAGCGACTGCAGGACCGGCCGAACGGCAAGCTCATTCTGGTGAGCGCGATCACGCCGACGCCGGCAGGCGAAGGCAAGACCACGACCACGGTCGGCCTCACCGACGCGCTCAACCACATCGGCAAGAAGGCGATGCTGTGCATCCGCGAGCCGTCGCTCGGCCCCTGCTTCGGGATGAAGGGCGGGGCGGCCGGCGGCGGCTACGCCCAGGTCGTGCCGATGGAGGAGATCAATCTGCACTTCACCGGCGACCTGCATGCCATCGGCACGGCGAACAATCTGCTCGCCGCGCTGATCGACAACCACGTCTACTGGGGGAACGCGCTCGGCATCGACACGCGCCGGGTCGCTTGGCGGCGCGCCATCGACATGAACGACCGGGCGCTGCGCTCGCTCGTCTCCTCGCTCGGCGGAACGGCCAACGGGTTTCCGCGCGAAGACGGCTTCGACATCACCGTTGCCTCGGAGGTGATGGCGATCTTCTGCCTGGCGCGCGATCTTGACGATCTGAAGAAGCGGCTCGCCAATATCGTCGTCGCCTATACCCGGGAGCGCAAGCCGGTGCGCGCCGGCGACCTCAAGGCGCAGGGACCGATGACTGCGCTGCTCAAGGATGCGCTGGCGCCGAACCTCGTGCAGACGCTGGAAGGTACGCCCGCCTTCATCCATGGCGGCCCGTTCGCCAACATCGCGCACGGCTGCAACTCGGTGCTGGCGACGACGACCGCGCTCAAGCTCGCCGACTATGTGGTGACCGAGGCGGGTTTCGGCGCCGATCTCGGCGCCGAGAAATTCATCGACATCAAATGCCGCAAGACCGGGCTTGCGCCCGACTGCGCCGTGCTCGTCGCCACCATCCGTGCGCTCAAGATGCATGGCGGCGTGAAGAAGGAAGACCTCAAGGCGGAGAACCTTAAGGCGCTGGAAGCGGGTATGGCCAATCTCGCGCGGCACATCGAGAACTTGAAGAAACTCGGCATCGTGCCGGTCGTTTCCATCAACCGCTTCTCCGCCGATACGGAGGCCGAGATCGCGTTGGTACGCAATGCGTGCACGAAGCTCGGCGTCGAAGCGCTGATGGCTAACCATTGGGCACTCGGCGGCGAGGGAGCAGCCGACGTCGCCCGCGCCGTCGCCAAGGCGGCCGAGAGCGGCCACAGCAAGCTCAAGCTTCTCTATCCCGACGACATGCCGCTCATCGAGAAGATCCGAACCATTGCCAGGGAAATCTACCGCGCCAGGGACATCGACGCCGACAAATCCGTGCGCGACCAGCTCGCCGCCTTCGAGCAGATGGGCTACGGCAAGTTCCCCGTTTGCATCGCCAAGACGCAATACAGCTTCTCGACCAATCCAGACGCCAAGGGTGCGCCCGCCGATCACATCATCAAGGTGCGCGACGTGCGGCTCTCGGCCGGCGCCGAATTCGTGGTTGCGATCTGCGGAGAGATCATGACCATGCCGGGCTTGCCGAAAATCCCGGCGGCGGATTCAATCGACGTCAAGGACGGCAAGATCGTCGGACTATTCTGACGACGATGCATTGAGTTGCAAACAACGGGAAAGAAGCGAGGTCAAGATGTTGAAGTTCTACTTTAGCGGCGCGCCGAATCCGACCAAGGTGGCGCTCTTCCTGGAGGAAGCGGGTCTCCCCTACGAACCGATTCCGGTCGACGCGCGCAGAGGCGATCAGCACAAGCCGGAATTTTTGGCGGTCAATCCGAATGCCAAGGTCCCGGCGATCGTCGACGGCGACGTGACCGTGTTCGACAGCAATGCGATCCTGCTCTACCTCGCCGACAAGACCGGCAAATTCCTGCCGCCGAAGGGCGACAAGCTGCGCGGCGAGCTGCTGTCGTGGCTGATGTTCGTTGCTTCCGGCATCGGCCCGTATTCCGGCCAGCTGGTGCATTTTCGCACCTATGCGCCCGAGAAGAACGAATACGCGATCAACCGTTATGCCTTCGAGGCGCAGCGCCACTTCGGCATCGTCGATGCCCGGCTCGCCAAGCACAAATACATGGTCGGCGATACCTACACGATCGTCGATATGGATCTGTGGGGTTGGGCGCGGCTCATCCCTAATTTCTCCGGCGAAGCCGCGTGGGCGAAATTCCCCAACCTCAAGCGGCTGGTCGAAGAAATCAGCGCCCGGCCGGCGGCGCAGCGGGCAGTCGCGCTCAAAGACAAGCACAAGTTCAAGACCGAGATGGATGACGAAGCGCGCCGCGCGATGTTCCGTCACATGTCAGAAAAAGTCGCCTGAGGCGCTGCCAGGTTGTTGGCTGGTTGGCGTTCGTCTGCCCAGTGAGGCTTCGAGTGGAAGGATCGCGTCGTCGTTGCGGTCCTTCCAAAACTAAAACATTCCCATGCGCTCGCTCGCCATGAAGCCGGTGAGAAGAAGGGCGCCGAAGGCCGTCACCAGCAACGCGGCGCCGACTTCGATGCCGCGCAGCATCAGCGTGCCGTAGCCCGAGCGCGCTGCGGCAAATCGCGTCGCCACGGCCTTCGCGGCGACGGCAAGCGTGGCGATGGCGGCGACCGTGATCGCGGTGCCGAGGCCCATCACGAAAGTCGAGGCGATGCCGGCCCAGAACAGGCCCTGCGCCAAGGCGAAGACAAGAACGAGGATTCCCCCCGAGCAGGGCCGCAGCCCGACGGCGACGATCGCCGAGAGCCCGCGCCGCCAGCCGCCCGGCCCGGCTAGTTCCTGCGGTTCGGGTCCATGCGCATGGCCCCACGGCAGTGCACTGCCTTCGTCTGCGTGCTCATGCGGGTGCCGATGCGGGTGGCCATGCGCGTGATCGTGGGCATGATCGTGGCCGTGATGTGAATGCTCATCGGAGGCGTGGTGATCGTGCCGGCATGGGTCGCGGCCAACGCCAACGTCACGGAGATGATCCGGTGCGGTCTCCACGGCAGGCGCCGCTAACGCCGCTTCGGATTTCGGCCCGATGTCGTGGACGGCACGCAGGAAGCCGCGCCCTTTCACCCAAAGGAGCCGCAGGCCGACGAGGACGATGAGCGCGTAGCTGACGACCTCGATGACGCGCACCGTGTCGCCCATCATCTTCGCCGTCGCGCCGATCATCACCGCGGCGATGGTAACGATCGCTACGGCGGTGACGGCCTGCAGCAGAGCCGAGGCAAACGACAGCACGATGCCGCGCCGCCAGGTTTCCTCGTTGGCGAGCAAATAGGACGAGATCACCGCTTTGCCGTGGCCGGGACCGGCGGCATGGAAAATTCCGTACACGAAAGAGATGCCCATCAGTCCCCAATAGGCCGAACCGTCGGTCTTGGCAGCGCGGATGAGGCCGGCCAGGGCGCGGTAGAACGTTGCCTGCTTGGCCAGGAGCCAGCCGGCGAAGCCGGAAGCTTGCTGTCCTCGAATGTCGCCGAACGGCCCGGCCTGCGCCCAGGCGTCGGAGAACCAGCTCGCCAGCGCGCTCGACATTAGGAGCAAGACCGCGATCACCGCTACCAGCGCCAGCCGGCGAACCACTTGCGCCGAACCCTCGCGCGTCAGCGGCAAGTCACTGAAATCCTGTTGGAGAAACTTGCGCCCATGCCGATGTTGGCTTCCGAAGTCATCAGCGACGGATCGAAGCGCTGCGTCGCCGGGAAATTGTCGTCATGCGGCTTCTCGACCGAGGTCGTGCATTGCGCGGGAGCGCTCACGAGCCGCACCGGGTCTTTTTGGGCGAGGCCGAAGTCGATGAAGAATTGCGGGTCGAAGATTTCGAGGTCGAGTGCCGGTGTTTTGACCGGCTTCTTGAACGGCAGCGTGAAGTGCAGCGTGAGCACGGCATCCTTCGCATCATAGTCGAGCCAGTAGTCGACCGGTTCGTCGAACGCGTCCTTGTCGCGTTTCCCATTCACCTTGGCGTAGGTGAAGTAGGCATATTCCTTGAGCGACTCGACATTGACCTTGGCGAGCGGCGCGAGCTCGTCGCGCGTGAAAGTGTCCTTGGTTTTGTGATCGATCCCCTGCGTGGCGAAGGCGGAGAACATGTCATCGAAGGTCCAGGCGTGGCGCACGCCGGTAACCGAGCCGTCCGGGGCGTACAGAAGCTCTTCGGTCATCGTCACCCACACATGCGGGTGCGCGTCGGCGCGGCCCGTCACCCCGCCGAGGCAGGCCAGAACCGCGAAGAAAGGAATGAAGCGATAAATCATTCGCGCCTGCCTACTGTCGCCGCCGATGCTCTCATCTTCCCTTTGGAGTAGGGCCGAAACGAGGCTTGCGCATAGGCTATCAAAAAGGAATTGCAGCCGTCTGCGTCACACGCCGGCGGCGCCGCCGTCGGCGCGCGGATCGTGGGCGGCTTCGGAGGTGCCGTCGCTGTGCAGCACCGCGGCCCCCGCGTGCCCCATGACGTCGGAGTAGGGTTCGGGCAGAATGTCGATGGCGTGGCCGGCGACTTCCAGCGTGTCGATGAGATCGCCGTCGAAGCGCGATTCCATCCGCAATGTGGTTCGCTGTTTGCCCCAGGTCCGCCCGAGCACCCAGCGCGGTCGGTCGATCGCTTCGCCGAGCGGCACCTGGAAGTCGACATGGCGCGTGAACACGGCGGCCTGCGTCTGCGGCTGCCCGTCGCCGCCCATGGCGCCGTAGGCCATGACGCGTCCGTCGTTGAGCACGGCGAGCGCCGGATTGAGCGTGTGGAACGGCAATCGGCCCGGGGTGAGGAGATTGAGGGCGCCGCGGGTGAGCGAAAAGCTGATGCCGCGGTTCTGCATCAGCACGCCGGTGCGCGGCAGCACGCAGCCGGAGCCGAATTCCCAATAGAGCGACTGGATGCAGGAGACGACGAGGCCGCTCCTGTCCGCGGCGCCCATCCACACGGTGTCGCCGGCATCCTGGGTGAGCGGCCACCGCGCCGCCTTGCGGCCGATCTTCATCACCTCGCCGGCGAGGAACCGCTGATCGAGATAGCGGTCGAGCGCGTGGGGCAGGTGATCGGGATCGGTGACGACCCGGTCGCGCGCCCGCAGGGCGCGCTTCGTCGCCTCGACCAGGCCGTGGATGTGGTTGAAGCTTTCCGCCTTGGTGACGCCCAGACGGGCAAACAGCGCGAGGATCATCAGCGAAGCGATGCCCTGGGTCGGCGCATCGGTGTTGTAGACCGTGCCCGAGGGCAGCTGGACCTGGAGCGGTTCGGCGACGGTGGCGTGATAGCGTGTCAGATCGTCGTGCGTGAGCGGGCTGCCGATCCGCGCCAAATCGGCCGCGATTTCACGCCCGACATCGCCCCGGTAGAAATCGTCGAGACCGGCGCGGGCAAGGTGAGCGAGGGTGTCGGCGAACACCCCCTGCCGCATGGACGTGTCGACGGTCGGCGCCTTGCCGCCGATCAGGAACGTTTTGGCGAACCCCGGCACGCTTTCGAGCTCTGACAGCTTTTCCTCGGCGAGCTGCGCCTGGCTGCGCGAGACTTTGTAGCCGCTGCGCGCGTGGCCGATGGCGGGGGCGAGCAACACGCCGAGCGGCAGCCTGCCGCCATTGGCGGCCGCGGCTTCGAGCGCCAGCATCCAGCCGCCGACGGCGCCCGGCACGGTGAGCGCCGCGAGCGGTCCGCGCGTCGGAATCGTTTCGTGCTCGCGATAGAACTCGGGCCGCGCCTCGAAACCGGCGGGGCCGGCCGCCATGATCGCGCGCACGCGCCCGGAAGGCTCGTGGATGAGCCAGAACCCATCGCCGCCGACGTGATTCATGTGCGGATAGACCGCGGCGATCGCGGCGCACATCGCCAGCATCGCTTCGATCGCATTGCCGCCTTCGGCGAGAATCGAGCGGCCGGCTTCTACGGCGCCGTAGTGCGGCGCGCAGACGGCGCCGCGGCGGTGGCCAGCGCTGTGCAGGTTCATGTCGGTCAATGTGCCACGGCAGTTTCGGCAAATCCACGCTTGCGCAGCAGCGCTTGCGGGCTCGGCAACCGGCCGCGGAAGGCCTTGTAGGCCTCGGCCGGATCGCGGGCTCCGCCGGCGGCGTAGATCGTCTCGCGCAGGCGCTTCGCCGTGGCCGGATCGAAGATGTCGCCGGTCTCCTCGAATGCCGCGAAAGCGTCGGCATCGAGTACTTCCGACCACATGTAGCTGTAGTAGGCCGCCGCATAGGCGTCGCCGGCGAAGATATGCCCGAAGTGGGGCAGCCGGTGGCGCATGGCGATTTCCTCCGGCATGGCGATGCGCGACAGCGCCTCTCGCTCGAAGGCGGTGGCGTCGATCGCACCCGGCGAGGAAAGCGCATGCAGGTCGAGATCGGCCATGGCCGAGGCGACATACTCGACCGTGGCGAAGCCCTGGTCGAAGTTGCGCGCCGCAATGAGGCGCCGCAGCAGGTCCTCGGGCATCGGCACGCCGGTCCGGTAGTGCCGGGCAAAGCGCCGCAGCACGTCCGGCTGTTCGAGCCAATGCTCGTAAAGCTGCGAGGGCAGCTCGACGAAGTCGGCGGCGACGTTGGTCCCGGAAATCTTCGGATAGGTGACCGCGGACAGGAGGCCGTGCAACGCATGGCCAAATTCATGGAACAGCGTGCGCGCGTCCTCGAAGCTGAGCAGTGTCGGCTCGCCGCCACTGCCTTTGTTGAAGTTGCAGACGTTGACCACTAGCGGCCGGATGTCGCCGGCGAGCTTTTCCTGATCGCGCAGCGAGGTCATCCAGGCGCCGCTGCGTTTCGACGGGCGCGCGAAATAGTCGCCGAAGAACAGGCCGATTGGGCTGCCGTCCGAGCCGCGCACCTCGAACACGCGCACGTCCGGGTGCCAGGCCGGAACATCCGTGCGCTCCTCGACCCGCAAGCCGAACAGCCGCTCGGCGGCAAAGAACGCAGCCTCGATCATCCGGTCGAGCGTGAGGTAAGGTTTGATCGCGGCCTCGTCGAAATCGCAGCGGCGCTGGCGCAGCTTTTCCGCATAGTAGCGCCAGTCCCATGGCGCGAGGGCGAAGTTGCCGCCCTCCTCCTGCACCAGCGCCTGCAAGGCTTCGCGATCGGCGAGCGCGCGCTCGCGCGCGGGCGCCCACACCGTCTGCAAAAGGTCGCGCACTGCGGCCGGCGTTTTCGCCATCGCATCGTCGAGCCGGTATTGGGCGAAATCGGCATAGCCGAGCAGCCGCGCGCGCTCGGCGCGAAGCTCCACCATCTCGGCGATGATCGCCTTGTTGTCGGTCGGGCCGTTATTGTCGCCGCGGGAGACGAAAGCGCGGAAGACTTTCTCGCGAAGGTCGCGCCGGGTGGAGAACTGGAGGAAGGGCAGGGCGCTCGAGCGCGACAGCGTGACGACGTGGCCGGCAGTGCCGCGCTCCCGCGCTTCACCTTTCATGGTTTCGCGCATGAATGCGGGCAGGCCGGTAAGCTCCGCCTCGTCGGTGAGCTGCAGCGCGAAGGCTTGCTCGTCGGCGAGGACGTGCTGGCTGAACGCGGTGCCGAGTGTCGCCAGGCGCTCCATGATTTCGATAAGCCGCGCTCGCGACGCGGTGCCGAGCGCGGCGCCGGCCCGCCGGAAGGTCACATGATAGCGCTCCAGCACGCGCTTCTGTTCGGCGTCGAAATCGAGCCCGTCGGCCCCGCGCATGAGCGCGTCGATGCGGCGGAACAGTTCTTCGTTGGTGTTGATCCGGTTCCAGTGGCGAGCCAACTGCGGCGCGATCTCGCGCTCGATCTCGAGCAGCGCGGCGTCGCTGTGGGCGCCGACGAGCAGGTAGAAGGCGGAGCCCACCCGCTCCAGCAGCCGCCCGCTCAACTCAAGGGCGGCGATCGTGTTGGCGAAATCCGGCGGCTCGGGCTGCGCCGCAATGGCCGCGACCTCGGCGTCGTGCTCGGCGAAGGCGCGCGCGTAAGCCTCCCGGAAATGCTCGGGTCTTATGCGGTCGAACGGCGGCGCCCCGTCGGGGGTCGTCCAGGTTTGGAAGAATGGGTTGGCGGATCGATCAGGATCAGTCATCGGGAGGTCATGCCACAGGCCGGAGCAGCGTGATATAGGTCATCGGGCGTGCGCGCCACAGCGCAAGGAAGGTCAAAATGTCCCGACACGCCGACTATCTGCCGCACGGCGTCATTCCGGCCGTCCTGTTGCCGTTTGCCGACGATCTCGCCATCGATGAGAAGAGCTTCCGCAAGCATCTGCGCGAGGTCGCGGCGACGCCGAACCTTTCCGCCATCACCGTCAATGCCCACTCGACGGAAGTCGCTTCATGCAGCTTCGAGGAACAGCGGCGCGTCCTCGATATTGCGCGCGACGAGATCGGCGTCCGGCTGCCGATCGTCAACGGCGTGTGGGCCGACGGCAGCCTCGAAGCCGCGCGCATCGCCCGCATGGCGGAGGATGGCGGGGCCTCGGCGCTCCTGGTGTTTCCGCCGGCGCCGTTCACGCTCGGACAATCGCCGGCCATGGCGGTGGAGCATTTCCGGCGGATCGCCGACGCCAGCGGCCTGCCGATCATCGCCTTCCAGTATCCGCTGGCCACCGGCCAGGGCTATCCGCGCGAAACGCTCCTCAAGATGATCGAGGAGGTGCCGACCATCCGCGCCATCAAGGACTGGTCGGGCAATGTGCCGCAGCACGAGAGGCACATCCGCGAGCTTCAGGGCCTCGATCCGCCGGTCGACGTGCTCACGACCCACAGCGCCTGGCTCCTTTCCTCGCTTGTTCTCGGCTGCAACGGCCTCCTCTCCGGCAGCGGCAGCGTGATCCCCGACCTTCAGGCCGCCATGTTCGAAGCGGTGAAGGCCGGCGATCTCGCGACCGCGCGGCGGATCAACGACCGCATCTATCCGCTCGCGCGCGTGTTCTATGCCGAGCCCTGGGCGGACATGCACAACCGCATGAAGGAGGCGCTGGTTCTGCTTGGCCGCCTGCCGCGGGCCGTGGTGCGCCCGCCGCTGGTAAAGCTCGGCGGCGCCGAGCTCGCCCGCATCCGCGCCGCGTTGATCGAGGCGGGCCTGCTGTCGGACAAGGCCGCGCGATCGGCGGCGTGAGGTTACATTTTTATCTCTCCCGTTCCTGGGAGAGGTCGGCACGCGAAGCGTGCCGGGTGAGGGCAAGCGGCCTCAAGCGGCCTTGATCTCGCCGCCGCTTTCGCGCAATGGAAACGCCATGAACAGGCCGCAACCGCCGCGCCGCCGGCGCGTGCTCTGGCAGAACGTGCTGACCGTCGTCAGCGCGGCAATCCTGATCAGCGCCGAAGTCTTCGGCGCGGCCTTCGCCGGCAGCTGGGCGATCGCCAACCTGCTCGCGCTCGGGCCGATCGGCGCCCACGCGCTCGACGCCGTCTTCGTGCTCTGCGGCATCATCGTCATGGTGCAATTCGTGCGCGCCGCGCAGCGCGTCGAGCCGTTCACGGCGACGGACTGAGTGTTTGCCCGCGCCGCTTGGCGACGACGCTCGAAAAAAATCCGCCCCTTACTTTTTGTTAAGAGCAAAACGCTTGCACCGCGCGGCTGAATGGCTTATTTGCGGAATGCCCAATTTCGCACGTGCCTGTGGCCGTGTGTCGGTCGGTGGGCATCCGGACAAGAGGCCGGACAGCCGCCTAAGGAAGAGACGCTACTTCCTTGCTCCCGCGACCGGCAGCCGGAGGCGAAACCGGCATAGCCCGCTCTCCACGGGCGACGCGGCTTAAAGCAACGACGGAAGGGCTTTTTTGGTTCGCTACCGGCGCCAATGCCGGGGGACACCGAAAGGGCTTGTCCTTCTTTGCCAGCAGTGCGGAACGGGATCTCCCTCATCCGGACCAAGGCAGCAATCACGGCGATGCAATAGGCTCCGCAACGGTGCGGAGCCGCGCGCGTCGCAGGAGGTTCACCTTGGCGGCTACGCCGCCTGACGGATCAGGGAGTGGTGGCGATGACCGCACGCATCCGCGAATTTCTCAAGCAGCGCAGCAATGACGGGCCTTGTCTGGTGGTCGACCTCGACGTGGTCCGTGAGAACTATTCCAGCTTCGCCAAGGCGCTGCCCGACAGCAAAGTGTTCTACGCCGTAAAGGCCAACCCGGCGCCGGAAATCCTCAAGCTCTTGGCGGGGCTCGGCTGCTGCTTCGACGTCGCCTCAGTGAGCGAGACGGAAGCCGCGCTGGCTGCGGGCGCGACGCCCGAGCGCATCTCTTACGGCAACACCATCAAGAAGGAGACCGAGATCGCCATCGCCTTCGGGCTCGGCGTCACGCTCTTTGCCGTCGATTGCGAGGCGGAAGTGGAGAAAGTCGCGCGCGCCGCGCCCGGCAGCCGGGTGATCTGCCGTATCCATTGCGACGGCTCCGGCTCCGAATGGCCGCTGTCGCGCAAGTTCGGCTGCGAGCCGGCCTATGCCGCCGACATCCTCGAACTCGCACACCGGCGCGGGCTGGTGCCGCACGGCATCTCGTTTCACGTCGGCTCGCAGCAGCACAACATCGAAGCCTGGGACCGGGCGCTCGCCTCGACCGCGGCGGTGTTCCGCACCTGCGCCGAGCGCGGGATCGCGCTCGCCATCGTCAATCTCGGCGGCGGCTTCCCGGCCCGCTATGTGCGCAAGACGCCGAAGCTCGAATCCTACGGCAAGGCGATCTTCCGCTCGCTGCGCAAGCACTTCGGCAACGCGATTCCGGAGACGATCGTGGAGCCGGGCCGCGGCCTCGTCGGCAACGCCGGCATGATCGAGGCCGAGGTGGTGCTGATCGCCAAGCGCTCGCCGGAAGACGAGGTGCGTTGGGTCTATCTCGATATCGGCAAGTTTCACGGGCTTGCCGAGACGATCGACGAATCGATCCGTTACCCGATCCGCACCGCCAAGGATCGCGACGACACGGCGCCCTGCGTCATCGCCGGCCCGACCTGCGACTCGGTCGACGTGCTCTACGAGAAGACGCCGTATCCGTTGCCGGTCTCGCTGGCGATCGGCGACAAGGTTTTGATCGAGGCCACCGGCGCCTACACCGCGACCTACTCGTCGGTCGGCTTCAACGGCTATCCGCCGCTGCGGCAATACGTGATCTGAACATCAGGCGAGGTCGATCACCCCGGCCTCGCCGTTCTCCGTGCCGAACGCGAGCAACATGCCGTCGGCGCTCCAGGCGAGCGCGCTGGCGGGCGCCTCGCCCGGATTTTTGGCCAAGATCGCGGCGCCGTCCTCGATGCGCACAATGAGCACCAAGCCGTCGGCGTAGCCGGCGGCGACGAAGTCCCGCTTCGGGTGGCAGGCGACGACCTCGACACGGTGCTGCGACGGCGCTAATACGCGCGGCTCCTTGCCCATCGGCCCGTCTTTCGTCTGGAACGGCCAGAGGATGAGCTGCGGCGCGCCGGAGGTCGCGAGCCAGCGGCCGCCGGAGGTCCAGCCAAGCGAGGTCACCCGCGCCGCATAGCCCGACATGCGCATGTGCTTGCGGTCGGCGAGGCGCCAACCGTGCAGCATCGGCTCCTGCATGGTCGTGACCAGAAAGCGGCCGTCGGGACTGACTGTCGCGCCGAGATGCGAGCCCTTCCATTCGAGCATTTCCGGCGCCGCCTGCGGCGCATTCGGAAACCACAGCGTTGCCCCGTTGTAGTGCGCCACCGCTAGCCGAAAGCCCTTCGGCAGAAAGGCGAGGCCGCCGACGGTCGAGGGCGCCTCGAATTCGCGCAAGTCCTTCGACTGCGCGAAGGCCGTCTTGCCGGCCGACCAGGCGACGGCGCCGTCCGGGCCGAGCGCGACGTGATCGATCCAGCGCCGCTTCGGGTCAGTGGCGAGCGTGCGGCTCTCGCCTACGGCATTCGTCTCCACCACTTTGCCATCGTCGCCGCCGCTGACGACGCGCGCACCGTCGGCCGTCGTGGCGAGGATCGCGCCAGCGTGCACGGCAACGCGCCGCGGGTCGCCTTGCGGCTCGACCATCAGCAGCGCCTCATCGCCGAGCACGAACACCGCCGTGCGGCCGAGAAAATGCGCGGCGACCACCGGCGCCTCGGCGGCGACGCGGCGCGCGCGTTCGGCGAGGGAGACGGTGTCGTTGCGGCTCTCAGACATGGAGCGCTACGCAATGGCAAGGGTTGGTGCCGGACTCGATCCGGCAATTCATGGGCCGCCGCGCCCGGTGGAGGCGCCCGTCAAGGCCGCGGATGACGAGCCAGGCGGCGGTGATCAAGCGATACAACTTTCAAAACCGCCGCGGATCTTCTCCTCGGGCAGTTTGCGACCGATGAACACGATGCGGCTCTCGCGCGGCTCGCCGTCCTGCCACGGCCGCTGGTGATCGCCGTCGAGGATCATGTGCACGCCCTGGAAGACGAACCGTTCGTCATCGTTCTTGAAGGAAAGGATGCCCTTGCAGCGCAGGATGTTCGGGCCTTCCTTCTGCACCAGGTCCTGCACCCAGGGAAAGAACTTGTCGGCATCCAGCGGCCTGTCGCTCTTGAGCGAAATCGATTGCATCTCCTCGTCGTGGTAGTGCTTGAGGCCGCCGTGATGATGGGGCCCATGATCGTGGCCGTCGCCGTGGCCGTGATCATGGTCGTGGCCATCGCCCTCGAGGAATTCAGGCTCCAGATGCAGGATGCGCTCGAGATCGAATGCATTGCGGCTGAGCACTTCGTTGAGCGGCACCTGCGCCCGCTCGGTCCTGTGCACCTTGGCGTAGCGGTTGATGCCGCGGATGCGCGCCTCGACCTCGTCAAGCTCCGCCGCTGATACCAGATCGGTCTTGTTGATCAGGATCACGTCGGCGAAGGCGATCTGGTTCTTGGCTTCGGGGGCGTCCTGCAGGCGGTCCTTGAGCCATTTGGCGTCGGCGACGGTGACCACGGCGTCGAGCCGCGTCTTGCGGCCGACGTTCTCGTCGACGAAGAACGTCTGCGCCACCGGCGCCGGATCGGCGAGCCCTGTGGTCTCGACAATGATTCCGTCGAACTTGCCCTTGCGGCGCATGAGGCCGTCGAGAATGCGCACCAGGTCGCCGCGCACGGTGCAGCAGATGCAGCCGTTGTTCATTTCGAACACCTCCTCGTCGACGCCGACGACGAGGTCGTTGTCGATGCCGATCTCGCCGAATTCGTTGACCACGACGGCGTATTTCTTGCCGTGCGGCTCGGAGAGGATGCGGTTGAGCAAGGTGGTCTTGCCGGCCCCGAGGTAGCCGGTGAGCACGGTAACCGGGATCTTGTCGGACGACGGCGGTGCGGACATGAGGGCCCTCCTGCGCGGCTATATAGGCGATCCCGCGCCGCCCCAAAACCCGTTCGCCCGAACTGTCAGCCGACGAGCGCCTTGATCAGTTCGCGCACGTTGTGGCGCATCA
>Ga0210409_10002195_pt1 | contig 23572 bp, 27 predicted proteins | sample IncBWH17MmetaG_FD_161649 | JGI IMG/M metagenome (GOLD analysis project Ga0210409, IMG submission 161649) | Forest soil microbial communities from Barre Woods Harvard Forest LTER site, Petersham, Massachusetts, United States - Inc-BW-H-17-M | ecosystem: Environmental > Terrestrial > Soil >...
CGCTAAAGAGTATGCCCGCCCGGGCGGGATGCGCTCTGGCTTCGAGTACTTTCGGACGTTTGAGAAGGACGCGGAGGATTTCGCCAGCTTCGCGCAGACTCCCTTAACCATGCCCATGCTTGTTCTAACGGGTGAAAAAGCCTCCGGCGATTTTCTCATTCAACAAGGCCGCCTCGTTGCGACGAATGTCGAAGGCGTGGTCGTTCGCGATTCCGGCCACTGGCTCATGGAAGAAGCGCCGAATCAAGTCATCCCTAAGGTGGTCGAATTTCTGAATCGCTAAACCGCAAAGTTCCACTCTGTCTTGGCGTGCGCCTTCGGGCCTGCAATATTCCGGACGTATGGTCGGCGATCCACACATTACAATCCTTCCAAACGATGAGTTTCCAGTACTCAAGACTAGGCCGAATTCAACTCCCCTGGGGGAGATACTCCTCCCTAAGACGACGGCCTTTCGGAAGCACACTTACGAATCCTAACTTGGACGCTCGTGACAGCAGGGCAGACATGAACAGCGATAAACACAAGGCGATTTTTATCACCGGCAGTTCTTCCAGCCTCGGTCGAGCTGCCGCCAAATTATCTGCATCGAGGGGATGGAAAGTCAGCGCCACGATGCGGAATCCAAATAGTGAAAAAGAGCTGACCAAGATATTCAAGGCGGCAGCGTAGTGCCTCGTTTGCCCGGCCCTTCGGATTTCCCGCAAAGGCCGGGTAACTCCATAGCAACCAAGCGGTGGAGCCTTGACGCAAGAGGAGCGAGAGGACAACGCTCAAGATGATGGGCTCGTGCAGACAGCCCGGAAAACAGCCGCAACCGCTAATGCCACCGTCCGGAAACTCCGCGGCAACGTCAGCGTCCTGATGGGCGCTCGGGGAAACATTGCCGTCCTTCCTGGTCGCGAGGGTAAGCTCCTTATCGATGATGGCTATGCGACAAATGATCGGAGGGTAGATCGTAGGGACCGGCGCAAACCCAGCAGGCCGGCAGCACGGTTTCTTGCGCACTCCTCATCGACACTCGCCTACTGTCTCCAGGCCGGGTCAAACCCCGAGATCTTTTGGAGCAACTTTGGAGCAATCTAAGAAGGGCTTGAAACCGATAAGCGCAACCAAAGCAACGACTTAGATTGAATTTCCGCCTGCCTTACAAGCAGGAGGGCGCAGGTTCGAGCCCTGCACTGCCCACCAAATCACCAATAAAACAAAGGCGATTTCGCGTTTCCGAAAATTGCTGTGTTGGGGATCATGCCTGAGTCAACCTGAGGTTTGGTGCATTGCGCCAAATCATATCACGAATGTTGGCCGCCATTTTCGGCCTTCCAGGAAGGCGCCGCGATTGTCCTGGTGCAACGGTGCAGGAACGTGCGCTCAAGTCGACATAACGCTCAACCAGGGAACCACCACGAAGGCGATTGCGATCAAGTATGTTGATTAGAACCCATCCCATCTCATAAATCGGATTCGGGTACTTCTGGTAAGTTCGCTCCCGGACAGCTTCCGGTACCTCGTCATCACCCGGAACGACATTGCCTAAGCACCGCCTCATCGGTAAACACTAGCCGACTTCTTTAGCTATCCTTGATTGCCCTGTTTTGAGCTCGTTTTATCCTCTGCACGTACCCAGTCGCAGCCCAGTTTTCTAACGAGAAAACGGGTACATGGCCCAGCCAATTGCAACCCCGACCGCCAGAAAAAGAAAGAAGGACCACAGGATATATTTCAGCCTATCCTTAGGCTGGCGCCTTCCCAAATATCCGAACGCCACGGAAATGACCGCGGCAAAAAACAAAAAAGCTTGAATGTGCGTCAGGGTAAGACCGCCCACGGCGCTCACGCCTTCCGCCCTCGTGCGGCTTCAAACGCATGCAAGGCCGCCAGCAGGTTCAGGACGCCCGCCGTCGCCAGAAATCGCGTCCCATAATCGCCACCGGCATGCGAAACGTCGGCCCCATTGCCTTCCAGCGCTCGCGCGGCCAGATAAAAACTGCCCGTTCCCAGGTCCGCGACATATCCCAGCGTGTCAAATGCGTCGTTTCCCTTCGACGTAAACACGTTTCCCTTCATCCGCGCCCCGGTGATCACCAACAGTCCCACCGCAAGAAACACCACGCCCGCGCGTCCCCACATTCGTTGCAGCGCGTGCCCCAATCCCGGCACCAGCCAGCCCGCAATTCCAATCAGCCACGCGCGATACTCATTCAGAACTTCAGGCGCCTGCGGAGCCTCCTGCGCCTGCGATGTGCCTTCGTTCGCGCGGTCAGTCAATTCTTCTGTCATGCATTTACTCTCACGAACTCACGCCAGCAGCGGGAGTATCTGGTTCTGGATTGCGCCGGTCACACGCGCTTCGTTCTCGTCGACATAAACGTCCACTTCGCTGCGGATGCCAAACTCCTTCAAGTAAATTCCTGGTTCAATGGAATTGCAGGTTTGCGGAATCAAGTGACGTTCGTCGCGGGTCTCCAGTCCATCCATGTTGACACCGTTTCCGTGAACGCTTGTGCCGATGTTGTGGCCGGTGCGGTGGAAGAAATACTTGCCAAAACCGGCTTTGTCGACGACGCGCCGCGCGGCATTGTCCACTTCCCAGCCTTGCAACGGCTTTCCCGCCTTCACACGCGAACGGACCAATTCCACAGCGGTGTCGCGGGCGTCGCGCACCACCTGGAATACCTTCGAGTATTTCTCTGGCACTTTCTTGCCGAGATAGCCCACCCAAGTCACATCGTAATACACGCTGCCCTCGGCCTTCTGCTTGCCCCACACGTCCAGAAGCAGCAGGTCGCCTTCGCGTATCGCAGCCGCACTTTCCTTCGTCGGTCCGTAGTGCGGATCGCTGGCATTCGCGTTCACGGCAATGTCCGGGCCTTCTTCCGTCATGATCCCCGCTTGCTCAAACTGGCGAAGAATCCATTGCTTCAAGTCGTATTCCGTTAGCGGCGCTGCCTTCTTCACGGCCTCCGCAGCCTGCGCGAACGCACCCTGCACAATCTGATCGATGGCACGTCCCGCCGCCAAATGCGACTCGAGCTGCGCCTTACTCCAACACGCTTCGTACTTCTGCACCAGGTCCGCCGAGGTCGCCACCTTCGCTCCGGCGCTTCGCACCAGTTCGATGGTTCCCGCGTCGACCATCGAAACATACGGGATGGCGTTTTTCGCCGAATACTGCATGGCCACGGTTTTCCCGCGGCCCAGCAACTTCTTCAAGTTTCCAGCAAGCTCCTGCTGCGCGGCAAAATACAGCGTCTCTCCCGGTAGCGACGTCAGCGACGCAGATTCGATTTTGTGCACCAACTTCCTCGGCTCGCCTTTCGCGGGAACGAAATAAAACCACCGGCGCGTGCGCATGCCCGGCGGCAAGCCAAGGATGCGCTGCGCGATCGGATCGCGTCCGCGAAAGTCATAGAACAGCCAGCCGTCGAGTTTGGCAGCACGCAAGTCCTTTTGTATTTCCGCGATATTCAGGCTCATTGGATTCTCTCACCCATGGACAACTTTGCAGTTTTAGGCATCTTGTTGAAGGAGGCTAAGTACCTGCTGCTTCGATACTCCGCGAATCTCCACGCGCTTGGTACGGGAATGTTCGCCGCTCTGGATTCTAACAGCTGACTTTGCGGTTTTCAAAAGATCCGCCAGGAATTCGACCAGCGCTTCGTTCGCGCGGTTTTCCACGGCCGGCGCACAAAGCCGGACCTTCAACGCACCTTCCACCGCTCCGGTAATTTCATCCTTGCTGGCTCGCGGCTGCACGCGCACCGTCAACGTGATGGTTCCGCGCGACGCATCCTCGCTCACATCCAGAAAACTCATCCTTCACCACGCTCTTTCATATTGCGGCGGCGCTTTGATCTTCACGTTCAGCGCCTTGGCCGCGCGTCTTGGCCAATACGGATCGCGCAGCAGTTCACGCGCCAGAAAAACTATGTCGGCTTGCTCGCTCATCAAAATCGTGTCGGCCTGCGCGGGATCGATAATCATACCCACCGCGCCCGTGGGAATCTCCACCTCGCGACGGATGGCTTCGGCAAACTCCACCTGGTAACCCGGACCAACCGGGATTTTCACGCCGGGTATCACTCCGCCGCTCGATACATCCACCAGATCGACTCCCAAGCCCTTGAACCTTTGGCACAGTTCAATCGACTGCGCGATGTCCCAGCCACGCTCTTTCCAATCGGTCGCGGAAATGCGCACAAGCAGCGGCAGATTTTCCGGCCATGCCCCGCGCACCACCTGCGTAACGCGCACCACCATGCGGATGCGGTTCTCGAAACTGCCTCCGTACGCGTCTTTGCGGTGATTGCTGAACGGCGAGAGAAACTGGTGCAACAAGTAGCCATGTGCCGCGTGGATCTCCACCACTTGAAAACCCGCGGCCAGTGCACGCCGCGTTGCATTCTGGTATTCGATCAGGATTTCCTCGATCTGGCTGAGGGAGAGTTCCTCGGGCACCGCGTAGCCTTCGTCAAACGGCAGCGCGCTGGCCGAAACCGGGGTCCACGAGCCCTCTGCTTTGCTCAGCGGTCCCCCTCCCTGCCATGGCACCTTGGTGCTAGCCTTGCGGCCCGCGTGCGCCAACTGCATCCCCGCGACCGCCCCTTGTTGCTTCACAAAATTCACGATCGGCCGCCATGCCTCCGTGTGCGAATCCAGGTAGATGCCCGCATCTGCCGGAGAAATTCTGCTAATCGCCGAGACTGCGCTGGCCTCGGTCATGACCAGTGCCGATCCGCCGACGGCCCGGCTGCCCAAGTGGACCATATGCCAAGTTACCGGATGCCCTCCCTCCGCGGAGTATTCGCACATCGACGAAACGGCGATGCGATTCTTCAACTCAATATCTCTCAAACGAAATTCAGTGAATAGCTTCATGCGGCTTCTGGGTTCTCCTTGGCCCCCGTTTCGATTCCCTTTACCGGAGCGCGGCTCCCGAAAAGCGCTGTGCCAACGCGCACCTCCGTCGCGCCCTCCGCAATGGCCGCCTCGAAATCGTGTGACATGCCCATCGACAACGTCGGCAACTTCCGTCCCAAGCGTCCCTCCAGTCTATCCCGCAACTCGCGCAAACGCGCAAAGTATGGGCGCGCCGCTTCCGGACTCTCCTGGTACGGCGGAATGCACATCAATCCCGGAAAGTGCAGCCGCTCGAGCGTGACAATTCTCTCCGCCAATTCTTCCAAGCCTTCCTCGGCTACGCCCGTCTTCGTTTCTTCGCCACCCAGGTGTACTTCGATCAACACACGCAACATTTCCCCCGCAGTCTTTCCCTCGCACGCGCGGTCCAATTTCTGTGCCAGTTCCCAATCATCCACGGAGTCCACAGAGTGAAAGAGTCTCGCCGCCTTGCCCGCCTTGTTGCTTTGCAGGTGTCCCACCAACTGCCATGTGGCGCCGTGAAGATCATCGAGGCGCGGCCGTTTCGCTTCCCACTCCTGAACGCGATTCTCTCCAAAATGCCGCAACCCCGCTTCATAGGCTTCACGAATGGCGTCGCTCGGATGCGTTTTCGATACACCGATCAACGTAATCTCATCCGCATGGCGTCCGGCCTTCGCCGCCGCGGCTTCAATCCTTTCTCGCAACTTCGCCAAATTCTCGCGAATCGTCATCTGCATTCCGCAAAATGGTTCTCCCCGGAATCGTAACATGGCCTTTCATTGCCAGTGCCCCGTTCTCCAGTTACACTTGCTTGAAAATGGTGGCGTCCCCTCCGCCACGGAATGGTGCTATGACCACGCATGGATTACTGATCGCCATCGAGGGAATTGACGGCAGCGGCAAACATACCCAGGCGAATCTTCTGGAACAATCGCTTCGCTCCAGCGGGTTTCCCGTTTATTCCACCGGTTTCCCGCAATACGATTCCTGGTTCGGCCAGATGGTCGGCAAATTTTTGAACGGCGACTTCGGCGCACTCGAAAACATCGACCCTCATTTCACCGCGCTGCTCTATGCCGGAGACCGCTTCGAGGCCAAATCGCAACTCGAGTCTGCCCTGCACGAAGGCAAAGTGGTGCTCGTAGATCGCTACATCGGCTCCAATCTTGCGCATCAAGTAGCCCGTGCGCCGGCCGAAAAGCGCGCCGAACTTCTTCGCTGGATCGAACATCTCGAGTATTCCATCTACGGACTGCCTCGCGAGAACCTGATCCTCTATCTGCGCGTCCCGCCGCGCGAAGCCCAGTCGCTGGTGGCCCGCAAGCCCGAGCGCAGCTACACCGCCGCCAGGCACGACATCTTGGAGACCAACCTCCGCCATCTGGAGGACGCCGCCGAAATGTACGATATGCTTTCTCGCAGCCGTCCCTGGGCTACGATTCAGTGTTTCGACGCGCAGCGCAACGCCATGCGCCGGCCGGAAGAAATTTCCTCCGAAATGCTGGACGCGGTAAGGAGCCTGCTGGTGACGAAAGGCACGAGCTGAACGATGGGCTTTTCCGAGTTTACCGGGAACCACAAGATTGTCGCGGCTCTGCGGGGCGCTCTTCGCTCCGACCGCGTGCCTCATGCGCTGCTCTTCACCGGGCCGCGCGGCGTTGGCAAGTTCACCCTGGCGCGCATGTTTGCGCAAGCTGCCAATTGCGAACGGCTTATCGACGACTTCTGCGGCGCATGCGCCACCTGCCTTCGCATCTCAAAACTCGCCGACCCGCAGCGCCTCCTCGAGCAAGGCTTGGCCGAACGCGGCGAGAGCGCCGATGCAGCCACCGTCGAGCGCATTCCGCTGATCCTGCAATCTCATCCAGATGTGTGGGCTTTGGTTCCCGATCCCGTCCGCCTGAAGAGCCCCGTCGCGCGTCCTGTCTTGCGTATCGGCCAGCTTCGCGCCGTGCAGCGCGCTGCCTACTTTCAGCCTGTGGGCCGCCGCCGCGTGTTCATCCTCGATGGCGCCGAGACCATGCGCTACGACGTTTCCAACGTTTTCCTGAAGGTCCTGGAAGAGCCACCCGGCTCAGCAACCCTGATTCTTACCGCCCCCGCTCCTTATTCCCTACTGCCCACAATCGTTTCCCGCTGCATGCAGTTTCATTTCGCGCCCTTGCCGCTATCCGAGGTTGAAGAGATTCTAAAGGCGCACGGCGGCCGCAAGCCCTCAGAGGCGAGACTTGCCGCGCAATTGTCGGAAGGGAGCCCTGGCCAAGCCATGGAGCTCGATGCCGAAATGGCTGTCTCCAAGCGGAAGGTGGCCTTGCAGACCTTGGAACGGGCAGCTCGCGGCCAGGGATTTAGGGAACTCTTTGCCGACACCAATGCGTTAGCCAAAGATCGCGACTTCCCTTTCGAAGAACTTATCGCCATCTTCTACGGCCTGTTATCCGACTTGCTGGAACTCACGTCTGGCGCAAAAACCACCCTGCTCCGCAATCCCCATCTCGCGAAGGAATTAGAAGCTCTCGCGCGAGCCGTGAATACTCCCTGGGTCATGCGCGCGATTGCCGGCATTGATGAAGTAGCCGCCGGGGCTCGCCGCAATCTGAACCGCCAACTCGGTTTAGACGCGCTGGCCGCGTCTTTATCTTCTTCCGAGCCACCGGTTCTTCGGAGATAATCTTCTCTCGCTCTTCCCGCTAAAACGAGCGATAATTGGCGAAACGTAATTCCCGCCCGGTGCATCTAAACGGGTAGAAATACCCTTCTTATCCCAAGGAGTAGTCATGGTTAATCGCCGCATGTTCCGTCCCAGCTTCGCGGACGTTAAAGAGCCACCAGCGCCTCGCCCCCAGCACAACGGCCCCGCACCGAGCAAAAAACCCGCCCCTCCAGAAGTTACTCACGCCGAAAATTTCTACTGGGTCAAGCAGATGCAGAGCCGCACGCCGATGCTCGTGGTATTGGAAAGCGGCGAAGAACTCCGCGGCGTTATCGAATGGTACGACCGCGACTGCATCAAGCTTACCCGTCAAGGCTCGCCGAACCTGATGATTTTTAAGCGCTTCATCAAGTACGTTTCCAAAGACGGCGAGGAAAACGGACAGGGCAACGAGGAGTAACCGTCGCCTGGTTCAGCGCTATCGCTGGCTGTGGTGTACAAGAATGCCGGCTACTTCGCCAGCGTGTGCGCGGCGGCTGCCGAAAACGTTAGCAACGCCTTTGCCGCCAGCGACCCCGTTTCATTAAATATCTCGCATTCCGTAACGATGAAATTGCGCCCTGCCCGCAGGACCTTTGCGTCCGCTTTTACCGTTCCGCCGGGTACCGGCTCCAGGTAGTTGATCTTCAATTCCAGCGTGGCCAGTTCCACACCCCGCGGCACTGCCGTATACGCCGCAATCGCCGCGGTAGTGTCCGCCAGCGCCGCCAGTATCCCCCCGTGCACCACCCCGTGGATCTGCTTATGCCGGGGATGCACGTCCAGACGGAAGATCGCCCGCCCATCGTGCACGCTTTCCACGTCGAATCCCAGCAGCTCCGTGGCCAGGCTTTCTTTCAGGCGCTGCCGGACCAGCTCCGTCACGCGCTTTACTTCCTTACTCATTTTCCGCGCCATTCTTGTCTGGGCTCCTCAATAGGCCGTAAGGCCTGCATCCACCGGAATCGCGGTCCCCGTCATCCACGATGATTCCTCCGACGCCAGAAAGACCGCCAGCTCCGCGATATCGTCTGGTTTTCCGAATCTTCCCAGTGGCAACGTCGCCAGGCGTGCATCCCGCGCCCGTCGGCCTTCCTCGCTCTTCGAAAACAGCTCGCCAATTAGGTCTGTTTCGACAATCGCCGGGCAAATGCAGTTCACGCGTATTTTTTCCCGCGCGTGATCCAAGGCCATCGCTTTGGTCAGCATTGTAACGCCACCCTTCGATGCACAATATGCCGCGCGGTCCTTCATCGCAACCAGCCCCAGCACCGAGCCCACATTCACAATCGCTCCCCCGCCGGCTCGCCGCATCGCCGGCAGCACCGCTCGCGACATCAGAAACGGACCTTTTAGATTTGTGGCCATCAACCGGTCCCAATCTTCCACGGAAATGCCTTCGACCGTCGACACGCTCAGCGCCCCAGCATTGTTCACCAGTACGTTCACTCGCGCGAATGCCTGTTCCGCATCCTTCACCGCTCGTTGGCTATCCGCCTCGCTCGATACGTCGCACACCGTCACCAGCGCTTCGCCCCCTGCCCGCTGGATGTCCTGTGCCACCTCTTCCAATTTTTCCCGCCGCCGGCCGGCCACCGCCACCTTCGCGCCTTCCCGCGCCAATGCCAGCGCAATCGCGCGTCCGATTCCCGTCCCCGCGCCTGTAACAATCGCTGCCTTGCCTGCCACCCGTGTCACGGAATCCCCCTAGCCTGCGTCTAATTCGGTGTACCATGGCAGGCAATATGGTACGTCACTTTCCGGCCTGTCACCCGAGCTAGAGCGCAACATCGGCCTGTCAGTGGCTGGGATGTAGCGCATCAAAAGAATTCCCAGGTCCTCACTATGCGAATCGGCATCACCGGCTATCCCACATATGGCGGCTCCGGCGTCGTGGCAACCGAACTTGGCCAGGAGCTTGCCGCCCGCGGACACGACGTCCACTTCATCACCTATGCCCCGCCCATTCGCATGAATCAAAATAATCCCCGCATTCATTTTCATCAGGCAGCCGTGGTCTCCTACCCGCTGTTCGATCATTCGCCTTATACCTTGTCGCTCGCCACGGAAATGCTTGAGGTCTTTGAGAAAGAAGCGCTCGACCTGCTTCACGTTCACTATGCCATTCCCCACTCCGTCAGCGCTTTGCTGGCCCGCTCGATGGCCGCGCCACGGCGTCTTCCCTTCATCACCACGCTTCATGGAACCGACATCACGCTTGTGGGCAATAACCGCAGTTTCCTTCCCATCACCCGCTATTCCATCGAGCAGAGCGACGGCGTCACCTCCATTTCGCGATATTTGCTCGATCGAACGCTCAAGGATTTCGACATCAAACGCCCCATCGAGGTAATCCCCAACTTCGTCAATTGTGATTTGTATTTTCGCCAACCTGATCCCAAATTGCGCGCCGAGTGGGCCCCAAACGGCGAGGTCATCCTGATGCACCTCTCCAACTTCCGCCCCGTCAAGCGCATCCTCGATGCTGTCGAAATATTCGCAATGGTCCGCGAAAAAATGCCAGCCAAGCTTGTCATGATCGGCGATGGCCCGGACCGCGGTCCTGCGGAAGAGTTGGCGCGCAGCAGAGGCGTGCTGGACGACGTGATCTTCCTCGGCAAACAAAACGGCGTGCAGGCCAAGCTCAGCCAGGCCGATCTATTTCTTTTGCCTTCTCAGTTGGAATCGTTTGGATTGGCCGCGCTGGAAGCCATGGCCTGTGAGGTGCCTGTCATCGCCACGAATGTTGGCGGCGTGCCAGAAGTTGTCGAACACGGCGTAGATGGCTACCTGACCGAACCAGGCGACGTGAAGCTTGCCGCGCAGTATGCGATCGATCTGCTCTCTCGCGCCGACCGCGGCCGCGAGGTTGGCCTGCTGGCCCGCGCTCACGCCAAGAAAAAGTTCTGCGCCAACGACGTGATCCCGAAGTACGAACGCTATTACGAACAAGTTCTCGCCCAGCAACGCTCAATGGCGCGCGCTTGACGCAAATTGGCGCTTACGTTTCTGGCAATTCGTAGTGGCGTGCGACTTCTGAGGCGTAGTGTCGGCCGAGATGCTCGCGGTTCTCCATAACCCACTGACTCAGACGGGTCTTCCCGGTTGATTGCCCTCTGGGAGCAAGTAGATCGCTCATGAGCCCTTGGTACTCCTCCCAAGTCAGAACAACGTCCCGCATCATGAGGCCAGTTAGACGCGTGCACAAATATGCGAAAAAGACGGGCACTCTTACGGTGCGCACCGGCTGGCCGACTTGTGCTGCAATCAGCTTTACGAGCTCCTCGAAGGTGAACGTCTCAGGCCCAACGGCATTGAGCACAATGTTGTGGTCCTGCTGAGCTGTGTCAATCATGAGACGCGCCATATCCTGTACGTAGATTGGTCGTACTGCGTATTGGCCATCGCCGGGAATACCGAACGCCGGAAAATTACGGATGAACCAGGCAATGTTGTTGATGAGAATGTCCTCTAGACCGTAAATGACGGTGGGGCGCAAGATGGCATAGGAGAGGCCTGACTCCTTAACAACCTGCTCTAATTGAGCTTTCCCCCGATAGTAGCCAAGGGGCGATTCCAGCGACGGGTTGGCAATGCTGACATGCACTAAGCGCCTAACCCCGGCACGCTCTGCCGCAGCAACCAGAGTACGGGTGTTTCGAACCGCGGTTTCAAACGTGGTTGTTCCATGAGGAAACCGAACCCAATAGGTGTTGATCAGAGTCGAGGCGCCGCACAGCGTTTCCGTTAGCCGTTCTGGGCGATCGAAACAGTAAGGAAATACTTGCACTTGGTCGCCAAACAGATTCGGCTTCCCTGAATGATTTGTGAGCGTGCGAACTTTGTATCCCTGGTTCAACAGCAACTGGGTCGTGTATTTGCCTGTATAGCTGAACGCGCCGGTGACAACGACGGTCTCATCATGCATGATCTCTCCCTACATCGCTTTGTACCCACCTTTGCTCAGCGCTCAACGGCGCGCGCCTAACCTGGCGTCTTCCTCGGCCAGCTTTTCCACATGGCGAAACACCCGTCCGTGGATTTGGTGAACGATCTCATCCGTCCACAGTCGCCAGTACATCCCGGGCCACATGCGATTCTCCTATGTCGTCCATCCATCGAGCCTGGTCCACCCGCCCGGCAATGCGGTGAGATATAAATCCGCACGTTCCGGCTTGAAATCGTGGTCCTCGAGATGCCGCACCTGGATGTCGCCATAGGGCGACCACTCCTTCATCAATGGCGGCTCTTCGGACACTCCAAAGGCCAAGTGCTTCCCTTCGTCCCACGCAAGAATCGGTTCGCGGAAGGCTCCGGTGGAAAAAACGCACTGGCGATCCGCGCTAAGCCCTGTCCCTACGGTGCGCGCCTCCAGCGGATAGGACATCCCTAGGCCGGAACACCCAGTGCACCGGCTCGTCGATTTGTGGAAATGCGACGATTCGCCGCCACACCACTTCCGGCGGCGCGGCAATTTCAATCGAGGGGTGTACTTTGAATCGAGGTGTTGGCGCAGGCGCCCAAAATTCGGCTCCGGCCAGCAGCGGGATGACCAGCAGCAAACTAAGCATCGTGTAGGGTTGCGGTTGCAGGTTTCGTGCTTCCTGCATCTTGCACGCGAGATAAGCTCCCAGTAGCGCGAGCGGTAACGCGATCGGCGCAGCCATTGCGACACAGAAGATGCCCTCAAACGCAATGCCAACAATGATCGCGCCAGTCAAAAACACACTCGCCAGCGCGACGGAACAACATTCTCCAAAGCTTCTTGGCGCACGATAGCAATAGAGCCAAACCCCCAGATAGCCCATAAAGAATGGAATCGCCAAAAATAGCGTGAAACCGTACCCGCCGAGGAGAGCAATCGAGACCCAACTCAAAATGGCTCCGAAAATGGCGCCCGCGAAGGCCCCCAGCATCGCACTGCCCCACCTTGAATTCGGCAAATAGGTCTCAAGATCGCTCCCGCCCCCCTGGGCCGCCATTTCCTGATCTTCGCGACTCGGCAAGAGACACAGAAGCAGAAAGAAAACTACGTTCACCGCGGGAATGAAGAACAGAAAGACCAACCGGTTAGGCAGGCCAGCATCGCGCAACCGCTTCACGGTCATGGCAATGCCCACCCAGATAAACGGCACTGCCACCAGCGCCATCGTCAGCAGAAATCCTTTCTGGTCGGCGGTGAGAGCATTCGGCCGGTCGAGCACAACCAGGGGAATAAGGTAGTTTGTCAGTCCCCATTTCTGGCGGTACATTTGCATCGCCAGTACGCGGTCGATGTTGTGCTTTATAAGCGTGCCGATAATCCCTGTGAGCGCGTACGTTGCTCGGCTAACTCGGCCTTGAAACGTGAACAAATCCTGGATCTTCATGGCCTCGCTCTCCTCTCCGGGACAAGCTCAACGCTGTTTGAAGGCACACGGTGTCGCGTCCGCGGCAGCACAACTGCGATGGGCAGCCACCCATCGGTACGCCGCATGCCAAAGCGGCATCATTCCGGGAATTTTCGCCAGCCACGCCAACGGTTGCGCCCACCAGATTTCCCGGGTCATCGCTACAACCGCGTCCGCTCCGCCAAATTGCCTTCCGTCGGAGAGCAGGAATCGCAGCTCACGCAAAACGTCTTCGCCGGTCAAGCCGAGAAGCGCGCACACTCGAGGATCCTGCAACGGCGCCACCGCGAAGCCGCGCCGCCGCAGCACGGGAGCCAGCCAGCGCGCGATCCGTGTGCAGAACCCGCACTGCGCATCAAAGAACAGCCACCCCTGGGCGTGCCTTCCCTTTCCGTCGGTGTACTCGCTGGCCAGTGAAATCATGTCCGCTTCCTCTTTGCTTCTTGCCGTCTGCGTTTCTACCGTAGTTTCGGGGTTTTCTCTGTGGCCTTCTGTGCCCTCGGCGGTAAAGCCTTTGCCTTTGGTTTTCTCTTTTTGCCTCCGCCCCTCAACCCACCTTCTTTTTCTCGCTCCCCAACAGCGTGATCACTTTCCCCCTGAGTTTTCCCACGCCTTTCAGCGCTCCCATTGGCATTCGCAGCACTTCCTCAAACAGCCCGCTCATCGTGGTCAGAAATTCCAGCATGCTTTCCAGCCGTTCCCGGGTGTACGCGTCGCCTTGGCCGCCCGCTTTCACTTCCTGCACGCATTCATTCAAAACGCGCAAGGTCGGATCGATCTCGCGCCGCTTTCTCTCCTCCGACACGGTCCGAAAAATCTCCCAAACATCCTTGACCGTCTCAAAGTGGTCCCGCCGATCTCCCAACACATGCACCACCCGCACGATTCCCCAACCCTGCAATTCGCGAAGGCTGGTGCTGACGTTCGACCGCGCCACGGAAAGCGTCTCAGATATCACATCCGCTGGCATCGGCTTCGGCGACAGGAACAGCAGCGCGTGCACCTGCGCCACCGTGCGATTGATTCCCCACTTCGTGCCCATCTCGCCCCAATGCAAGATGAATTTCTGCGCCACGGGCGTCAGCGTTGTTCGCGTCTCTCTAGGTTGTTCGCTCACGTGCTTCCTCCAGACTTTTCTGTATTCGCTCTTTCGATTTCGCTTTCACCACTTGTTTCCGCACTCTTCGCACAAGGTCCCGCGCCGCTTCCGGCCACGTCGGGAATTCAAACTGAAAACCATGCTCGAGAAGTCCGCCGGGAACCACTCGGCGACTTTTCAGCAGCAATTCCGACTCCGTGCGGTGCCCGAACGTCGCCACACTCAACATCCACTCGCGCGCGGGAAGGCCAAATCCGATTCCCCACGCTTCGCGTACCGCTCGCATGAAATCGCTATTGGGCAATGGCGTCGGCGCAGTGACATTCACAACGCCCTCAATCTCCTCATGCTCAATCAGGTAGTCCACCGCCCGCGCGAAATCCTGGTCGTGAATCCAGGACATGTACTGCTTGCCACTTCCCGCGGCCCCGCCCAAACCCAAACGGACCAGCCGCAGAAACTGCCCGAAAATGCCGTTGGAATCGGGACTCATCACCATCCCTCCACGTAGCGCCACCTTCCGCGTCCGCGGTGTGACCGCCCCAAAGAAACTTGCCTCCCACTGTGTGGCGACGTCGATGCTGAATCTCCACTTCGTCGGCGCATCGGCTTCGCTGCCGCCAATCTCTCCCGAGGTTTCATCCATGGCACGATCAAAACTGTGCCGGTAGATCGTCGCGGTACTCGCGTTCATCCACACCTTGGGTGGGTGCGCAAGGCCACGAATTGCTTCTCCCAAAACCCCAGTCGAACGCAGCCGCGATTCCAGGATTTCGCGCCGGTTCTCGGCGTTGTAACGGCAATTCACGCTTCGCCCGGTGAGATTGATCAAAACGTCCACGTCTTCTAGGGCACTCGCCCATTCGCCGAGGCTTTCCGCGTCCCAAGGCAGCGCCCGCCAAAGAAACCCATCCTTCTTCAGTCCCGGTGGGTTCCCCATCGCCCTGGCGCGACCCGCGCTGCGGGTCAGGACGGTCACATGATGCCCGAGACCGGAAAAATGGCGCGTTAGAATGCGGCCTAGCTGTCCGGTTCCTCCGGGAATAACGATTCGGAGCGCCTTGCTGCTGGTTTCCATATAGTCTCCTCTCACTTAGACTGACGAAGCAGTTGTGTCAGTTATTTCTGTTAATACAGAATATACAGCACACACGAATGCCTGTCAAGCCCTTTCCCGGCTCATTTTTTCGGGATTCCCTGCTAGAACACGCTCACTTCCAGCGGCGCCGGCACCAGTTCCGGAACGTCAATGCGGATCGTAGTTCCCTGCCCTTCGTGACTCTCGATTTCCAGGCGGAAATCGGTTCCGTACAAAACACGCAGCCGCTCGCGCACGTTACTCAATCCAATTCCCTCGACGTAGACGTGCGGCAACTTCTCTTCGGAAATGCCCACGCCGTTGTCTGCGATCTCAATGTGCAGCCGCCCGTCGCGATTCGAGGTTCGAAGGTGGATCCGCCCGCCCTCGAGTTTAGGCGCCAAGCCGTGCTTCAGGCTGTTCTCCACAATCGGCTGCAGCAACATGCTGGGGATAAACGTATCGAGCGTGTTGACATCGATCTCCTTTACAATGTCCAGGCTGTCCGGGCCGAAGCGCGCCACTTCAATATCCAGGTAATCGTCGATGAACGATAGTTCTTCCCGCAGCGGGACAAACGTCTCGTGCTTGCGCAGCAGCCGCCGCAAGATATTGCTCAGTTTCAGGACCACGCCGCGCGCGGTGTCCGGATCCAGGCGGATCAGCGCCGTCACCGTATTCAGCGTATTAAACAAAAAGTGCGGATTGATCTGGCTGGAGAGCGCATCCATCCTCGCGCGCAAAAGCAACTGCTGGTGACGTTCCAGGTTCATCTCAATGCGCGTGTTGTTCCAGATTTTCAGCGGTGCCGCCACGGACATCAGAGTTCCTATCACCACCAGCGCCAGCTGCCAGTTCCACGCCGGATCGATGGCAAAAAGCCACTTCGGCTTCGTGGCAATCACCAGCGCCACGCGGCCAAGCTCGAGCCCCACGCAAGTCATCAGCGGCAACATTTCCCAAAGAAATTCGCGTTCGCTCACGAATCGCATGATGGCCTTCGGAATGTTCAGAAAAGTGAAGGGCCCGAAGTTCCACAAATCTTCCTTGTCGGGAATCAGCTGCCGGATTAATCCGCCCAGCAGTCCCGCGGTTGCGGCAGCAGGCATCGCCAACCATTCATGGGTCATCAGTGCGGGGATGGTCGCGATCGCGCCTCCCAACGGACCCACCACGCGGCCCCCGAGCAATCCCATCAGGAACGCCCCCTCGAGCGACAAGTCCGCGAACCGGTAAGCTGGACTCACCAGCCGCAACGTCACGCCGACGATCAGCGGCGGCGTCATAAACAACATCAATTTCAATTTCTGGTCGGAATCGCGCTCTTCGGTGAACAACACTCGCCGGAAGGTGTTCCACCGGGCCAGCAACGCGGCGATGGACGACGCCACGCCCACTTTCAGCAGCAGCGTGAACAATATCTCTTGCAGTGTCGGTGAGTTTTCCATGGACTTGAGCAGTCTCGTTTACGCTAGCCAAACGCTGCCCTATTGTAAAGAACTCCCTCGGTCGAGATTGCCCCACACCTATGGCAGCCGCGATGGACGCGCCGCCTCCCTGCTATACTGGACCATTCTTATGAACACGAAATCATCCGCAAGAAAGACCAGTCGATCGCCCCAGCAACCGGTGCAACAGATTGCGCAGGCACTTCTCCCAACGCGCTACGGCCCATTCACGATCTATGGATTCAAAGGAAAGGGCCCGCAGGAAGAAGCCGTTGCGCTCGTCCGGGGAAATCTGAACGGCCGCAAAGCGCCGCTGGTTCGGGTGCACTCGCAATGCCTGACCGGCGATGTGCTCACATCGTTGCGATGCGACTGTCGCGCTCAACTCGAGCTCTCACTCAAGAAAATCGCCCAAGCCCCCTCGGGCATCCTCCTCTATCTTCCGCAAGAGGGCCGCGGCATCGGCCTGATGAACAAGCTGCGCGCCTACGAGCTGCAGGATGGTGGCATGGACACCGTCGAGGCCAACGAATCACTCGGGTTTGCCGCCGACGCCCGCGAATACGAATTCCCCGCCAGAATCCTGAAGAAGCTCGGCGCACGGCGCATTCGCCTGCTCTCCAATAATCCCGACAAGGTTCGGCAACTGCAATCCGCGGGAATCCATGTAGCGCAGCTGGTGCGCTGCCAGCCGCGCATCTCCCGAATTTCTCGCCGCTACCTAAAAACCAAGAAGCATAAGATGGGCCATCTGCTCGAGGGCGTCTAACCGCGATCTGTTCTCCCGCAGGAGGCTTTTATGACACCGCTGATCCAACAGTGGGTGCGCTTCCGAACTTCGCCTCCAGGCTCTCTTCGACCTTTATCTCGACTCGCGCCGCCCTTCTCTTTCCACTGGCGCACGCGCTACCATCAGCCGCAAGGTCGACGGAAAATTCAAGGCATTTGAAGGCCAACTCGAAGGCAAGAACATGTTGATCATTCCGGGCAGGCAAATCGTGCAACTCTGGCGGGCAACCCACTGGAAGAAAGCGGACTGCTCACTTCTGATTCTAACCTTCAGCCCGGTTGCAGGAGGCGCCAAGTCGATCTCGTCCACGTTGGCGTTTCCGCGTACGAACACCAGGGTATCAGCAAAGGCTGTCCGCAATACTATTGGCGCCCGTGGAAGAAATACCTCAGCAAATCCGCCGCGAAGCAACGAAAAAACTCTGCTCGTTAGGGGGGCGGAGCTTTAGCTCTGACCATCAAGTGCGTGGCTCTGCCTGGGCTTCAGCCCCTGAGCCATCGGAATTTGCCGCCACCAGAATTTACCAGGTGAATTGTACCTACCCGCCGCCGACGAACTGCACAATCTCCAACTTGTCCCCGCTAGCCACCCGGGTCGCTTCCCACTTTGTCTTCGCCAGGATCTGCAAGTTGTACTCAATCGCCACGCGTCCGGCATTCAGCCCCAGCTGATCCAGCAACTCTCGCACCGTGGTGCCCGCCGCCGTCTCGCGGCTCTCCCCATTCACCTGAATCACAATTCCGTTGGTCATGGCCGGCTCACAACTCTCTGCTCTCAACTCACACTGTAGGCACTTTTGCTTTCGCACGCAACGCAAACCGCAGGTGCCCCTGTCCATCTTGCTTCACCGCGCGGATTGCCAGCGCCGCTTCCCCTCCGCCAATTCTGGGCATTTCAAATTCGATCCGCGCCTGGCCAGACTCTCCTGTCTCAGCCGCATAAACGCGCCGTTCCACGCTGCCCTCGATTTGCGCTTCCACTTTCGCACCCGCGGCCGGCTTGCCATTTTCTTCGTTCACCGATACCTGCAACGACGCGTGCTTGCCTGCGAGCCACGATTTGGCGTTCGTCAGTTCCACGCGCAGTTTCCGTGTCGTTTCGGGCTTCGCAGGTGCTTCCGGCGGAATGGCAACGGCTTCTCCGGCAGGCCCTTCCAAAACAGGAATCGTCAGTTGGATCACCCCGGCGCGCATCTCCTCCAGCACCGTGCGGTGCTGCTCATCCAGTCGCAACTTCAGCGCTTGTTCGCGGCCACCGTCCAGCGGCAACAGATCGAAGTAACTATTGGTGCGCCGGTGCAGAACACGACCACGGAAATAAACCGTCGTGTCGATCAACGCATGCGACGCGCCGCGATCTTCCGTCTGCACGTGATAGACGATCGTTCCCAACGTGACGTTTGTGTTGTGCCCAAATACCATTCTTCCTGTAGTCTCCGTCTCCCTGGCGTGGTCTCGCCACCGGTCCTTCCAGTTCTTCACCGGATCATTTGACCCGGTGGCTCCTGAATCGTTATTATAACCCTTCGACCATGAGCCCTTCCGGCCTACATTCGTACGTTCCCCTTCTAATACACGTCATCGTGGCGTCAATTCTTGCTGGCGCGCTCATCACCCTCTCCACAGTGATCGGCTGGCGGCGCCCAAACAAGGCCAAACAGCAGCCCTACGAGTGCGGCATCACGCCCACAGGCGACGCTCGGGAACCGTTCTCGGTAAAGTTTTACCTCGTAGCGATGGTCTTTATCCTTTTCGATGTGGAAGCTATTTTTCTTTACCCCTGGGCTTACATTTTTAAGGATTTAGCTCGCAACGTGCAGACGCGGTGGTTTGGTTTCATAGAAATGATGATATATGTAGCCATTCTCCTGGTCGGTTATATCTATCTCTGGAAGAAGGGCGCGCTCGACTGGAACAAATCGAAGAAGTAGCGCAAGCCCCTCAAGGACCTCAGTAACGTGAGTAACGTGACGCAGCTTGTCGATGCAAAGGCTAATGTTGTAGTCGAACAACTTCGCCATTGGAACGCGAGGGCAGTCTCACAGGTCATCGAGTATCACGGCCAAACCACCCTCGTGGTGCCCAAGGAGCTTCTGCGCGACACCGCCCTGCAGTGTAGAGACAATCCCGCCCTGAATTTCAATCTATTGAGTGATGTCACCTGCGTGGACCGATTTCCCTTCGAACCGCGCTTTGAGTTGAACTACCAGCTGATCTCCATCCTTCGCACCGCCCGCATTTCCGTACGCACCAGCGTGTCCGCCCAGCACCCGGTGGTTGATTCGCTCATGCCCGTATGGCCGGGGGCCAACTGGCTGGAACGCGAAGTCTTCGATCTTTTTGGCATTCACTTTGAAGGACACACCGATCTCCGCCGCCTGCTCTTGCCCGAGGGCTTTGTTGGTTTTCCTCTTCGCCGGGATTTCCCGACGGAGGGTCAGCGCTAATTTCCGCCGCGCGGGTTGAATCTCATGACTACTACGGTTGAAACAACACTCGGCACCTCCAAGACGATGGTCCTCAACATGGGACCTCAGCACCCTTCCACGCACGGGGTGCTGCGCGTATTGCTGGAACTGGACGGCGAAAACGTCGTTACCTCCGACCCCGATATCGGCTATCTGCATACCGGCATCGAGAAGAGTTGCGAAGACAAAACCTATTCCCAGGCGATCACACTCACCGATCGCATGGATTACCTGAACCCGCTGGGAAATAACCTCGCCTATTGTCTCGCCGTCGAAAAGCTTCTCGGCCTGGAAGTGCCCAAACGGGCGCAGTACATCCGCGTGATGCTGGTCGAACTGCAGCGCATCTCGTCGCACCTGGTTTGGCTCGGCACGCACGCCCTCGACATGGGCGCAATGTCCTTGATGCTCTATTGCTTCCGCGAGCGCGAAGAAATTCTGAAAATCTTCGAGCGCTTCGCTGGACAGCGCATGATGACCAGCTTTATCCGCATTGGCGGACTCGCGCTGGAACCGCCGGCAGGCTGGCGCGAAATGGTCAAGCGCTTTCTGGACATGATGCCGCCACGCGTCGACGAATATGAAGGGCTGCTCACGGAAAACCGCATCTGGCAGGGGCGCCTGAAGGGCATCGGTTATCTGCCGCCCGAGCAACTCATCGCTCTGAGCACCACAGGCCCAGGGCTTCGCGCGGCAGGCGTGGCCTTCGACAATCGCAAAGCGTTTCCTTATTCCTCGTACGAGGAGTTCGATTTCAATGTGCCCACGCGCACGGAATCCGATTGTTTCGCTCGCTACCTGGTGCGTGTCCTGGAGCTGCGCGAGAGCTTGAAGATTGTCCGCCAAGCCATGGACAAGATCACTGACCAGGGTCCGTTCAAAGCCGAAGCTCCCGGCATTATTCCGCCCGCGCGCGAAAAAATGAAAACGGAGATGGAAGCTCTCATCTACCATTTCAAGATTTTCACCGAGGGCTTTTCTCCGCCGCCAGGCGAAGCTTATGTGGCGGTTGAGTCACCGCGCGGCGAACTGGGTTGCTTTGTCGCCAGTGACGGTTCTCCGAAACCGCTGCGCGTGCATTTCCGCGCGCCCTCATTCGTCAACCTGCAGGCTCTGCCATTCATGATCAAGGGCCAGTTGATCGCCGACGTCGTTGCCTGCATTGGTACAATCGATATCGTCCTGGGAGATGTGGACAGATAAGCCTATGGAACTTTCCCCCAAACTCGCCGCGAAATTCGAGAAGCTGCAGAACGCCTACCCGGTCAAGCGCAGCGCCTTGATCCCCATGTTGATGTATGCGCAGGACGAGTTCGGGTACATCACCGAGGACATTATTCACGAAATCGCGCGCCGCCTCGATCTGCATCCGGTGCAAGTGGAAGAGACCTTGGAGTACTACTCCATGCTGCACCGCAAGCCCGTCGGCAAGCACCACGTGCAGGTTTGCACCAACGTGGCGTGCATGCTGTGCGGCGGCACGGAACTCCTGGAACACGCGAAAAAGCGCCTGGAAATCGGTAACCGCGAAACCACGAAAGATGGCATGTTCTCTCTGGAAGAAGTCGAGTGTATTGGCGCCTGCACTGGCGCACCAGCCATGCAGGTGAACTACGATTTCTACGAGAACGTCACCACTCGCAACTTTGATCGTCTTATTGAAGAGCTCGACAAGGGCCAGCACCCCGCTCCCGTACCCATCACTTCCGGCGCGCTGCACGAACGCAACAAGCTCGAGACTCCTCTCATCAGCAAACGCTGGGGCATCCAGGATTCCCACAAAATCGATGTTGCCCTGCAACTCGGCGCCTATCAGGCCTTGGACAAGGCACTGAAGCAGTTCACTCCGGAACAACTCATTGACGAAGTGAAAAAGTCGAACTTGCGCGGCCGCGGCGGCGCAGGATTTTCTACTGGCATGAAATGGTCCTTCGTGCCCAAGAACTCGCCCAAGCCCAAATATGTAATCTGCAACGCCGACGAGTCCGAACCCGGCACCTGCAAAGATCGCCCGCTGATGGAGATGGATCCCCACCAGTTGATCGAAGGAATCATCATCGCCGGACGCGCCATCGACGCGCATCGCGGATTCATCTACATTCGCGGCGAATATCGCTATGTCCTCGACATCGTCGAAACCGCCATCGGGGAAGCCTACTCCCGCGGCTACTTGGGCAAGAATATCCTCGGCTCCGGCTTTGATTTCGATTTGCTGATTCACACTGGCGCGGGCGCCTACGAGTGCGGCGAAGAATCCGCGCTGATGGAATCGCTCGAGGGCAAGCGCGGAAATCCTCGTATCAAGCCTCCCTTCCCGGCCGTCGTTGGCCTGTATGGCTGCCCCACCATCATCAATAATGTCGAAACACTCAGCGCCGTCCCGGCCATCATTCTGGAAGGCGGCGAAGCCTACGCTAATCGCGGCACGCCGAAAAATGGTGGCACGCGCCTGCTCTGCGTGTCCGGCCACGTGAACAAGCCCGGCATTTACGAAATTCCGCTGGGCATGAATATGAAGAAGTTTCTCGAAGAAGTTGCGGGTGGCATCCCTGGCGGAAAGAGACTCAAGGCCATCATCCCGGGCGGAAGCTCCTGCCCGTTGTTCAAGGCCGACGAAATCGATATCGCCATGGACTACGACACCGTCGCCAAGGCCGGCTCGATGCTTGGCTCCGGCGGCATGGTGGTCATTGATGAAGACACCTGCATGGTCGACATGGCTCGCCGCATCATGCACTTCTACGCTCATGAATCATGCGGCTGGTGCATCCCCTGCCGCGAGGGAACCGCCTGGCTGCAAAAAACCCTCGACCGCTTCCATGCGGGCTACGGCCGGCAAGAGGACATCGGCCTCATCGGCGATCTTGCGTCGAACATGCTGGGCCGCACATTTTGCCCGCTCGGCGACGCCGCGGCCATGCCCACCATCAGCATCGTGGAAAAGTTTCGCAACGAGTTTGAAGATCATTTACAAGGACGTTGCGCTTACAAATCCGCTGAAGCTTTGATCGGTTCGCGGTAGGCTCTCATGGCAGAAACTAAACTCATCCATATGAAGATTGACGACCGTGACGTTCAGGTCCCCGCCGGAACCCTGGTCATCGAAGCGACGCGGCGTCTCGGTATCGAGGTTCCCTCGTTCTGCTATTATCCCGGACTGGCGCTGCAGGCCGCGTGCCGCATGTGTCTGGTGGAAGTGGAGAAAATGCCCAAGCTGCAGACCGCATGCACGCTGGTCGCCGGCGAAGGCATGGTGGTACGCACCAATACCCAACCAGTGCGCGATGCACGCAAGTTCATGCTGGAGTTCCTGCTCTCGAATCACCCGCTCGATTGCCCGGTATGCGACAAAGGCGGCGAGTGCGAATTGCAGGACATGGTATTTCGCTATGGCGCCGATTCCAGCCGCTTCACGGAAGAAAAAATTCACCGGCCGGAAGAGAAATGGTCTGACTTGGTTTATTACGACGCGCCACGCTGCATCCTTTGCTATCGATGCGTTCGCGTGTGCGACGAAGGTATGGATGTGAAGGCCCTCGGCGTGGGCATGCGTGGGGCGCACTCCATCATCATTCCCAATGAAGGCGATCATCTCGATTGCGAAGAATGCGGCATGTGCATCGATATCTGCCCGGTCGGCGCGCTCACCAGCGGCACCTATCGCTACAAAACCCGCCCGTGGGAGATGAAATATGTCTCCACGATCTGCACGCATTGTTCCAAC
>Ga0210409_10002196_pt1 | contig 23567 bp, 17 predicted proteins | sample IncBWH17MmetaG_FD_161649 | JGI IMG/M metagenome (GOLD analysis project Ga0210409, IMG submission 161649) | Forest soil microbial communities from Barre Woods Harvard Forest LTER site, Petersham, Massachusetts, United States - Inc-BW-H-17-M | ecosystem: Environmental > Terrestrial > Soil >...
GCTGCGCAGCGACCCGCGGTTCCAGGATTTATTGCGCCGCGTCGGTTTAGCACAATAATCCGCTTCTGGCTCCGCGATCACCTCTGTATAGCTTGCGGTTGCGCGGTGATTTGTCAGGATGAGTGAGATCTCGAAAAAAGTGGAGCGACGATGAGAACGGAATTGCTGCGATTCAACGGAGCTGTCGAGCGGGATCCCGCCATCGATGCGTGGATGAAAGAGCATGCCTGTGAATTGGGAGCCATCGCACATCAGTGGTTTGAGGTGATGCGAAAATGCGGGGACGAAGTCCGGGAGCTTTTGCACGACGGCTGCCCGGTGGCATGTTTGGGAGATGCGCCCTTCGGCTATGTCAATGTATTCCACTCGCATGTAAACGTGGGGTTCTTTCACGGCGCAGCGCTGCCGGATCCCGCGCACTTGTTGCAAGGCACCGGCAAGTTCATGCGCCATGTGAAGCTGAGACCGGGAACGGCCACAAACGCCACAGCGCTAAGCAGGCTGATCGACACGGCGTACTCGGATATAAAGGCGCGCGTCGAAAACGGTTAGCTCACAGAAACGCCTCAAGAGGCCGGCGCGAATGTGAACCGCCAAACATGCCGCATATAGATTGTCGGCGGATGATCAATTGCTGCGTAGTGCTTCGGTGGGATTGATGGCGGAGGCGCGGCGGGCGGGAATGTAGCCGGAGACGGCGGCGACGAGTAGCAGAGCTATTACCATGCCGAGATAGGTCGGCAAATCCCATGGTGAGGTGGCGAACAAGAGTGAGGCAATTATTTTGGCAACTACGAGTGCGATCATGGTGCCGAGGAACATGCCTGCACATGCCAATCGCAGCGTGGTGGCGAGGACCTGGCGCTGCACGTCGCCAGTAGTGGCGCCGAGCGCCATGCGTATACCGATCTCCGGCCTCTGGCGCGTGACCCCGTAGGAGATGACGCCGTAGATGCCGAGCGTGGCCAATACCAGGCCGAGTGCTGCAAAGGCGGCCACCAGGAGCATGAAGAAACGGCGGGGAGAGACGGCGCGGTCGACGATCGAACGAATGGGGCGGAACTCGGCGGCAGGCTGGTTGGGATTCAGCTGGCGAAGAGTTTGCAGGACAGTGAAGGCGAGGGCCGCGGGCGGCAGGCTGGAGCGGACTACGAGTTGCGCGCCAGCCGGTCCTTGCTGCGTCGCCGGATAGTAGATTTGCGAGCCGGCGCCGCCTTCCACATTTTCTTCATGGACATCGTCGACGACGCCGACCACGTGGTCCTCCTCTTTACCGCGCATGAGGACCTTGCCCACCGCGTCTTCGCCGGGCCAATAGACGCGAGCGGCCGATGCATTGATCAGAACAACTCGCTCGCTATGCGGTCCGTCGGCCCAGGTGAAATCTCTGCCGTGGAAGCGAATGCCCATGGCGCGGATGAATCCCGGTGTGATGACGTAGACGAGCGGGTCCGGAAGTTCGCCGGGGGGAAAAACCTTTCCTTGGGGAACGGGAGTATCCCATTCGCGATTTGGTCCCAGCGGAAGATAATCGGCGATGCCTGCGCCTTCCACGCCGGGCAGCGCGCCGACACGGGCAAGAACCTGCTGGAAGATGGCGCTGCGCTTGGCGATGCTGGCGTCGTCGGATGATGCTCTGTCGTCGTAGTCGACTTTGATGGAGGCAGCGCGGTCGGGCTGGAAGCCAAGGTCCACGTCAAGCACCTTGAGAAAGCTGCGCAGCAGAAGGCCGGCGCTTACCAGCAGCACGCATGCGAGGGCAACTTCCGAGACGACCAATGCCGTGCGGACACGCTCGTGTTTGCGGCCGTGCCCGGCGCCTGGACCGGTGTCCTTGAGCACCGCCTGGAGATTGCCACTCACCGTTCTTAGCCCTGGAAGCAGGCCGAAGATCAGAGCGGTGACTACAGCGATGAGAACGGTCCAGCCCAGCGCTTGGGCGTCGATGCGGAGAGAGTTGAGAAGAGGCAGGGCCAGGGAGCCCTGGTGCGCGAGCCACGCGATTAGGCTGAGGGCGAGCCCGAGACCGAACACCGCGCCGGCGAGAGAAAGCACAAGGCTTTCCATGAGCAACTGGCGCAAGATGCGGCCGCGACTTGCTCCGAGTGCGCCACGGATGGCAAATTCCTTGGCGCGCGCGGCGGCGCGACCTAGGAGGAGGTTGGAAAGGTTCACGCCGGCGATAAGTAAAATCGCGCCTACGGCGAACCATAACGCAACCAATGAGCGGCGCAACTTGCCGACGACGTAATCCTTGAGCGGGACAGGGATAAGGGCGCCTTTATAAACGCCGAGGGTTTCGGGGAGTTTCACCCTTTGGTAGATGTTTGGCGAAATGCGATTGGCGTCGTCGAGAGCCTGAGTCATGGTGACACTTGGTTTGAGACGGCCTAGGAGCGTGACGATGTTTCCCCAGTCGCGCGCAACGTCGAGGTTGAGCGGAGTGAAAAGATCGACCTTTGCGCCGGGAGAAAATACGGCGCCGAAATCGAAACTCGCAGGCAAAACTCCCACGACGGTTACCGGAGTTCCGTTCAACTCGATGGCCTTGCCCACGATGGCGGGGTCGGCTGCGAATTCACGCCGCCAATAAGCATTATTGAGGAGGGCGACCGGTTGAGTGCCCCGAGCCTCTTCGGGAGTGAAGAGGCGCCCGAGGGCGGGTTGCACGCCGAGAACCTCGAAGAAGTTGCCGATGACGTCGATGCTGGTGGCTGGTTCGGGTTCGCCCCGCCCGGTAAGACGAACATTATCGGGCGTCGAAAAAGCAAAGTATCCAGTAACGTCGCGATACGAGCGGCTTTGCGCGCGGAATTCTTCATAGGCGTCCGAAGAGTAGGTTGCGCAGGACAGGCCGCAGGCAGAGGGCGGCGGCGCGATCCATGCCAACTCATGCGCCTTGGGAAAAGGCAGCGGGCGCAGGAGCAGAGTGTTGACGACGCTGAAGACGGCGGTGTTGGCGCCGATGGCCAGAGCGAGAATCAGGATGGAGACGGCAGCAAAGCCGGGGTCGCGGCCGAGCGTACGGAACGTGTAACGCACGTCCTGGAGCAGATCCGTCCAGTGATCCGCAAGGCGTTTGCGGCGTTCCGCTTTCTCTCCCATTTGCCGGCCTATCCGCCGGACGGTGCGGAGGTCTCCGAACTGGCGCTCGGCTTCTTCGCGGGCAGCTTCAGGGTGCCAACCTTGATTGATGAGGTCGTCAGCTTTGGCTTCGAGATGGAAGCGTAACTCGTCCCTCACATCCGCGGCTGGATCCGGACCGAACAGACGGGCGTAACGGCGCCACAATGGAAGGCGTGTCATCCAATTTCCTCCGGCATTCGCAATTGCGTCGCGGCGAGTACCTTGCCGACGGCTACGGCATACGCTTCCCAGACCTTTGCTTCATGACGGAGTCGACGCCGGCCTTCCGAAGTGAGCCGATAGAACTTGGCCTTGCGATTGTTTTCGGAGAGTCCCCATTCCGCTTCAAGGAGTTTTTTATTTTCAAGTCGCCAGAGGGCAGGATAGAGCGTCCCTTCTTCGACGAGCAGCGCATCGTCGCTTTGGCGACGGATGAAGTTGGTAACGGCGTAGCCGTGAAGCGGTCCCCAGACCAAGGCCTTAAGAATGAGAACGTCCAAGGTGCCGCGAAGCAATTCCAGTTTGGCGGTGTCCATTGGTACCCCTTGCGCGCCAAGGGAAGTCTCGCACGGCTCCCCTTGGAATACAAGGGAAGGGCACAATGCTGTGACTGGGTACTTTGCGGCAAGAACGAAGACGGCTCCAGAGCCTTATACCTCCTCCGGCCTCGTTCCTAGAATTCCGGCGATGACCTCGGCCATGCGGTTCCAGTTTTCGGTTTCTGCTTGCAGCCTGCGTTTCCCGGCGGGGGTCAGACGATAGTACCTAGCCTTGCGATTATTCTCCGACGCGCCCCATTCACTGGTGATCCAGCCCTGGTGCTCTAAACGATAAAGCGCGGGATACAGCGAGCCTTGCTGAATTTCCAGGCGCTCTTTGGACACTTGCTGGATGCGCAGCAGGATGCCGTAACCGTGCAGCGGGCCGAGGGAAACAGCCTTCAGGATGAGCATGTCGAGAGTGCCTTGCAGAAGGTCGAGCTGTTTTTGCACGGGCGAGTTTCTCCTAGACCAACTAGGAATGTAAGTCGGACTCTCCTAGACTGTCAAGGGAAAAACGTGCCAGGGAATCCGTAAGAGCGCCTTCCGACGCAATCAATATTTCACGCGCAGCGGCTCTTTGCGTGTGGTCACGGTGGCATCGGAGAATTCCGATGAAGGTCCGGTCAACAGCGGATCGGGTGGCTTGCCGAGAAGGTGGGCGTCGAGAAACGCGGCGACATAATTTCGTACGGCCGCGACTGTTTTGTCCGGCCCCATCGTGCCGGTCTTTATTGCGCCTGGGGCCAGCCAAACTGCATCGGAAGGAGTTAGATGCTCGGCGCCGCGAAGATTGACGGCGATGCGGGGACCGCGCAGGCTGCTCCACCAGGTTGTTTCCTGTGGGCTCCAAGTGTCTCGCCCGGCGGCCAAGAAAAGCATGGGCGCATCTGTGCCGCGGAGCTCGGAGTTGGGCATTACGCCATCGAGAATGACGCCGGCGCGGAAGCGTGGATCTTCTTCAACGCCAAGTATGGCGGTCAATCCTCCCAAGGAGTGGCCAGCAAGAGCCAAGCGGGACATGTCCAGCTTGCCGCTGAATACACCACCGTCGCTGGCATTCAGAGATTCCAATGTGTTGACGACAAAGCTTAAGTCGTTCAGGCGAACGGAGACGGCGAAGTCCATAGCGGCTTCATCGGCGCGCATGGTGTTAGCCAGGTGGCTGCCAAGAACGGACTCAATCAACCGGCCATCGGGAAACTCGACGGCGGTGGCCTCAAAGGTGTGATCCACCGAGGCAACTACGTACCCGCGGCTGGCGAGATCCTCAAAGAGGAAAGTGTAGTCGGTGAAGGTTCCGGTATAACCGTGCGTGAAGATGACGACAGGATGTGCCCCGTCGGTGATGGAAGTGTTCCAGCAACTGTTGGTGGTGACATGAGGGAGCGCGACTCCCATCAAACGGGAAAAATCACTCCACACACGCGGCGAGACGTAGTCCGCGCGTTGGCAGTTCTGACCGGAAGATGCGGGATACCAGAAGCGCACCAAGAGCTCTCGCGCAGTGACGTTACCGAGGAAAGGATCTCTGCGCGCGGGGTCCACGAGATCCATCACCTGCGTGCCGACGACGTTGGGGCCGGTGGGACGCGGGGCAGTTGGGGCGGCGTTTTCGGCTACCGCGATTCGAGGGAATCGGGAGAACTGGCCCCGTCCAGCCAAGGTCACTTGCTGCGGGCTGTCGGTACTGCTGTCGCTGATGGTAAGAGAGGCGCTATACCCAACGGGGGCGGCAGGCCTGAAAGTCACGATAAGGGTGCACGAGATGCCTGGGGCCACGCTGAGGCCACAGTTGTTGGTGCTTAGGGTGAATTCGGGCGGATTGGCTCCGGTAACAGTAATGCTGGTCATACTCAAGGCGGAGCTGCCGGTGTTGGTCAGCGTGGTGGTCAAGGACTTGGTGCGGCCGGTTTTCACGGTGCCAAACTCCAAACTGGCAGGTGCGATTTTTACGGTGCCGTTGGTCAAGGTGATCGTGGCAGCGGCCGACTTGGTTGTATCGGTCACCGACGTTGGAGTGAGCGTGACCGTCGCGGGAGTTGGCAGAGTCATGGGTGCAGTGTACGTGGTCGGCGCACCACTCAATGTGCTGGGAAAGTTGATCGAGCCGCAACCCGAACAGGAAGTTGCATTTTGCGAGATCACCCAAGTGGCGCCAGCGTTCGCCGGGTCGTTCGCAATTGTAGCGGTGAAATCTTGAGTGATAGTCACAGGAATGATTGCGGAAATGGGCGAGACAGAGATCGTGATGGCAAGCACCGTGACGGTTACGAGGGCCGACTTCGTCGAATCGGCCTTAGAAGTCGCCGTAATGGTTACGGCTAAATTCGCCGTTGGCGGGATGGAGGGAGCGGTATACGTCACGGAGGTGCCGGTTGGATTGCTGAGCGTTCCACCCCCCGACGCGGGAGAAGTAATCTTCCAAGAGGTGGGATCAACGCCCTGATTGGCGGGATCGAAACTCACGGTTGCGGTGATCTGGGAAGAGCCTGTGGCGCAAGGCAGAGCTGGGCAGGCTTGCACGGAGATGGGGCTTGCCGATAGGGAAACCCTGATGGCGGCAAAGTTGATCGTTATCGAGCCTGTTTGTACGGCAGGACTCATCGAGGTCGCCGAGATCGTCACGGGTACGTCGTTAGGCGGAGGCATGGCCGGAGCGGTGTAGGTTACGGAGGTGCTGGATTGATTGCTGAGTGTCCCTGCTCCGGTTGCCGGAGAAATTGTCCAAGAAGCAGGATCAACACCCTTGTTCGCGGGATCGTTCGTTACCGTAGCGCTGATCTGCGAAGAACTTCCCGCTCCGACCGCACCGACGGACGCTACGACAGAAACAATGATGGGAGGGATATCGATGCTCACTGTGATTGACTTCGTGGGGTCTGACACCGCAGTGGCCGTGATCGTCACAGACAAGTCGCTGGGTGGCGGAGTGGCCGGAGCGTTATAGGTAGCGGAAAATGCTGTGGCACTGCTTATACTTCCCGCTCCCGAGGGAGAAATGCTCCATGTTACGCCCTTGTTTGCTGGATCGCCGGCGGCACCTCCGGTGAGCGCCACCGTGCCGCCCGCTTCAACCTGGGGGGCCGCCGCGGATACGGACACAATGATGTTCGGAGGAGGAGGTGGTGGTGGTGGTGTGCTGCTGCCGTTGCAACCAGAAATGCCCGTCATAAAAACTGAGCCGGGGAGCAATAAGGTAAGAACTAATTGGCTTTTCACGGGGCCTCCTTAACGCAGCGGGCTTGGAACCCCTGGCACGTTTCCGATTCAATCAAAACGATGAACTTCCCCCGGAGTCGGTAAGACCGCGAAGGTATTTACGCGGTCACTTCTAGATGGAGTTTATCTAGCTGAAACTTCGTTGGCCTTAAAGTGCCTGACACTATACACCTTTTGCGCCCTGGCAAGCCCTGAAGTGACTTGAGGAAGGTCCACGCAGGTGGGGCGGGCTCCCATCGCAGAGAGCGAGATTCCGAAAGAGTTTCTTGGAAGATTTCCGAAAGTGATTTCGATGCCGAAGACTTACTCAAGAACGCTTCGGCTGGTGCTAGTCTGACCTGATGGCCATGAACAATCGGGATATTGACGCGGCTCGGAAGTATCACCAGGAGACGAAGCACTCTTACTGGAGTGTTCGTACGAATCGGCATGGCTTGGACTGGGCAAATCGGCCGCTGCCTTTCAAGGTTTATCCGACCGTAGAGCGGATTGCGTTACCGCGAGATGTGCCGCAGACCGGCGTGGCTGCGCTGACCGCCCTATCTTCGGAAGTTCGCGCGGTGAGTGGCGACGCCGTCCCTGAGTTGCAAGATTTGACGCGCATTCTCTTTTTTTCAGCGGGGATTACCAAGCAAAGGAAATACCCTGGCGGAGAAATCTATTTTCGCGCGGCAGCTTGTACCGGCGCACTCTATGAGATCGAGCTTTATTTGGTGACCGGCGAGCTGAAGGGGCTGGGTGCCGGCGTTTATCACTTCAATCCTGCTGATATGTCACTCAGCGTATTGCGAAGGGGCGATTTTCGCGGAAATCTAGCTCGGGCTACAGCGACGGAGCCGGCGGTGACTCATGCGCCCGCGACGATCATCTGCACCGGAACGTACTGGCGAAACGCTTGGAAATATCAGGCGCGCACGTACCGGCATTTCGGTTGGGATAATGGGACGTTGCTGGCGAATATGCTGGCGGTTTCGGCCGCTTCGGGATTGCCGGCGGAAGTCGTGCTCGGGTTCGTGGATGGTGAGGTGAATCGGCTGTTAGCTCTCGACACGCGGCGCGAGGTGTCGTTGTGTCTTGTGCCAATTGGAAGCACACCGGCGTTGTCATTGCCGGCGGTGAAAGAGACACCACCCCTTGGGCTCGAAATGGTCCCGCTTTCGCAGCGTGAGGTTGAGTATCCCGCGATGCTGGAGATGCACGAGGCGTCTTCGCTTGCGTCGGAAGATGAGGTGGCGCGCTGGCGTGACAGCGGGAGGAGCCTGGTATTCTCGTCTTCGTCCTCGGCTCCGGCAGGCGAAGAAGTTGCTCTCGCGCCCTTGCCGAAGAAGGAACAGCCCACGGACACGATCGAGCAGGTGATTCTGCGGCGGGGTTCGACGCGAACATTCGATCCGGCGGTATCGATTACGCTGGGGGAGCTCTCCACGATTCTTGACAGCGCCACGCGGGGACTTCCCGCTGACTTCTTTGCGGACGGCACACAGCTCAATGACATCTACTTGATCGCGCATGCGGTGCAGGGACTGGCACCGGGCGCATACTTCTTTCACCGCGAGCGCAAAGCGTTACAGCTCTTGAAGCACGGTGAGTTCCGAGCGGTGGCAGGCCGGCTTGGACTCGAACAGGAGTTGCCCGCCGACGCTTGCGTAGACGTATTTTTTCTGGCCGATTTGAATCGCATCCTGGATGAGTATGGGAATCGTGGCTACCGAGCCGTGCAGCTGGAGGCGGGTGCGATCGGAGGCAAGATGTACCTGGCCGGGTATGCGCTGCGGCTGGGCGCCAGCGGGCTGACATTTTTCGACGACGAAGTGGTCGAATTCTTTTCGCCGCCCGCGAAAGGGAAGAGCGCGATTTTCCTGCTGGCGATTGGCAAACCGCTAAGACGCAAAACGCCGTAAAGAGTTTTACTGTGCTATGCGATGTGGGACCAGAAGGTGGCGTCACGTCCGGCGAGGAGGGTGTCCTTGCGCGCATCCCAACGGAGGAAGTGCGGAGTCTTGGTGTGCAGACGATGATGGTCGCGCGTGGCCCAGACCTCGTGCAGAAAGAAAGCGCCGGGCGTGTCGAGGGCGCGGTGCAGGTCGTAGGTCATGCAGCCTTCCTCGCGGCGGGTGGGGGCGATGAGTGCCCGGAGCTCGGCTTCGAGCAAACCTTCCTGGCCTTCTTTGGCGCGGAGGATAACGACCAGACTTACCGCGCTTTTGGGGAGCTTGGCAGCTGAACGCGCGCGCGCCTCGCGTCTTGCTGCCGGCTTCTTGGCCTTGCGCTTCACCATTTGTGGCGGGATTGTACTCCAAATAGGCAGAAAGAAAAGGCGGGGTAATCCGCAGCAGGACTGCAGTGCGACAAGCGGTGGCGAACCACCGCGCACGAAAAAATGCGCGACGTAATGCGCAGCTATAAATAGCAGACACTGGCTATTTCTCGGCGTCTTTGCGGCCTGCGTTCAGGCTGTCGAAATTCAGGATTGTGTTCAGCACAAGGGCATAGGTGCCGTGAGTTTCTCCTCTGTAGACGGGATTGATGGAGAAGAGAATGACGTGTCCGTTGCCGGCGGGAACGTCGAGCACCGCGGGATGCTGGGCGATTTCGTCGCCAGCTTCGACCAGGCCGGACACAAGGAGATCTTTGTTGTCGGCGTATCGCAAGATGACGCGAGCGCGATTTGCAGCCGGGATGACGCGGAGTCCATTGCGCTTTTGTTCGTCGCTTACCGGCGGATATTCCCAAAGCTCCGACGTGGGCTCTTCGAGAGCGTCGGTGCCGGTACGACCCACGGTGAAATCGGGGTCGTCGACGGTTCCGCGCCCGGTGGGACGCGACGTGCTGTGCCCGCCCAAGCGGCGGAACCTGCCACCTCCAGAGATGCTGCTGAGAGAGAAGATCGGGCCGTTGTCGCAGTACGCTGAGAGTTTTTCATCGTACCCGTAGGCGATGGGGCTTCCGGCGTCGACCACGCGCGTACCCAAGACGGAGCCGACGATATTCATTTTCTGTGCGGTGCCGACGCTGACGCTATCTGCAAGGCCGATGGAAAGAGCAAAACGTGACGTGTCCGTTGCGGTCAGCAACACGCCGCCTTTGGCCACGAAAGATTGCAGATGCACGACGCCTTGCCAGCCGAGACCGGGGCGCATGTCGTCGGTGGAATCGTTTTTGCCCACGAGGTTGGGCGTTTCCGGCGTGCTCTTCCACGGCAGCGGATTGCCCCAGGCTGTGGCGGTGCCATTGATGATGGCGGTGGAAGAAGAGTTGAACCCGACGGGCGGAAAAAGGATCACGTCGTATTTGGAGTTGAGGTCGCCGGTTTTGCTGACGATCTGTGTGCTGATGTACTCGTAGGGAATTTTCAGGTTGTCGAGTGCGAGACGCCACCAACCCTCCGTCTGCGTACTGAGCCACGTATGCACGAAGGCGACGCGAGCGGCACGGACAGGATGCGCCTTCACGGTGGGTGCTGCGGTCAGGGCGACGGCGTGCAGCCCGGTTTCGTTGGCGACGCGGTCGAAGTCGGAGCGCGAGACGCCGCGGACGACAATCGAGCCGCGATTAAATTTTTTGCCTCCGGATTCGAACGCCTCTTCGGCAGCTTGCATATCAGCGTCGCGAAGCTTGTAACGAAGAGTGGCCAGCGTTGGCTCGGCAGTGTTGTTGATAGCGAAGATTGTGCCTTCGCCTTGCACGCCGCCGGCAGGTTTCACTTCGTTGACTCGCTCCATGGCGGTGTCGAGCACCTTCGGGTCCGTCACGCGAAAGACTTTCACGTTGAAGAGCTCACCGAAGGTCCAGCCGGTGTCATCGTAAGGAGTTTTCTGCGGGTCGTCGGGACTCCAGTATTGATGATCGAGGAGCGCGTCGGCGATGCGGGAGTAGGGCTGGTCCATGCGGATGACGATGCTGCCCGCGGGGAATTCGCGCGTGGTGGGCTCAGCGTCTTTTTCGTTGCCCTTTTCGCCTCCATCTTTGGAGTCCTCTTTTTTGCGCGATTTCTTCGGCCTTTTCGCGGGAAGCACGACGGTGAAGGCCGCGGTGGCGCGCGAAATCTCCACTTTCTGTTTTTGCAAGACCTGCAGTAACTCGGTCTGCAGCTCGAGCCGCGGATCATCGGCCGGCAAGATGTAAGCGGCGGGGCCTTCTTGTGCGGGCTTGGTGATAGAGCGCTTTGCCTTTAGGTAGAAATTTTTCAGGAAGAGGCGCTTGTTTTCGTTGAAGAAGTGCAGTGAGGTGAGCAGGCCGGTCTGTTCGTAATTGTTGTTGTCGCGCTGCGACCAAAGCGTTTTCGGAAGAGGAGGATTCTGGCGCCACCAGGTGCGCGAATAATCGACGGGATCGAGCGTCCGCTCTTCGGTGTCCGCTCCGCCGTTGCCGAATGTTTCGTAGAGGCGGCTGATACCGTTGTGCATGGCGGCGATAAACATCAGGTAGCCGGGGGACCAGGTATCAAAGACTCCGTGCGTGAAAACGCCGGGCATCCCGAACTTGGTCATGTCCGCGACGTTGCGCCACCCGATCATTTCCCATTCGTCGGTAAGGATGGGATCGACCCAGGCGTTGAAAGGTCCGTCCCCGGCGGTGTTGTCGTAGAGATAGGGGACCGATTCGTGAAGATCGTGGAGGACTTGCGCTTTCCAGCCGACGTAGGTGTTCAGAACATTTTCCGTAAGCTTCAGCGTGACGCCCATGGCATCGCGATTGTTGTCGTGGGCGACGTATTTGCCCCAGTAGATCAGGGGCGGATAGAACTCCTTGGGATGCGCGAGGTGCCAGCGGTAGAGGTCGACCATGCGGTCGCGCCCATCGACTTCGACCACGGGAGTGATAAGCGTGATCACGCCCTCGCGAATTTCGCGGATGTAGGGACTGTCGTCAACCGCGAGCCGGTACGCGAGTTCCATGAGCGCGGTAGGTGCGCCGGTTTCGGGAGAGTGAATGGTGCCGGTGATGTAGTAGACCGGCGTGGATTCCGCGACAAGGCGATCGGCTTCGGCATCGTCGAGTTTGATGGTGCGAGGATCCGCGAGTTTTGCGAGGCGCGCGCGATTTTCGTCAAGGCGTTTGAGATTTTCTTCCGAGGAGACCGCGACCGCGATCATTTCGCGCCCTTCTTCTGTGGTGCCGATGGAGAATACTTTCACGCGCGAAGTGGCCTTCTCGAGCAGCCGCATATATTTGTACACATCCTCGGCGTAAGGCAGGATTCCGGGAGCCCCGGAGACGTCGCCGAGGACGACTTCGGGTGTTGGTACGTTCTTGGAAGCGGGGAGATAGTCGACGAGCGGAGAAGTGAAGACCGGCGCGGTAGTGTATTTTTTAATCTTAGCGGTGTAGGCCTCGTTGATGGGCTGCTTGGCATCGCGCGCGGGAGCAGTTTCGTCGGGGGTAGCCAGCGCAGGTGTCGCAGTCAAAAACAGCAGCAGGAGATAATTTCCGATTAGGAAGAAAAAGCAGCCGACACGAGACCGAATCATTCGTTTCTCCAAGAGACAACGGATACGAGTCCGCGATTGTAACGCAGGATGAGATTCCGTCCGCTTGTAATTTATGTTCAGTGAAGCAACCAGATTCCGATCAGACCGGTGACAGTGAAGCGGGCCAGCCAACCCAGAGAGTGTGAGACGCCCAAGAGTGGATGCATTTTGATCCAGACGATATTGCTGAAAATGATCGGAATGGCACCAGCTCCGCAAACCAGGAAGGCGACATGGATTGTGGCACGATGCGAAACGAAGGCGCCCGTCGACACACACAAATAAAGGAACGCCGCGCAGCTCAAGACACCCAGGAGCGAGGAGAGCACAATGCTGCGCGTATCACTCTGGCCAGGCTTAACGCGCCAGATTTCGGGCGTAGCAAGATATTTGTCGTGAAACAGCACTCCCATGAAGAGCCAGTCGCTAAATGTTGTGGCGAACCCGGACAGCACGACTGCAAGGAGAAACCGCGTCCAGTTCATTGGCCACCTCTTGGTGGCGGATTGTAGCGCGATGCCTTACGGGACGGCTACAAAGGTGATGCAAACCGCCGCCGGCGCTTCCGCGACGTCCCCGGTAGGCGTGAGCGCGCCGGTGGTGGCGTCGATGCGAAAGGTGACGATGTTGTTAGACTCCTGGTTGGCGGCGAGCAGGAACTTGCCGGTGGGGTCGATGGCGAAATTGCGCGGCGTCTTTCCCATGGTCGGGTATTCGTTCTTGAGATTCAGCGTACCCTTCGCTGGATCGATAGAAAAGGCGCTAATGGTGTCGATACCGCCGCGGTTCGACGCGTACAGGAATTTTCCGCCAGGATGCACGGCGATCTCCGCGGCCTCCTTCGGACCTTTGTAGTCTTTTCGCAATGTGGAAAGCGCGGACACGGTTTGCAGCGGTGAGAGCGAGCCATTGCTCGCTTTGTAGGTGAAAACAGTGACGCTGTCTTCCATTTCAGCAAGCACGTAGGCGAATTTGCCGTTGGGATGGAACGCGATGTGGCGAGGTCCGGCGCGCGGATTCATTTTGGCGTAGGGCGGATTGTTGGGAGTAAGCGTGCCTTTTGCCGCGTGGAAGCGATAAATTAGTACTTCGTCAAGGCCTAGGTCAGCCGTGAGCGCAAAGTGATTGTCGGGCGATGTGCCGATCCAATGCGCGTGGGGACCTTCCTGACGCTCTTTGTCCACGCCGGAGCCAGCGTGCTGCACGAATGCGGAGGCCGGAGCGAGGCTACCGTCTCCTCGCACAGGGAATACGGCGACACTCCCGCCCCCGTAATTGGCGACGAGGACATTCTTACCTGTTTTGTCGAGCGAAACGTGACATGGGCCGCCGCCTTGTGTCGCCGCTTGATTGATGAGCGTGAGCTTGGCAGTTATGGGATCGATGGAGAAGGCACTGACGGCGCCACCTTTTCGCGCGCCGAAGTGATCGACTTCGTTCACTGCGTAGAGATATTTGCCGTTGGGATGCACGGCGAGGAAGGAAGGATCTTCGGATTCGGCGGCCACTCCCAACGAGGTTAGCTTGCCGGTGCCGGGATCAAAACGGTAGGCGTAAATTCCTTTGCTGGCGGTCTTGTTCGTGTAAGTGCCCACGAAAACGAGGTAGGGTTTGTTGGCCGTGCGCCTCTGCGAAGATGTGGAAGCGAACAGCAAGACGGCGGGGGTGGCGATCAGCACCAGACACATGAAAATACGACGCGTTAGTTTCATAGGCGGAGGATTCTAGCATTGTGACCACAGTTGCGAATCGGCAGGACCATCAGCGCATCGGCGCTTCGGTAAAACAGCATCGTTGTCCTGAGCTGCGAAAGCCGCCGCTGCACACATTCTCGGAAGTGTGCCTCTACAAAGACAAGCTTGCGGCTACTTTTTCTCTTCGTCGTTTTCTTCCTGGAGAACCGCGGAGGCAGCAACGGAATCGTCGTCGTCGAGCCTCAGCAGGCGCACGCCTTGTGTGGAGCGGCCCGCCTCGCGAATTTCATTAGCGTGCACGCGAATGACCTTGCCGTTGTGCGTGATGATCATCACGTCAGACTCTTCGGTGACTTGCAGAGTGGCCACCACCGAACCGTTGCGGTCCGTGGTCTTCATGTTGACGACACCTTTGCCGCCGCGCGAAGTGATGCGGTACTCAGACAGAGGAGTGCGCTTGCCAAAACCTTTTTCCGCCACGGTGAGCATGAGCGTGGTAAGTGAATCCTTGATGTGCTCGTTTTCCAGGTCTTCGAGATTTTGCGAGGTTTGATTGTGTTCCTTGGCAATAATGTCAAAGGCGGGCTGCACCGCATCCATGCTGACGACGTAATCTTCCTTGTCCAGGTCCATGCCGTTAACTCCGCCCGCCCCGCGACCCATAGGGCGCACTTCCGTTTCGCGGAACAAGATGGCTTGGCCTTCGTGGCTAGCGAGGAAGATCATCTTCTTGCCGTCGGTGAGCTTTGCGCCGATCAATTCATCCTTGCCGTCGAGAGTGATGGCGATAATGCCGGTTGAGCGCGGATTGGAAAATTCGGTGAGTGCGGATTTTTTCACCGTGCCATTGCGCGTGGCCATGAAAACGAATTGACCCGCTTCTTCCAGATTGCGAGCGGCTACCAGAGCCGTAAGCTTTTCGTCTTCCTGGAATTTGACGAGGCTCGAAATTGCTTTGCCTCTCGTCGCTGCGGCGGCCTCCGGAAGTTCGTAAACCTTGATCCAGTAAACCCGCCCCTTGGAAGTGAACAGCAAAATATAGCTGTGCGCCGACGCGATGAAGAGGTGCTCGACGAAGTCTTCTTCTTTGGTCCTCGCGCCGATGCGGCCTTTGCCCCCGCGCGACTGGTGTCGATAGGTGTCAGCGGCCGTGCGCTTGATATAACCGGCATGACTGACGGTGATCAACATCTCCGTGTCGGCGATAAGGTCTTCGAGTTTGATTTCATCGACTTTGTCGACGATTTGCGTGCGGCGATCGTCGCCGTAAGCCTTTTGCACTTCCTTGAGCTCGCCGGTAATCACCTGCTTCAGTTTTTTGTCGCTGGAGAGGATTTCTTCCAGCTCGGCGATATGCTCGCGGATCGATTTCAATTCCTTGATAATTTCGTCGACCGAAAGCTGCGTCAAGCGATGGAGTTGCAGCTCCAGAATCGCGTCAACTTGAACGGGAGTGAGCCCGAGTGTGGCGCCGCGGCCAGCGGTCTCACCCTCAATGGGACCGACCTTGTACTTGCGGCCATCGAGCTTGACGCCCTCGAGTTTCTTGGACTTTCCGTTCTCCGTAATGGTCACGTCCTGCTCGGTGAAATACTTGAGCAGGTTTTCCTTGGCTTCGGCGCGGCCCGTCGAACCGCGAATGATGCGGATGACGTCGTCAAGATGGTCGAGCGCGATCTGATAACCGACCAAGATGTGCTCGCGCTCGCGGGCCTTGCGCAGCTCGTAAACGGTGCGTCGGCGCACGACTTCCACGCGGTGCTCGATGAAAAGCTTGATCAGCGGGATCAGCCCCAGCTCGCGTGGCTGCCCGCCTACGATAGCCAGCAGGATCATCCCGAACGATTCCTGCATTTGCGTGTGCTTGAAAAGATTGTTGAGGATGAGCTGGGATTCTTCACCGCGCTTGATCTCAACGACGATGCGCATACCCTCGCGCGAAGATTCGTCACGCACATCCGCGATGCCATCGATCTTTTTGCTTTGCACCAACTCGGCGATGCGCTCGATGAGCTTGGATTTGTTCACCTGATAAGGGATTTCCGTGATGACGATGTTTTCGCGATCCTTGCCGACTTCCTCGATGGCCGCTTTGGCGCGCATCATGAAGCTGCCGCGCCCGTTTTTGTAGGCGGCTTCGATGCCTTCTCGGCCAGCGATGTACGCGCCGGTGGGAAAATCCGGGCCGGGGACGAGCTTCATTACTTCCTTGAGAGGGGCGTCGGGTCTTTCGATCAGCAGCATAGCAGCTTCGACGATTTCGCGAAGATTGTGGGGCGGGATGTTAGTAGCCATGCCGACGGCGATGCCACTGGCACCGTTGACGAGCAGATTGGGGATGCGCGACGGGAGCACGAACGGCTCGTCGCGCGTTTGATCGAAATTGGGAACGAAATCGACCGTCTCTTTTTCCAGATCGGCCAGAATGTCTTCGCTGATTTTCGCCAGCCGCGCTTCCGTGTACCGCATGGCCGCCGGAGGATCGCCGTCGACCGATCCGAAATTTCCTTGGCCGTCGATCAGCGGGTAGCGCATGTTGAAGTCTTGCGCGAGCCGGACGAGCGCCGGATAGATCACCGCCTCACCGTGCGGGTGATAGTTGCCGGAGGTGTCGCCGCAGATTTTTGCGCATTTGCGATAGCCGCGATTGGACGCCAGGCCGAGGTCGTTCATGGCCACCAGGATGCGCCGCTGCACTGGCTTCAAGCCGTCACGCACGTCGGGCAGAGCGCGCGCGATGATTACGCTCATCGCGTAGTCGAGATACGACTTGCGCATTTCCGCTTCGATATCCACGGGAAGCAGGATGGATTTATTTGTTTCTTCGGCCATTTTCCTCGTTGTCTCCTACTAAAATTGTTGCTTCGGCATTTGCGCCAGCACGTATGCCTTCACCGTATCGAAAGCGTCGGCTGCATTGGTGAACCGTCGCGCCGCGAAATGCTCTTCGAGTTGGAGCAAAAGGCTGTCGCGCTCCGTTTCACTGGAAAGCTCCACCGCTACGCCGCGCTCGTTGTCCGGCGCTGTGGTGGGCATGGCGCGAAAATCGCTACAGCTTAATCCACGCAGCCCGGGCAGCGTGCTCCAGCCCAATTGATAGATCATGGCTGCTTCGCGGTTCGCGGCCTCAGTAGATAGAACATTCCCACCGCCACGCCCAAAATAATCGCGATTCCCACCGCATTGACCGCGCAAATCTTCTTGTACAAATCCGCGGCCGAAGGATCGGCCAGCAAAGCCGAACGCCACGCTTGAAAGTTGCGAAATGTTGACGGTAGACGATAGCCCGATACTGCGACGGCAGCCAGCAGCAAGCCCCAACGCATACCATCGCGCATCGATCCCGGTCCGGTTTCCGCCATCAACTTTGCGCCATGGAATCAAATGTCCAAATTGACGACTTCGAGGGCGTTTTCCTCAATGAATTTGCGCCGCGCTTCCACGTTTTCGCCCATGAGCGTGGTGAAAATATCTTCGGCGGCCACCGCGTCTTCCAGCCTCACCTGCAGCAGCGTGCGCGTTTCGGCGTTCATCGTTGTGTCCCATAGCTGTTCCGCGTTCATTTCACCGAGGCCTTTGAATCGCGTGATAGTGAAATCTTTTTTGGCGTCTTCGACCACGTAATTCAAAACGTCGCGTGCTTTTTCCTTGTTCACCTTGGTTCCATTGTTGGTCACGGTAAACGGCGGCTTGTTGAATTCATCGACCAGCTTCGCCAGGGAGCGCATCCGCTTGTACTCCGCAGTCGATGCCAACGCCCAATTTATTTTCTGGCTGTGCGGAGGCCCGAACTGGATTTCATTCAGGCTGTGCTCTTCGTCGAAGACAATCTTGCCTTCCAGTTTGAGCTTGGCTTTATCGACTTCCTTCAAAAATTTCTCCAAAGCCTTCTTATCTTCAAAATCCGTTTTCTTCTCGAGGCTGCTCTCCGCCAGCAGCTCCACCAGCCCTGGCTCGCGCAAACGGCGCCCCAGCTTGGCCGCGGCGGCTTCATAATCCTGCACGTTGAGTAGAAATTTCGTCAGGCTTGCTCCCTCCAGGGAGACACCCTCCTTGGCTTTCACTACGTGATCTTCCGTGGCGCGTTTCATCAACTCGTGCGCGAAATCGGTCTCATCGCGAATGTAGCGTTCCGTCTTGCCGCGCTTCACGCGATACAGCGGTGGCTGCGCGATGTATACATGGCCGCGTTCGATCAGCTCTTTCATGTGCCGGAAGAAAAAGGTGAGTAGCAAAGTGCGAATGTGGCTGCCATCGACGTCCGCGTCGGTCATGAGAATGATTTTGTGATAGCGCAGCTTGCTGGCATCGAAATCGTCTTTGCCGATGCCGGTGCCAAGCGCGGTAATGATGGCGCGGATTTCTTCATGGCCAAGCATCTTGTCGTAGCGCGCCTTTTCCACGTTGAGGATCTTGCCCTTCAGCGGAAGGATCGCTTGGTATTTGCGGTCCCGCCCCATCTTTGCGGAGCCGCCCGCGGATTCGCCCTCAACCACGAACAATTCGCAACGAGAAGGATCGCGTTCCTGGCAATCGGCGAGCTTCCCCGGCAAGCCGCTGGAATCCATCGCGGACTTGCGGCGGGTGAGTTCGCGCGCTTTGCGGGCTGCTTCGCGCGCGCGCGCGGCTTCGATGCACTTGCCGATGATGCGGCGGGCCACAGTGGAATGTTTGTCGAACCATTCGCCAAGCCGCTCGTTCACCAGCTGCTCGACGTCCCCCTTGATGTCGCTATTGAGCTTGCCCTTGGTCTGCCCTTCAAACTGCGGCTGCGGCAGGCGCACGCTGATGACGGCCACGAGGCCTTCACGCACGTCGTCGCCACTGATGCTCACTTCATCCTTTTGTTCTTTCAGCATGCCGGTGGAGGACGCGAAATTGTTGATGGAGCGTGTCAGCGCGGAACGAAATCCGGAGAGGTGCGTGCCGCCGTCCACGGTGTTGATGGTGTTGGCGAAGGCGAAAACATTTTCGCCATACGTATCGTTGTACTGCAGCGCGATCTCGATTTCGACGGTGCCCCGCTTTCCCTCGATGTAGATGGGCGAATCGTGCAGCGTGGTTTTTCCACGATTGAGATGCTTGACGAATTCGGTGATGCCGCCGGTGAAGCGAAATTCCGTGCTTTTCTCGGTACGCTCGTCCGTCAGCGTGATTTTCAATCCCTTGTTCAGAAAAGCCAGTTCGCGAAGGCGCTGCGCCAAAGTGTCGAAACTGAACGTGGTCTTGTCGAAAATGGAAGGATCGGGATGAAACGTGACTTTCGTTCCGGTCTTGCGCGTTTTCCCGGTCTGCTTCAGCTTGGAGGTGGGCTTGCCCTTTTCGTACGTCTGTTCCCATACGCCACCATCCCGCGAAATCTCTAGCTCCAGCCAGTCGGACAGCGCATTGACGACGGAGACGCCCACGCCGTGCAGCCCGCCGGAAACTTTGTAGGTTTCGCTGTCGAATTTTCCGCCCGCATGCAGCACGGTCAGGACCACTTCCGCCGCCGGGCGCTTTTCCGTCGCGTGCATATCCACAGGAATCCCGCGCCCGTTGTCCACCACCGTCACGGAATCATCCGCGTGCACGGTGACATTGATCTCGTCCGCGTGCCCCGCCATCGCCTCGTCGACGGAGTTATCGACGACTTCCCACACTAAGTGGTGGAGCCCCATTTCACCGGTCGAACCGATGTACATCGCGGGACGCAGACGCACCGCTTCCAGGCCGCCAAGCACTTTGATGGACTTCGCGTCGTATTGATGGCCCGGCGCTTTTCCAACGATCGTCTCTTTGCTTTTGTCCTCTTTGTCGCCCATTCCTTCTCCTGACGGAAATACTGCCTGCACCTTGCCCATTGGGGGCTCGGCCCAAACTTCGCACGTTCGCATCGAGACGCGGACTGCGCGCGTCGCTCTGAAAAATTTCTATTGAGGGAAGGCGTAGATGCGGACTTCTTCTCCGTACGTCGCCTTACCCTTTGATCCCGGCCGCGTTCAACCGGAACTCGTAGGGCTTCTGCTCCATCCCGTCTCGCGCAGCGAGACGTGGCGAAGACTTGGTACCCGGCGAACTTGGCTGCAAGTACGCTAGGCTTTCATTCCAAGGATGCGTGGCCAGGCTCTTGGCGCAGAGCCGAAAAACTGCCACCGCATTCGCTTGGCGGACGTGTCCCAGACTGCTGGGACGGGCCGACTAGAAGGAAACCGAACAACGAAAAATTACCTAGACATTTTACCCGAGACAACGGGTTTTCTCAAGCAAATTCCTAGGCCGCGCGGTCAATAATTGGCGTATTTTCAGTAGGTTACGCGGAGTGCAAACTGTAGAGCTCTGCCTTTCACCTTGCGCGTGGTTTGGCAGAAAATCGGAATTGGGAGACCGAAATCGGAGGACCAAATGCAGCCACAAGTTAGCGCAAACCGCGCCCGGATGCGCAAGATCAAATACGCATGGGCATGATGATGTAGCGGTAGCGATAGCTTTCGTCCGCCAGCGGGCGCATCTGGCCGGCGGATTGTTCGTCTTTCAACTCGATGCTGACCGGACCATCCGCCGCCGCGGAAAGAAAATCCAGCATGTACGTCGAATTGAAACCGATGGCGATGGGATCGCCTTTGTATTCCTTGTCGATATTTTCCTTGGCTTCGCCGTATTCCGGGCTGGAAGCGGAAATCTCAACGCCTTCCTTGGAAACTGCCAGCTTAACGGCGTGCGAACGCTGATCCGCGAGCTGCGAGACGCGCCGTACTGCGTCCGTGAGCTCGGCGCGCTCCAGCACGACTGTCTTGTTATTCTCGCGCGGCAGAACTGCTTCGTAATTCGGGAACTGGCCGGTCAGGATGCGCGAAATAAGCAAGCGATGCCCGACTTGAAAAAATAGATTGCTCTCATCTTTAGCAAAATCGATCTCCGCATCCGGCCCTGCCGCAGCCGCTAACTTTTCCACTTCGTCCATCGCCTTCTTCGGGATCAACACTTTCATCTCGCCGTTTAGTCCGCTAAGTTTCTGGTCCGTTTCGGCGAGCGCCAAGCGGTGACCGTCGGTGGCCACCATCGCCAGCGAATCCGGTTTCAAGATCAGCAGGCCGCCGTTAAGCGTGTAACGCGATTCTTCCATGGAAATCGCGAATTTCGTCTTAGCGATGAGGCTTTCCATCACCGGCGCGGGTACCTTTACCAAGGTGTGCGGCATCGCCGGCAGCGCGGGGAAATTTTCCTTAGCCATACCAACAAGCTTATATTTCTTGCGCTCGCTGACGATTTCCATCCAGTGATTTTCCAGTAGACGAACCTTGATTTCGCCTTCGGGAAGCAGTCGCACCAGCTCCAATAATTTCTTCGCGGGAATCGTGCCGGCGCCTTCTTTTTTCACCTTCGCTTCGCAAGAAGTGCGGATGCTCAGCTCGAGATCGGTGGCGGTAATGTTCAGGCGATTGCCTTTGGCCTCCACAAGAAGATTGGAAAGGATAGGAATTGTGGTCTTGCGCTCGACCACGCCCTGCGTCGTACTGAGTTCATTCAACAGCGCGGATTTTGAAACACTGAATTCCATCGATTGTTGATCCTCGCGGACGGTTACTGGTGCTGTCATTGTTACCTTGTGACCGCAGGGCGGTCAATCGCGATCTCGACTGCTGCGGTACTCTACTCGTTTTTCGCGGAAGTGAAAAGTCCCAAGCGTGATTTGGGGCTGTGGAAATGCGTAGACATAGGATTTTAGCACCTGCTACTTTTGCTCGCACCGTAACAGGCCACGCCCAGCACCAACCTTTTCCATCAACAACAGAGATCATCACTACAAACTTTAACCATACCCGTACCTTTCGACCGATTCTCTGAAGCCGAATCACTCTTATTGTTGTGATGATTGTTGTGGATCAGTGGAAAGCGTTGCAACTACCGTGCTGCGCGTAGGATACGGAAGCGCTCATCGCGCGCAGAATTGTGTGAACAGAGGAAAAGTCACTCGTATGCGCGGTCGGATCGACTAGTGCTTCCCTTTTGTCCAAAGGCGTCCACAGAAAACTCAGGTGATTCCCAGACGATGTCCACAGGGACGCAAGCGACGTTTTTTCGAAACCGGCGAGATTTACTGTAGGGCGTCCATGAGGCGCGTGATGGTGCGGTTCAAATCTTTGTCAGAACGGCGCAGTTCTTCAATTTTATTGATAGAGTGAAGCACGGTTGTGTGATGCTTGCCGCCAAATTGACGGCCAATCTCAGGCAGCGAGGCGGTTGTGAGCTGCTTGACGATGTACATCGCTACCTGCCGCGGGAAAGCGATCGCACGCGTGTTGCTGCGCACCTTCAGGTCCTGCTCGCGAAGATTGAAATGCTCGCTCACTCGCTTTTGGATGAGGTCGATCGTGACGCGCTTTTCTTGCGAAGCGATGATGTTGCGCAGCACCTGTTGCGCCGTGGCCAGCGAGACCGTCACGCCGGTGAGCGATGCATAGGCCATTAAGCGCGTCAATGCCCCTTCCAACTCGCGCACGTTGGACTTGATCGCCCGCGCGATGTATTCCGCGACATCATCGGGCAGAGGGAACCGATCATTTTCCGCTTTCTTCTGCAGAATCGCTATTTTGGTCTCTAGATCCGGCGGCTGAATGTCCGCGATCAGTCCCCACTCGAAACGCGAGCGCAGCCGCTCTTCAATCGAGTTGATATCTTTCGGCAAGCAGTCGGACGAAATGACGATCTGCTTCTGCTGCTCATAAAGCGCATTGAAGGTGTGGAAGAACTCTTCCTGGGTGCGCTCTTTTCCGGCGATGAATTGAATATCGTCGACCAGCAAAACGTCCACGGTGTGGAAGCGGTCGCGGAAGGTGATCATGCGGTCAAAACGCAGCGAATTAATCACTTCAATCGTGAATTTCTCCGCGCTTACGTAGCAAAGACGCATCGCCGGATTGCGCTTCTTGATCGTGTGCCCGATGGCATGCATCAAATGCGTCTTGCCCATGCCCACGCCGCCGTATAGGAAAAGCGGGTTGTAGGCCTTGGACGGCTGCTCGGCGACCGCGCGTGACGCCGCGTGCGCAAATTCGTTGGACTTCCCGACCACGAAGGTGTCGAACGTGTAGCGGAGGTTGAGTTGGTGGTCGTTCGTCTCAAAATCAAGCTTGGATTGCTTTGGCGGTGCTACCGCCGGGATGGGCGCAGCCTCTTCTTCCGTGCAAACGTAATGGACCTTGAGGTTCGGCGTGCCAATCTGATGGAAGACAGCCTTGACGATGTCGCCGTAGGTGCGGGTAAGCACCTGCCGGAAGACGGTGCTCGGGATCTGCACGTACAGACTGTCGCCCTCGGTGCGGCTCAACCTCGTGGGCTGAAACCAAGTCGTGTAGGTGTTGATGCTGACCCTGGATTTCACCAGTTCCAGGAACTTGTCCCATGCGTTGGCAGGTTCGCGCTCTCGCGCCGTATTGGTTGCAGCAGTCATCACGAGAAAAAGACGCACCCTCACCTATTTCCACAGGTGTGAAAAAGTTGTGGAAAGCAATTTCAGTATACCGCTGATCGTT
>Ga0210409_10002198_pt1 | contig 23533 bp, 32 predicted proteins | sample IncBWH17MmetaG_FD_161649 | JGI IMG/M metagenome (GOLD analysis project Ga0210409, IMG submission 161649) | Forest soil microbial communities from Barre Woods Harvard Forest LTER site, Petersham, Massachusetts, United States - Inc-BW-H-17-M | ecosystem: Environmental > Terrestrial > Soil >...
CAATATCGACTGCGTGGTCCAAGCCATCGCCCAAGGGCGCCAAGCGGCTACGAAATTCTCCCCCAACCCAAGGAGCAACCATGACTCGCAGCAGATTCAAGACCTCCCTCGCCGCGGCAGCGATACCGCTGACCGCGCTGGCCGTTGCCACCCTCGCCGCCGCCGCTTCGAGCGCGAGATCGCTTTGTGAGGCGCCGCTTGGGTCGAACCGGCCGTGACTTGATCCGGCAGGGAGCTGGCGCTAGCGGATCGGTATGTCGGCCGCGATCAGCGTGCCACCGTCGCGTGGGCTGTCCACCCGGAGGCTTCCGTCGAGTACCCCAAGCCGGTCGGCGAGCCCGAGGAACCCGCCTCCGTCCGGGCGAGCGCCTCCGACGCCGTCGTCGCGCACCTGCACCTGCAGCGCGCCGTCTGTGACTCGGGCGGTGACCTGTGCATGACGGGCTTGAGCGTGCTTTGCCACGTTGGTCAACGCCTCGGCCACGATGAAGTAGGCCGTCGCCTCGACCGCTGAGGGGAGGCGCTCCACGGATATAGCGACGTCGACGGGCACCGGCGTCCGCGAGGCCAGCGCGACCACGCCGGCGCGCAGCCCTCCGCGCGTGAGGACCGCGGGGAGGATGCCGTGGGCGAGCTCGCGCAGCTCGGCGGTGGCCTCCTCTGCGTGTTTCAGTGCCTCTGCCACGAGCGCCGGGGCAACGCCGGCGTCCTCGTCCAGCGCGCGGCGCGCCAGCTTCAGCGTGACGACCGTGTGGACCAGGCGCTGCTGGGCCCCGTCGTGCAGATCGCGAACCACCCGCCGGCGCTCATCATCCGTGGCCGCGACGATCCGCGCCCGCGACGCAGCCAGCTCTGACCGCGCCTGGAGGTTTGAGATCGCCGTCGCCACCAGCTCGGTGAACTCGTCGATGTGCGACTCCGCGTCGGCCGGTAACGGCTCTGATCGCGCCGAGCCGGCGAGCATCGCGCCCCACAGACGCCCTCCCACGACGATCGGGCTGCCTACCCCAGAGCGCAGACCCAGTTTCCGCGCAACATCGCCGGTGTAGCCCGCCGCGCGGGCGTAGTCGTCGACCCGGGCCGAACGCCCGGTGCGGCGCACAAGCGCAACGACGCTGTCCCCTTCGACGGCGAACCGTGTGCCAACCGGCAGGTCGTTCGCGCCGGCCCCCCAGCTGGCGACGACGGTCGCCTTGCCGTCGTCGTCGTAGCGGTCCATCCAGGCGCTCTCGGCGTCGAGGAGCTCGCCCACCTCGCGGGCGACCTCGGCGAACACCTCCGTCGACGGCCGCCCGCGCGCGACGAGCGTGGCAACCCGCCGCAGCGCCGCCTGCTCGCCGGCCAGCCGTCCCACCTCGACCCGCGCCTCGCTGTTGGATATCGCCGTCGCCACGAGCTCGGTGAACGCCGCAATCCTCGACTCGGTCTGAGCCGGGAGTGGCTCGTCCGCGTTCGATGTTGCGATCATCGCGCCCCACGGGCGTCCCTCTATGACGATCGGGGCACCGACAGCCGAGCGGATTCCGAGCGGGAGCGTTATCGCGGCGACTTCCCCGGAGGCCTGGTCGTAGTAGTCGTCCATTCGGGCGGGGCGCCCCGTTCTGAATACGCGGGCCGTCACGCTCTCGCCGTCGAGCCTCACTCGCGGGCCGATGGGGAGATCGCCTCGCACCCGGCTCCAGGCGCCCACCCCGATCGACGTTTCATCGCTGTCATAGCGCCCCATGTAGGTCGCATCGAGGTCGAGCAGTAGCCCGACCTCCTCACACACAGTTCGGAACAGCCGCTGCGGCGAGACGCGGCGCGCCACAAGGGTAGCCACGCGGCGAAGCGCTTCCTGCTCCCGAGCTAGCAGCGCCACCTCCTCCCGGCTCGCCGCGTTCGAGATAGCCATTCCCACGAGATCGGTGAACGCGACCAGACGCCGTTCGGCGTTGGCGGGAAGCGGCCGTGGCTCAAGGGACCATGCGAGCATCGCGCCCCAGAGGCGCCCGTCCACAAAGATCGGGGCGGCGACGCCGGAGCGTATGCCGAGCTGTTGGATGAACCGGGGAACCACGAGGTTTACGCTTGCGTAGTCATCGATTCGGACGGCACGGCCTGTGCGCATGACCTCGATCGCCAGCGAGGTGTTTTCGAGCTTCAGTGGCCCCACCGGCAGCGGCTCGAGCCCTGCCGCTGTCCAGCCCTCGAGCTGCAGCATTTCATCCTCGCCGATGAAGCGCACGACGCGCGCCCCGTCCACGTTCAGCATGACCCCAGCCTCCTCGGCTACGACGGCGAAGACAGCGTCGGGTGGCTCACCGCGAGCCACCAGCGTGGCCACGCGGCGCAGGGCGGCCTGCTCATCGCCGAGCTCGCTGCGAGCGACCTCGGAGGTGTGAGCGCGACGGTCGGAGCTGGCGGCCAGCTCCCCGATCAGCACGCCGCCGGCTAGGTAGGCGAACAGGTAAGCGAGGTTGCTCGCGTCGGGGAAGCTCGCCGGATGGGTGGGCGGGACCCAGTACCAGTCGATGGCGATCAGGACAGCGACCACTATCGGAATGCCGCATGCGATGCCCCAGAGGCGAAACGAGACGACGATGGCAACGACGTAGACCGCGGCTAGGAGGGCGATGAGCAGATCGGATCCGGCGGCCACGACGGTTACGGCCGCCAGAGCAAACGACGCTGCCGAGGCAAGGAACGCGAGCGTCACCTCGACGCCCATGGAGAGCGGCCGCGCGCATCTCAATGCCATCACGAGCCAAGGCTAGCCCACAGTCGTGGGCATCGTCAGAGCACCGCGGAGCTCACTGCGCGCGACCGTCCGGAAGGGCGGAAGGTAGGGCTGACCCCACCCCGCGCTCCGGTCCGGCGGAATGATGTCTCGGGGAAGGGTGTATGGCGTCCTGCCCGTCCCGGCGCAAAGGTGTGCGCATGGCTGGCAGGACATTCGTGTCACGGTCGCGGCCGGGGCGCAGAAACTCTTTCTACCGCTCCCACTCGCGATGACCCGGCGACTCTCTCACCGACGCCAGCTCGACCAGTCGCTGCGCGAGCAGCTCATCGACGAGGCGTTCGCGCGCTACCTCGACTGGCTGGCGGAGTCCGAAGCGGTGAAAGCCGCGTACGGCGCGTGGTCGACGGCGCCGCGGACCGCCGGGGCGCTGCCGTTCGCGGCGTACGGCGCGGCCCTGGACTGCGAGGAACGGGCGGCGACGGTCTACCGCTCGGTCATCGATCGGGTCGAGCAGCTATTCGGCGGCGAGGGGCGCCTGGTCGGCGCACGGCCGGGAGCGCCGCGAGCATGAGACACACACCCTCAGCCGTCCAGCCGAAGTCCGAGAGCACGACCCGGACACGCGCAGCGCGATCGCGGGTGGCGGCGAGGCCCCGTCGCGGCGCAACCCCCCCGCGGCGCCCCCGCACGGCCTTCGTCCTGTCGGGCGGCGCGAGCCTGGGGGCGCTCCAGGTAGGCATGCTGCGGGCCCTCTACGAGCGAGGCGTGAGCGCCGACCTGCTCGTGGGGACCTCGGTCGGCGCGCTCAACGCCGCGTTCATCGCGTCCCGTCCGCAGACGCCGGAGACGGCGCGCGAGCTCGCGAGGGCCTGGTGCGGTATCGAGCGCGCGGACGCCTTCCCGGTCAGCCTGCGGACGATGGTGGGTGGCCTGGCGGGGCACCGCGACCATCTCGTTCCAGCGCATGGGTTGCGTCGGATAGTCGAACGGAACGTTGAGCTCGACGACTTGGCGGACGCGCCAGTGCCGTTGAGCCTCGTCGCGTTCGACGTCAACGCCGGCACCGAGGCCGTCCTGTGCGCTGGACCAGCCGTCGATGCGATCGTCGCCGCGTGCTCGATCCCGGGCATCTTCCCGCCGGTCGCAATCGGCGAGAAGCTCCTCGTCGACGGGGGTGTCGTGAACAACACACCCATCCGCCACGCGGTCGAGCTAGGGGCGGAGCGCGTGTACGTCCTTCCCACCCAGGAGCCGCGCTACGTCCAGCCGGCACCGCCGCGGACCGCGCTCGACGCGGCGATCTACGGGATCGGCCTGCTCGTGGGGAGCCGTCTGGAGGCGGACATCTTCCGCTACCAGGACGACGTGGAGCTGATCGTGCTCCCGGCCGCAAACACGCAGCACGTCCAACCGACCAACTTCGAGCATTCGAGCCGGCTCGCGGCACAAGCGCACGCGGCCGCTCGAGACGCGCTCGCACGTGCAGCCGCAGAGCAGGCCACGCGTCCACGCGTTGCGGCGTGAGTGATCCGGCGTCCAGACGACGAAGGAGAGGAACATGAGCGCCACCGACCAGCTGCACGCTGCTTAGTGCGCAGGATCGCGCAGGTAAGTGAGCGCGGCCATCACACGTCGATGCTCCGTCGGGCTCGCATCGAGCCCCAGCTTCTGGAAGATGCTGGTTATGTGCTTCTCCACCGCGGCCGTGGTCACCACGAGTGACTCGGCGATCCCCTGGTTGGACTTGCCCTCTGCTAGATGGCCCAGGACATCGCGCTCGCGGGGGCTGAGCTCGTCGAGCGGCCCCTCATGGCGACGGCGCCCGAGCATGCGCCCGACCACCTCCGGATCGAGCGCGCTGCCCCCGTTTGCCACGCGCGCAACGGCATCCCTGAACCCATCGACGTCGCCGATGCGCTCCTTCAGCAGGTAGCCGACGCCCTCTGCGCTGTCGCCGATGAGGTCAAGGGCGTAGTCCTCCTCGTAGTACTGGGAGAGCACCAGCACGCCGGTCTCCGGCAGCACGCGCCTCAGCTCGATCGCGGCGCGCAGGCCGTCGTCTGTCCTCCCAGGCGGCATTTGGATGTCGACGACTGCGACATCCGGCTTATGCGCGAGCGCCTTGCGCAGGAACGCCTCGGCATCGCCCGCCTGGCTGACGACATCGAACCCGGCCTCCGAGAGCAGACGCGCTATCCCCTCGCGCATCAAAACGTCGTCCTCCCCGATGACTACGCGCAAGGGCTCCGACACGACGACACGTTACTCCCCCTCGCCAGCGGGCGGGCGATCTGTGCTACCACGACCCCAGCAGCCCCGGCAGCCGGCCGTTCGCGACCTCGTTCTTGGGGATGAACGGCAACTTCGGATGTCCGTCAGGGGCGTCGATCGCGTAGCCGGCGTCGCTGTCTGTGGACGTCAACACCACCCGCGGCCGCCACGGCAGCGCGGCCAGCTCGTACGCCAGATCGACGCCCTCACGATCCGGGAGGCCCACGTCGACGAGGATTGCGGCGGGCTTGGTGGCGTGGGCCGCTCCAACTGCGCCGGCGGCGTCCTCGGCCGTCGCCACGACCTCGAGTCCGGCCTGGGTGACGATGCGAGTGGCGAGAGACAGAAAGGTTGGGTCATCATCGACGAGCAGCACTGAGGGAGTCATACATCCGGATCATCGCACCGGTCCGGCGGGGGCGTGGTAGGGAGAACCCGACGCGCGCCCCGCGGGTAGGGGGGTCCCTACCTTGGCGCGTGGGGTCGCCCGTAGGCGTCTCTCTGGCGGATGGGTATGCCTCCACCGCTTAGCGTGCGGAACGATTCAGAGGCGCTATGCCGATCAGATCGGAGAGACGATGACCAACAGCCTCCTCAATACCCGACAGCCCGTTCGTGTCGTGGGTCGTGAGCGGAACCTCGTCCTGCTCGGGTCCTCCAGCTCCGAGAACCCTGGGTCGGGTCATGCGATCCGCGTCCTGGTGGCGCACGGCGACCGGCTGGCGCGCGCCGGGCTGGGTGCGTTGCTCGACGCCGAGCCGGGCGTCGCGGTGGTCGACGCGGCCGCCGACGGGATGCAAACCGTCGCCCTCGCCCGAGAGGTTCACCCCGACGTGCTGTTGATCGACATCGCTGTGCCCGGCATGGACGCCGGAACGGTGACGCAACAGATCCTGGCTGACGCGGATGCCTCCTCCGTTCAGGTGCTGGTGATCGGCGCCTCGGACGACGATGAGAAGATCTTCTCCTCTCTGCGCGCCGGAGCCAGCGGATTCCTGGTGAGAGACGCCGAACCGGGCGAGCTGACCCGTGCGATGCGGGCCGTTGCCGCCGGCGAGGGAGCGCTCTCCCCGAGCGGCGTTCGGCGCCTGATCGACGAGCTCGCCGCGCAGTCTGAGCCCCGGCGACCCAGCCCGGAGCTGCTCGAAGAGCTGACCCCGCGGGAGCGAGGTCATGGCTCTTATAGCGGGAGGGCTGAGCAACGACGAGATCGCTGAGCAGCTCGTCGTGACCCCGGCGACGGCCAAGACGCACGTAAGCAGGGTGATGACCAAGCTTCGCGCTCACCGTTGGGCTCAAGTCGTGACGCTCGCATACGAGAGCGGGCTCGTGCGCCCCCAGCGTCCCGCGGGCGCTGCGGGCGACGCCGCCGCCGCGAGCTTCGCCGTCGACTAGCGCCGTTCACACTCACACCGCAAAGCTCGACACGGCCCGCTCGAGCACCGCTGAGGAGCGCTCCTGCCAAAGTCGGGCCGGGGCCGCGGCGATCACGACGTCGCTGGAACCGCCGCCGGAGACCAGACATGCGATCTCCTCGTAGGTGATGAGCGACGTGGTGTAGGCGTCGATCACGCATGAGCCGCGTGCGGAGCGGAAGTGAGCATCGCCGGTGGCGGCCAGTAGGCGCACTTTCCGGGCGCCCTCGTCGCGGTTTTTCTGGGGGCGGAACCGACCCCAGTTCGCCAGCGTCTCGGCTCCCTGTTTGGGAGTCACGTTGAGGTAGCCATCGATCCGGCCGCCGCTGCCGCGAAGCGCCGCCGATGCCGTGCCCGGATCCGTCTTGATGGTGGTCCACCCCGGCGGATACGCAAGCGCCGCCCCGTCTGGGGTGCGAGCGACGTGCCAACCCACCGGTGGCGAGGCTGGCCGTAGCCAGGCAAACGGCCCGGACGCGCGCCGCGGGCTGATACCGCCTGCGGCGGCGAGCGCGACGATCAACGCCACCACGCCGGCGCCGACAGCGGAGAGTCCTATTACGGCGCGCGTCCGTCCCATCGTCCTACACGTTCCCGTCGCCGTCGCTCGGGCCGCCGTTGTTGTCGGCGTCGCCGTCACCGCCGCCGTTCTGCGGAATCCCGCCCGCCGCGGGCGGGGCCGGCTTCGGTTCGGGCGCGGGCTTGGGCGGAGCCGGTTCGGGCGCCGGCTTGGGCGCAGGCGCTTCGGCTTTCGGCATTGGAGCGGGAGCGGCCGGAGCGGCCGGGCTCGGCCGTGAGGGGGCCTTCGAGCTCGACTGGTGCCCGGCCTGGTTGCCCGCGACGGTCACGGCGAACCAGGAGCCGCCAAATGCCGTGACACCCTGGCCGTTGGTTTCACCCGCGTTCCGATCCTTCACGAACCGGTACAGCGGGTGGCCGTTGTAGGTGACCTGCGTCGTTCCATCAGCCCGCTTGCTGCTCCCCAGAAGCGCGGCGTTCGCACCCGATGTAACCGTCGGCGCGCTGGTGGCCACGAGCGGCGGCCACGCCGCGGCACAGGGGTCACTGCACATGCTCGCAATACCCGAGTCGTGGGTGAATAGGTAGAGGGCGCGGCCCTGCGAGTCGACGAGGATCGTTCCCAGCGCCGTTTTCGCGGTCCCGACACTGGTCGGGGATTTGGATGTCGTCTTCGCCGGCGTCGTGGACGCCGTCGCGCCGCCGCCACCGCACGCGGCAATGGCCACCGGCGCGAGCGCCAGCCCTGCCGCACTGGCGAGGACCGCTATCGGCCTGGAGGGGTTAAGCATGTTCACTCCTTTGCCTCGGGGGAAGAATGGCCTCGGCCCCCGGCACAAGCGACGCCGAGCCCACAATCACGTCTTCAATGTTGGACGCGGCGCCGGCGGTTGTCGTCGGCTCGTGGGCGACTCTTTCTCCTGCTCCAGTCGGTGGGCTGACGGTCCGCTCGTCTACCGCGCGGGGTGTACGCGGTTGCGCGCGTGCGGTAGGCGCCGTAGCGAAAAGAGTCCTCGCGCGGCCGACGACACCGGCGATGCCCAGCGGGAGCATTAAGCGACCGTGGGCTTCGCGCCGAGCGAGCCCGCTCTACGAAGGAAAGGAGCGAGCATGCCTCGCAACAGATCGAGATCGATCGGCGTGCTGGGTGCCGGTGGGCTCGCCGTGCTGGCGGTCGTGGCCGTCGGGTGCGGCGGCGGAGGTGCAACCGCCGCGTCGTCAGCGCCTCCGAAGACCGCGAGCGGTGAGGCGGCCACCGTGGGCATCTCGCACACAGGCATCGGCCAGATCCTCGTCAACTCACAAGGCCACACCCTGTACCTGTTCAAGGCGGACCAGGGCACGAAAAGCGCTTGCATGGGTGCGTGCGCCGGTGCATGGCCGCCGCTGCTCGTTAAAGGTAAGCCGACGCTAGCTAACGGTATTAACGCCTCGCTCGTAGGCACGGCTACGCGCGCCGAAGGGGCGACACAGCTCACCTACAACGGCCACCCGCTGTATCTCTTTGCGCAGGATCAGAAAGCGGGCGAAACCAATGGACAGGGTGTGTCCGCCTTTGGCGCCGCATGGTTCGCGTTGAACTCGGCCGGAAACCAGGTCTCCGCACAGCCGTCCAGCTCGAGCACCAGCGGGGGTGGCGGCCCTGGTTACTAGCACTCCCATGCAGCGTGCGGTTACGCGCCCACGCGGAAGCGCGTCGATGAGCACGGCTGTCCTCGGGGCGGCCGTGCCCGCGGCCTACGCGCTCGGCGCGCTGATGCTCGCGGGCGAGGCCGCAGTGCACATCCAGCAGTACGTCGCGATCTTCCACGAAGTGAACTGGGTCGGGCCGCTGTTTCTCGCGAACGCGCTCGTCTCTCTCCTTGCGGTCGCCGGCCTCATCTATCGGCGCACGCGAAGGGTCGCCGCGCTCGCCGGTGTGGTCATCTCGGTCGTTGCGCTCGGCAGCCTCGTCGTGAGCTACGGCCAAGGCCTGTTCGGGTGGCACGAGGGCGGATTCCGCACGCCGGTGGCGCTGGTCACGATCATCGAGGTCGCAGCCGTGCTGCTGCTCTCCGCAGCGCTCGCGGCGAGCCCCACTGACAGCCGCTCGCGCTGAACGCGTTCCCCGGCCGGCGTCGCCGCCCACGTCGAACCAACTCAACCGGGTAACGAGGAGACAGAAATAGCTAGAGCATCCCAGTCACGGATTCGCCCCTCCGGCATTGGCCGCGGCGAGGGCGCGACGATTGATCGCCTGCGCCAGTTGAGCGAGCCATGCCGGCAATGGCGAAGGAGCTAGCGGCGGCTCGACGGAGGCCGCTCGCTTGCCGGTCGAGAACGCGCAGCTGCTGAATCGCATCTCGCGGCTCGAGCGCCCGCGTGATGGCAAAAGTCCATTAGGCGACAGGGTCTAACCGGGCGGCGACTACCACAGCCGGTGTATACGGCCCGACGTCGCACGACGCGAGCACCAGCGCAAAGAGTCTTCCCCCGGCCGACGACAACCCGGCGACTGGCAGCCAACATTGACCCTGTCGCCGTCTCCACCGCTGGGGTCAGGTGGCTGGAAGATCCTCCAAACCAAGGAGTAAACATGACACGCAGCAGATTCACCACGTTCTTCGCCGGCGCCGCAGCGATACCGCTCACAGCGTTGTTGCTCAGCGGCGCCGCGATCGCGGCGTCGGGGACGCACGGAAAGAAGCACAGCAACAGCGCCGGTAACTCGAAGCCGGTCACGGCGGTCGTGATCACGCCTGGCGGCGGCGACGTGGTCGCCAGCCAGTTCAACGTCGACGTGTCGCTGCAGGCGAAGAACGCCCTCGGCAACACGCTCCTGTCGGAATACAAGAACCAGTTTATCGACCCCACGGGGCCTGACGGGAAAGAAAACCCGGAATTCCATCCCGGCGCGAGTAGCGCGGCACCCGGGCTCGTGGTGACGCTGTCGACCACGCCGAACAAACCGGGAACGCCGCTCGTGGGGCCCAGCACCAACCTCGCCGGCGTCTTCCAGGAGAACAGCGTGAGCAAGTCCCACGGACGCCTGCAGACGTGGAACGACTGGGAGGTTAGCGCTCCCGGCTTCTTCGGCGAAAACACGAAAGCCGTGCTTACGGTGTACGCGGTCGCCGGAAAAGCTCCCAACGCGGTTCCCGCCGGCGGTCTCAAGCCCATCTCGAACGTCGTACACGAGACGTTTCGGATCGGCTGATCTCGGCTCGCCCCGAACGATCACAGCGGCGGCGCGGCCGAGGAGCGATCCGAGGCCGCGCCACCGTGCGTGAAGCGACCACCAAGGAGCAGGGCACGCAGACAGCGGGTTCGTGTGCGTCTACCCCGCCTTCTGCTTTCACGTGGATCCGCCGACATTCACGGAGCTCGAACACAACCTCGAAGAAGGCGCGGGCCGCGTCGGCTTCCGCGTCGTCTCCGAGATCACGGGTATCAACCCGGGCGAGGTCGGGACCTACACGGTCACGGCACGGTGATGCCGCGAGTGCCGGGTTCAGCCGTCTCGGAATCCCGCAGCACTAGCGCCGAATCCGAAGCTCCGGCCAGTTGCAAACTAGTCCCTCTGCCCAGGGCTGGCAGGGCCTGCAAGAGCCCCGGCAGTGCCCGGTCGCAACCTCGGCCGTGCTCCTTTCTCGCGGGATGCGATAGCGACGTGATCGGCGTCGGTCAGTGCCGCATCTCGTCCAAGGGAGGCACCTGATGAGCGCCGGGCGAGACGACTCCTATCACGCGATAGCGGCAGCGGGGCTTGTGGGCATGCTGCGAGCTTGTTGGAGGTGGTACGTTCGGACGATAGGAGTCTGCTTTGGGGGTTGGGGTGGCGGAGTCGGTTGAGCTTGCGACGATCCTGCTGACTGATCTGGTCGGCTGGACGCTGCTGGCTACGTCGGTCGGTCCGGTGCGGGCGGATCAGCTTCGCGAGGAGCACTTCGAGCTGACCCTCGTTGCGCCGTGAAGCTCGCCGTCCTCGGTGCGACTGGCAGCGTCGGCCGCGAGCTCGTCCGCCAGGCGCTCGCCGCCGACCACGAGGTCACGGCGCTCGTACGAGAACAGCCAACGCGTGGCGAGCTCGACGACCGCGTCGCGCTTGTCGTCGGGGAGGACACGAGCGCCGACGCTGTAGAGCGCACGGTTGACGGAAGCGACGCCATGCTCAGCACGCTCGGGCACTCAAAGGGCTCCCCGGCGACGTCCTCGCGCACGCGGCCACGAACATGCTCGCCGCGATGCACGCCCACGGCGTGGACCGGCTCGTCGTGCTGTCGTCGCCCGCCGTCGCCGACGCCGCCGACCGGCCCGGGCTCTTCTACCGGTCGGCGCGTGTCCTGTTACGCGTGGTGATGCCTGGCGTCGTGAACGATCACCGCGAACAGGCCCGGCTGATCGAAGCAAGCGGCCTCGCATGGACGATCGTCCGCGGGCCGTTGCTGTTCACCGACGGCACGCGCACCCGGCGCTACCACGCAGGGCCGATCGGGCGCGACAGTCGCTCCCGCATCTCCCGCGCCGACCTCGCCGACTTCATGCTTGCAACCGCGACCGGAGGCGGCTTCATGCGGATGAAGCCGCTGGTAAGCCAGTAGGAAGTCACGATGCTGTCGCTCTCCGACGGATTGCGCCCGCGACGGTTTCCGATCGTCAACTCGCATTGATCGCGGCCACCTCGATGTTCATCCGGGTCATCGATTATGCGCTGGGGATGGCCGCGACGTGCGCAGCCGGGCCGACTGGTTGGCGAAGGATTCCTTGGCGTGGCGCCAAACCCCGCGAGAGCGCGGGCCACCATCTCGCCGCTAGCGCTTTGCAGTGACAGCGAGAGGCCGAGCGAGGGTCGCCCTCACGCTCGGTTCGGACGACAAGCAGTCGTCCGCCCCGGTGGCGAACTCGCGCCTCCTTTCGAGCACGAGCGAGCGTGTGGGGCACACCAGATATGTGCGCGAACCCGAGTGACGTACCGAAAAAGCCGCTGAGGCTTCCATAACGCTTCCATAACGCCTTGAAAGGCAAGCCGGAGCGACGAGGGATTGGCTCTACAGAGCCAAGCCCAGCATCGGACTCGAACCGATGACCCCTTCCTTACCATGGAAGTGCTCTACCAACTGAGCTAGCTGGGCGCGCGAGAGCGAACTGTACCGCGCCACCACGGCCCGAGAGACCCGCTGTCAGCGGATCCCGGTTAGCAGCTCGCTGGCGGAGGCGAGTCCCAATCCCCGCGAGAGGATCACGATCGTCTCAAGGCGCGGTGAGCGCTTGCAGCGCTCGAGCAGGCTGATCTCGGTTCGGTGCAGGTCGCACACATCCGCGAGGGCCTCCTGGGAGAGACCGGCCTGTTCGCGTTGCTGGCGCAGGTTGGCAGCGAACTGCTTGCGAACTGGCTCCATCGTTCGAACTCTTGCTCTGCGCAGACGGATGATCCACAGACAGTTGTCATAGCCGCCAGTCGGTAGCCTGACCGCCCAACGGTCCTTTTGGACGACGAGAGACGCTTGAGCTCCTTGAAGACAAGCATCTTCAAGGCCATTGTGGCTAAGAGCGGGTCTCTGCGGCGGGAACGTCAGTGGGCGTCACGGTCGTCACCGGCAGCCCAAGGCCGGTGACTTTGCTTGGGAGGTCGAGTTTCAACCACCGCGAAACGCGCGGAGAGAGGGTCGAGATGATGACCTCGTCGAAGCCGTGGAGGTTGATCGCATCCTGGATCGCCGCGCCCGGGTCGGCGTCGCCGACGAGCGCCTCCACTGGCGTTCCTGCGGCCTCGCTCAGCATTGGCACGGCCTGGTTGATCACCGCCTGCGTCTCGCCCGCGTCCTGGTCCTCTGGGTCGACGACCTTGTGCAGGCCGTGGGTCGCCCTTGGGACGAGCAACGTGAACTTGGCGGGACCGCGCTGCGCCCGCTCCCGCACCGCGTCGAGCAGCGGCTGTGTTGCGGCCGTCTTGTGCGCCACCACGAGCACGCGCGTCGGGACCTCGGAGGACTCCATCTTCGGGACTCCTTTCTGCCTGGGCTGATTGCCTCGATCATGTCACTCGAGCGCATGCCGTGCCAGATCGCTCCCCGCGCGCCAGCGCGCCAGCGCGCTGGCGTGAGAGCGTCGGGGGCGTCTCGCGGCTACGGTGGGCTGATGCGCCTGCTCCTGACAGACGACACGCTCGAGGTTCGCCTCTCGCGCTGGGAGAAGGCCCTCGGGCTGCTGCGCAGCATCAAGGTTCCGCGCGCCGACGTGAGCGACGTCCAGGTTGTCGACGATCCGGTACGCGAGGCGATGCAGGCGGGAATCAAAGTCGGGCTGCGGCTGCCCTGGCTCTACTTCGTCGCCCGCACGATCGCCCTGGACCGGGCATTCATCGTTCGTCGTGGTGTGCCCGCGCTGTCGTTCGCGGTGAGCAACCAGGGCAACCTCAAGCGCGTTCTCGTGAGCACGCCGGAAGCGCACGAGCTGGCACAAGAGCTGCAGTCGTCCTGAGCCAGCCCGCGCGATCCGGCCGAGGCCTACCCCTGCACGCGCAGGTAGTCCTGAACCCGCTCCACGCTGAGGTTCGGCGCCAGGCGCCCGTCGGGCTGCATGCGCAGCAGCTGTCCATCCGCGCGGCGCAGGATCACCACTCCGTCGCGGGTGTTCACGACCTTGTAATCCTCGGGGAGGTTCTCGATGCGCCGCATCTGCCGCGGGCTCAGTACCGGGGTGCTGGACATGTCAGCTCCCATTGTCGACTCCATCCTCTCGCGGGACCCGCGAAGGGTTTGAAAAAATGGACGGATTGCCGGGTGACCCTCACGCTTGCCCTCGTCCCGTCCGTCCGTCCGCAATAGCGCAAATGTGCGGCTCGCGCCACTTCAAACCTCGCTCTTTGCGGATGAATATCCGTCGATCTTTAGGCCCGGCGGCAAGCAGCTACCGCAGCTGCGCAAACGCCGCGACATGCTCTGCGCGTGAAGCTTCCGCTGCTGACTGTCGTTCTGAGCTGAGCGGAGCCGAGGCCCGTCAGTTGTGCAGGAACGGCGGTCCGGCGTAGAACACGAACCAGATCGCCAGTCCGATGACGGCGACGTATACGTTGAGCATCACCACCCGCTCCAGGGCCGTGATCCCCACCCTCTGGCGGACGTAGCCCTCAGACTCGGCGCGCATGCTCCGCAGCCACGCCGGCCGCCGTTCGATGCGCTGGCGGCCGATGAGGGCGTCGTAGCTGGCGTTGAGCCACGCGATGGCGAATGCGCTCGCGAACACCAGCACAGCCAGCACGAGCACGATCACGAACAGAGAGGTCATCGTCACGCGGCGTTCCTGCACGGTCTGAGCGCCGACCCAGAGCGCGATGAGAGGACAGCCGGTCCAGATGTTCACCGTGAGGAAGGCGGTGGCTGCCGCAAGCCCGACTCTCTTGAGCATGTTGCCCGACTGCTCCGGGTCAGTCGCCCGCTGATCTTCCACTGGCGGAACGAGGCCGCCCGAGGAGGCGCTCGTGTTGCTCATCGGTCAATCGTACTCCCGCGCTCTGCCGCCGCCATCGTCCATAATCAATCCGCGATGGACGACGCCGTAATCCGCTACTGCGCAGCCTCGAAATCGGGCGACATCGACGCCCTGATGGCGACTCTCGCGCCCGACGTGGAGCTGATCTCGCCACTTTCGGGTCGCATGATCTTCCGTGGCCATGACGACCTCCGCGTCTTGCTCGGGGGCGTCTACGGAACCCTCACGGACCTCGACTGGGACGAGCCGATCGGCCAGGGTTCCGCCCGCATCGCCGTCAGCCAAGGCAAGGTGAGCGGCTTGAGAATCGACGACGCGATGATGTTCGAACTGGGGCAGGACGGCCTGATCCGCCGGATCCGGCCTCACCTGCGCCCGTGGCTCGGCACGACCGTCTTCGCTCTGAAGCTCGGACCCAAGATCGCCCGCACCCCCGGGGTCGTCTGGCGCGCGCTCCGGGCTGGCTGAGCCAGTGGCGCCGCTCCCCGCGGGCTAAGCCAGCGAGCGCGCGAGATAGTAGCCGGCGGCTGCCGCGGCGAGGCCGAGGACGACCGAGGCCAGCACATAGATCACGGCGCGCCCCGGCTCGCCCGCCTCGAAGTCCAGGAAGGCCTGCACAGAGAAGGTCGAGAACGTCGTGAAGCCGCCGAGGAACCCCACCCCAAGCGCGGTGCGCGTTTGCGGCGAGGCCCAGTGCGCCACGACGAGCATCCCGAGCAGGAACGAGCCGACAACGTTGATCGCAACCGTCACCCACGGAAGAGCGTCGCCGTGGACTCCGTAGGAGACCCCGTAGCGCACGAGAACACCGGCCGCTCCCGCGAGCGCCACAAGCAGCACAGTCACAGACTGATAATCCCAGGCGGCTCCGTCGGTGTGCCCGGCGGCCTCTGAGCTCAACCATGGCGGGGGCAGGATCGATTCGGCTGCGCCCGCCGATGAACATGGGGCATCGTAAAGCGCCTGATCCCGAAATGGTCCCGAACGCGGACCGTGCTAGGCAACCAAACCGCGACGGCGCGGCGCGCAAGCTCGCACGTTCTCCGGCGACACCGCCTACCCCCGCTCCGCTGCGAGGCGTTCGGCGGCAGCGCGACCCTCGGCGATGTCGAAGTAGGTCGTCTCGAGGCGAACGATCAAGCCTCGCGCCCAGATGTAGACCCACCCCTCGCGTTGTCCAACGTGAGCGGCGGTGCCGACCGGGCGTCCGTCCTGGATCAGGACGCCGAACACGACGCCGTTGCCGAGATCGCTGAGCTCCTCGAACTCGAAGTGCAGCTCCTCGTAGGCGTCGAACCAATCTTCAATGAATCTACCGATCGCCGCGCGGCCCTCAGAGGGGGGGAACCCCCTCGCCCCTCCCGTCATGATCGCGTCCTCAGCGAAGGCGTTCATCACCGCGTTTAGATCGCGGCGGTTCGCAGCCTCAGCCTGCTCGCGCACAAGCCCGACCAGGTCGGGCGTCGTGGACTCCCCTGACACTGCCCACCCCCGCTCCTGCGCGAGCCGTTCGGCGGCAGTGCGGGCTTCCTCTATGTCGGGGTAGGTCGTGAGGCGCCCGATCGAGCCTCCAACACAGAGGTAGACCCATCCCTCGCGTTGTCGAACGAGACCCGAGCTTCCAACCACGTGGCCGTCCTGGCTGACAACGGCAAACACAACCCCATCGCCGAGGTGACTGACTTCCTCAAGCTCGAAGTCCAACTCCTCGTAGAGCCCGAACCACTGATCGAGGAAGTCACGTACCGCCACTCGCCCCTCGAAGTGGTCTTCCAGCGCCGCCCCGTCCAAGACCACGTCTTCGGCGACGTTGCTCATCACCCCGTCGAGATCCCCGCGATCCAACGCCTCAACCTGCTTGCGCACAAGCTCAACCGGGTCGGGTGTCGGCGGCTCGTACGACACCGCCTAGCGCCGTTCCGCGGCGAGCCGTTCGGCGTCGGCACGGGCCTGGTCGATGTCACGGTAGTCCTTGAGCCACTCGATCTTGCCGTTCGCCCGTGTGGCGAGTGACCCCAGCCGCTGCTCGACGCGACCGTCGCCGCCCACCAAGCGGCCGCTCTCCCGAAACACGTGAAGCAGGACGCCGTGCCCGAGATCGAGAAGCTCCTCCTCCTCGAACCGTAGTTCCTCCCAGCTGCGATGCCAGTCCTCGATGAAGCCCCTGATTGCCTCCTTGCCCTCGAAGATCCCCAACCCCGCCTCGGAAAGGTAATACACCGCGTCGGCTGCAAACAAGCTCATCACCGCGTCAAAATCACCGCGACTGACGGCTTCATGCGCCTGCCGCGCGCTCCTCACCAGGTCGGGGGTCGTGGACTCCTCGATCATCTCCCGGCCAGTATCCCGGACGGCAGACTACGCGGCGAGCGATACGACTCGCGCTCCAGCTAGCACACAGGCGTGCAGAGACCCCGGAAAGTGGCGGGGGCAGGATAGAAAGTCCGCAAATAGCGTGGTTTCAAGATGGTCGGTCCCGAGACGGTCCCGAGCTCACTTCTCGGGGATACTCACGGGCGATGTCTGACGAGAACGTCGAGCTTCTGCGGCGCGGGTTCGATCGCTTCATGACGACGGGTGAACCGCCGTGGGAGATCTTTGATGATGAGGTCGAGGTCTACGACCACGACACCCCCGACCAGGGCGCTTATCGGGGACACGCGGGCTATGCACGCTGGCTTGAGGATTGGGGAGCCGCCTGGGCCGAGTGGAGCATCGAGCCGCAGGAGTACATCGATGCGGGCGACTGGGTGGTCGTGGCGATTCGCATGAAAACGAAGGGACTCGGGAGCAGCATCGAGGTCGAGCGCCGGGACGCAATGGTCTGGGAGGTGCGCGCGAGCAAGATCGTGCGTCTCGATTACTACAACGACAGGAAACAGGCCCTCGAATCAGTCGGGCTGGGGGACTAGGCGGTGTGCCAGGAGAACGTGGAGCTCGTGCAGACGGCCTTGCAGCATTTCGCCACGACGGGCGAGCCCGACTGGGATGGTCTGCACGAGGATGTCAAGGTCTACGACCACGACATCATGGATGCGGGCGACTACTGGGGGCACCGGGGCTTCGCACGCTGGCTTCAGGATTGGGCGTCCGCGTGGTCGGAATACACGATGGAGCCAGAGGAGTTCCTCGATGCGGGTGATCGTGTGGTGGTGTTCATCCTCCAGAAGACGACGGGACATGGAAGTGGCGTCGGGCTCGAACGGCACGACGCGATGGTCTTCGAGTTGCGTGATGCAAAGATCCTGCGCGTCGACTACCACAACAACAGGCAGCAGGCCCTCAAAGCCGTGGGCTTGCCGGAGTAGCCGGCGTCGCAGCAGAGGTCACTGCCGGTGCTCACTTGGCCGTGAGCCATGCGTACGATCCGAACCCGCATTCGCGGCATCGCGCGAAGTGGCTGTCCCAGCTAGCGGGACAGGCGCTACGTCCGCAGCCAAAACCGTATCTCGGTGCGGATGGTCGCACCGATCGTCGATCCATGGCGGGGGCAGGATTCGAACCTGCGAAGGCAGAGCCAATTGGTTTACAGCCAATCCCCTTTGACCGCTCGGGAACCCCGCCGGAGCCTGTCGAGGATAGCGATCAGGGTGTCGCGGAGGAAGGCAGCGGCCGCCCGGGATCGATCTCGAACCGCGCGTACTTCGGGCCGCCTAAGACGAGGCGCGCCCCGCCTTCGACCGCGGCGGCCGGCATGAACCATCGCCGTCCGTCGCCGACCAGCACGAAGAGCCGATCGCAGCGGGATGCGCTAAAGCGCTTCACCGTGCCGTTCCAGCTCCGGTTCCCGCCTCTGGTGCAGATTGCCACTTCCCATCGTCGGTTTCGGAGCGCTGTACTGGTCTTCACCTGCACGCGAAGCGGTTCGTCGCCGTCGTCGGCGATCAGGTCGTAGTCGGGGCTGTGGCCGATGGGCAAGCAGAGGCCGTAGCCCTGCGAGCCGAGCCACTCCATCGCGGAGAGCTCGCCGAGGTCGCCCTGCCGCCGAGGCGATATGCGTGCCATGAGCCAAACATACGTTCGGCTTGGGACGAAACTCGCCGGCGGGCTCGTGGCCAGTGCCTGTTGAGCGCGCAGGTCGGCGCGGCGGCCCGGCGTTGCCTACGACGCCTCGCGCAACCGCTGGGCTTCGGGGAGCGTCTGCAGCTTCTTCAGCGTGCGGTTCTCGATCTGCCTGACCCGCTCGCGGGTGATGTTGAACGCGCGGCCCACTTCCTCTAGCGTCCGTGCGCGCCCGCCGACGATGCCGTAGCGCATCTCGATCACCTCGCGCTCGCGGGCCGGCAGGGACGCGAGCACACGTGTGATGTTCTCGCGACGCAGCGATTCGGAGGCGATCTCGAAGGGCGACTCGGCGGAGACGTCCTCGACGAAATCCGCCAGCGCCGAGTCGTCCTCCTCGCCGACGGGTTTCTCGAGCGAGATCGGCTGCTGTGCCATGCGCATGACGTCGCGCACCTCCCTCACCGGGCACTCGAGCTCCGCCGCCAGCTCCTCCACACGCGGTTCGCGCCCGAGCTCCTGGATCAGCCGGCGTTCGGCGTGGATCAGCCGATTCAGCCGCTCGACCATGTGCACGGGGATGCGTATCGTCCGGCCCTTGTCTGCGAGCGAGCGCGTCACCGCCTGGCGGATCCACCAGGTGGCGTACGTCGAGAACTTGTAGCCGCGGCGGTAGTCGAACTTCTCCACCGCGCGGATCAGACCGAGCGAGCCCTCCTGGATCAGGTCCAGCAGCGTCAGGCCGCGGCCCACGTAGCCCTTCGCGATCGACACGACCAGTCGCAGGTTCGCCTCGACCATGTGCTGCTTGGCGGCCATGTCCCCGCGCTCGATGCGCTTGGCCAGCGCCACCTCCTCCACGGCGTTCAACAGCGGCACGCGACCGATCGAGCGCAGGTACAGGCGCAGCGAGTCAAGGCCCGGGTCGACCGCCAGCGCCATCTCCGCCCGCTTGGCCTCCTCCAGCCGATCGGAGAGCTCCTCGGCCGTCTCGCCGTCGTCTTCCTCGCGCGTGGCGCCGTCGGTCAGGGAGCGAGCCGTCGTGGCGGTCGGCTCCGCGCCGTGCGCCGGGTCCTCCTCGCCGGCGGGACCCGCAGCGGGGTGCAGGTCGGCGCCCGGGTCCGGCGCGTCCAGCACCTCGATGCCGTGCTCCTCCAGGTAGCTCAGCAGGTCCTGCGCCTGCTGGCCCGACAGCTCTACGTCCTCGAGCGCCGCTGCCAGCGTCGCCGCTGCGAGGAACCCGTGCTCCTGTCCGTCGGCGATGACCCCCTGCAACTCCTCCATCTCCACCACCGGCGCGTCCGTGGCGACCACCAGAACCTCAAGCATCTCGCTCAACTTGGAACCCCCAGGACCCTTCGACTCCACGCCGCAAGCGCTGCCGCGCTCCCGGCCTCCCCAGACCTACGCTAAGCCTCCTGTGCGTTGCGTTCGTGGCATTGCCAGTTCCTCTGCTCCCAATGCGACTCCCCGAGACGACTGCCTCCATATCCCAGAGGCATCACCGGATCCAAGTGCGGAGTGATACCAGAATCGCCGGTCGGGCAGTCTCCGTGGGCCTCTGCCCTGGTGCCGGCCCGCGAACGCACGCTACGCTTGGTCGCGGTGCAGGCGACACGGCTAACCGATCCGCCGAGCCCCGCCACGGGTGGCGGCGACGACGTCCAGGCGCGCGTTCCCGGCGTTCGCGTGGCGCTCTCGCGCGTCGGCGTGACCGGCGTCGAGAAGGTCGTGCGCATCCGCGACGAGCTCTACTTCGCGAGGCTCGACTGCTTCGTAGATCTGCATCGCGATCAGAAGGGCGCCCACATGTCGCGCTTCGACGAGGTCGTCAACGAGGCGATCAGCGAGGTCGTGCTGAGCGAGTCGCCCTTCCGCGCCGAGACGCTCGCGCAGCACATCGCCGAGCTGGTCCGCGCCCGACAGGGCGCCGAGCGCGCCGAAGTCACCATCGCCGCCCGCTACCCGGAGCACAAGCCGGCCCCCGTCTCCGGCGTGCAGACGCAGGAGATCTACACGCTGCACGGCCGCGCCGTCGCCTACGAGCACGGGACCCGCCGCACCGTCGGCGTCTCGGCCACGGGCATGACCGCCTGCCCGTGCGCCCAGGAGCTCGTCGCCGCCCGCGCGCGTGAGCGGCTCGCCGCGGACGGCTTCTCCGAGGAGCAGATCGAGCGCGTGCTCGAGGACGTGCCCGTCGCCACCCACAACCAGCGCGGGCTGGCAACGCTTCACATCGGCTGCATCGAGGGCTGCACCGAGGAGATCGACGCCACCACGCTGCTGGAGATCGCCGAGTCGAGCATGTCCTCCGAGATCTACGAGCTGATGAAGCGCTCCGACGAGGTCGAGGTCGTCGAGAAGGCCCACCGCCGCCCCCGCTTCGTCGAGGACTGCGTGCGCGAGATGATCGCGGGCGTCGTCAGCCGCTTCAGCCACCTCGACGGCCTGAGCTACGTCTCGGCGCGACAGGAGAACCTCGAGACGATCCATCAGCACAACGTCGTCGCCGAGCGCCACGGCCTGCTCTCGGAGCTGCGTGCCGAGGTCGACACGGGCACCCCGCCCGAGCACCAGACGAGCCTCGAGGAGTGGCTCGACGCCGGCGCTCGCCCTCAGCCGCCCGCCTGACCTCCAGCGCCCGCGGCCTGCTGCATCCGCTTGCGCAGCCCGAAGAAGTAGTCAAGGCCCGAGAGCACCGTCACGAGGACGGTCACGTAGAGCAGCGCCTGCACCCACGCCGGGTTCCCGTGGACGGCGATCACTGCGAGGATCGCCGCGATCTGCAGGCACGTCTTCACCTTGCCGAAGAAGCTCGCCGCCATGACCACGCCCGCCTGCGTGGCGCCGAGGCGCAGCACCGTCACGGCGAGCTCGCGCGTGATGATCACCATCGCCACCCACGCCGTCAGTCGATGCAGGGAGACGAGCGAGATCAGCGCCGCCACGATCAGCAGCTTGTCGGCAAGCGGATCCATCAGCTTGCCGAACGTCGTGATCGAGTCGCGTGCACGCGCGAGGTAGCCGTCGACGAAGTCCGTCAGCGAGGCGAGCGCGAACACGACCGCCGCGAGCACGTCGCCATCGGGCGTGTTGCCGAGCAGCGCCACCACCAGCACGGGCACCAGCATGATCCGCACGACGGTCAGCGCGTTGGGCAGGTTGACGGGGAACACGGGACCACATTATCCCCGCCGGGCGGGCCGCCCGACGGTGGTATACCCGGAAGCCGAGCGGGACGCCGCCCCTCGCCGGCCCGCTCTGCACCGCAACGACCGCCAGAGGAAAGGAACGGCGCCATGAAGAAACGCACCCTTGGACCCGACGGCCCCGAGGTCTCCGCCATCGGCCTCGGCTGCATGGGCATGTCCGCCTTCTACGGATCCGCCGACGACGATGAGTCGATCCGCACGATCCACCGCGCGCTGGAGCTCGGCTGCGACTTCCTCGACACATCCGACATGTACGGGCCGCACACGAACGAGGAACTCGTCGGCCGCGCGATCGCCGGGCGCCGCGGCGAGGTGTTCCTGGCCACGAAGTTCGGCATCAAGATCACGCCGGGCGAACCGCCGAAACGGGAGATCGACGGCAGCCCCGCCTACGTCCGCGAAGCCTGCGAGGAGTCGCTGCGGCGACTCGGCGTCGAGCACATCGACCTCTACTACCAGCATCGCGTCGACCCGCGCACGCCGATCGAGGACACGGTCGGCGCCATGGCCGGCCTCGTGGCGGAGGGCAAGATCCGCCACATCGGCCTCTCCGAGGCCAGCGCCGAGACGATCCGCCGCGCGCACGCCGTGCACCCCCTCACGGCCGTGCAGACCGAGTACTCGCTGTGGACGCGCGACGTCGAGGAGGAGATCCTGCCCACGCTCGAGGAGCTCGGCATCGGCCTCGTCGCCTACTCGCCGCTCGGACGGGGCTTCCTCTCCGGGCGCTTCGCCTCTCCCGAGGAGCTCGACGAGGGCGACTTCCGCCGCTACGGCCCGCGCTTCACCGGCGAGAACCTGAAACAGAACCTCCAGCTCGCACAGCGCGTGAGAGAGCTGGCGGAGGGGAAGGGCGTCACGCCGGGCCAGCTGGCGCTGGCGTGGGTACTTCACCGCTGGGAGCACATCGTCCCGATCCCGGGCACCAAGCGCGTCTCCTACCTCGAGGAGAACCTCGCCGCGGCAGACGTGCAGCTGAGCGAGGAGGAGGTGGAGCAGATCGCCGAGGCGGTCCCCTCCGCGGCGGGCGAGCGCTACGACCCGATGGGGATGAGTTCCGTCAACCTCTAGCGCGGGCGCGGTTGACCGCAGCCGTCACACGGCTCGTCAGGTGGGCGAGACGCACGTTCGCCTGCGCCTGCGTGATCGTGCCGGCCGCGACGCGTGCCGCGAGCACCGACCTCCTCGCCGCCACGATCGCCTCGATCAGGCCGGCGGCGGACCTGCCTGGCGTCGCGTTCGCGATCTGCGCCAGCGTCTTTCCCGACCGCAGCTCGCTCGCGAGCTGGACCGGACGCAGGCCGAGGTAGCGCGCGGCCGCCGCGCGCTGGCCCGGCTCGCGAACGTGGTTGACGAGCGCGTTGACGCGCTTGGGCAGGTTGGCCTGCGCCGCGGCGAGCCGTTCCTTCGCCGCCGCCAGCAGCACGCTGACGAGCCCGGCGCTCGACTTGCCGCTCGTCGCGTTGGCGATCTGACCCAGCGACCTGCCCGATTGCAGCTCGCGGCTCAGCTGTGACGTGGACACGCCGAGATAGCCGGCCGCCGTCACCAACGGGCCGCGCTTTTCGCGCGCTGCTCCGCTTCCGCCTGAGACGGCCGCGACCGTTCCGCCCACGAGGATCGCCACGACCGCGGCGCCCGCGAAGAGCTTCTGTTTGATGCTGCGATGCATTCTCTATCTCATCCCTGACACGTCGCATCACACTCTGCGGGTAGGGCGTTAACGCACGCTAAACGCTGTGCGGGAGGGTCAGTAGCCGACAGAGTAGAAGCTGATCCGCCGGCAGCCGTCGAGCCGGTAGTGGGGCAGCGCGTGATGGCTGGTGAAGACGATGATGTGCGAGTTCTGGCAGTGGATCGTGCCCGAGCCCTCGTGCGCGTGCACGACCGTTTCGGGGTTCGTCCCGGTACACACCCAGTTG
>Ga0210409_10002199_pt1 | contig 23527 bp, 22 predicted proteins | sample IncBWH17MmetaG_FD_161649 | JGI IMG/M metagenome (GOLD analysis project Ga0210409, IMG submission 161649) | Forest soil microbial communities from Barre Woods Harvard Forest LTER site, Petersham, Massachusetts, United States - Inc-BW-H-17-M | ecosystem: Environmental > Terrestrial > Soil >...
GGCCCGCCGCCTGCGCGAGAAGGGCATCCACGCCGCCATCCTCAACGAGGGGTGGCCGGCCTGGAACGACGCCGGCTACCCGGTCCGCGCGGGCGAGGCGCCGTGAACGCCCTCCGCCACCCCGGATTCCAGCTCATCCTGCGTCTGCTTCTCGGGGGCCTGTTCCTCTATGCCAGCCTGGACAAGATCGCGGACCCCCCCGCCTTCGCCCGCATCGTCTACCAGTGGCAGGTGCTCGGAGCCGTCCCCTCCAACCTGGTGGCCGTGATCCTGCCCTGGCTGGAAGCCCTGGCCGGGGTCCTGCTCCTGGCCGGGATCTGGCGGCGGGAGGCCGCGCTCGTGGTCGCGCTCCTGCTCGTGGTGTTCATGGCCGCGGCGGGCTCGGTGATGGCCCGCGGCATCGACGTCGAGAACTGCGGTTGCACCTCGGTCGCGGCCAAGGCGGAGGCGGGCTACTTCCACGGCGTCGGCTGGTTCCTGGTGTTCCGCAACGCCTTCCTGCTGGCCTCAAGCCTGGTCCTGGTGGGCGTACCCCCGGAAGCGGCCGAGGGCCGCCGCGCCCTGGCGCAGGCCGCGGGCCCCTCCCGTTGACATTGCCGGCTGCCCCCGCCTAGCATCCCTCGCTTGCGTGCCGCACGGAAGGACCGTTCGGCCTTTCCCGGGGAGGCCTGGACTCTCCTGGCCGCCCTCTGGCTGGCCGCGTGCAACCACCCGCCCCTGCAGGAGGTGGCGGCCGCGGAGGGCCTGCTCGAGCAGGCCCGGAGCGAGGGCGCGCAGGAGTTCGCTCCCGAGCGCTGGAAAGAGGCTCAGGAGGCGCTGCGGACGGCCAAGGCTCGCCTCCAGGAGAGGGATTACCGGGGGGCCATCTCCTCCGCCACCGAGGCCGCGGAGAGGTCTCGGGCCGCCGGCCAGGCCGCGGTGGCGGGAAAGGCGGCGGCCCGACAGGCCGTGGAGGCGGATCGGGGGGAGGTGGACGCGGTCCTCGCCGAGCTCGCATCTCTGCGGGCACAGGCCGCGAAGGCACGGGTGCCGGAGGCGACCTTCGCCGAAGTCGAGGGCGCGGCGGCGGCCGTCCGGGAGGGTCTGAAGGAGGTCGAGAGCCGGCTGGAGCAGGGGGATCTACTGGCCGCGCGGGCTTTGGCGGCGGAGCTCAAGGCCCGGGCCGCTCCCCTGACCACCGCCTTCCGCCAGGCCCAGGTGAAATGGGAGGCGGCCCACTCCCGGGGCGGGGGTCGGCGGAGGCGATGAGCGATACCGTCACTCGGGGCGTCCGCGTGCAAGTGAAGAGCAGCTACCTCCCGGAACGCAGCTCGCCCCGCGACGAGCACTACTTCTTCACCTACCGGGTCCGCATCTCCAACGAGGGGTCGGAGACGGTGCAGCTCGTGAGTCGGGAGTGGATCATCACCAACGCGGAGGGCGAAGTGGAGAGGGTCCGGGGGCCGGGCGTCGTCGGGGAGCAGCCGGTGCTGGGCCCGGGGGAGTCGTTCGAGTACACGAGCTTTTGCCCGCTGAGCACGCGGATTGGCTCCATGCACGGCTCCTATCGGATGGTCACCGCGAGCGGCGAGTCATTCGATGCCGCCATCGCCCCTTTCTCGCTGGCGGTCCCCACCGCACTGAATTGACCGTGCGGGCGGCTGCGCGGCCCTCGACCCCAGCCCGGGTGCGGTCCGGAAGGGAGCCCTGGCCAGGGGCCGCGGGTGCCGCCCGTCCGCCCCCGCCTCCCCGCCCGGACCTAGGCCCGCCACTCCCCCTCGAAGAGGATCTCGACCTCGCCCGTCTGGAAGACGGAGCCCCCCTCCGGCCACTCGACCTCGAGCGTGCCCCCGTCACACACCACGCGCAGATGACGATTGGCGCGGCCGGCGAGGATGGCGGCCACGGCTGCGCTGGCCGCCCCCGTCCCGGAGGCGCTGGTGGGCCCCACTCCCCGCTCCCAAAACCGGGCCCGGACCTGGGCGGGGTCGGTCACGGAGACGAACTCGACGTTGGTGCGATGGGGAAAGAAGGGATGCCGCTCGAGGGCCGGGCCGAGGACGGCGATGAGGGCGTCCTCGGCGGGCTGTTCGAGGAGAAGAGCGCAGTGCGGGTTCCCAAAAGAGAGGGCCGTGATCCGGACCGTGCGGCCGGCGGCCTCCAGGGGGTGATCGACGAGGAGGGGCCGGGCCGGCTCGAGGGCGACGGGGATGGATGCGGTGGCCAGGATCGGGGGCCCCAGGTCGGTGCCTACGCGAAAGCGGCTTCCCCCCAGGCTTTCGACCCGCACCCGCCGGGGGCCGGGCACGGTATGCACGACATGCTCGGGGGGTGCCCAGCCTCCGCGCACGGCTAGGGCGGCCAGGCAGCGCACCCCGTTGCCCGAGATCTCGGCCTCGCTACCGTCGGCGTTGACGAGACGCATCCGGATCCCGTCGGGAGCGGGCTCGTGAAGAAGCACGCCATCGCCCCCGATCCCGCGGTGGCGATCGCACAGGCGCCTCGCCCAGGGGGCCACGGGGGACGGCGCGTCCCGGGCGGCGACGAGGATGAAGTCGTTGCCCAGGCCATGGGCCTTAGCGAAATTCACTTCCGGGTCTTCCCTCGCCGGAGCGGAGACGGGGGCGGGAAGGTGGCCACGGCGAGGACGTTCTCGCCCCGGAAGCCGGCGGGCCGCCACTCTCCCCCGCCGTCCAGGCTGTGGAACAGGCCCTGGTCCGTGGCCAGGAACACCTCCAGGCCGGCCGCGGGGGCCAGGGGGAACAGCAGCTGGGTGGGAGACCCCGTCCCCGCCGTGCCCAGCCGGGTCCAGGTGGTTCCCGTGTTCTCGCTGCGGAAGAAGCCGCCGTCGGCGGCCGCGTAGAGGAAGGGCCCGAGCCAGATCAGGTCCCCCACCCGCTGGCCCGCCAACCCGGCCGAGACCCAGGTCCGGCCTCCGTCGGAGGATCGGAAGACTCCCGCCTGACCGACCCCCGCAAAGAGGACGGGGTCCACGGCGAAAAAGGAGGAGAGGGCGAGTGCCCGGACGTCCCCCGCGGGCAGGCCCTGACCGGGCCCCTCGAAATGGGCTCCCCCGTCGCTCGAGATCAGGACGCCACGGCCGGTGGCCGTGACCAGCGCCGGCCCCGGCCAGTCCAGCCGAAAGACCGACGTTCCCCAGAGGCTCGTGGGCGCGAAGGTGCGCCCTCCATCTCCGGATTTGAGGAGCCCAGCCGCGGTGCCCACGAAGAGGGTGGGATCCGACTGGGGGTAGCGCGAGGGCAGCAGGCAGAGGACGGGCGGCGAGCTCCCGGTCCGCTCCCAGACCTCCCCGAAGTCCTTGGAAGTGTAGATCCCCTCCTCGCCCCCCACGTACACGAGCGGTCCCAGGGGCAGGATGCCCCGGGCGGCTCCGAGGGCGTCCAGCTGGGCCCCCGTGGTCTGCCCGAGCACCCGCTGCCAGCTCCCGCCCCAGTCACGGGAACGCCAGAGCCCCGCCGGCGTCCCCGCGAAGAGCGTGAGGCTGGCCGTGACGGGATCGGTGCGGTTCTGCCCCGCGGACGGCCCCCCGCCGAGGGAAGCCGCCAGGAGGACGCTCGCGGCGAGGGCGCGGCGCGTGGTCAGCGCGGGAAGTACGCGCGCAGGCGCTCGCAAGCCTTCACCGGATCCTCGGGGATCACCCGGGTGTCGTCCAACACGGTCATGAAGTTCGTGTCGCCCGTCCAGCGCGGGACCATGTGCAGGTGGATGTGGTCGGCAACCCCCGCTCCCGCCGGCCGCCCGAGGTTCATGCCCAGGTTGATCCCCTCGGGGTGATAGGCGTCGGCCAGCACTTCCTCCAGGCGGCGGGCCAACCCCATCATCTCCGTGAGCTCCTCGGGGCTGGCTTGGTTCAGGGTGCCCACGTGCCGCCGGGTCGCCACCAGGAGATGCCCAGCGTTGTAGGGGAAGAGGTTCATGACCACGAAGTTCAGGGAACCCACGTGCACCACCAGGCGGTCGGCCCCCCCCGCCCCTTCCAGAGCGCGGCAGAGCACGCAGCCCGAGGGTTGGCCGGCGGAGGTCACGTAGTCATACCTCCAGGGCGCCCACATGCGCTCCATCAACGGTCCTCATAGTCCACATCGTACACGGGAAGGCTGGACCGGACCCCCTTGAACTTCGCGTCCCCCGCGTAGCGGAAGAGGATTCGGCGGCCGATGACCTCGTCCTCGTACTCCACGATCCCCTCCCCGTGGACGAGGGCCAGATGGGTCTCGAGTTGGACGAGGGTGTCCCGGCTGATCGCGATCCCTTCGTTGAAGAGGCTGCCCCGGGCGTCCACGATCACGCTTAGGCCGGAGGCACGAACCGGCCCCGGGGGGGGCGGCGCCTCCGCCTCGTCCTCCTCCATCGGCTTCTTGGCGCCCGAGGAGAGCCGTCCCGCGAGGTTGACATTGCGTCCGATGACCGTGCTCTGCACGGTCTTTTCGTCGGCGAGGAAGCGGGCCAGATAGGCGCGCCCATAGTGGATCGCGATCCCCATCTTGAAGTACGTCTTGCCCCCCTCGCGCTGACGGCGCAGGGTGTCCTGGCAGAGGATGGCGGTGCGCAGCGCGTTCAGGGGGTCGAGGGGATCGGCGTGGCCGGTACCATAGGTGACCATCATGCCGTCCCCCAGGAACTTGTCCACCGTCCCCCCGAAGCGCCGGACGTGGGGGATGAAGGCGTCGAACACCGTGTAGAGCTCCTGGGTCAGGTCCCGCTCCGAGATCTGGCCTTCCGAGGTCTGGGTGAACCCACGGAGGTCCAGGAAGAGGACGGTAGCGTTGACGGCATTGTTGTGGACCTCGGCGGACTCCCCGAACTCATAGATGCGCAGGCCGCGGCTGGCTTTGTCCTCGACGTCCTTCTCCTCCCCCAGGGCGCCGCCCAGTAGGCAGATGCGGTCCCGCACCTGGGCCAGGATCTCGAAGCGCTTGACTCCCGTCACCACGTCCAGGAAGCCGTCGACGATCTCCGCCGGTTTGCGGCGATCCAGCTCTGCCTTCAGCAGAGTCGAGGCCATGAGCCGGGTTCCCGTGGCCCAGGCGTCGCCCAGAAGGTAGGTGAGGACGTGGCCATTCATCATGATCTTGGGGAGGCTGGAAGCCTTCAAGTACTGCTCCCGGGGCAGCCCGGGCATGTGGCGGGAGGCGCGGGCAAGCAAACCGCGGTCTCCCTCCCGCAGTCGGCGCTCGGTCTCGCGGAGCAGGATCTGCTGGATCTCGTTGAAGGCTTCCCCGGTGATGCGGTAGCGCTTGTTGGCGGTCAGGAAGTGGTTTAAATCGAGTTCCGCCACCGAGCATTCGGTGAAGGCAAACCCGTCCTCGATGATGGACTCGATCAAGGCCGGGCTGTCGTCGCCCCAGATCTGGGGGCCCTCCCCATTCCGGCGCGACTCCTGTTCCACGCGACGGTAGAAGGAGGCGAGCAAGGGGTGCAGGGAATACTTCGCCTTGCGGACGGCCGGGGTCTTGGCCTCCAGTTCACGCAGAAACTCCGCCACGTCGCGACTGTGGCCCAGCCAGAACAGGTTGAGCAGGCCGGACCGTCGGTCGGCGGCGCGCATGGAGCGGAGGATTCGACCAAGAGCGGTCTCGTACTCGGCCTGGTCGCGGGACTCGTCGGGGCGGTAGCCCGGGGGCGCCAACCCGATCTGGGCCAACAGGCTTTGGAGGAAGCGGCGAAGGAGCGTCCGCAGCCGGGGGTGAAAGCTGACGAGGTAGACGTCGCGGTCGCCGTCCCTCTCCAGGGGAGGAAGGCGCGGGAGGGGGGAACCCAGGAGTCCTTCCGTCTCCGCGACACCGCCCGCCACGAAGCGGGAGGAGATGGGATCCTTGTGGAAGAGAGAAACGGGTCCCATCGCGAAGGGCGGTCAGCTCAGCGACGGTTGATCAGCTCCCGGAGTTCCTTGCCGGGCTTGAAGTGCGGGACCTTCTTGGCGGGCACGAGCACCCCCGCTCCCGTCTTCGGGTTCCGGCCGGTACGGCTGTCCCGACGCCGGATCCGGAAGCTGCCGAAGCCCCGCAGCTCGATCTTGTCACCCTTCTGAAGAGCGTCGATGATGGAGGAGAACACGGCTTCCACGATGACCTCCGAGTGCTTGCGGGTGAGGTCGGAGACGCGCGAGACCTCGTCCACCAGCTCCGCCTTGGTCATGGAGCTTTACTCCTCCGCGCTCTCCCGCGCAGCTTGGGCAGCCCGGAAGGCATCCCCGAGAGTGGAACGGTCGCTGCCCGCCGTTTCCCGGTAGCTGTCCAGGTCCTTCTGGTATTCGTCCTGCTTCACGGCTCGGATGGAGAGACCGATTTTCTTCTCCCCCTCGTTGATCTTGATGATCTTCATGGGGAAGACGTCGCCCACCTTGAAGGTCTCCCCGGGCTTCTCGATCCGCTTCTCGTCAAGCTCGGAAACGTGGACCAGCCCCTCGATGCCCTCGTGCAGCTCCACGAAAGCCCCGAAATTGGTGAGACGGACGATCTTGCCCTCGACGATGTCACCCACCTTGTGGTGGGTGAAAAACTCGTCCCAGATGTCGGTGGCGAGCTGCTTAAGGCCCAGGGAGAGCCGCTGGTTCTCGGCGTCGATGTTGAGGACCACCGCCTCCACCACGTCGCCCTTCTTCAGGACTTCGGAAGGGTGCTTCACGCGCTTGGTCCAGGAGAGGTCGGATATGTGGATGAGGCCGTCGATCCCCTCCTCCACTTCGACGAAGGCTCCGAACTCGGTGAGGTTGCGTACCTTCCCCTTGATGTGCGAGCCGACCGGATACTTCTCGACCAGCTGCGCCCAGGGGTTGGCCTCGACTTGCTTCAGGCCCAGGCTGATCCGGTGGGCTTCCTGGTCGATGCCGAGCACGGCGCACTCAACCTCCTGGCCCACGGTCAGGATCTTGGAGGGGTGCTTGACCTTCTTGGACCAGGACATCTCGGAGACGTGAATGAGGCCCTCCACGCCCTGCTCCAGCTCCACGAAGGCGCCGTAGTCGGTGAGGCTGACCACCTTGCCCTTCACCCGGGTTCCCGCCGGGTATTTGATGGTGGCGGTGGTCCAGGGATCGGCCTTGAGCTGCTTGTAGCCCAAGGAGACGCGCTCGGTCTCGCGGTCGAACTTCAGGACCTGGACCTTCACCTCGTCCCCGACGTTCAGGACCTCGCTCGGGTGGTTGATCCGGCCCCAGGACATGTCGGTGATGTGCAGGAGACCGTCGATGCCCCCGAGGTCCACGAAGGCCCCGTACTCGGTGATGTTCTTCACCACCCCCATCAGGACCTTGCCCTCCTCGAGCGTCTCTAGGGTGTCGCGCTTCTTCTCGGCGTTCTCCTCCTCGAGGACGGCCTTGCGGGAGAGCACGATGTTGCCGCGCTTCTTGTTGACCTTGATGACCCGCATGCGCAGCTCCTGGCCCCGGAGGCTGTCCAGGTTCCGCACCGGCCGCAGGTCCACCTGGCTGCCGGGAAGGAAGGCGCGCACGCCGATATCGACGGCCAACCCGCCCTTGACCCTCTCGATGACGCGGCCGGTCACGACGCGGCGCTCCTGGTAGGCGCGCTCCACGTCGTCCCAGACCTTCATCTTCTCGGCTTTCTCCTTGGACAGGACGACGTAGCCTTCCTTGTCCTCGGTCTTCTCGAGAAGGACGTCAACGATGTCGCCGGCTTTGATCGAGATCGTGCCCGTCTCGTCGCGGAACTCCTCGATGGGGATGATCCCTTCGGACTTGTAGCCAACGTCGACGATGACCTCCGAGGCCGAGACCTGCAGGACCACACCCTTCACGACCTCGCCCTCGGCGAAGTTCTTGAAGCTGACCTCGTACATGTCGAGCTGGCGCTCGAACTCTTCGGGGTCGATGATGGGTTCTTGGGGGGGCTCGGGGGTGGGCGGGGCGGATGCGGCCACCGCGCGCTTGCGCGCGATGGGGGCGACGGACTTCTCTGCTTTCTCGGTCTCCGGCATGAGTGGGGCGAAACCTCCAGGGTATGGATTGTCCCCGGCGACCGGCAACCTTGGAAGGTTCCGTTCGTCAGGACTAAACACTAATTCTAGGGCCATTAATTCCCCACTGTCAAGGAGATGGCCGACGAACGATGGCCCCGCGCTCAGGGCGATACTCGTCTAGGAGCTACTCAGTAGAACCGAGAATGGGCTGCTTGCTCCACCGCGGATACTCCCTGAGCTAGGATCCCCTGCAACGGGCCGGGTGAGCCCGCGGAAATGAAGCCATGAGCGGCCTACAAGTCGTTGACCTGATTGGGCCCCCGACGATGGGTGACATGCGATGCGCCGGCGGATGGCCGGGCGTTCAAGTAGGGGCATCTCTTCGGCACACCTCGTGGTCTAATAGGGAGGCGGCCCGTGCCGCTCTTTGGGAGGCGTTGTCATGATCGAAGGTTTGCTGCAGCCCATGCACTTGCTCCTGATCTTGGGCATCGCGCTCATCATTTTCGGGCCCTCCAAGCTGCCGGAGTTGGGCAAGGCCCTTGGGGAATCGATCAAGGGGTTCAAGAGCGCCATGCAGGGGGACGAACCGGGCACCAAGAACGCGCCCCGGGCCGACGACCCCGCGGCCTTGCCCTCGCCCCGCGACGACAAGAAGGCCTGATCCTCGAACCTGCCGGCCAGGGGTTGGGTCCGCGGCGCCGAGGCGGGAGCCCCCCCGTTCCGAATCCCCCCGGCGCGATCCCTTTGATGCTCAAATCGGCAGCCACGCTCGCCAGCATGTAGGCGTCGTCCCGGGACAGGCGCTTCTCTGTGGCCAGGCAGTCCCACGGTTCCGCGGGGTGGGGGCCAGGCGGAGCGGCGTGCGGGCAGACTCTGCGCCCGAAGCCGGCTGGACCCATCCCGTGGAGGGCACGCTCCTAGTGATGAAGAACCGCTCTCGCCTGCCCGGTCTGCTGTGCTGGCCCTTGGCCGCGTGGCTGGGGGGCCCCGCGCCCGAAGGCGTTAAGGAATACCGTGTCTTCTTCGCGGCGTGCCGACCGGCCCAGTGCGAGAGACCGTGGGTGGCGCTCCGGGCCTTCCGCCGGGGGGCTCAGGACTTCGTGCTCGTCGTCGACCCCGAGAGCATCGACACCCGGATCCTCCCCACCGCGGGCCTGAAGCTCAAGAAGTCCTCGTGGCGGGAGGTGCGAGACGTGACCCAAGCCACCCCCTACGGACGGGCCCTGACCGACGCCGAGAGGACGGCGACCGCCGAGCAGGATGCCGGCATCGCCCATGCGCTGCCGCCAGGCAAGGGCGTGGTGCTCACCATCGATCTCTGTCCGTCCACCCACCCCCTCGATCGGCGCCTGTTTGCGACCATCCTCGCCGAATTCGAACCCGAGGAGAAGCCGGTCCCCCTGGGGATCGCCATCACCGGCCGCTGGATGCTCGAGCACCCCCAGGACCTCGCGTGGCTAAGGGAGCTCGAGGGGAGGGGCGAGATCGCGGTGACCTGGATTAACCACTCGTTCAATCACCGCTACAGCCCAGACCTGCCGCTGTCACGAAACTTCCTACGCGAGGCCGGCACCGACCTCAACCTCGAGGTGCTGGCCACCGAATCCGCGCTGATCGACAACGGCCTCCGCCCGTCCGCCTTCTTCCGCTTCCCCGGCCTCGTATCCGATCCAAAGCTGGTTCACCGCGTGGTCTCTTACGGCCTGATCCCGGTCGGATCGGACGCTTGGCTGGCGAAGAACCAGGCCCCGTCGCTGGGCAGCATCGTGCTCGTGCACGGCAACGGCAACGAGCCGATCGGGATCGAGAAGTTTCTCGCCCTCGTCAAGACGGAGCGAAAGGCCATCCGCGGAAGGGACTGGCTGCTCTTTGATCTCAGGCAGAGCGTGTCCCGGGCGGAAGAGGTGCCTTGACCCGGCCGCGACGCGCGCCGAACCGGCCCCGGGGCCTCCGCCCGGAGGCTCCGCACCCGATCCTTTAGTGCTTTTGGTAGGTGCCGACGAGGTCGGCTTGGGCAAGCACGTGCCCCCCTATCGCCTGTTCCAAGGCACTCTTCGTAGCCGCTCCCAGATCGGTCAGGACCACGTCCAGAGCGTAGAGCTTGTGAAAGTACCGGTGGCGCCCGATCGGGGGACAGGGACCGCGGTATCCGGTGCTCTGCCAATCATTGCGACCCTCGGAGGCGCCGGCAGGAAGGTCGTGGGCCCGGACTCCCTCGGGAAGACCGCTTGCGGTCGGGGGAATGTTGTAGACCACCCAGTGCACCCAGATCGTTCGGGGGGCGCTCGGGTCGGGAGCGTCCGGATCGTCCACGATGAGGGCCAGGCTCTTCGTCCCCGGCGGCAGGCTGGACCACGAGAGGGCGGGCGAGGTGTCCTGTCCCTCGCACGTGTGCCGCGAGGGGATCTCTCCTTGGGGGGAAAAGCTGGAGGAGGCCAGGTTCATGGCGCGTGCTTCGGCCCCGGCCAGCGCGAGGAGCAAGAACAAAAGAACCGCGACAGCGGGGCGGATGAGCGTGTTCACGATGCCCTCCCTGCCCCACGCTATGCAAGGCGCAGCGCCGGTGTCAAGGGACGTGGCTCATTTTCAGGAGACGACATGGCCAAGCCTTCAGGAGCGAACGCGGGCCCTCGGGAATGACGTCGCGTCCTACCGTCCCCATAGGAAGACACGCACCGGGGTGGCGCCCCTTACTCCGACCCCCTGAACTTCCGCAGCCAACCCTCGACGTCATCCTCACGATCCGGCTTCTCGGAAGGCTCGCCCCGGTCCCGCCCCCAAGCGGGTTTCCGCTCAAGGAGATTCCACTCGTGGGCGCGGAGCACGGAGGCGCCCGCCGTCTTCGCATAGGAGTAGAGCGCCTTGTCCGAGGTCACGACGATGAGCTCCGCGGGGCGGGGGGCCCGGTCCAGGAGCTCGCGGATCACGGTGTCCGCGTCGACACCGGCCGGAGGCACCCGCAGGGAGACGGGGCCCAGGTCCTGGGCCGCCATTCCCGGCCGGAGGGGATGCCCATCGAACACAATTGTTGCCTTTACGTTACGGGCGCGGCAAAAGGCAGCGACCCTCCGGACGACCTCGGCGCGGCGGTCGTCCCCTCCGACGGGGCCGCCCCAAGAGCCAAGGAGATTGTTTCCGTCGATCAGGTAAGGCAGCGGGCTCACCCTCCAGGATGCCGAGGCCGTCCTCTTGTCGTGGTAATATACTGAATCTGCGCGTGATGCGCCCATGAATGAAGCCGGGTCTTTTGGCGCTGGGAGGGTAGATGGCTGAGGCGTTCCCGAACAGCGGGAACATCGATCCCAAAGTATTCCCCTTCCTCCTCATGGATCTCCACCAGCGCGGAGCCACGGGCTCGCTCAAAGTGGACGGGCCGGCCTACCCCAAGGCCCTCTATCTCCGCGGCGGCCGCATCCTCTTCGGGTCGTCCAATGACCCCAAGGACCAGCTCGGCTCGATCTTGATCGAGAACGGGAAGATCACCCCGGAGCAACTGGAGGACGTCAACGTCAAAGTGGGGCCGGGCAACCCCCTGGCCAAGGTGCTTTCCGAGAGCGGGTACGTGAACCAGCGTGAGCTGGGCGAAGCGGCCCGGATCAAGGTGGAGCGGATCCTCTCGGACGTGATCGCCTACACGTCCGGGGCCTTCGAGTTCGAAGACGGGGTCCTTCCCAAGGGTGCGGTGGATCTCAAGCTCTCCACCGAACGTCTCCTCCTGGCCGCGGTGCGCCGGATCCCCGACCGGGGGTTCGTCTTGCGGCACCTGGAGAGCCTCGGGGTCGTGCTGAAGCCGGCGGAAGCCATGAATCCACGCCTGCTCGAGATCGGGGCCGAGACGGGGGGCCTACCCGAGCGGCTCGACGGGCAGCGCTCGCTGAAAGAGGCGGCCTCTTTGACCCGGCTGGACGAGTTCGAGGCGGCCAAGGTGGCCTGCGGCCTGCTCTTCCTCGGCCTGGTGACGCGGGCGGAGGACGCCGGGCAAGGGGGAGCGCCGCGAGCGGGGGCGGGTGGGGAGGGAGAACTGGACCTGGCCCAGACCGCCCGCGCCGCCTTCGGAGACGATTCCCCGGGCGAGGCCCCCGCCGCGCCGCACTCCGCGGAGACGGACTCGCCGTTCTTCGTGTCGGAACCGACCTCGTCCTCACCCGAGCCGGCCTTCCCTCTCCCCGCCGGCGAGCCCGCCGGCTTCGCGACGCCCGAGCCCGCGAGCTTCCCGATGCCCGAGCCCGACCCGGGCCGGCTGGTCATGGTGGAGCCCGGGTCGCCAGCGTTCGCCGAGTCGGAGACTCCGGTCTTTGCGGAGCCAGCCGCACTCGTGCCGCCAACCGAGCCCGCGAGCTCCGTGGCGCCGGGAGCGGAGTCCGAGCCGACACCCGCTCTCGCTTTCGCAGGGGTGGACGCCACGCCCACGAGCCCGGGGCTGACGGAATCACCCCCCGGGTTCGAGATCGACACCCCTCCCGGCTTTGCTACGAGCGCACCCTCGTTTGCTCCCCAGTCGGCACCCGACACGTTCGAAGACGTCACGCCCCCGCCTCCCGTGACCTACCCTGATCCGGGGCCCGTCGAGGTCGCCTCCGGGCCCGTCCCCGCCTCGCGCCCCTCCAAAGACGACCTGGCCGCCCTCGACGCCCTTTTGAACCCATCCGCCTCAGGGTCGGCCCTCGGTTCCGGCGAGAAGCCGAGGCCGCAGGAGCGATGGGAGCCCCAGTTCCGTCCGACGTCGGCGGGTCGGCCGAACCGCAAGCGAAGCTCGCCGGTGCTGGCGTGGGTCTTGGGGGGGCTGGGGTTCGCGGCCGCCATTGCCGGAGCCGGGTTCTACTTCTTTGGATCGCACCTCCTGAGGGTTGTCGCCCGGGCAACGCCGGCCCGGACTTCGTCTCCGGTGGCCGCCCCCACGGGCTCCGCGTCCGTGCCCCCGGACCGCCCAGCGACCCCCGCCCCCACCGCCAACGCACCGTCGGCCGTTCCCGTCACCACCGCGCCTCCCCCTTCCCCGCCGGCAACGCCCGTTCCCGCCCCCACCGCGAGCCCCCGCCCCACCACCAAAGCGAGCGCGGACGCGCGCAGCTTGCTCCAGAGCGGCTCCTACCCAGAGGCGGCTCAGGGATTCGCCTCCGGCCTGAGGAAGTCCGGGGCCCGGTACAGCATCCAGATCCTCGTGGCCTGCTCCACCGAAACCATCCAGAAAGCCAACCAGTCCGTGCCGGGGGACGAGCTTTACATCCTGCCCGTGGTCTTCAAGGGGCGGAGCTGTTATCGCATCTGCTGGGGCATGTATCCGACGGAGGAGGCGGCCGCCGAGGGTCTGCGCGCGCTGCCCGAGTACTTCCGGAGGGGAGGAGCGACTCCCAAGGTCGTGCCCACGGCCGGGATGCTCAACTGACCTTGCCCCAATTCGCCTGCCTCCCTTTGTCCCGTGCCCTCCCCGCGGGTCTGCTCGGCCTGCTCCTGGCCGCCCCCGTCGGGGCCGACGTCATCACCCTCACCAACGGGCACGTCATCGAAGCGGATCGGGCTTGGTACGAGGGTTCGCAGTTACGCTACGAGAAGAACGGCGGCGTGTACGGGCTCCCCCGCGACCTCGTCCAGAAGATCGAGCCGGGCCCGCGAGCGGAGCCCATCACCGACTCAGAGGTGCTGCGGAGCCGGGAGAAGCTGGCCGCCCAGGATCCGGGGGAGGCGCTGCGCTTTGCCCGCCTGGCCCTGTTCCATAACCCGCAGTCCGTTCCCGCCATGCAGGCGCTGCTCGAGGCGCAGCTCGCCTTGGGCGACCTGCGCGCGGCCAAGGAGACGGCCGACCGCGCGGTGCGCATGGACGAGCGGAACCCCCGGTCACGGTCGCTTCTGGGCGATGTCCTGGTCGCGCTCGGAGACCGGGCCCGGGCCGAAGAGGAATACCGGCAGAGTCTGGTGCTGCGCCCCGATCCCCTGGTTCGTCGGAAGCTCGCGGAGATCGCGGCCCCCGCCCCGACCGCGGCTCCCGAAGCGCAGTTCCGGATCCGGTACGACGGGGGGGTCAACGAGCCCCTGGGCATGGCCGTGCTCAAGGCCTTGACCGAGAGCTACTCCGAATACACCAAGCGCCTCGGCTTCAGCCCCGACCTTCCCGTCACCATCGTGCTCGAGACCAACGCGGGCTTCCGGGACACCACGAGGGCCCCGGAATGGGCGGAAGGATGGAACGACGGGACGATCCGGGTGCCCGTCATGGGCCTGGACCAGCCCACACCCCGTCTTCTCCGCGTGCTCCGCCATGAGTTGGCCCACTCGTTCGTGGCCGCGCGCACCGGCAACAACTGCCCGGTCTGGCTGCAGGAGGGTATCGCCCAGTGGCTGGAAGGCGGGGACCCCGCGCGAGACGACGCCACCCTCGCTCCCCTCGCCCGGGCCGGGCGCTTGCCCAATCTTTTGACCCTCGAGGGGCCGTTCCGCGGCCTGGCGGAGGCGGAGGCCGCGATCGCCTATGCGGGGAGCCTTTCCGCAGTGGCCCATATCCTACGCACGCGTGGCGAGGCGGGGGTGGTTCGCCTGGTGGCCGCCCTCTCCGACCGCCTGCCCTCGGAAGAGGCTCTGCCGGTGGCGCTGGCCCTCAGTTACGCCGAGTTCCAGAAGAGCTGGGAGGACTTCCTCCGCGGGACGGACAAGAACGCCGTGGGCACCCCCGCCAGCCCGCCGCGTTAGCGAGAGGCGCCTCCGTCCAACCCCGCCGCCCCCCCCTCCCGATACCATTCCACCGTCCGCCGTAGGCCGGTCTCGAGGTCTACGTGCGGCCGGTAACCAAGCAGCCGGCGGGCAAGGCGGAGATCGGCCAAGCTGTGGCGGACGTCGCCCCGGCGGCCCGGTCGACGCTCCGCGCGGGCCGGGCGTTCCATGATCCGGGCCAAGATCGCCAGCAGGCGCCTGACGCTGACCCGCTCTCCAAAGGCTACGTTCACGGCCTGACCGGCGGGCTTCCGGATCTTGAGGGCGAGCTGGTTCGCGTCCACGACGTTCTGGACGTAGGTGAAGTCGCGGCTCTGGAGGCCGTCCCCGTAGATGACGGGGCGGCCTCCGGCCAGCAGGGCCCTTATGAAAAGGCTAATGACCCCGCTGTAGGGGGAATCCGCCCGTTGGCGAGGACCGAAGACGTTGAAGTAGCGGAGGGTCAGGGTCTCCATGCCGTAGAGGTCGGCGAAGAGGCGCACGTAGTACTCCCCCGTCAGCTTCCCCACCGCATAAGGAGAAAGGGGGCGGGGGGGCAGGGACTCGCGCTTCGGCAACTCTCGCGTGTCCCCGTAGACCGAGGACGATCCCGCGTAGATGAAGCGGCGCACGCCGGCGTCCCGCGCGGCCAGGAGGACGGTCAGGGTGGCGGTGGGGTTGGCGCGATGGGAGAGCGCGGGATCCTTGACCGAGCGCGCGACGCTCGGCACCGCCGCCTGGTGCAGGACCGTCTCCATCCCGCGCACCCCCCGGGCGGCGGCCCGCGGGTCGGAGCAGTCTCCCCGCATCACCTCCACGTCGGCCCTCACCGCTCCCAGGTTCCGGCGGCTTCCGGACGAGAAGTCATCGAGCACGCGGACCCGGTGGCCCGCGCGCACAAGGGCCTCCACGAGGTGGCTGCCGATGAACCCCGCTCCGCCGGTGACCAGTATCTTCAGGGGTCCCTCCTCGGCTTCCGGCGTCGCCGTGAGGTCGGGCGGGAGGACGAAGTGTCCGCAGAGCGGGTCTGTAAGCCGGATCCTGTCACCGCCGCCAAGCGATGCCGGCAGCGGGAGGCGATCATTCCTCTAGCCCCGCGGTCACCCGCGGGGTCCAGCGACCTACCCGGGGGCTTCGGCCGGGCCAGCCTCAAGCGCCCCCCTATTTGGTCTTGCTCCGTGTGGGGTTTTCCCTGCCCGTCGTGTCACCACGCCGGCGGTGCGCTCTTACCGCACCTTTTCACCCTTGCCACCCCCGGTCGCCCGGGAGTTCGGCGGTGTGTTTTCTGTGGCACTTTCCCTGAGGTCACCCTCGCTGGCCGTTAGCCAGCACACTGCCCTTGGAGTCCGGACTTTCCTCCCCGGCCTGGACATCCGGCCGCGGCGACCGCCCGACCCGCTCTACGGACGACCCTAGATTACGGTGCGCGGTGGAAGGGGTCAAGCGGGCCGCCCCCATCGAGAGGGAACGCGTTTCTCCATCTCCGGTCGGGCCCCGGTCACACCGACTGCACGCCCAGGTATTTCTCGCGGACGCGCGGATCCCGGCTGAGCTCCGAGCAGGCCCCTGATAAGGTCACCCGCCCCGTCTCCAGGACGTAGGCGCGATCCGCCAGGGCCAGCGCGTGCGCCACGTTCTGCTCCACCAGGAGAAGGGTCACGCCCTGCTCGCGGATCCGACCCAGGGCCTTGAAGACCTCCCCCACCAGCCGGGGGGCCAGGCCGAGGGCCGGCTCGTCGAGCAGGAGAAGCCGCGGTCGCGCCATCAGGCCCCGGCCGATGGCGCACATCTGTTGCTCGCCCCCGGACAGCGTTCCCGCCTTCTGGCGCGCCCGCTTCGCGAGGACGGGGAACATCGCGTAGACGGCTTCCAGCGTCTCGGCCCGGTGGGGCCGCGCGGCCGCGGCGTAGGCTCCCATCTCGAGGTTCTCCCGCACGGTCATGCCCGGCCACAGTTGCCGCCCCTCCGGGATCAGGACCAAGCCCCGCGCCACCAGGCGGTGGGGGGGATGGCCGCCCGCGGGCTGCCCGTCGTAGAGGATCTGCCCGCGGCGGGGGGCCAGAAGCCCGGCCAGCGTCTTGAGGACTGTCGACTTGCCGGCCCCGTTGGCGCCCACCACCGTCACCACCTCACCCTCGCCGACCGCCAAGGACACGTCCCAGAGGGCCTGGACATCGCCGTAGAAGACATCCAGGCCGGAGACTTCGAGTAGGCTCACGCCCCACCACCGATAAGGGCCGGGTCGCCCAGGTAGGCCGCGACCACGGCGGGGTCATTCACGACCGCGTTCGGCGGACCCTCGGCGATCTTGCGGCCGAAGTCGAGCATCAGGATGCGGTCGGAAACGCCCACCACCGCGTGGACATGATGCTCGATCATGAGAACCGTCACGCCCTCCTCCCGGACCCACCGGATCAGCTCCATCGCCCCGCGGATCTCGGAGGGGTTCAGGCCCCCCATCACCTCGTCGAGGCAGATGACTGCGGGCTCCGTGGCGAGGGCACGCGCGATCTCGAGGCGCTTCAACTCGCCGATGGTGAGCGTGCCGGCGAGCGTGTTCGCACGGTGCGCGAGCCCCGTGCGCTGGAGCAGACCGGCCACCCGCTCTTCCCGCGCTCCCCGCCCCCGGCCCCGACTGCCGAAGTAGGCCCCGATGGCCACGTTCTCGGTCACCGTCATCTCACGGAAGGGCCGCACGATCTGATGGGTGCGGACGAGCCCGCGCCCCACCACCGCGTGGTTGGGGAGGCCGTCGATCCGCTCGCCCCGGAAGTACACGCTCCCCGCGCTGGGGGCCAGCGCGCCCACGAGGCAAGCAAAGAGGGTCGTCTTGCCTGCCCCATTGGGACCGAGGATCCCGAAGATCTCTCCCTGCGCCACATCGAAGTCGACTCCCTCCAGGGCGAGAAGGCCGTCGAACCGCTTCGAAAGGCCGCGGACGGAGAGGAGAGGCTCAGGCCCCATTCGCCACTCTCGCCGGCCGCCGCAGGGCCCGCAGCAGCCGCTTGCCAAGGCCAAGAAGGCCCTTGGGCTCGAAGAGCATGACCAAGATCAGCAGCGTGCCATAGAGAAAGAGATAGGAATCGCGGAGCGCCGGAACGGAGAGCATCTTGATCTGCAGGTAGCTGAAGACAATGGCGCCCCAGACCGGGCCCGCCACCGTTCCCACCCCCCCCACGATGGGCATGAGTACGATCGAGAGCGAAAGCCGGAAATCGAAGACCGACCCGGGCGAGATGTATTGGAAGTTGATCGCGAACAGACTGCCCGCCGCCGCCACCAAGGCCGCGGAGAGGGCGTGGACGGCCAGCTTGTAGCGGGTCGCGTTGATCCCGAGCGCCTCCGCGGCGTCGATATCCTGCCTAATGGCGGCCAGGGCCGCCCCGAAGGGGCTCCCCCGCAGCCAGGCGGCCAGCGTCACTACCGCCACCGCCAGCACCACCATGCTCGTGTAGTTCAGGGCAAAGTCGAAGGAGGCCGGCGGCATTCGGATTCCGCTCGACCCCCCGGTGAAGGACACGCCGCTCGCGAACACCCGCACCGCTTCCCCCACTCCGATGGTGGCGATGGTGAAGTAAGGCCCGCGGAGCCGAAAAGTCGGCAGCCCCACCACGAAGGAGAACGCCGCTCCCAGCAAGGCCGCCAAGGGCAGGGTCGCGTAGGGTTCCACCCCTCGCAGCGCGAGCAGGGCGGTGGTGTAGGCGCCGATGCCTAGGAAGGCGGAGTAGCCGATGGAGACCTGCCCGGCCAGGCCGCCGAGCAGATTCCAGGCCGAGGCGAGCACCACCGCGAAGGCGACGCTCCAGATGTCGTTGAGCATGCCCCGCGCAAGCACGCGCGGGGCCAGCAGCAGAAGCAGAGCGGCCGCGATAGCGGCCACCAGCCGCCGGCGAGGGTGTCGCCCGATCATCAGCGGAGGGCCGGCCGTCGCGGGGTCACCCGCCGGAAGGCGTGGGGAAGCCCCTGCGGGAACACCACCAGGGCGACGACGAGGAGGGTGAAGCTCACCGCATCCTGGAAAGAGGTCGGGACCCGGGTAAACGCGCCTAGCGCGTTCTCGAGAAAAGCCAGCACGAAGGCGCCCACCGCCACGCCGACCACGCTCTCCATTCCCGCGAGCACGATGATGCAGAAGGCCTTCAGCAGGAAGCTGCGTCCAAAGTCGGGGGTAAAGGCGTAGAGCGTGGAGAGCAGGCCTCCGGCCACGGCGGCCAGGGCCGTCCCCATGCCAAAGGCCTGGGCTGAGATGCGGTCGGCATCGACCCCGCAGAGCCGGGCCGCATCACGGTTCTGGGTGACCGCGCGCATGGCCCGGCCCAGGTTCGTGCGCTTAACGACCAGCTGGAGCAGGAGCAGGCAGACCGCTCCCGCCACGAAGACGAGCAGATTCGGAACGCCCACCCGCACCCCCGCGAGATCGACCGCCCGCATCGTGTAAGGGGTCAGGATCGACTGGGTGTCGCCGCCCCAAACCGCATAGGCCAGGTTCTGGAGGACGAGCCAGAGGCCGAAGAGCAGCAGCAGGGACTCCATGGAGGGCGTTGCCCCCCCGGACGGCAGCCGGCGGACGAGCAGCCGTTGGAGGACGAAACCGATCGCAAAGAAGAGGGGCGCCACGAGAACGAGGGAGAGAAACGGATCCAGGCCGAAGCGGTCGTAGAGGGTGAGGGTGACGTAGGCCCCGAGCATCAGGATCCCGGCGTGGGCGAGGTTGATGATGCGCATCACGCCGTAGATGACGGCGAGGCCGTACGACATCGTGGCATAGAGGCCCGCCGCCAGCAGGGCATTGACGACGACCGCTAAGAGCTCGTGCATGGAGGCGGCTAGAGTGGACCAGGCGCGAAAGCGGGGCGGGGGCGGGTCGGGGTCCGCCCCGTCAGCTCCGCGGTATGGGGCCGACGGCCTCCCCCGTCTTTGACTCCTTGGGCCAGACGATGTCCACCTTGTCGCCCGGCTTGTTCTGGGTCACGACGAAGGGCAGGATGGCCTGACCGGAGGCACTGAACTTCAGGACCCCTCCGGGCAGGATCGAGTCCTTGAGCTCGACGCTGGCGAGCCCATTGCGAATCCCCTCCGGCGACAAGTTGCCCGCCTTGTGGATGGCCGCTGCGAGCGCGCGCACGGTCTCGTATGCGGTCGCGTGGTACCACTGCGGGTCGCTTCCCGTCGCTGCTTTCCATCTCGCGTTGAAGGCCTTGACCTGCGGATAGGGAAGGAGGTCCGACCACCACCCGCTCGCGAATACGTAGTCGGTGGCCGGCCCCAGCGCCTTGCGAGCGGCCGCGTCCGCGCCGCGGGCGCCGTAGGTCACCATCTGGTGATACAAGCCCATCTGCGTGTAGGCGCGGTGCATGGCGATGTAGTCCTCGAGGTGGGCGTCGGCCATGAGGACGTCCGCTTTCGCCCCCGCCACGCGCGACAAGAGAGGCTTGAAATCCGGAGTGTAGAGCTCGAAGCTCTCTTCGAGAGCGACCGCGAACTCGGCGGGGTGGGTCTTGACGAATTCCTGCACCCCCTGCGCGTAGTCCTTCCCGTGCTCCGTGTTCTCGGTCACGAGAGCGATCTTGACCGGTCTCTTGAGCTTCCCCGCTCCCACCAGCGCCCCCAGGAAGTCCATCTGGGTCGAGGCCAGTACGTCCACCGGCGACAGGGTGCCGAACACCCACTTGCTCCGCCCGTAGATGCTGCGGGCCCCGGCGCCGCCCGCGAGAAAGGGGACGCCGTAGCGCTCGGGCATCACGCTCTGGGCCTGGACAAGTTGGGAGCCGTAACCACCGATCACGGCGTGGACTTTCTCCTGGCTCATGAGCTGCTCCACGAGCTGGGCGCTCTTGGCCGGGTCCGAAGTGTCGTCGAGGAGGATGAGATCGACCTTGAGCTTCCTGCCTCCGACCTCGAGGCCTCCCCCATCGTTGATCTCTCGGATCGCGAACTCCGTGGCCTGCTTGTAGGCGCTGCCGATCTTCGACTCCTTGCCGGTGACCGGCAAGACAGCACCGATCCTGATCGTCTCCCCTTCCGCGGCGCGGACGGCGGGGGAAGCCCCCGAAAACGCCCAAAGCGCCGCCAGCAGGAGCCGGGCGGAAGCTGACGTCGGTTTCGATGGCATGACCTCGTCTCCTCCTGACATCGGACGCGGACACAAAGGTGCGACCGCAAGCTGAGAAAAGCGGCTGCGCAGGAGGATATTACGGCCGCTGTCCGGGCGCCAGCCCGTGTCCGTTGCCGCCGTTTTTCTCGTAGGCGCGGTCCCCGGGCCTCCCGCCGGGTGCCCCCGGGGGCGGAGCGAGCGCGACCTACGCGAGGAAGGCAGGCCCCCAGGAGGCAAGCCTTCCTTGACAAGGAGGGTTCGTGTGGATCACCTTAGATCGGCCCGAGCAGGAACTGCGGGTCGTGCGCCTGGCTCCTTAGGTCTCGCCGGAGTCGGGGAGAGCGGCGCTGACGGTCGTCATCGAAAAAGAGAACGACAGTGAAAGGCGAAGCTGGGAAGGGACGAGCGGGGATCTCTGGGACGGGCACCGCTCGGGCCGGGGCAGCGCAGCGGCCAGCGACGCTGACCGCCATGTTCAAGGGACCGCTCGGGATGGAGGGTCACAGGAGTCCGCGCCGGAGATGCGGGCTTCGGCGCGGGAAGATACTCCGCCTCCTTCTGCCCGGCGTCGTCGGTTTCTGGACGCTCGCGGTTTGCCCCCTGACGGCGGACACGTCGTCGAGCGGCGGTCGCCTCGAGGGCACGGTCGTGGACCCCCAGGGGAGCCCACTCGCTGCGCTGGCCGTCACGGCCCGGAACATGGCCACGGGACTGGTGCTCCAGGAGCCGAGCGACTCCGACGGACGCTTTGTCTTCCCCAATTTGCCCCCCGGAGCCTACGAGGTAACCATCACGGCCTCCCGTTTCTGGGTCTTGGCCTATGCCGGTGCCACCACCCGTCTCCTCGCTCCCCGGGCCCAGGCCATGTTCGAGGCCTCCGAGCAGGTGCCCGAGGTTCTTCTTGCCCCGGAAGGTCCTTTGCAGGGGACGCTCGGCCGGGCGAGCATCCCGGGAATCGCCGCCGGAGGTTCACCCGGTCTCCTGGGCTCGCGCCCGGACCTCGGGGACGAGACGAACGAGCGCTCATGGCCAAGAAACCTTGGGGAGAGCGGAGGTTTGCGCACTCCCGAGGGAGCCTTCGGAACCAGTGGCACCCTGCGCCTGACCACGAGCCTCCAGGGGTGGCCGCGTCCTGAGAACGACCCCTTCGCCCTCTCCTCCCCTCCCGACCTGCGTCCCCCGACCGGGGCGACGAGGGGGGAGGAGGTCGAGACTCCGATCCCCCTCCTCGTCAAAGCGGGCACGCCCCTGCGGGTCGCGCTCGACGAGCGGGTCACGCTGCGGCGCGTCGGCCAACCGGTCCTGGGCACGCTGGTCGAACCGGTGTACTCGTATGATCGCGTCGTCCTGCCGGCGGGAGCGAAGGTCGTCGGCCACGTGGAGAAGCTGGAGGGCGTTGGGCGAGCGGCGCGATTGCGGGCGATCCTCCGCGGCGATTTGACCCCGCTTCGCCGGGCCATCCTGAGGTTTGACACCCTCGTCTTGGGAGACTGCACAGAGATTCCCCTCGTGACCGAGGTCGACGAGGGTCGGGAGAACGTCTCCCTCGAAGTAGCCGCCACCTCTCCGAGGACGGGAAGAGTCGCCCAAGTACGGCAGCAGATCGCCCAAAGAATGGACGAGATGGCGGCGCCCCTCAAGGGGCCGGACAAGCTGGAGCGGCTCAAGGAGATGCTCACCAACCGATTGCCCTACCACCCTCAGTATCTCCACCGAGGGACGGTCTACTCGGCGGAGTTGCTCGCGCCCCTGAACTTCGGGTACGTCACGCCCACCCCGCGGGCCGCGCCCGGCACGCCCGCCCCCCCCGAGAGCGTGTTGGCCGCCCGCCTGCTGACCCCTCTCGACTCGGCCAAGACTCCCCGGGGAACGCCCATTCGGGCCGTGGTCACTGAGCCCCTGTTTTCTGCGGAACAGCGCCTGATCCTCCCCGAAGGCGCCGAGCTCCAGGGCGAGGTCACCTTCGCCAAGGGAGCCGGACGGTTTCACCACAACGGCCAATTGCGTTTCTTGTTTGAGACCGTGCAACTCCCGGGGGGTGCGGCCGACAAGCTCCTGGCTTCCCTCTACTCCGCGGAGCTCGGCCAGGACCAGCACATCGCCATCGATGAAGAGGGTGGCGCGAGCGTCCCGAATTCGAAGACGCGGTTCATTTCACCGGCGGTGGCCCTGGTTGCCTTGGGGGCGGCCCGGGGCGACCGGGGCGACCACCACGATGCCGACGATGTGACGCCGGGCGTCCAGGGTGTTAATCCGGGCGGGAGCGGCGTTGCGGGTTTCTTGGGGTTGGGCGTCCTGGGAGCAGGGCTCGGCCAGCTCTCAAGACCGGTAGCCTTGGCGCTTGGAGTTTTTGGCGTGGCCCGGAGGGTCTACAGTTCGGTGCTCGGCAGGGGCAGGGAGGTCGTCATCCCCGCCCGCACGCCCATCCAGCTGCAGTTGTCACCCGCTTCCACAACGCCTTGACGCCGGTCGCGGCCGCGAGATCATCGGTGGCACGTCGGCTCCTACCCCCGGGGACGTCCGCGATCCTGGCCGTCAGCTTCCTGACCGGGGTGCCCGGGGTTGGACAGGAACGACCGGTCTTCCGCACGGAGGCGAAGCTGGTGGTGCTACACGCCCTCGTCCGGAACAAGCGCGGAGAGCTGGTGACGACCCTGCCGCGGGATGCCTTCACCGTCTACGAGAACGGCAAGGCGCAACCGATTGCCCTCTTCCACCGAGATGACGTCCCCGTCTCGCTGGGGCTCTTGATTGACAACAGCGGCAGCATGCACCGGTTGCGGGCGAAGGTAGAGGCGGCCGCGCTGGCGTGCGTGCGGGCCTCGA
>Ga0210409_10002200_pt1 | contig 23515 bp, 31 predicted proteins | sample IncBWH17MmetaG_FD_161649 | JGI IMG/M metagenome (GOLD analysis project Ga0210409, IMG submission 161649) | Forest soil microbial communities from Barre Woods Harvard Forest LTER site, Petersham, Massachusetts, United States - Inc-BW-H-17-M | ecosystem: Environmental > Terrestrial > Soil >...
AGCTATCTCTGGATAGTCGTCGTGCCTGAGTCTAGATCCTTGCGAATGTACGCGGAGCTAGCAGACTACTACGACGAGATCTACCGCTTCAAGAGCTACCAGAAAGAAGCCGAGAAAATCGAGATTCTAATCCAGCAACACAAGACTTCTTCCGGCAACCATCTCCTCGACGTAGCATGTGGGACCGGTAATCACATCGCGTATCTCAAACAACACTACAACGTCCAAGGATTGGACTTCAGCTCTGAAATGTTGAGAATAGCTCGGAAGAAGCACCCTGAAATCGTCTTCCACAGGGGAGACATGACTAGTTTCAAACTCAAGAATAGGTTCGACGTCATTACATGCCTGTTCAGCGCGATCGGACATGTTAGGACGAAGACTCGCATGAGAAGGGCGGTTCCAAACATGGCGATTCATCTTCAGCCTGGGGGTTTGATGATTCTCGAACCATGGATCACTCCGGCCAATTTCCGAAAGGGGTTCAGCGGTTGGGATTTCGTTGATAAGCCGAATCTGAAGATTGCAAGGGTTAACATCAGCAAGGTCCGAGGGCCGGTCTCAGCGTTCGAATACTACTACCTTATCGGGACTCCTGGCAGGGTCCAGTTTGTCGTTGACAAGGTCTCGCAGGGTCTCTGGACTCATGAAGAGCATCTTGAAGCGTTCCACGACTCAGGTTTGGAGGTCAGTTTCGACAGCGAGGGTCTCGCGGGTCGTGGATTGTATCTCGGGGTCAAACCCTAGACCACCGTCGCAAGTTTCTACCAATTCTACTCGGCTAAGTAGCGACACTACCGATTCTACTCATCTTAGTATCGACGTTCTTAATGACAACTTTGTATAGCCTAGGGTATCGTTCTACTGCCTTACCAGTCCACAGTTCTTATACCAAAGACCGACGAATGTTAGGGTATGAGCAGTGTGCTAGAGGTAAAGATGATCAACGAAGGCGACGACTTGAGAATCGTTGTGCCGAAGTCTTACTTCCAACGCCTGGGCTTAGAGAGAGGCGAGACTCTCCTCGTAACGGTTGAGGAAGAGCGATCCAGGGCAAAGCGTAAGCATGGGAAAGCCCGGGCCCACCGAGTTCACAAGCACAACTAGCAATCCGAACAGCGCGCTTCCATCGGGGCTGACGTGAGTCTCCACTATTCATACAGTAGCTCGTCTTTAAGTGCTAAATTGGACCTGGACCGAAGGAAGGGCTCGGAAACGAGCGATTCTCAATCCTATGTTTCAAAAGTCTGTGTTCGTAATTAGAGCAGGATTCCCATCTCTACTTCATCATGGTACTTCCCGTCCTCGCCGAGATAGTTCTCTCGCTTGAGACCCTCTCGCTGAAAACCGACTTTCTCATACAGTCTGATCGCTCGATGATTGTCCGCAACTACGGTCAGTTCGACTCTATGCACGCGGCGAGCCCTCGCTAGAGCGAGGCCCTCGGTGATCAAGGCGGCGCCTAAGCCGGCGTTCTGAAAATCCTGATGCAGATAGATGAAAAGATCACCTGTCCCTCGAAACCGGGCATTAGTAGCGAGAGATATCTGAAGGTGCCCAACAACCCTTTGACTATCAAACCCCAAGACGATTATCCTATTATCCAAGTCAGAAGTCATACGTTCAATTCTCTCGCGGTTGTAGGGAGGCATACTCCACCTTAGGGTCTCTTGTGAGAGACCCGCGTACATTGAAACGAGCCCCTCCTTGTCTGAAGGCTTGTAGGTGCGAGTCGTGACCCTTCGGCCATCCTTCAGGACAACAGGTTTTCCTTCATCACCCAATCTCGAACCAACTTCAGTTCAGAGTCAAACTTCGACTGACGAACCCTTGCTTCCCAGTTCGACCATCGTAAGATCCTTCACAAACAGACGATATAATTCAGGCTGCTCAGTGTGGATAGGTATCAACCGTTTCGGCTTCACCTGCCCGATTGTTTCTCGTAGCTCGGTGGGCATCATGTGGCCAGAGCTGTGAATCTGGTACATTGGCAGTCCGAAATGGTTCAGCCAGTTTGTGAACCGTTCATGGTCGATCTCCATCTCTTCATTGAAGGGCTCTGAGCTACTGTTGATGTAGGCGCCGCCTGGACCGGGCTGGATGTCCAAGATTTCGTTCATATCATAGGGGCTGGATGCAAGGATTACCTTCGATTGCATGTCTCGAATGTCCTTTGAAGTCTTCACGTTCACAGCGCTGAGAATGTCCTTCTCCCAGTGGAAGTAGGTCTTCTTGGTTCTCTGATATACCGCGATATGTGGATCACCTATGACATCAGGAACTTCGAGGTGCTTGTCGTTGGCAAGGGACCTAAGAAGATAGGCTTGTTTCATGGAGACAACAAGTAGCCTGTCATTTTTTTCCGCAATTTGATGGAATGATCTCAGCCGGTCGATGTCAGCAGAGGAAAAACTCGCTAGTACGGCTCCCTTTGTCTTTCTGACTACGTGTTCTGACTTTTCAAGCACTTCTTGTTCGGTTCGAAGATCTCCCCTGATCAGATTCGTCCCTTCGCAGAGGAAGAGTTCCGGCTCAGACCGTTCAGCCGCGTCGACAAAATCCTTTGTCATGTTCGATTTTGGTCCATGCGCCCGAAAGTCGCCGCTGTAAGCGATCGTTCCCTTCGAGGTATGAACAAGGAAACCATAGGATCCGGGAATGCTATGATCCACGTGGATCGGTTCGAGCTGGATTTTTCCAAAGCTCAAACTGTCGCCAGTTCTGAATGTTTTGAAGACGATATCTTCAAGGTCGTTCTCGAAACCCTTTTGACGCATCTCGGACAAGGTCTTGAGTATCGATAGAGTCGTCTCGCCGCAATAGACCGGGATTTTCCTGTTCAGCAGTGAGATGCACATGGAGTGATCAATATGCGCGTGGCTGAGAACTACAGCGTCGATCGGGGGACTCTCCTCGTCCCTGTAAAGCCCGTGTATATCCGGTAAAATTCCCAGCGTCACCATGCCTTGTCTGTCTCTGGGGGACAGGAAGGGTTCAGAGAAAAACTCGGCTCTCATCCCTAGGCTCATTCCAAAGTCTAGGAGTATTCGGGAGTCGGAGTCTTCGACTAGGAACTTGTTTCCGCCGATCTCTCCGATCCCGCCGAGTAAATCGACTTGAACCATCGGTTCAGCCAGTTCGCGAGTCGATCAGGGCTTGGTAATAACCTAGGTTCTGCGAGGATGATGCTGAACCTGTAGGAAGTAGCGGCCGCCACCCTTGACATCGCGCTGAATCGTTACTCGATCGCCTGCCCTCAGACCCTTTGACTTGACAAAGTAGTGCGAGTGTGGCTGGTCAGGCCCTCTGCAGGCGCACGGGTACGATTCGATTCTTGCCTTTCTAGGATGCCCTTCATGGATGAGCTTGAACGTCTCTCCTTCTTCCGGAAAGAATGAGAGTCGGTCTTTCAGTACGAGGACGAAATTCTTCTGCTCCTCTTCGGACGTTATCTTCTTCGAGTAAACATCCTTCTGAGGCATTCCCGGTCCAACGTGCTCGTTTTAGCTTCGGGCTTTTGAAGCCTACGCATGCGGCTGTAGCCAAGAACCGGCGGGCTCAGATACCTTTTCAAACGCCACACTATCGACATTAACTGTCAATAGTGTCATGTTCTTCCTCCACGACTGGATTGCCTCGATTGCAACACTCTTCGCGGACAATCCTCTCCTCCTAGTCTTCTTCCTCGGGATCATTGGGAACGTCTTACCGTTCGTCCCTACTCCGTCACTCCTCTTCATCGTCTTCCTGGTCCTGCCTGGGTCTGGATTCCAAGGAATTGGAATAATAGAAATCGCGTCGATAGCCGCCCTCGGGGCTACCATAGGCAAGCTAGCAAGCTACGCATTAGGATACGGTGCCAGACGAGCGATTGGCAAACCTGAGAGATTCGATTCTCTTCGCAAGTATCTGGGTGGAAGCACGTTTCTAGTTGGCGTTGTCTTCGCCGCTTCTCCCCTAGTCGATACGGCGTTCATTCCCTTAGGCATGATCCGCTACAGTCTACCAAAGACATTCCTCTCTCTCTATACGGGCAAGTTCATCTGGATACTCACTGTCCTCTATGTCGCTCGCCAATCAAGCCAGCTGATCCCGCAGACCTCCGGCGGAGACTTGTACACTACCGTCCTCTCTGTCGCCCTTTTGATCCCAATAGCATACTTCCTGATTATGGTCGATTGGGAGAACCGCCTATTGGGACGGAAGAACACTTTGCGAAATCGGATCATTGCGAGGATCAGAAGCTATTTTTCGAAGGAACAGAGCGGAACAAGCACTCCCAGCGTGAACAGCTAGCCAGAAGCTCCCTGACGACGAATCCCTAGCGGATTTTCAGCCTAGAATTACCAGACTATTAGTAGGACGAGTGATTTGCTAAGCAGAGGGTCTCCTTGCCCGCTAAGAAGACTAAGAAAGTAAAGCCCGCGGCTCGCGGCGAACTGGTCGTTGATGAGAAGCAGGGGACGCTGAGTGCGTATGGAGAACGTTTTCTTCTCATACCCGTCAAACTCATCCATTCGATTGAGGATCGACTGACAGAGAGCTTCGGACCCATTACCGCCACAAGCTTCCAATATGAAATCGGCAAAGAGGGAGGCGCGCAATATGTCCACCTGGCTCAGAAGGTAGGTATTGGAACCAAGAGTCCGATCGACGTTCAGAGAATAGCGAGTAGTCTCGGGACCCATAATGGCTGGGGAAAGGTGGAGATTGTCGATTTCGATTTCAATAAGAAAATCGCAAGAATAAGATGGAAGAACGGTGTCTCAGTCAGAAACCGGAAAGGGAAGACCCCGGTCTGCCACTTTGGACGGGGAGTCCTTACAGGTGCAGTGGAAGAGATCTTCGGAAGAAGATGCGAGTCAATCGAGGTTTCATGCCAGGGGAAGGGCGACAAGTTCTGTGAGGCGGTCGTAGCCGAGCCAGCGGAAATTTCTCGTCTCGTCGAGACAAGACCCTGATTCGAATCAGACCGTAGACGCGGAGTTGGAAGAGCGGACTAGAATGTCTATGCCCTTGAATCCGCTCCGCTTGTATTTGGTGCCGGGCTCTGTTATCTTGTAGATTCTTCTGCTCCGCCGGTTGGGAGAATTCCATTCTCCGGCCACAAGTTTCCGTTCCTCAAGCTCGTAGAGTAGAGGATACAATGTACCTGCGCCAATCCTAGCGCCAGTCCTGACCTTCAATTCTCTCATAATCTCGTACCCGTGTTTCGGGCCGTCATCGAGCAGGTCGAGGACGAAGAGGTCGAGAAAGCTCTTCACCATTCTTTCAGTGACGACCTTGCTCAAAATCCCACCAATATATCGAAATACGATATTCTCGGTTCTCGATATAAACCCCACCTAAACAATCGACGAAGACGATAAGCCCATTCCGAGACATGTTCAATTGAAACAAACTAAGGAATCTTACGTCGGCCTCCAATGCACAGAGTGTCACCGTTTCTTCCCAGACGAAAAGCCGCTAGGCAGATGCCCCAAATGCGACGGTCTCCTAGACACCGTGTTAGACGAATCGGCTCTGTCTCATTATTCGAAACGACATCTCAGTGACAACATCAAGTCGATGTGGAAGTTCCACATGTTCCTGCCCGTAAAGGCCGGCACAATTCCTGTAACCGCAGGCGAAGGAGACACGCCCCTCAGACAAGTCAGATCATACCCTCGCTCACCGAACGTCCTGGTGAAAGACGAGACTCGTAATCCAACCGGGACCTTCAAGGATAGAGGTGCCTCCCTTGCCGTCACACGTCTCTCCCAACTTAATGTGAGAAAGTTGGTTCTGGCCACGGAGGGAAATGCTGGCTGCTCCTTTGCACTCTATTCGCAAATGGCCGAAATCCGTTCTCAGGTCTACCTTCCAAGAGATGCAAACATTGTCAAGATTGAGCTTTCGAAGAGACTCGGAGCAAACGTCACACAAGTTGAACGCACTATCTCAGACGCGGGACGGCAAGCTGCGAAGTTTGCCGAGAGAACACGCGCCTATAATGCTTCAACTTTCGTGACCCCGTTCCGACACGATGGCAAAGGAACAATGGCCCTCGAAATCTGCGAACAACTGGGATGGGAAAGCCCCGACTTCATCGTGTACCCGGTTGGAGGAGGAGTCGGACTGGTCGGGATGTGGAAGATGTTCAAGATTCTCCAGAGACTTGGATGGATACGAAAGCGGCCACGAATTGTTGCAGTCCAACCGAAAGGATGCGCACCAATAGTCGAAGCCTACAACAAGAGAGTGTTGGACGTCGCAGAATGGAAATCGCCAAACACAATTGCCAAAGGACTAAAAATTCCGAAACCTCTCGCTGGAAAATGGATACTCAAGTGTCTACGCGAGTCCAGAGGAGTAGCCTTGAAGGTGTCGGACGTGGAGATTCACAAAGCGATGCTTAACGTTGCCAAACGCGACGGATTGCTAGTTGAACCCTCAAGCGCCACAGCTTTCGCAGCTCTACCCGACCTCTACGCAACCGGGACCATTGACTCAAAGGATCGCGTAGTCGTGATTGCCACTGGATCCGGTCTCAAAACACTCGAGCAGTTCTAACTAGCGTCCCCAGAACTTCCTGATTTCTCCAGCTTGTTTTTCGTTTAATGTTGAAGTAGAACTAACGGCTCAATCAAAGTGGCGTGGGGAACAGGTGACAGTCCAGGTAGACGATGCCGGCGTCGGAGATCTTCTGTTCGGAGCCATCATCGGCGCGCACCGAAAGGAGACTGGAGAGTTTCACTATGACATCATCCCGGTCAACTATTTCCAGCTGCCAGATTTTCGGAAGAAACTCTACCTCAAGAAGGCGACTGAGGTAACTCTGCGTCTACTCGAAGAGATGAAACTGGGTCCGGACGAAGAAGTCGAGATATGCCGAAGCTTCGTCTTCGACGAGACCCGAGAGGAGCTCTTTCGGAAATTCGGGAAGGAGAAGGTCAAGACCGCAATTATCTTGGGAGACGCTCAACACAATGTCGAGACGGCCTATCTTGACGAGATTAGGAATCTAGGCTACGAACCTCTACCTGACAGAGACGATAAGAGGGCTGGAAGTTTCTTTCACATGCTCCGGTGGGTCAAGAACGACCGGACACGATTGAAGTACGCAAAGACCGGCTGGCCGCGCCTGAAAAGATACATTCACCTTCGCCAAGGGCCTTCAAACTCTGACCTTTGAAGGGACAAGAGGGACAAGAGACCCGAGGTTGAATTCTTTCCGGTCCAGCCCTCGAAATAATGGCCGTAGGCACGGAAGCGAAATAAGCCCAAAAAAGTAACCTCAGTCTAATGGGCTTGTTGGATATCATTACTGGGGAGATGCTCCTGGTTCCCGGGGTCGAGGCTTTTGAGAGTGGCCGGGATGACTTTGAGCTTCGAGTAGGTGGAAAGGCGTTCGCGCATATTCATCGTCCCGACCGGATTGATGTCCGTCTTCCCCAGGATGTCAAGGAGAATGTTCTCCGCCGAGGCATAGCCTCTCGGTCTCCCGAGCCACACGACAGGGAGGGCTGGGTCTCGATGAAGCTCGGAGAGAACTCTGATCTTCCGGCATTGACTAGGCTACTGCATCAGTCGTACAGGTTCACGTCCAGCACGCTGTAGAACGGCGAAGTCCCGATTCTAGGGCATAGATCTGAAGAACTATCCAAAGAACGTCTTCGACAGCTGCCTATGCAGGCGACGTCGGCTTGGCTTCCTACTGTTCCGTGTTAAGTGTCTCTTCTTGTTCTTCGTTCTCTGGCGACGATTGGTCTTTGAACGCTGGTTGGGTCGAGGCAATACTGTCGAGATGAGGCAGCATTCACTAGTATTTCTGGGTTGGAATTAGGGTTCTGATCAGCTACGCTGTCTGAAGAGGCTTCGAGTCCTTCTCCTGTGGATCCTGAACCTTCTGCTCCTTCCAGGTAGAACCGCAGACGTGACAGTTGTGATATCTGAACTGGCCTGTCTCTCCAGCGGACTGGGTGCATGGACCCGTATGGCCGCACACGGGACAAGTATGAGTTGTCGCCGGAACCCGCGACATAATCGAAAAACATACCGCCTTCCTGCTATTTTAAGCAAAAGGTCTTTTCGATAAGTTGAATTCTACTTGTTTGACTCGTAAGAGTGTGGATAACCTTCTTAGCATGACACATCTTCAAGAAATCTGACTAGCATGGAATCTGAACCCGCACGAGAAGCTGAGGAAGAAGAGATTGATGTCATCTGGGACGAGAATGGAACTGCAAGATACAGAATTTTGAAAGACACTAGAATCGTAGACTTCGACGGACACAACATAGCCTGGCTGGATGAACAGGGAAATATCATCGACTACGAGGGCCGCCACCGCGGCTTCTACGAGAACGGTATATTGCGAGACGCTGAAGGCAGGGTCGTGGGCTTGGGACAGGATCCTGCGGGACCACATCCGGTTCTTCCGAACAAGGGTCTCATTCCTGGAGCCACAAAGGCTGCATCAGCGCCAAAGAAGACTAAACCTAAGAACCTCATGAAAAAGCCGGAAGCCTCACTGTTATGGTCGAAGAAGATGCTGGAAGAACTCTGAGCCGAGTTTAGACCCTAAAACGTTCAGAGAACAAGCCGCCAATACGCTAATCGAGCCAACGCTTCGTCCATAGGACTGGCCCGAGACGCTCCAGCTTCACTATCTCCCAATATCCATCTTCGCAATCGTCTATGCTCTAATCACTCTCAGAAACTTCCGCCGGCTCAAGATTCCAATATGGACCATAATGCTCACAGGCGCAACGGCAATGATCTTCTCCGGAGCAATTCCTCTGGAGAGCGCCTACGCGGCCATCAACCTGGACGTGATCTTCTTCCTGCTCGGAATGTTCTCGATCGTAGCAGCCATGGACCTCTCGGGACTACTCGAATATCTCACAGCCAGAATGGTCAGACTCTCCAAGACACCACAGCGAGCCTTGGCCCTGGTCTTGTTCGGAATGGGTCTCCTCTCAGCCTTCCTTGTCAACGACACACTTGCCCTCACAGCTACTCCCATAATGCTGGGACTTTCGAAACAGATGCGCATCAAGGCAAGTGTCCTTCTGGTAACGCTCGCGCTCGGTGTGACAATTGGCAGCGTTATGACTCCGGTCGGGAATCCACAGAACCTGCTGATCGCCCTGTCCAGCGGAATTCCTAATCCGATGCTCGATTTTCTCTACTTTCTCGTCCCACCGACGATTATCGGACTCGCGGTCACTTTTCTGATCCTCAGATTCTACTATCGAAAGGAACTTGCAAAATCGGCCGAAGACTTCGGGACGATTCCGCTTCCATTCGTCAAAGACGGAAGACTCGCAAAACTGTCAGCGTACGTAGCCGCCATAGTGGTCGCTGGCTTCTTCCTTGTCGGAATCGCTCAACTGGTCGGAGTCCAGGGAAACCTCAACCTCGGAACAGTTTCGTTGTTCGGTGCGACGATCATCTACTTGCTGAGTACTAGGCGAAGGGAGATTCTCGCCTCGGTGGACTGGGGCATCATAATTTTCTTCATGTCACTCTTCATCGTCGTTCAGGGTTTCTGGGATTCGAACGCTCTCCAATCACTGCTGCTGTACTTACCAGCGCTCAATCCCACGGACATAGTGGTCTCTCTCAGCGTCATAATTATCACCAGTCTGATCTTCAGCCAACTCCTCAGCAACGTGCCCTTCGTCGCCGTCTACATCAAGGCCATGCAAGCCGCAGGATTCACAGGCAGCAATGTCAAGTCATGGGTTGCGTTAGCCGGAGCGAGTACATTGGCAGGCGGACTCAGTCTGATCGGGGCCGCGAGTAACGTCATTATTCTGGAAGCGGCCGAGAGTAGAGGTTCAGGATTCAGCTCCATAGAATTCTCCAAAGTCGGGCTCCTAGTAACTATTCCGAATATTCTAATTCTCTACCTGTTCCTCCGCATCCTATGAGGGTATATCGAGTTCCGATATCCATCAATGGGTCCTGAAAGATTCCAACGCCGGATCTCCGCGGATTGACAGGTTCTTGGCGTACAACTCGTTGAATAATATACCCTGGACCGAGAGGACCGTTCGAAAACATCGGGAGAAAGGAAGACAACATGATGATTCCAAGCAGACGCAAACTTGGAGCAGCAGCCCTCATAATAGCAGGCATCGGCGCGTTTCTCGTCCCATTCCTGCTACACTCGCCTACAACACAGGGAACCAGCAGCAACAATAACAACAATAACGGCGGAACCAACCCGAACAATGGTAGTCACACTACTGCACCGACGACTACGACGCCTTCTACCACCACTACGACGACTGGAACTACCGGCGATGACAAAGACCCAGGCGGATCTGACGTAGGTTCAGGCAGTACTGGGACTTGCGCCGACGAGAATTCTAGTCACAGCGATATCTCTGACCAGGCCAAAGACGCAAGCGACTTGAGCGTTTCTCACAACGCCAAAGACACCTCGGACAGTTCGAAACCAAACCATGGTCATGCCTATGGATTACTGAAGAATCAGCTTGACACTACGGTCTCTCTGGTAAAGTCCATGGGCACACACAACGTCGCGTTCCATTCACACCACGACACGAAGACAGACAACAAGACGGTCCACACCGAACAGGCTAGCTCTGAGAGCTCGAACGACCAAGATTCCTCCTGCGCCGAAAAAGAAGAAACCAACGACGACTAGATCGTTCGCCACATCCTGCTCCCCTAACCTTTTTTCTTAGAATCGCATCCGCATCAAGGAATCCACACTTCCCGACCGTACGAGAATGCTGCAGGTGTAAGGTTTAGAAAGACGCAAAGAGCGGGTCCCGGAAGAAGGAATCAACCAATGGTCAATCAAGGAGAAAAGGCTCCGACATTCACTCTCCACGACTCTGATCGGAAACCACACAATCTTCACGAACTATTGAAGCCGAAAGGAGCAACACTACTCGCGTTCTTCCCAGGCGCCTTCACCAGCGTATGCACCAAGGAAATGTGCAAGCTGAGAGATGACTTGGCCGAGTTCAACAAGATCAACGCCCAGGTCGTAGGAATAGACGTCAACGATCCCTGGACCAACAAAGCATTCGCAGAAAAGAACGGCCTCACCTTCCCGATTCTAAGCGACTACAGTCGAGACGTGGTCAAAATGTACAATGTCTTCCACAACGACTTTGGAAACCTGAAGGGATACACAGTTGCCAAGAGAAGCGTCTTCATCCTCGACCAGAACGGAGTCGTCACCTACAAGTGGGTCACTGAAGATCCCAGCAAAGAACCGAACTACGACGAACTCAAGAAAGCCCTAGCAAAAACAGCGTAATATCAAGAATTATCAAACTCATCCCGATATTCTTTCCTTCAATCCCATTGCATACGAGGCGTTTTCGCCGGTCTCGTCGTGGCGTAGATAGACGAAGACCTCGTCTGAGCCCTTGATTATTTCCCGAATTGTTTTCGTCCAATCCGTCACGTCTTTTGCTGTGTAAGTCTCTTTCCTCAGCCTGAAGTAGGGAAGTCTTCCAGTGACTTTGAGAACTGGTTTCATGTCCTCAGTCTCCGCAATACAGAAACCAGCGTCATGCTTCTCCAGCAGTTGATAGGTCGAATCGTTCAACCAAGACTCATGTCTGAACTCGAACACTTTCTTCTTCACACTACCCGTCTGGGTCAGGAAGGATTCTAGAGTTTTCAAGTCCTGTCTGAAGAACGGTGGTAATTGGAACAAGACGGGTCCAAGTTTTCCGCTCAGCAAATCTAGGGTCTTCGCGAGTCTATCAGCGGCCTCAGGAGCGTCTTGTCCAAGTTTGAGAGTATGAGTGATTAGTCGAGGCGATTTTATCGCGAACCGAAAATCTTCACCTGTTCTGCCGGCCCAGGATTTCACCATCGCCGCGCTTGGAGGCGCGTAAAACGAGCTGTTGATCTCCACACTATTCAACTTCCCCGCGTAGAACGAAAGAAAGTCTTCGCTCTTCAAATCCTTGGGATAGAATTTTCCCTTCCAACTTGCGTAGCTGAACCCAGATACTCCAACGAAGATGTTCCTCATGGACTGGTGCTCCGAAAGGATTGGTTCTTGTCGTCGAAAGGTTTCTAAGGTCTTCTCTTAGACTTGTAAAATAATGTCTTCATCACCTGTGACCGTCGCCTCTGTAGGGCTTCCGCTCGGAAGCTCAGCAGTAGACTTCCAATTGAAGGGGGTTGACGGAAAGATGTACTCCCTCGAGAGTTTCGCTGACAAGGAGGCGCTAGCAATCGTATTCAGCTGTAATCACTGTCCATACGTGCAAGCGTATGAATCGCGAATGGTTCAGCTGCAATGGGACTATCTGCCCAAGGGCGCCACTCTGGTCGCGATCAATAGTAACGATGATACGGGTTATCCTGAAGACAGTTTTGAGAACATGATAACACGTTCGAAAGAGAAAGGCTTCAACTTTCCATACCTCCGCGACGAGACGCAGGAGATTGCCCGACAGTATGGTGCAATCTGCACTCCGCACATCTTTCTCTTCAACGAGCAACGGGTCCTCAGCTACAAGGGACGCATTGACGACAATCGTAACCCGAATGACGTGAAGAGTCACGATTTGAGAAACGCAATGGACGCTGTCTTGTCAGATAAGACCCCGGCTGTGCAAGTGACTCGACCTTTCGGCTGTTCCATAAAATGGAAACAATAGCGGATCGAAGACTGTTCCGGCTTGCGGGTATCTGAGAGGCTTAATATTCCCCAGAATCACTCTTAGTGTAAGAAAATGGGAAAACGAAAGGTTCTGAGCGAAGCCAACCTAAGTGAAATGCTCACGCCAGGCCCTGGCCAAATGTACGGGACAGTCAAGAACCTACTTGGCTATGATAGGGTCCTGGTCGAATGCGCTGACGGCGTCACTCGGGTCTGCCGCATACGTGGGAAGATGAAGCGTAGAGTCTGGATCAAGATGGGAGACACCGTCCTTGTGGCTCCATGGGATTTCCAGCAGGAACGAGGCGACATTATGTTCCGATATACTCAAGGACAGGTCGAGTCCCTGAGACGATCCGGCCAGCTCAAAATGTAGGCCGAATAGCTTATCCCGCAACCCTTCCAACACTAGCCTTTCCATGAAGGCTCTCCCCTACCCTCTCAGCGCCTGGGCCATAGTCGACGAGTCCTACAGCATTCTAAACAGCCACGAGAACTGGAAGATGTACAACGGGCTCGAATTCGACGAGAACTTCATGAAGAGTGTGGCTGAACAGAAAGCCGCTCACGCCGAACTCTTCCTCTCATCATCTCGCCGTCCCAGAAGACTCTTCCTCAAGTGCGTCAGCGACGTGTCCGAGTCCAAAAAAACCCCAATCGCGCTCCAACTAGACAAAGCCAGGTCTGAGAAAGTCGTATCGAAAAAGGGACGATTCCGCGGTAAGCCCGTAAACTGGAAGAGCTGGAGACAATTTAACGCAACCGCAGATGCAAAGAGCAGGAAGCAGGTCTATGACGATCTAGTGAAAAAGACTCCTGCGATTAGGCCTCTCATCAGGGCTATGTTCCAACAGTCATGGAAGACTCACAAGAAGTACGGAGTAACACCCTTACGTGGCTACTTGGAGAGCGAACGAATAACTCTGCCCGATCTCAAGGAGCTAGTTCAGAAACTTGGATCGGCGGTTAGGAAACCGTTCAGAGTTGCGTTGCAGGAATATTCGAGTGAGATAAAGAAGGCGCCTCCAGAATACTACGATGATTTTTACTACTTCAGAGGAAGAATTTTCCGACCGTTGGACAAGATTTTTGCAAAGTTCAATCCAGCGGAAATGCCTGTTCGACAGCTCAGGCGTTTTGGCTTCAATACCAAGAAGATTCATGTTGATGTTGAAGATCGGCCGAAGAAAACTCCATCCGCAGTCGCATTTTTCGTCCAGATCCCTAACGACGCTCGAGTCCTAGTGAAACCGATCAGTCCCTATACAGACATGGAAGCGTCGTATCACGAATTTGGCCATGCCATGCACGCCACCTCGGTAGACCCCAATCTGTCGCTCTGGGATCGCGAATCACTGTCCCACGGTGTCGCAGAGATATTCTCCACGTTCTTGGAAAGCCTTGTCGAAGACGGACTGTACCTGAGAAAGAAATTCGGACTATCAGAAGAACAGGTGGCCGAGGTCCGAGAGCGCCGTAGATTCATGGAACTCTTCTTTGTGGCCTTCTACGCTGCAAACTCTCTCATGAAAATCAGCTTCCAGGAGAAAATGCTGACAATGGACGAAGCCTCGGAATTATATGCGAAGCTCTACAAGGAATACGTAGGATTTGACATTCCCGGAGAATACTGGCAGCTCCACCATGTAATGCCCGACTACGACCTCTACTCTCCCAGCTACCTGATAGGCGCGGTCAGAAAATCCGAGCTGATCAAAAAGCTCCGTGACCGGCTTGGAGAGACTTGGTGGGACTCGACCAAAGCGGGTGATTATTTGAAGCAGATAATGAGCCCTGGGGCCAATATCGACCTCGATGAATTCTCTAGGTTGGATACTAGTCCGTTTCTGAAACCGCTCTTGAAGCCTGAAAACTGAGGTTTCTGGGCTGTTCTGCCTTACTAAGCTGGATAGAAGAGACGGGAGAGCGTCCTACATTTTGTGCTTGTCTTTGGAGTGTTGATCGAGCGCGGCTTGAGAGCCGAACGTCGCTCCGCATTTGTCGCATTTGAACTGGTTAGAGGTCTTCGCTCCCCCTTGACCCATCATCACTCCTCCGACTGTGATGAGGGCTCCGAGAACGGCTAGGGCGATGCCTCCAAACGGGTAGGTGGTGTGGGTTCGGCCACCAATCAGGTTGGTTTGGGACGTGATGTAGTAGCCTGCAATCCCCAGGACGAGCAGTACTATGCCTACGATGAGGAACGATCGCTTCATTCGGAATCGACTGTGAATGAACCAGTATCCAGTTCTTAAGCTATTTCAGAATGTACTGAGTCTGAGATTTCCGCTTCTGGAACATAAGAAACGATCAATTATATACCTTTTATACTACCTTTCAGGTAACTGCTACTCATCATCCGGGCTCTACCGCCTCATCTATCCTTACCCTTTAGAGTAAACTCAGTAGAGTTCAATGAAACAGTGTCAAGTCAGTGTCCCCGTTTGACTTTTGATTTTATTTAGCACCACAGATCACATGTCGGGGCCAGCCAAGATGGCCTCTCCGAAGAAACGAATTCCAAAACCGGACCTCTCGAAATACGATCAGTCACCACTTTACATGTACACCGAGAAAGACAGCCTGAACCGCGTCACAGTTCTCAAAGAAACCGCCAAAGAGATCTACCTAATCGCTGGACGATATTCCGGAGTCGAAGGGGACGCGAGACTCTACACGCCGCTAAGCGATGAAGAGAAGGGCGAGATCGAAAGAAACCTACGCGGCAGCCACAAAGACGCACTGATCAACCATCTCTGATAGTAGCTACGGGAGTAGGCATTTGTACACGGACACTGACCAGAACTGAGCGACCATGACTCCGCTTGAAGAGCTTGCCAAGCTGATCTCCGAGAAAGGTAGAAAGATCTTAGTAGCCGAGAACCCAGTGGACCTACGCGCGTTACATGGAGAGAATTCTGTCTTCATTCTTCAACTTCCTGAAGGGTCTTCTGCGGCTGGAGGTCGCGCTGGTGGCTTTGGGGAGAGACGGCTGTCGAAACTCTACTGTTTCCATTATGCCGAGGGCGCTGTTCGGAAACTCTACGAAGTAGACAGTCCCGAAAAACTGGAGCGATTCGACCTACCGTACCATGCTGCGGGGACCCCTGTAATCCTTCCCGACGGTTCAGAGACAGTAATCTCTGGAGTTATAGACCCCGAATTCGTAGAATCCTACAAACAGATCGCATAGATCAACGATTCATCGAGTCTCTATTTTCATCAGGTCTGAAGGCTTCGAGAGTATTACGTACACTGTTGAGCCCGTAGCTTCCCTGGTCAGTCTTTTTTCTAGGCTACCCTTCTCGCTCGCGGAAAGGTCTTTTGCCGCATAAACTTCCACTTCAAGTCCATCTTGTTCTGCGCTCTTTCTGAGCTGACTCTTTAGATAGGCGACTGTCAATTGGAATGTGTCTTCAGGCATTTTGCCAAGTTCAATGCTCGAGAGACTAGTGGTTTGGCTCCGTTTCTTCATCATCTCGTAGAGTTCTGAGACATTCGTAAGACTCAGTCCCTGAGTCTCGTGTCTAAAGTCGCGAAGCTGAAAACTCATCTCCCCAATGCGTTGTTTCTTCCACAGTCTCGAATGATCCTCCGATGATAGTCCTGTGCCAAAATCATAGTATTCCAACGTCAGACTGGCGTTCGGCATGAACTCGGCCATGATGTTCTTGCCCTGAAATCGAAAGCTTGCTGCCCCTGACGCGACGGCAGGTTTGCCTGAGTCATCGACCGGATCTACTTCCCCTTCTGGTTGGTAGAGATACAAGGATTTCTCTTTAGGAAGACCACTCTGCACGAGATATCTCTCCACCAAGCGGTCCTGGTCCTCGAAGACGGCTGGATCCGGAAACAGTCTGGCAAATCTAGCAACGACGCCATAACGATCGACTTTGACCATGAGCTTCCCAGCCCTCTAGGATATCCGCGGAATGCGTTCATTAACCTACTTTCATTGGCCGCTTTGTAGGGTAGCCTCACGTCTCGGAAGCGAGTTTCTACGAGAAGAACGGGCTGACAGGTGGTTGGGCTTCGAAATTAACAGCGTTGGCAGAATGTTGAGTCAGGCAGCGTTTCAGTATCAGAGCCGACCCGTTTGAGTACTATTACCAAACAACAGCGGAGCACGGACAAATCAACATACGGTTTTTCCTCGCAAAATGAAGAAAGCAATAAGACTAATTTCTAGTGAAGGGCTACCTTCTTCGCAAGCATCCCGTGAGCCTGGCGGCCTGGCTTCAGCCTGTTCTCGCGATCGACAAACACCACGTGTGGCTTCCAATGTAGCGCCTGTTTCTCGCTCAACCAACCGAATGCTGTGATGATGACTTCGTCGCCCGGCTGAACCTTACGAGCCGCAGCGCCGTTGACCGCTACAGTCCCGGTTCCTCTCGGAGCTGAGAGGGCATACGTTGAGAATCGTTCTCCGTTCGTTATGTTCCAGATGTCTACCTGCTCGAAAGGTAGGATTCCCGCAGCCTCCATGAGGGACGAGTCTATCTCGATGCTGCCCTCATAGTTGAGATCGGCGCCTGTGAGTCTGGCTCTGTGGATCTTACCCTTGAGCATTCGCAGCTGCAACTCTCGTTCCCTCCCGGTTCCTACGGTGTTAGTGACGTGGCTCGCTAGACTTGAATGATGGCTACTGTCTCTCTAGAGAGCTTAGTACCCTTTGATTTCGCGCAGAATGCTAATGGACCTGGGCCAAGAGGCCAGTTTTGACCTAGTGTGCTGATCGGCTACACGACGAAGTAACGGTTTAGATAGACAATCTTCGAAGGGAAAACCCATGAAATGGGTGACACGAGAAAAAGCGAAGGTCGATCGCATCGCTTGTCCCTGGTTGGTCAAGAAGTTCGTAGACAAGAACCCGGAATTCTTGTTTGTCCCGCCTGAGACGATTCCTCAAGTTGTCAAGGACACTGGCGCAATAGCGTATGACGCGAAGGATGTAGAACTAACTCACTACAAAGAAAACGGCGAAGAGCGTGTCAGCTTTGACGCCATTATCAGGAAGTACAAGCTGACAGACCCGGCACTACTGGAACTCGCCAAAATAGTGAGAGGCGCTGATGCGAAGATTCCGAACCCGGCGCCAGAATCGGCTGGACTTGAGGCAGTTGCGCATGGTTTTCGAAACATTGCTAAAGACGATTTTGACAACATGCGACTACAATTCCCCACATACGACGCGTTGTACAAGTTCTGCCAGCTCAAAACGGAAGGAACTCAGAAACTAGAGTACAACGTCTCGCAACCTGCAAGGTAGGTCCCCGATTTTCTCAAACATCTTGGCTACGTAGAATTACCGGCGCACCAGAAGAAGGGCGGCTTCGACCATGCCGCCGTCCATAACAAATCCGGAATACTCTACGTCGCCCACACAGCCAACGACTCGGTCGACCTGATCGATACGCGCACTGACAAGTATCTGCGTTCGATTCCGAATCTCACCGGGGTTGCAGGTGTCTTTGTTTCGAATGAGAAGGATCTCGTGTTCACTTCCAACCGTGGCGAGAAGACTGTGGGAGTGTTTCCCCATGGCCAAGAAAAGAAACTGGGGAAGGTGAAAGTGGGCGGAGATCCGAACGGACTTGCCTTCGATCCGTCGCTGGATAACTTGCTTGCAGCAAACGTCTCCGGAGCGGATGATTCGGTTCCAATCACAGCATCAATTGTTGATGTGAAGAAAAATATTCTGACTGCTGACATTCTCATGCCTGGAAGAACGCGATGGGCAGTCTTCGACGGGAAAGCGGAGCGTTTTTACATCAATATTGCCAAGCCATCACAGATCGTCGCGGTTGTCAGCCTGGACCCCGATGGCATCGTTGACACCTACGATATTCCGGCGACAGGTCCGCATGGGCTCGACATCGATCTCGAGGGTAGGAGGCTCTTCTGCGCTTGTGATCAGGGAGTCCTTCTCACAGTCGACCTACATAAGCGGAGAACATCGCATCCATCTGATTTGTCGGGACCGCCGGATGTGATCTTCTACAATTCTAATCGCAAACATCTCTACGTAGCTAGCGGAGACCCCGGCACAATCGATGTTTTCAATACCGATACGATGAAACGGGTCCAGATAGTGAAGACGGAAGAAGGCGCACATACTATCGGCTACAACTCTGAAAGCGATAAGGTCTACGCGTTTCTGCCCGAGACACATCGGGCGTCAGTCTTCGTCGATGAGTGATCGACTAGACTGATCCTGTCGACTTGTAGACAGTCTTGTGAGCTCTAAACCTGAGACTCAATACGGTTCGAGAGGTCTTCGCTAACCAAACTCTGATTTTTCGATTGAGTGACTTTTAGTGCCAGGATGAGTGAGCTGACCATCAAGAGTGCAGCGAGCAGGAACGGTGCCCCTGGAAGATTGACGGGTGCCTGACTGCCGATGAAGAACGCGTATGTTAGCGTGAAGAGTGTGGGTCCGATTACGCCGGTGAGGCCCAAGAGGCTGCCGTTTATGCCCTGAAGTGCCCCCTGCTCTTCCGGGCCAACACGCCTAGTCATCAGACCCTGCAAAGCAGGCTGAACGAAGCCGATGGGAGCGTAGAAGATTATGGCAAGCAGGAATACGAGGCTGTTGGGCGCGAGGCCCCAGATCACGAACCCCGCAGTTCCAGAAACGATTCCGATGAGGAGCGCGATGCGCTCGCCGAACCTAGCGACGACTCGTCGGACAAGTAGTCCTTGAACGATGATGTTGCATGCACCGACTAGTGCAAGTGCTGTACCGACTGTTGTGTATCCCCAGCCGTACCGATATGCGGCGTATAGGACGTAGACGCTTGGTAGGACTTGGAAGGCGAGGAAGTTGAGGAAGTTGACTGTGACAAAACCTGCGAGGCCTCTTCGCGCCCGTATCATGGATAGGGAACCTATCGGGTTGGCTTTACGAAGCGAAATCGGACGTCTATGCTCCAGTGGGAGAGACTCGGGTAGTACAACTAGTCCGTAGGCTGCGCTCGCGAGCGAGAGTGCGGCAGCGCCCCAGAATGGGTAGCGAGGACCAATTCCCGCCAACACGCCGCCGACCAGGGGTCCGATAATGAATCCGACTCCGAAAATCGAGCCGATCATACCAAAGGCTCCAGCCCGCTTCTCGCCCGGAGTTGTGTCGGCAACGTATGCGAAGCTTACAGTGAAGCTGGCACTAGTAATTCCACTAACGACTCGCCCAATGAAGAGCCAGGTTAGGTTCGGGGCGAGAGCCATAATCATGTAGTCAACTCCGAGACCGAATGCGGAAAGAATGAGGACGGGTCGTCGTCCGAATCGGTCGGATAATGCCCCGAGCAATGGGGCGAATAGGAACTGCATCAGGGCCCAAGTGGTTCCGAAGAGACCGAAGATCTCAGCGCCTCTAGCTGGGTCCCCTCCCACGAAGCTGACAACCAGACCCGGGAGCACGGGAATTATGATGCCGAATCCAAGAGTGTCGAACAGGACTGTGGCAAAAATGAACGCTAGGGCAGCCCGGCTGGCTCCAGTCTTGGATAGTGTTTCCGGTTTTGGTGGTTCTTGGGTTAGTTCGGTCAAGTCCTGGACACTAATTTCGATGTCTAATGGTCGAATATGTTCGGGCGACTATTAACTGGTGGGCACGTAATGCCGGTACTTCAAGTTAGTGAGGTCCCGAAAAGTGAGACCGATAATTGAACTCTAAGAAAGGGGAAAGCCTCGATCGACGGTCACCAAACCTATGCTTTGGCTAGGTGTTCGTCGAGGCGTTGGTACGATTCCCGCATACCTCCCTCTGCGCCTGAGGCGACATAGCCGTCGCGCTGCTCGCGACTCTTGAAGAGGACCCGGATATTCACCTTAGTCGTCTGGCCATGCTCCTCTAGAGTCATCGTCTCCAGCGATTCTGCGCCTGGAATATTCTCGTAGCTGTTGGTTCGGACAACGCGCTCTGGTGGCCGGAACTCGCGAATTACGCCGCTGAATGCATGGTCTGTACCGTCAGGAGCTCGGTGTACGAAACGCCATGCGCCGCCTACTCTGAGGTCGGACTCGGCGACTGTTATGGTCATGACTCGTGGGCCCAGCCATTGTTTGAGGTGTCTGGGCTCGGTCATTGCTTCGAAGACGAGTTTGCGGGGTGCGTGGAGGGTGCGCGTGATGAGGACTTCTTTGTCGGAGGGTAGTGTTACAGTCATGTCGTCTTTGTGTTGGATCTTTTCTTTCTGCATCATTTCACCTCCTTCTTCTTCATCCGTTCGAGGTGGGCGTCGAGTCTGCTGAAACTCTCCTGCATGTTCTCCTTGTATGTTCTCAGCCAGGCTTCTAGCTCTTGGAAGGGTTCTGGCCTTAGAGAGTAGAGGCGTTTGGGTCCGTCGGGATGGACTTGTACGAAGCCGGCCTTTTGCAGGATGTGTAGGTGGCGGGAGACGCCGGATTGGTCGATGCCGACTTCTTCAACGATGTCGTTCACTGCGCGTTCGCCGCGGCGTAGCACCTCGACGATGCGCCGTCGCGTAGGATCTGCCAGTATTTCGAACACAGCAGTATGCATATAAATGCATATGTATAATGGTGCATATAAACGCTATTCCCGAAGGGAAGGATCAGAGTTTGTACGCTTGATTAATGACTCCAAACGTCAACCGTAACGAAGGTGCCTAGATGATCCATCAACTCAGAATCTACGAAATCTTCGAGCACAACAAAGCCGCGTTTCATGACCGATTTCACAAACATGCGGCACGGATCATGAAGTCCTACGGTTTTGACATCATCGGAACCTGGGAATCAAAAACAAGTGAGCGCACGGAGTTCGTGTATCTATTGGCGTGGCCGGATGAGCAAACGATGCTTCGAGCCTGGGGACAGTTTAGGGCCGATGAAGAATGGAAGAAGATCAAGAAGCTTACGAACACTCAGCATGGTGACCTAGTCGGGGTCATCGAGGAACGGACGCTAGTCCCTACTAATCATAGTTCGTCTATTCGTCGTACGAAACTCGACAAGGAATAACTCTGACCAAATGAATTTCTTTCCGCTTCAATGACATGATACGCACTAGGATGGTCATTTCTGCCAGGGAGGTTTTACGTCCTTGATACGGGACGCGAGCGCGAGGCCCAATAGGCTCAACAGCACCGCTGCGAAGAGAGCGTACCGGAACCCAGTCACCACTCCTTCCAGAGCTTGGTAGGCGCCCACACCGGCAGCCGCCGGAGGATCGAAAGACCCTGCGATCGTCAAGAGCAGAGCCAAGCCGAGAGGAAAGCCTATCCGGAAAGATGTACTGACCACTCCGGAGGCAAGGCCCTCTTCACCCGGCTTCGTTCCGGCAACAGCAGCGAGATTGACAGCGGGGAACCCAATGCTCGCCCCGAGGGTCCAGACTACCATGCCAGGTAGTATCAGAAAATAGCTCCCTTGTGCAGAGATCACGGTAAGAAGGGCAATCCCCACAGTTGCAAGACTCGTCGAGACCAGAAGTGTTCGCCTAGCACCAAGTCGATTCATGATTCGAGAGGCTCCCCATCCGCCTACGAAGAAGAAGATTAGCGCGCTCGGAAGTGTTCCGAGACCGGCGTAGAGAGGTGAGTAGCCTAGAATGTTCTGAAGGTAGATCGTGATAATGAACGAGACTCCTCCCACTGTTGAAGTGAGTACAAGCGCAAGCGTGTTTGCGTTCAGGACTGAGCGGCGCTTGAGGTACTCTAACGGGATCAGTGGAGATCTGGATCGGGACTCGATCGCCAGAAATGATGCGAGGACGAGCGCCGACAGTCCCAGCGGGACGATTGTATCTAATGAGTCGAAGCCCATTGTCGCTGCGTTGGTCAGTCCGAAAACCAGGAGGATTGTCCCCAGTGTCACGGTGATGGCGCCGGGCACGTCAAGATGCTGATTCTGGAGCGCCCGTTCGGTTTTTGGAAGAAATCTCTGGCTAAGCAGCGCCGCTGCTATCCCGATTGGAACGTTGACGAACATGACCGAGCGCCATCCAAAACCGACGGTCAGAGCCCCACCGGCGACGGCCCCGGCAGCGAATCCGGCCGAAAGGACGGCCACGAGAACTCCGAGCGCCCGGTTCCTCTGAGGTCCCTCAGGAAATATTCGTATGAAAATCGCGAACGCTGTCACTGTGGACATTGCGGCTCCGATTCCTTGCAATGCCCTGAAGACAATCAGGACTAGGAGGGATGGAGCCAGACCGCCCGCAAATGAAGCGATGGTAAACAGGACGATTCCCCCGATGAAGATCTTCTTTTGGCCGTAGACATCTCCAGCTCTTCCCATGAGCATGAGAAAACCGGCTAGGGTCAGCCCGTAGGCACCGATGACCCATTGAAGGTCAGCGTATGTAGCCAGAAATTGAGTCCGAATCGTAGGGAGAGCTACTTGAACGATAGAGAAGTCGATAATGTCGAGAAAAGACGCCATGATGATTAGGGCGAAGATAAGTCGAACATGTTGGACAGGCTCGACTGTGCTTTCAATCGATTGTTGCAAGATCTCCTAGCCCCATGCGACGAAAGAACCGTATTTGTTGACCGAGTCCTTGTTCTGTCAGTCATAAAGATCACTCTTTCCCGATCTCCTTCCGCGACTGGGCGATTCGGAAAGTTGAGATGAGTAATGCTAGAGTGTTACCCAACACTAATTCTTTCGGGGTTGAATTTCCGACTGCCAAGCTAGTCGAAGAATCGAACGGCGTTGACAGTCAAGAAAATGTACCCGAGGAAGGGGGTCTACGTGCTGGGACCACTTGTGCCCTTGCCAAAGAACGCCTTTGGCTTGGGTCTTGTGAGATAGATCGGAATGAGTACTCCGGCGATTGTTCTGATGATGCCACCAATAAGACCTACTTGACCGCCGTAGATGATATCGGCGAGTCCGAGA
>Ga0210409_10002201_pt1 | contig 23506 bp, 21 predicted proteins | sample IncBWH17MmetaG_FD_161649 | JGI IMG/M metagenome (GOLD analysis project Ga0210409, IMG submission 161649) | Forest soil microbial communities from Barre Woods Harvard Forest LTER site, Petersham, Massachusetts, United States - Inc-BW-H-17-M | ecosystem: Environmental > Terrestrial > Soil >...
AAGTTCTCCTCGCTCGACCAACCCGCGCCGGCTTACGAGGCTTATCGGCAGATCTTGCAGGAATGCCCTGATTATCCCGGTAAAGCAGCCATTTACAAGCACCTCTTGCCTCTCGCCCAAAAGCTCGGCAAAAAAGCCGATGTCAAGGCATATGAAACTGCTTTGGAAGTCCCTTCCCAGGGCGCCCCGAAACCGTCGGAGTCCAAGAATTAAACCGGGACACCGGGATTGCAAATTGCCAATTGAAAATTTTCAATTGGCAATTTGCAATCTCTAATGGTCTGAGGCGCCGCCTCGCTAGTTCTATGCCACCGGATGCGCTTGGTGATCATAGTTCCAACGCCGCAACTCAGCGTCCTTTGTCGCCTTCCACCGATTGGTTGAACCGAACTCCACGTTGCTAATTGGCCATTGGCAGCAGCGCCTCGGGCGCATGGCGCGGGACTGAGTCGAGCGACTGCCGCACCGTCCGAGCCAATTGCGGAGGCAGGTAAGGCTTGGCGAGAAAGACCGTATCGTTGTGCCCCAAGTCCCGGCCGTTGGAATCCGGACTATAGCCGCTGCTGTAAATTACTTTGAGCTCGGGCTTGCGTTTCTTGAGTTGAACGGCCAATTCGCGGCCGGTCATGCCCTCGGGCATGACCATATCGGTCAGCAACAAATCGATTTGGCCGTCAAACTCATCCCACACCCGCAGGGCTTCCACGCCGGAGCCGGCTTCAATCACCCGATAGTTGTATTGTTTGAGAATCTCGCAGACCATTTCCCGCAAGACCGGCTCGTCCTCCACCACCAGGATCGTTTCCTTGCCTCCTCGAACCGGCTCACAAGCTTGGGGCGCCGAATCGGCAAGATCACTTTTGCCGACGGCCGCCGGGAAATAGATTTTGAACGTGGTACCGGCCTCGACCACGCTGGAAACTTCGATCCAGCCCTGGTGTTGCTTCACCAATCCGTACACGGTCGCCAAGCCTAGCCCGGTGCCCTTGCCGACCTCCTTGGTGGAGAAAAAGGGTTCAAAAATTCGCTCAAGAGTCTTGCGGTCCATGCCGCACCCGGTATCGGTAACAGTGAGGCAAACAAAGGGACCGGTTCGGGCATCGGGATGTTGTCCGGCGTAACCCTCATCGATTTGCACCTGAGTGGTGCTGATGCGCAGCTTGCCGCCCTTGGGCATGGCGTCACGCGAATTGACCGCCAGATTCATAACAATCTGTTCCAACATCCCCGTATCGGCGTCGATACGGGACAGCTCCTGGCAGTAGTCGGCTTCGAGCGCGATATCTTCGCCCAACAACCGGAGGAGCATGTTGGCCAGGTTCTGCAGGACGAGGTTGAGATCCAGCACCTTGGTTTGAATCACCTGTTTCCGGCTGAACATGAGCAACTGCCGAGTCAAGGCGGCCGCGCGTTTGGCCGCATCGGAGATTTGTTTCAAAGGTCCCACCGCGAATGAATCGTGCGCCGAGCGTGCCAGGAGACACTCGGAGTAACCCTGGATAACCGTGAGGATGTTGTTGAAATCGTGCGCAACGCCCGCCGCCAATTGTCCCACCGACTCAAGCTTCTGCGCGTGGCGGAACTGGGCCTCCAGGTTCAGCACGTCGGTAACATCGGCGCCGTAGCAGTGCACCACCTGGCTGGACACCACCGGAAAAAAGGACCAAATAATGGTCCGTCCGTCCAGGCAGACCTCTTCGCGCAACCGCTTCTGGCCCGTCGCCAGGCAGTCGCGCGCAATCGCTCCGGGGTCCTTGGGGAGCACCGACAACAAATCATCCTTGCCGAAGGAGCGGGCCAAATCGTGGGCTGCTTCATTGGAATAAGTCAGGCTGCCGTCGGAGGCAAATTCGAGCACGGGATTGGGGTTAACCTGCGGAAAAGCGGCGAGCTTCTTGACGGCATGCTCGGCCAGTTTGCGCTCCGTAACGTCAATCAAGCTGCCGGAAACGCCCAGCACCGTGCCATCGGTGTTGAGTGTGAGCTGCGCATAGACCTCGACCGAGCGCACTTTGCCATTCTTGGTAAGCAACCGGGTTTCGTACCGGCAATAGTCCAATCGATGAGACAGCAGTTGCAGGAAGATATGGCGGTTCTGTTCCCGGTCCTCCTCGTGGATGTATTCCAGGAAGAAAGTCCCGATGCAAGGCTGTGTCTCGAACCCTGTGACGGCCGTCCAGGCGGGATTGAGAAACGTCCAATGGCCGAACTCGTTCATCTGAAAGATGACCTCCTTGATGTTCTCAACCATCGAGCGGTACTTGACCTCGCTGGCATCGAGGGCTTCGGCCGAGCGCTTCTGCTCGATGCACAGCGAGATGCCGTTGGCCACCGAGCCCATCTCCTGGATGATATGCTCGGTGAGCGGATGGCACGTAAAGACCGTCATCAGACCGACCAGTTTGTCCTCCAGAATCAGCGGAGCGGCGGCGAAGGCGACCACACCGTGCTCCTTGGCCCATTCCTGGTCGGGCATTCGTTCGTCTCCGATCAGTTGCTTGATCAGGACGGCTTCGCCGCGGCTGAGCGGGTCCGGATTGAGGCTGGCTTTGGGCGAGGCTTTTCCCGGTTCCTGCAGCTCGGCCAGCGGCCCGGCCGCCGCGCGCGCCTGAAAGACCCGTTCGCGCGCGTCGAAAGTCCAGATTTGGGCGAAAGAAGCATTCAGGAATTGGGCCATCGCTTTGGCGCAGCAGTCCAGAATCGAGTCCAGCGAATCCCTTCGAGTCAGCGCCAAACCCACTTCGGCGCCAAAAGCCGCCAGGCGCGCCTGCTCGAAAGCCGCCCAGGCCGCAGCGCGTTTGCGCTGAATTGCATAGCGAATGCTCCGTTCGAGCGTATCGGAACGCAACTCCGCTTTGACGAGGTAATCGGCCGCGCCCGCTTGCATCGCCTCAATGTCAATCTCATGCTGGCCGGCTCCGGTCAGCAGAATCACCGGCGCCTGGCAACCCCGTTCCAGAGCCCTGCGTAGAAGTGTCACTCCGTTTTCGGCGCCCAGCCGGTAATCCACCAACACAACATCATGCTGGTTGAGAACCATGCTTTCCAGGCCCTTGGCGTATGTGTTTGCCCAATCGAGGGCAAAGTGGTGGCCGTGTATCTCGGAAAGGAGGTCGCGCGTGAGGATGTAGTCGTCCTCATCGTCTTCGACGAGCAGGATTTTGATCAGGCCGGTCGGATGCATGGAACGTTATCTCGCCAGGGGTAATTCGACGGTACTGAACCAATATTGGCCGAGCGTCTTCATCACGGCCACCAGCGCTTCGAACTGAAAGGGTTTGGAAATAAACGAATTGGCTCCCAATTCGTAGATCGCGCCGATATCGGTATCAGCCTTGGAGGTGGTTAGCACGACCACGGGGATGCGGCGCAGCTCCGGGTCGGCGCGAATCTCGCGCAAAGCTTCCCGCCCGTCCTTGAGGGGCATGTTCAAATCCAACAGGATCAACCCGGGTCGAGGCGCCGTGCTGGGTGGTTCATACTTGCCTCGGCGGCAGAGATAGTCCAGGAGCTCTTCTCCATTCTGGACGAAACGCAAATCACCGTCCAGACCGGCTTCGGCAACAGCGTCGCGGGTCAGCAGCCGATCATCATCGTCGTCATCGGCCATCAGGATGACATTGGCTTTGGGAGGAGCGTTCATGCGGAGGCCTCGGGAGGGGCTTGCTTGATCGGGAGCGTGACGATAAAAGTCGCGCCTTGGCCCGGCTGGCTCTTGGCCGTAATGCTGCCATGATGCCGGTCGACGATGCGGCGGCACACGGCCAGTCCGACGCCTGTGCCCTCGTATTCCGTCCGCCCGTGCAGACGCTGAAAGACGGCAAAAATTTTATCCATGTACCTTTCATCAAAGCCAATCCCGTTATCCTGAACCCGGATTTCACATTGGGGCTCGCGAGAAAGTGGCGTTAGGGTCGTGGAGCTGATCTTAATCACCGGAGTGGCTCCGGGGGCCTGGAACTTCAAAGCGTTGCTCAGCAGATTCAGCATCAGCTGGCGCATTTGCATCGCATCCGCTTCGATCTTCGGTAATCCTTCTATTTCGATCTTGGCGCCACTCTTCTCGATCCGCACTTCCAGATCGCCCAGCACTTCCTTGGTAATCAGCGCCAGGTCCACCGGCACAAAGGGTTCGGAACTGCGGATGACGCGCGAGAACGCCAGCAAATCGTTGATCAGGTTGCGCATCCGGGCCGAGGCACTCTGCATTCGCTCCAGGTAATCCTGGATGTCGGGAGCCTCCAAGGGCTGGCATTTTACCTTGAGCCTGTCTCCAAAGGCCTGAATTTTGCGCAGTGGTTCCTGCAGATCATGCGACGCCACAAAGGCAAACTGCTCCAGTTCCGAGTTGGAGCGGGCCAGTTCGGCCGCCTTTCGGGCCAGCGAATCCTGCACGTGCTTGCGCTCGGTGATGTCCTTAAAAACAACGACCGACCCGACCACGCGGCCATTCTCGTTGATCGGGGTCTTAACAAACTCCACCGGGAAGCGCGACCCATCCTTGCGATACAGCACCCGCTCATCCGGTGCCAGAACATCGGGCTGATGGCCGTTGGAAACAAAGATCTCGTGCTCCTCTTTGCCAATCAACTCATCCAGCGGCCAGCCCGTCAGCTTGGCCACTGTCGGATTGACGAAGGTTGCCTTGCCTTCCAGGTCCAAGCCGCAAATGCCTTCGCCGGCCGAATTCAATATCATTTCATATCGGCGCTGAAGACTCTGAAGCTCCTCGGTTCGGGCCTGGACATGCAGTTCCAGCACGCTCTTGGAACTCTCCAGTTCAAAGCGCTTTTGCTTGAGCGCCTTTTCCGCCTGGTTGCGCCGGTTGAGTTCCTCTTCCAGGCGCGATTTCTCCGCCGTCAGGACCTTGAGTTGCTCTTCCAGCCGTGTTTGATCCTGCAGCAATTCCTCTTTGGTGTGGCGAACCTCGGACATCACGCTTCTCGCGCTCAGGAGCGCCGCCTGGCTTTCCTCAAGTTTCAGGTCTCGGCTGGCCAGTTCATGGCGCAGTCGCTTGAAGCCCATGGAGAAGGCGAACAGGCCCGCCACGCCACCTGCCAAGGCAATGACACTGACTCGCAGCGCAAGCTGATCCAATTGCCGAACCAGGCCCACACTCACTTCGGCTCCCCCAACTCCCCAGCGCGCCTCAACCTGGACAGCGCGCTGCCGCAGCGCGGCTTTGGAATAGAAATAAACCCAGCCACTCAGGCCGGCCGCCAAGCCAAATACCACCACCCAAACCAACAAAACCCGCGACGTTGCCACCTTGTGTCCGGTTGCCAAACGTCCCGAGATTTCTTCGTTCCAGGTTGCCGCGTTACTCATAGGAAACCAGCCGGGTCAATTGGCGGTGACGCGCCCACAAAGACTTGTTCGCAGGCCGCGTTCGCCTAACCCGGAAGAATCCAGTTCCGAGAGAGCAGACAACACGCCAAGACCGCGCAAACCACTGGAAATCTGCACCCTGTGCCCGCCTGCGGGAGGTCCCGCTCCAGGCGAATTCGCAGCACAACCGAACGTGTCCCAATCCGAGGCAAAACCGTCTCCCCTTAAGACAGTCCGAACGCGCCGTAAGAAATCACTGCACGCGACCGATTGCGCGCAGACTCTCTCAATCTCCTTCTGCTTGATTGCACTTACGCCAGAGTGTTCACTTCTGAGACTCGATTCGGCACTGAAATGCAAAACGCCATCCAGGAGTTAGGCTTGATCGCCGGCAACCGGACCCTGCCCTTGGTTGTCGCCAGGCAGGCGCGCACCCAGGGCATTAAACGCTTGATTGCGGTCGGCTTCGAAGGCGAGACGGATCCGGCCCTGGCGCAACTGGTCGACGAGATCGTTTGGCTAAAGGTGGGCCAGCTTTCCAAGCTGATTAGGGCGTTTGCCAACCGCGGCATCAAGCACTGTGTTATGGCGGGCCAAATCGCGCCCAAAAATCTCTACGACGTTCGACCCGATTTGCGCGCCATGGGAGTGCTTCTGCGCTTGAAAGAAAAGAACGCCCACTCGATTTTTGGGGCCATCGCCGAGGAATTGAAAAAGGACGGCATCGACCTCATCGAGGCGACTCCCTGGCTGCGTCCACTGATGCCTGGGCCGGATTTTGTTCTGGGCCCCAAACCCTCCAGCGAGCAGCAGCAAGACATGTTATTCGGTCTGCGCATCGCTAAAGCGACTTCCCGCCTCGAAATCGGCCAGACCGTCGTCGTCAAGCGCGGCACGGTCCTGGCAGTCGAAGCCCTGGAAGGCACCGACAAATGCCTGACCCGAGCCGGCGAACTGTCAGGCCGGGACGGGGGCGCAGTGGCCGTGAAGGTGGCGCGCGAGAACCACGATTTCCGGTTCGATATTCCCTGTGTCGGCCCGCACACGCTGGAAGTATGTGTGGCAGCGCGCATTTCTGTCCTTGCCTTGGAATCAGGCAAAACACTTTTGTTGGAACAAGAGGCTTGCGCAGTACTGGCCAGGAAAAATAAGATTTCGCTGGCGACGGTCGGCTGAGCCGATACCCTACCGACCCTCGACCATTGGACGAATAGACCAAATCCATGCTCACTTCTCACGAACTGCTCGGGTTCATGTCGCCTGAATTGGCGCTCGAGATTCTCACTTATACGCACGAGAACGATAAGGCCGTTTATCGTACGGCCCTCAGCGCCGCAGCTGAGGCTCGCAAGGTACGACCGGTATTCCTGGAGCGCCAGCCGAAGCCCCAACGCCATGCCGCCATGCTGGCCACCCTTGCCCGGCCCGCCTTGGAAATGGTGACCGCCAACCTCATCCGCACCTGGCTGCTAAAGAAATACAAAGACATGCTTTGCGATTTCCTCGACGGCCTGGGTATCGCTCACAAGGATGGGGTGGTGGACGATTTGCCTTCGGCAATCGACGATTCCAAGCTCCACACCGCCGTCGATGCCTTGCTCGGAAAGTATCCTCGGGAAGTGGTCGCCGTGTATCTGCATGCCTTCCAAGGCATGAATGAAGTGGACTGGTCAAACCTCAAGACCATGCTTGAGGGGGATAAGCGCCTGGAACTGGGTGCCGGCTAGAGCAAAGGGGCGAATCTTCCTCCTCGGGTTATCGCGGGGTTGGTGACAGCGCAACTTTGGCCGGGTCTGTCCCGGTGAACAGTTACTGAGTCGTCTCTCCATCCGGCGGACACGGTGGGTAAAGCACGATTCGCCAAAAGCGGGGGGTTACACCCTATGGCAGGCATGGCCCATCCGGCCCCACATTTCAACAGGATTGCTATGTCGGATCAGGCGCTGCTATTATTGGTGGAAGATAACGAGGACGACGTGGCGCTGGTGCGCCGCGCTTTTTCCAAAAGCAACGTCGTCAACCCTTTACAGGTCGTGCGCACTGGCGAAGAGGCCTTGGAATATCTGGTAGGCACCGGACGCTACTCAAATCGTTCAGAATACCCACTCCCAGAGTTAATCCTCTTGGACCTCAAGCTGCCGGGCATTGATGGCTTGCAAGTGCTCCGCTGGATTCGACAACAACCCGGCTTGAAGGCCTTGCGTGTCGTCGTCCTGACTGCGTCCACCGAAATGCACGATGCCACACTGGCCTATCAGGCGGGTGCCAATTCTTTCCTGGTCAAAACCATAGACTTTGAGGAGTTTGTGAACATCACCAATGCCATCCAAGGTTATTGGCTCTGGACCAGCAAAAGCCCCGAAGTGGTCCGGCCGGAACGCACTAAAAACAGGTCGTAAGCGAAGGGATTTGTAGGACCGCGAGAAGCTCAGCGGGTTTTGGTTGGCTTTCCCTAACGAGTCTTTGTTCTCTTCGAAATTTTTCTGGCGGCCACTACTTGTTGCTGTATTGTTCGTTCCAACTGTGAGGAACAATGATCATGGAAGCTAGAGCTGATATCGCGTTGATTGGCCTGGCGGTGATGGGCCAGAACTTAATTCTCAACATGAACGACCACGGCTTCACCGTGGTGGCCTTTAACAGGACAGTCTCGAAGGTCGACGATTTTCTCAACAAGGAAGCCCATGGCACCAACGTCCTGGGCGCCCATTCCCTGCAGGAAATGGTCGGGCTTCTCAAAAAACCTCGGCGTGTCATGCTGATGGTGAAAGCGGGACCCGCGGTCGATGAGTTTATCGAACAGTTGCTGCCGCACCTGGAGCCCGGAGACATTATCATTGACGGCGGCAACTCCCTGTATCAGGACACCATTCGCCGCACCCAGCATGTCGAGTCTAAAGGATTGCTCTATGTGGGCACCGGGGTGTCGGGCGGTGAAGAAGGAGCGCGGCACGGACCTTCGATTATGCCGGGGGGTTCGCCGGACGCCTGGCCGCATGTCAAAGACATTTTCCAGAAAATTGCCGCCAAAGTCGAGGATGGCACGCCCTGCTGTGATTGGGTCGGCGAAAACGGCGCGGGCCACTATGTTAAAATGGTGCACAATGGCATCGAATACGGCGATATGCAGCTCATCTGCGAAGCCTACAATCTCATGAGGACGGGCCTTGGCATGAGCGCCGAGGAAATGCACCAGGTCTTCGCCGAGTGGCAAAAAGGCGAACTCAACTCTTACCTGGTCGAGATCACCAGGGACATCCTCGCTTTCAAGGATAAGGACGGCCAACCTCTGGTTGACAAGATCCTCGATGCGGCCGGTCAGAAGGGAACCGGCAAATGGACCGTTATATCCTCTCAGGATCTCGGAATGCCCACCACCCTGATCGCCGAAGCCGTCTATGCCCGGATGATCTCCGCCCTCAAGGAAGAACGCGTGACTGCCTCCCGGAAACTTCGTGGCCCTTCTCCCGCAATCAAGGGCGACCGTGCCAAGATTATCGAAGACATCCGCAAAGCGCTCTACGCCTCGAAGATGGTCTCCTATGCGCAAGGCTATATGCTGATGAGCGCCGCGGCGCGCGAGCACAAGTGGAACCTCAATTACGGCGGAATCGCCTTGATGTGGCGCGGCGGCTGCATCATCCGGAGTGTGTTCCTCGGCAAGATCAAGGAGGCGTTCGCCAAACACCCGCGCCTCTCCAATCTGATGCTCGATCCATTCTTCCGAAAAGCCCTGAACAGTTCTCATCGCTCCTGGCGCAACGCGGTCGCCACCGCTGTCAAGAAAGGTATCCCCGTGCCGGCCTTCAGCACTGCGCTTTCCTTTTACGACGGTTATCGCAGCGAGCGCTTACCCGCCAACCTGCTGCAAGCCCAGCGCGATTACTTCGGGGCCCACACCTACGAACGCACCGATCAGCCGCGCGGCCAGTTCTTCCACACCAACTGGACAGGCCACGGCGGGGACGTTTCCTCCGGAAGCTATACCGCCTGAATTTCGCTTAATATTTCTTCGGCGGGTCGGCCGGCTGATCCACGCGCCGCAGCTTTATTTGCCGCAGCGCCGCACTGGTTTGCCACGAGGCAAGCCCGAACGGTTTGGACTCTTCAATCTCACCGGGCCGAAGTGAAATCCGCTTGCCGGTCGTGACAACATCCACCAGCTTTTCCTGGTCAATCCATGCCTCCAGCCGATCCCGGGTCACACGCAGCCGAATCCGGTACCAGCGCCCCTGAAGAAAAGTGGCATATTTGGTTGTTTCATTCTCGGAAGCATCCATGCCATCCAGGCTGGAAATGCCGACGAGGCTACCACCCCAGCCGCCCACAATCAGGCTGCAGAACGAGTCGCCCACCGGAACGGTTAAGCCGCAGAAGAAATCCGAACCGCTCACCCGCATGGCGTCCAGGGCGATTTCGTAGTTCGTGTTCGGAAAATCATTCGTCCAATTAATCCCCGTAAAAGGATCACCCATCTTCAGAAGAATGAGCCCATCGCGAACCTCCACTTCGCCATGACCGGCAAACTTCGTCTCGAGCCAACCCCGCAGGCTTTGTCCATCAAAGAGGGATTGCCAGCCTTCCCCCTCGAAGGGCGCCGAGGTTGCCTGGCCTGCTTTTTGCAGGGCATCGTCATGCTCCGGCGCCGGAGCGCTTGCGGCAACCGGGGACGTCGCCGCCGCGGGCGACGGCGGGGGCAGAGTTGGGGCTGGCGATGTTGTCGGCGGCGTGGCGCACCCTGTAAGGCAGATGAGCAAAGCACCACCGATACACCCCCGCAGCGATTTGGCGACGCCAGCAAAAGAACAGCTCCCGACAGGTGAAGAAAGCCGCCGGATCGGAACCATCGGCCTCCGTACGTCGGCGCCAACCCTGTGCCGGTTCGTGTCACTCGACGCCGACAGCTCGGAAAACAGAGACGCGTTTGGATTGCCCATAGTTTACTTCGCCGCTATCGTAGCCGGCAGATTGTTTCTCGGCGAGCACTTATCTACCTGGGCGCCTGGCGGGGCGCATCTGAAGACTACCACTATTTGTATGAAACAAACTGAAGGGGGCCCAGCATGACCACAGCGTCGTTTCTGCGCACACAATCCGACGGCGTCCTGCTTTCGGTTAAACTCCAGCCACGTTCTTCCGTTGACGAAATTGGCGAACCGCTGGGAAACGAACTGCGAATCAAAGTGACTGCGCCTCCGGTCGAAGCAGCCGCCAACCAGGCTTTGGTGCGTTTGCTCTGCGAAAAACTGGATTGTCCGCGCAACCAGGTGCAGTTGGTCCGCGGACAAACCTCTCGGCATAAGGTCGTGAAGCTCTATGGGTTTTCCGAGGCGGATTTCCTGCAGAGATTGGCTCGGTCCTAGCACTCGTGAAGGAAGTCGTCCTATGGATCGAAGCCGCCGGCGCTTGGGCGCCCTGGCTTTTTCTTGTGCTCTTCATGGCGGCTTCCGTTCTCATGATTTGGCGCCTCGAAGCCATGAACGCCAGCGGATTGGAAGGCACCGTCCTGGGGACTCTGGTAATGCCCTACTGCTCAGGTATGGGCAACCTCATCTTCGCGTTCGTGCTGGCGACGAAGGGAGGACCGGGCGCCGAAGTGCTGACAAACTGCCTGGTCAATAATGTGACAAACCTCACGCTGCTCATCGGCCTGCCCACTCTCATTTGGGGTATGAATGGGGAAGCCGACGGGAAATCAAAAGCCTCCAAAAAACAACAGCAAAAGGTTAACCAGGAACGCCGGATCAATCGCCTGTCCATGTTGCTTACCCTGACGGCAGTGCTCTTTTTCACCGGAGCGGTCTGGGCACTGGCGCGCCGAGGACGAGTGGATTTTTTTGACGGCCTGGTCCTGGTCGGCCTATTTCTCTTTTGGCAATGCTTCCACGTCTTCGACGTCCTCAAAGGCCAGGTGCGGGCAAATAAATCGTTCAGCTGGATGCTGCCGGTTGACCTGGCTTTACTGGCGCTTGGCGCATATGTCATTTACCTGAGCACCGATTGGCTGGTCGACTGGATTTCGAAAATCCACACTGGCTTCATCAGCGCCAAATACCTGGGTTGGCTTAGTGGCTGGCTGATGGTGGTCCCAAACGGTTTGCTGGCGTTCTATTATGCGCGTCGCGGCAACCCCGAGGTCGTCTACACCTCTCAGGTCGGCGATGGTCACATTTGCATTCCCCTCTGTATCGGCATTTACGCCTTGTACCGGCCGATCCAGGCGCCGCCCTTTTTCCAAACCGGGCTGATGATACTACTTGCCGCGGCAGTCTTGCACTTTGCCGCCATCGCCATCTTTGGACGGCTCCCGCGGTTGATCGGCTGGCTCCTCACCGCCGCGTACGGGGTTTTCCTGTATACGGGGCTCATCAAATAGGATGGCCCCTTTCCGGTGTGAATGGAGTTAATGCTGGCGCTAATGATTTATTTTCTTGCTGGCCGAAGACATACCTGGCTCTCACACAATCCGTTGGTCGTTTATGGGCCATTTATGGATTTGGTTGAGCCGTTCGTTAAGCGATACCACGGAAGCGGTTGTGTCGGCCTCGGACCCAGCAACTGAGCCCCTCGCTGGTCTTGTCTGTTTGTAGTCAAAGCCCTTACAACACATTCTACGGTTTGCTGACAGACAAACCTGTCTTGAGCTGCTAGACTGAGCTGGTTAGCTTCGGCCGAAGTCAGGAAAGCGACTCAGGAGAACCCTTTTTCATTTCGAAGAAAGCCGGGTCCGGGGTATGGGCAAAAAATGGAAAAAGAAGACGCCGATCCTGCCGCGTGTACTTGCTGGTTCCGCGGTGTTGTACCTTGCCTTCAATTATTTTCGCCGACCGTCCACGGAGCCGATCCTGGTGCGGGGTTTCTATCGGAACTTGCCTGATTTCATGGAACTCGAGTCGATGCTTGCCACCAACACGCCGATGGACCCTGCGTTGCCTCCTGTAGGTAGCACTGAACCACCCATTTGGTCGCAGGAAGACTACCGACGGTACCGCACTCTGCTTCGTCGCGTCGGAGTGATCCGAGTCTTGCAGACGGGTTCGGAGGTGCGATTTCAGCTCGCAGGCGCGCCTGGCAGCGCACAGCGGGAACGAACTGGCGTGATGTGGACTGAATCTCAGCCCGACTGCCTGGTTGCGAGCCTAACGGAATTCCGCAAAGGAAGGGCTCAACTGGACCACGCCTACCGTCCACTGACCAATGGCTGGTACCTGTGGATTTCCAAATGAGCTAAACATTTGATGTCTATGAATCTCGCCGCGAAACCTCCGCTAACTGTCTGATTGAAGCTCCTATGAAAACACCCAACCGTTTTGGTCAGGCAGCATTTACGCTCATTGAGTTGCTCGTTGTGATCGCAATCATCGGCATCCTGGCCAGCCTTACACTTCCTTCGCTCGGCCGGAGCAAGCAGCACTCAAAGGTGACGGTTTGCTTGAACAACCTTCACCAGATTGATTTAGGAATTGAGATGTTCATGCAGGACAATGGCGGCAGGTACCCCGGGGGATTGGGCGGCCAGAAGATGGCGCGGGAATTTGTGTGCCGTGCCGTCTCCGATGACCAAATAGTCCAAGAGATGCTTGGCCGGCCGCTATATCCTTACATAAAGCCTTCCAAGGTATACGCCTGCCCGGAAGACAAAGGAGAAGATTTCTCTCCGGATTCCGTCAACTACCAGCCCAGCATGTACTATGCTTTTGGGTGCAGCTACAGCTTCAACACTACTGCCTGGAAGTTCCTCAAGCACGTGCAAGAAGGGGGTCTGGCCGGCGCAACCCCTTCCTGGGTGAGAGAGCCAAACCGCTACATCATGGTTTACGAGCAACCCGCCAGGCCGGTTTGGAAAATCGTGGAGGACATCTGCTCTGAGCACACCGTTGAATTTCGCTATTACTTTCACTGGCATTTTGGCAGCCGCAAGAGCACCATCCCGGCGAACCAACTTGCCGGTGATCCCCAAAGGTTTATTTCGCCGATCCTTTTCGTCGACGGCCATGCCGCCAAACATGACTTTACCGACGCTTTGAAGGCCGAGCCCAAGTATCCCCTTGAAGAAACCAAAGATTGGATGTGGTATCAGTTTAAACCCGAGCCGGAAAAACCAATCGCCGGCTTGGGCGTTAATCGGCCTTGAGGGGATGGCTTGCTGAGTGAAAGCAGGAAGCCACTCAGACAGGGTCAGTTGCAGCCTCGGACGCCTTGTAATGTGGGGTTGTGGGGCGGGTGCTTTCGTCCATTCTGCAGGACTAGCCTGCATTGGTGCGTGGCTCGTCAAAGGCAAGAATTGAGGTGTAAATCCAATGTGTAACCATCGGCCCGCACAGGACAGCGCGATAACGATCAGATTACAAATCGACAGCCACTGGAGCGCAGCCTGTGAGGCCGACCGTTAGCCAAATTCTATGCGCCAGATCATCGCGATTGCAACAATCCTCATTCTCTCAGTGTCAAGCCCGGCGCAACTGAACTCCCCGCCGGCGGACTCCGAGGTGTTTACGATTAAGCAGTCCGCCATTTCACATTCGCGCCCTGTTTCGTTCTCTATAGGGTATCCCATTGACTGGCAGATGTTCGAACCTGGCTCACATCATCCCGTCGGCGAATTGCTCACAGCAGATGATGAACTCGTGTGTAGCTTTTGTCCCGGGCCCACAGCGCTCACGGTCGCGCATTTGACCGCCTCTAATCTGGCCCACATCATCATCTGGCGCAGCGACCGATCCACCGCTAAAGAAGAGGCGGAGAGATTCGCCGCATCCGTCCGTCAGCGGTCCGGCTCATACACCAACGACCTCTTTTCGCCAATCACGACCAAGGCAGGCGACCACGGATACTTAGTCGTGTCCCGGGTGGACTCGGAACAAGAACACGCATTACTCTCCGATTTCTTCTTTCACGTTGGAGCAAAGGGAGCTATTCGGATATCAATCAGAACGAGCGTGGGCGACTCTCAGCTATTCGAGAATTTGCAGAATCTGGTCCTGCAAACACTTCGATTTTCCGATGGCTAACCTGGCACAGGCACTGGACCGCGGGATTCTATCTTGCTCACTTTTCCAACGTCATCGCTGCGCGGCCAGTGATGTGCGCGGTTCTCCTCTGCCTCCCTTGGAGGAGAGGGGGCATCGCAGCTCGATGTCCCAACCCACCGCCGAACAACTTAATCCCGGTTTGCCGGATTTGCAGATTTGCCGACCCTGTTGACCGCAATGATTGGGTTGGTTAATCTTACTCAGTGAGACCGGAAGAATTCAAAAATCTGCTGGAGCAACGACCCTTTGTTCCCTTCCGAATCTTTGTCACGGGAGGATCGACCTATGACATCGTTCATGAAGATTTCGTTTTCCTGGGGCGCTCAATGGTGACCCTAATTTTGCGAAAAGATCCCCAAGGTTTCGTGGAAAATTTCGTCCACGTGCCTCTAATCCATATTAACAAGATCGAGATGCTCCAACCTGTCTGAGCCGCTGGACAATCAGCGCCCAGCTTTCCAGCCTTTCCCTAAGGTACCCCTTTCCGGGAGGCGACAGGAAACCCCGTCATTTGTTAGAGCGTGTTTGAGAGTTCGAGCGGGCGTCTCTTCCTCGTTCTCCTCGATTTTTTGAGGAAGAGGAGGAGGAAGAGGAAGAGGACGAGGATGACGACCGCACCCGGATTTTTCAAACACCCTCTTAGACTTCGACCACGAGGGGATCCGCGCGAAAGGCGTCGCTTAACTCTACGAATGGCACCTGCGCCGCCAGCCAAAGAGGATCCTGGGTGATCGCGTCCATAGATTGGGCGGTGTTGTTACAAATCAGGAAAAGGCCCTGTCCCAACACCAAAAACGACTCGAAGCCGGTCCCCACCCCATGCCGGGCGAATTCGAAGTCCCCAATGTTGGCCTGTCCGCCCAGCAAACTAGCCCGCAGCGCGCCGGCATCGGCCAGGAAGTTCTTCTGAAAACCCGCTTTGCGCGGGCCAATGTAGGACAGCAAACGACCTTTGTGATCGGCCAGCGAAATAATCGCCCATTCGTCAAAGACAATTTTTTTGTATTGCGCGTCCATTTGCCGCGCGCAGGCAGTAATAAGCTTTTTAGCCTGATCCAGTGTCATACGCAAAGAGTTCGAGAACTGGCCACAAGGAAGCAGTTCCAGGGCCAGGGAACAAGTAATTTGCGCAAGGCCCAATAACGAGCAATTGCTCTATTCCTCGATTAAATTCTTTTCAGAGAGCGCTTTGAGATTGCGTCCCCTTTGTGATGCGTTTAATTTTTGCCGGCCTGCTTGGGTGAACAAAGTTGCATATGGATAAGACCGCCGAACTCAAAATCGATGGAAAAGGCTACGCTTTGCCCGTAGTCGAGGGCTCGGAGCTGGAGCGAGCCATCGACATTTCGTCGCTGCGCAACGCCAGCGGCATCATCACCCTGGATGACGGTTATGCCAACACGGGCTCGTGCCAGAGCCAGGTCACCTTTATTGACGGCGAAAAAGGAATTCTGCGCTACCGTGGCATCCCGATCGAGGAATTGGCTGAGAAGTCGACCTTCATTGAGGTCGCCCACCTGATCATCATGGGCCACCTGCCCAGTAGCGCCGAATTGAGGCGCTTCTCGGATTTGCTGACCGAGAACGAGTTGCTGAATGAGGCGATGAAGCACCACTTCGAAGGCTTCCCCGCCCATGCCCATCCGATGGCGATCCTGTCCTCGATGATCAACGCGGCCAGCTGCTTCTATCCCGAGTTGCTGCACGATGAAAGACATGAACATTTCATGGTCAGCGCGGCGCGCCTGCTTTCACAGGTGCGCACGATTGCCGCTTTTGCCTACCGCAAGTCGCGCGGCCTGCCTGCCATTTACCCCAAACCCGAATTTAAGTACACCGCGAACTTTCTGCACATGATGTTCTCGGTCCCGTACCAGGACTACGACTTGAAACCGGAAGCGGTCAAAGCCCTGGACCTGATCTTCCTGCTTCACGCCGATCACGAGCAAAACTGCTCCACCGCCACCGTCCGTATGGTCGCTTCGAGCCGCGCCAACCTCTTTGCCAGCGCGGCAGCCGGGGTGTGCGCCCTCTGGGGCCCGCTGCACGGCGGCGCCAATCAAGCGGTGCTCGAAATGCTCCAAAGCATCCATGATGCTGGTGACGACGGCTCACGATTCATCGCCGAGGCCAAAGACAAGCACAGCGGCAAACGCCTGATGGGTTTTGGCCACCGCGTTTATAAGAACTACGACCCCCGCGCCAAGATCATCAAAAAAGTCTGTGATGATCTGCTCTCCAAGATGCACATCTCCGATCCGTTGCTGGAGATTGCCAAACACCTTGAAGAAGCGGCCCTCAAGGACCCCTACTTCGTCGAGCGAAAGCTCTATCCGAACGTCGATTTCTACAGCGGCATTATCATGCGCGCCATCGGCATTCCCCTCGAGATGTTCACTGTCATCTTCGCCATCGGCCGAATGCCGGGCTGGATTGCCAACTACAAAGAAGTCATGGAAGCCCCCACCCGGATTTACCGGCCACGCCAAATCTACACCGGCCCGACTTTGAACCATTACGTCCCCATCAAAGAGCGCAAATAAGCGGCTGCAAGCGAGGAGATCGGCTGAAAGCAACCCGGCGAGTGATGATGGCCCAGCGTCTTTTCTTTGTAACTATTCAGGGCGCGCGTGCGAGCCTGGCAGGGGCGGGGACGGCTCGTCCCCGCTTTGCTCAACGGATCGGCAAAACGCGGGGACGAGCCGTCCCCGCCCCGATGCGACCTGAACAGTTACTTTTCTTTTAACTTCGATGAATCTTCACGAATTCCAGGCTAAACAACTCCTCTCCCAATACGGCGTAGCGGTGCCTCAGAGCGAGGTCTGCGATTCGGCGTCAGCGGCGCGGCGCATCGGCGAAGAGCTCTTCAAGAACGGCGCCTCCATGGTCGTCGTGAAATCCCAAATTCATGCCGGCGGCCGTGGCAAAGGTACGTTCAAAAGCGGCTTCCGCGGTGGCGTCAAACTTTGCCGCAGCCCCGAGGAGGTCTTCGAGAACGCCCGCCAAATGCTCGGAAATGTCCTGGTCACCAAACAAACCGGCCCGGAAGGACGGCTGGTTAACAAAGTCCTTGTGGCACAGGCTCCCGAAATCCAAAAAGAACTGTACGTGGCGGTGCTGCTGGACCGGGCGATTTCCAAACCGGTTCTAATGGCCAGCACCGAAGGCGGGATGGATATCGAAGAGGTCGCGGCTAAAACACCTGAGAAAATAACCAAAGAACCCATCGATCCGGCCGTTGGCATGATGCCGTACCAAGCCCGCAAGGTGGCCGCCGCCCTGGGTCTCCAGGGCGACCTGCTGAACCAGGGCGCAAAGTTGTTGCTCGGGATTTATCGAACCTGGTGGGAATCCGATGCTTCCCTGTTGGAGATTAACCCACTTTGCATCGTCCGTTCGAATGATGGCAAACAGAGCGTGCTGGCGGTCGACGCCAAACTCTCGCTCGATGACAATGCACTCTATCGCCACCCCGATCTGCTGGCGATGCGCGACCTGGCCGAGGAAGCGCCCCTGGAAATCGAGGCCAGCAAGTTCAACCTGAATTACATCAAGCTCGATGGCAGTATCGCCTGCCTGGTCAACGGCGCGGGCTTGGCCATGGCCACCATGGATATCATCCAACACTTCGGCGGACGGCCCGCCAACTTTCTCGACGTCGGGGGTGGCGCCAGCCAGGAACAGGTTGCGGCCGCGTTCGGGATTATCCTTCAAGACCCTAACGTAAAGGGCATCCTGGTGAATATTTTCGGAGGCATCATGGATTGCGATATTATCGCCAAGGGGATCGTTGCGGCGGTTAAACAAACGGGTTTGAAGTTGCCGCTGGTGGTTCGGCTCGAAGGCAATAATGTGGTGGCCGGCAAGAAGACGCTCGCCGAGTCGGGCCTGACGATCATCAGCGCCGATTCAATGGCCGATGCCGCGCAAAAGGTAGTGAAGGCAGTCGGTGCGGCGACCTGAGTTAAATTACGACGATGGCTATTCTTATCAATCCCGATACCCGGATCCTCGTTCAAGGCATTACGGGCAGCTTCGGCGCGCGCCACACTCAACTGAGCCTCGCCTACGGCACGCAGGTCGTGGCCGGGGTCACCCCTGGAAAAGGCGGGCAAGTTTTTGAAAACAAAGTTCCGATCTTTGATACAGTCACCCAGGCCGCAAAAGAAACCGGCGCCACTGCCTCTGCCATTTTCGTGCCGCCGCCCTTCGCTGCCGACGCCATTCTTGAAGGAGTTGATGCCGGGCTGGAATTAGTGGTCTGCATCACCGAAGGCATCCCCGTCAACGACATGCTCAAAGTCAAGCGCGCGATGATCGGCTGCAAGACCCGGCTCATTGGACCCAACTGTCCAGGCGTCGTCACACCCGGATCGGGAAAGGATTCCTTTGGCGGTTGTCGCATCGGCATTTCGCCCGGCTACATCCACCGGCAAGGCCATATAGGGGTCGTGTCCCGCAGCGGAACCCTCACCTACGAAGCCGTGTGGCAACTAACCTGCCGCGGCGTCGGACAGTCCACCTGTGTCGGGATCGGCGGCGACCCCGTCAACGGCACCTCGCACCTGGATGTGATCAAATTGTTCGCCGCCGATCCCGAGACTCACGGCATCATCATGATTGGTGAAATCGGCGGGTCCGCGGAAGAAGAGGCCGCCCAGTGGATTCAACACAACTGTCGGAAGCCCGTCGCGGGTTTTATCGCGGGGGCCACGGCGCCTCCGGGACGGCGCATGGGCCACGCCGGCGCCATCGTCAGCGGCGGCAAGGGAACGGCCCAGGCAAAGATCGAAGCCTTTAAGGCGGCCGGCATAGGTGTGGCCGCGACACCCTCAGAAATGGCCGATACGTTGCTTCGGATGATGTGATCCCTGCAACACCGATGGGAGCGATCGACTTCATCCTCAACCTCGTCGGCCTCCTGCTGTGGCTGAGCTGGCGTTCCATGCGTTTTGATCCTTTGGTAAAAAGCTCGCCCGTGACGCTCATCGGTACCCTGAAACGCGCGGAGTCCCGGCGGCTCAGAGGCTGGCAGGTAGCAGTCGTGCTGGGAGCCATCGTCTCCCTGCGTGCGGTGCTTTATTGGATTATCGGAGCCCCTGCCGATTGGACACCAAAGCTCAACCTCGAATTTGTTGTGCTTGCCTTCCGCAGCGATTCCTTTCGCTCGATGTGTGTCTTTTCCTGCCTGAGCTTCGCGCGGGCCTTGGTGGTGCTCTACTTCTGGCTGGCGACGCTCACGATCATTAATCGCTCCACCATCGAAGCCGATCCGGTCCAAAAGCTCGTTCGACTGCATCTGGGGACAATGGCGAGCTGGCCTTGGCCAGTTCAGCTCCTTCTGCCTTACCTGGCAACGCTCGCGCTTTGGATTGGCGTCGAACCTCTGCTGGTAAATCTGGGCGTGATGACCCCGGTTCATTCCACAGCGCACCTGTTCGGACAAGCGTCATTGGTTGGCCTCGGCCTTGTCCTGAGCCTGAAATACGTGCTGCCGATCTTCCTGTGCCTGCACTTGATCGCCAGTTATATCTATCTCGGGACCAGCCCGGTTTGGAATTTCATTGCCACCACCTCAACCCATGTCACCGCTCCCCTTCGCCTCCTCCCGCTTCGCTTTGCCAGACTGGACTTTACGCCCTTGGCCGGTGCAGTGCTCATCCTGGCCCTGCTCCACTGGCTTCCGAATGCCATCTTGAACCGGATCGCCGCTTCGCAATGGAGCACCTGGCCTCAATAAGGGCAGATCCCTCAGACTGCCCTGGGCAACTTAATCGTGACCACGGTGCTGGTGTCGCGCTGACTATCGATGCCCAAAGTTCCGCCATGCAGCTCAGTGAGGCGTTTGGCAATGGACAATCCCAGACCAATGCCCTGTTGCTCGTGGAGCTTTCGGTCAAACTGCATATAGGCGCCCACCCGCGTGATGTGCTCGGTTGAAAAGCCGCGGCCATGATCGCTGATGACCAAAACGGGAGTCCCTGCAGCATCGGAGAGCTTCACGGTGACGGACGTGCCCGACTCGGAGAATTTGAAAGCGTTCTGCACTACCTCATCGATGATCTTGGCCAGGTACTCTTCGGAAATGGGAAGTGGCTGGTCTTTGAGCTCCAGGACGAGATCCTGCTCCCGGTGTGCCTGTTGGGCCTGAGAACGGGCCTGGCGCTCGATTAATTCGGCCGGCGACTTGGTTAACTTCTTGCGTAGAGCGCCCACTTTTTGCGGATCGGCTCCCAACAGCTCGATTTGGGCGTAGATGAGAAAGTTCTCGATCAAGCGTTCCAACCGCCTCCCCGACTCATGAATCACCTGCCCCATCTCTGCGATTTCCTCCGGCGGCAGGGTAGCGGCTTCGGCGCTCAGAATTTCTCCGTAAGCCAGAATTCCGTTCAGCGGTGTGCGCAGCTCATGGGGTAACATGAGGCTGATATTATCCCGTAAATCAGTCAGTTTCTTTTCCGCTTCCTCGCGCACCGCCTGAGCCTTCTTGAGCCGGGCCTCAACGGCGCCGTAGAGCGCTTCGATCGAGAAGGGTTTGGGCAGGTAGTCATCGGCGCCCAGCTCCATGCCATGGCGCATTCCCGCATGGTCAGCCAAACCCGTCATCAGAATGAAGGGCACCGACGCCGTGGCGGCCTCGCCGCGCAATGACGAGAGCGTCAAGTAACCATCCACTTTCTCCATGTTGACGTCACACAGAATCAGGTCGGGCAATACCTTGCGTGCCACCTCAATCCCGGCTGCTCCGTTCTCGGCCTCCACCACTTCAAAACCCTTCTGCTCCAGCGCCATGTGGACCATCTCGCGCAGCCAACTCTCATCGTCGATGACCAGGATTCTCTTCATCTGCTCTTTATTAAGCTCAAGCTTGGCCGCAGCCCGGCCGCCGCTGCAAATGGCAGGCCGCCGCGCGATGTCCCAAAACTGCACAAGGCTAAGACACTGCTGGCTCACTTGTCCATAGACATTCCGCGCCACGGCCGCAAATCGCCAGCCCTCCAACATTAAGCAAGTCCTTTGCCTTTCTCCCGGGAAAGTGGGCTCAAGTAGCCGCCCCCCGCAGATCATCGATAGTTACGTCTGCGATTCGGTTCCGGACAAGGTGCGCGGATTGCAGACGGTCCGCCGCAAAGCTCTGCGCAACGGCCACACAGCGCATCCCGGCCGCTAACGCTGCCTGGATTCCATTCACCGCGTCCTCAATCACCACGCACTCCTTGGCCGCCAAACCGAGCTCGGTCGCTGCCCTAAGAAAAATGTCCGGAGCAGGTTTTTTCGCGGTGACATCTTCACCCGTCACCACGGCGTCCCAAAACTCCACCGGGAGAACGATTTTGCGCAGGTTGGCGACTACCTTGACCCGGTCGGCACTCGAGGCGACCGCGATTCGCAGCCCCGCTTGGCGGCAGCTCTTGACCAACTCTTGCGCGCCAGGAAAAACCTGCAGGCGCTTTGGTACCAGCTCGAGGTAGATCTCATAGGTGCGCCTTTTCGCTGCGGGAAGATCCAACTTAAATTGATATCGCTCCGCCACTCCGCCGATATAACGGTCCTCACCGGTTCCCACAAACGGAAGAAAGTCCTCGGGACGGACGCATAGGCCCAACTCGCCAAACATAGCCACGGCAGCGACGTTGATCAGAGGTTCCGAATCGGTGAGCACACCATCCATATCAAAAATCACCGCGCGAATTTTGAAATCCCAGGTCATGCGCAACGCGTCTACCGGCTTGGCCAAAGGCGCCGGACTTGCTCAAACACCGTCTCTACAGGCAATCGATCGAGGCCCGCGGCATGACGCAAAACAACCACTTTCTGCCCCGGCGGCTTCCAGATGGCCTCAGCGGTGTCTCCCCACAGGATGAGCGCCGGCAAGTCCAACGCGCCAGCCAGGTGCGAAATGCCCGAATCATGCCCAATAAATCCCGCACAGCCGCTGAGCAATCGCGCCAATTCAGCCAGCGGCAGGCTTTGCGCCACCCGAATCCGCGACGGAGGCAAAGCGGCCGAAAGTCGCTGCAACCGTTCCCCCTCAGCTTCGCCTCCGACCAACAGAAGGTTCAACGGAGTCAGGTCGATCAACTTTTGCACCAATTCCGCCCATCGTTGTTCGGGCCAGTTTTTTCGCTCACTTCCGCTGCCCGGGTGGAGCGCAAGTCCATGGGCGGATTTCCGGCTTTGGGCCGGACCGCCGGACTGGCCCGAGGGCCCCCCACCCGTCACGGGGCGCATCTGGAGCTTGGGGACCGGGTTTGCGTCGAATATCGCCAACCGCTCCAGCGGCTTGAGATACACCTGGGCCGCGTGAATGGACGCCCGCTCATCGGCCCGATGCGGACAGGCGATGAATTGCGCGGGCGAACATCGACCAATGTTGGTCCTAAAAATCTCGTCGGGGTCGTAAAGGTAGGAGAGGATGAGATCAAATTCCGAAAAATAGTCAATCCAGTCCTCCGGCAGCTGTCCATTGCGAGCAAAAAAGCTGGCCAGCGCGCGAGCCTCAATCGAGCTGACTCGATCGACCAGCCCGCCCGCGACGGCCAACTGAATGATGTGCGGATAGCCGAGCACTTCGAGGTGAGCTTCTGGAAACTGCTGCCGCAGCGCCGCGATGGCCGGCAAAGTCAGAATGAAGTCCCCAATAGCCCCGCCGCGAATCACCAGGATCTTGGCGCGATGCGGATTCACTCGAAACGGCAACTCTGGGTGCCTGCTAAAACTTGGTGAAACCTAACACCGCGATCAACAGGCCGAAAGCCAGCCGGAGGCCGCAACCGATTTTAATGCGCTTTTCATTCGCGGTGGCCCAATGCAAAAAATCGCGCAGCCGCCAAGGTGAGACCGTCAGCCAGATTCCCGCCAGCACCAGCAAGTAACCCCAGCTTTGGATGATCAATATCAGTGGGCTATCGGCCAAATGCGGCCGCCCCGTATCGACCATTAGTTTTGCCAGCAGTAACAACACCACCGCCAGCCCGCGCACCGCCAGAAAGTCCTGAACATAAATACAGCTGCCAATTCCCACCGCGGCGAAACCGGCGAACAACACATTTTTGTAGGCCGCAAAATCTGAAATGGATTCCTGGCTCAGGTTATAAATGAACCAGGCTGTGCCCAGCAGCATGAGCGTATAGCCCCACGCCAGG
>Ga0210409_10002203_pt1 | contig 23491 bp, 16 predicted proteins | sample IncBWH17MmetaG_FD_161649 | JGI IMG/M metagenome (GOLD analysis project Ga0210409, IMG submission 161649) | Forest soil microbial communities from Barre Woods Harvard Forest LTER site, Petersham, Massachusetts, United States - Inc-BW-H-17-M | ecosystem: Environmental > Terrestrial > Soil >...
CAGTGAGATCGCAAGTGTATCGCATCCCCAGTTTGCTGGGGTAAGTGATCAAAAAAGTACAGTCAATTCTGAGAATTTCTTTGGGTTTGTTGAGTTTTCAAACACGCTCTAAGTCACGGCCTCTCGAGAACGTATAGCTCGCGCCGCGCCGGCGGCAACCAGGTGGTGTAAGGAACCGTTTCGACCGTGTGGTAGCCCTGGATGTCGGGCGGGTTACGCGCGGTCCACGGGCGGCGCGACTCGCGATAAGCCTCTTCGTCCACAGCGGGCGACAACGACAGCAGCCACCGAGAATCGATGCCCTGCATGAGGGCTTGCACCCACCACGGGTCCGACGTTCGAGCGCGCCGAACCTTTTCCTGCTGCCACACCTCGAAGGTGTACCAGCCGTCAAAGGCGTACCCACCCTCGATCGACATCGGGCTCACGCCCCGAGCGATGAGCGAGTCGCCCGCCTTGAACGCAGCTCGCGAGAAGGCGTAAACGTCATGGGTGCCGGCCAGGCCGTAGCAGGCGAGGAACGCGAGCACCAGCGCAGGGGCGGCTCGAGTCATCGTGCAGTCTTTTGCCCAACCAGCAACCAGAAGGAGTGCGGTGGGGAGAATCATCAGCAAGTGGCGGTCAAAAACGATCTTGACTGTCACCAACAGATAGAGGAATTGGATCGCTCCCAGAATCGTGACCAGCCGCAACGCGGTAGGCGGCACTGTCGGCGAGGGCCCAACTCCTTTCCGTAAAGCCACCCCGACGAACCCGATCAACGCCAGCGCCAGGAGAATCGTCACAGCCCAGGCGACCTGGTGATTCCAGAGCAGCGGGCGGTCGCCCACGATCACCTCATTGAGAGAGAGAAGTCCGAACTGCGTCAACTTGTTCGGCAGGTAAGGGAAAATGAGGTGCTGGCGAGCCACCAGTACGGCCACAGCGACAACGCTGAGGACCGTCACCACCGCCAGCGCCGCGAGCCGCCAACGCGTCAGTTGCCGCCAGAAGGTCAGGGGAAGCGCGACCAGAAGTGGCAGGGTAAACAGCCCGATATAAACGCCGTATTGGAACACAGCGAGACACAGCTCACCCGCATCCGGATGCCTGAGCGATTGGAGGACCTGCCGGCTTTCTTCCCGGTACATTATCGTGGGGCCGTGGACAGAGTGGTACCAGTATTGGAAGCTAACGGCGGTCACAGCCGGCACGACGAAACACGCGATGAACGCCACGGGGGTGAGCAGTCTGCGCCGGTCGTAAAGCAGGAGGAAAACGACCAAAGCGACATGGACGAGCAGGCCACTCTGCCGTAACAGAAAGCCGTACGCGCCGCAGAGTGAACCGGCCAGCAGCCACCATGGTTGCCACCAGCCCTGTCCCTCGAGCCCCTTGACCATGAGCAGAAGCGCGAGCGCCGTCCACGCGCAAGCCGGCACGTCGGTCATGTATAGAAACCCATGGAACAAGCAGAGCGGGTTGAACATCAGGGCCACGAGAGCAATCACCGTGGTCCGGCGGCTTACGCCGATATGGCGGAGCAGGCCCGCAACCGACAGGCCCAGGACGCCGAACATCGCGACCGTCGAAAGCCGCGCCGCAGTGAAGGAGAACCCGGCGATTTTGGTGAACAGCACCCCCCAATAAAGCTGGCCGACCAGCGACATCGGGTTCCACGGAGAGATTTTGACCTGGCCCTGCACATCGAGGTGTTGGAGGGACTTGAGAAAGGCCCACTCGTCATCGACCGCGAAGTGGCCGACAGGCCATAGCAAGAGGAAGGAGAGGAGCAGGCAACCCAGCACTAGGGCCTCGGGGGTAGTCACCGCGCTGAGCCAGGCCGGCGGTTTTCCCAGGGTCTTTACCTTTTGTGAGCGCTTATTGCTCACGAGTTGTCGGACGCGCTGAGTGCCGATTCAGCCGATCGCGGGCGGCGGTTGTTGAGGGTGTGTCTTGGTATTGCAGCAGACGACGCGAGGAGAATCAGATCCGCATTAAGCAGCGGCATGAGGTCAACGGAACGGTATGGACGCGTTCCACCGCGTCCCCGATCCCTGCCGGAAATAATGGGGACGCGGTGGAACGCGTCCCTACCGTTCGTTGGCAGTGTCGAACCCACGCTGTAAATCGGGACCTGGTGCGAGTTGAGAGACTCCTCACGTCGTCTCCTACAAAGACCACGGGTTTCCAAGCAGGCTCTAAGGTTTCGGGACGTTGTGGTGCAGGCGCTCATCGTTCTCCAGTGCCGGTGCGATTATGGAAATGCGTTCGTCTCGCGGGCAAGGTGAAAATGGGTTGCGCTCGAATCCAACGTTGACACCTGCAGGCCTGCTTCCTATTTTCTGCGCGCAAAGACGGAAGGCTTTGCTCCCGAACGCTGGTTTGGGGATTTTTGTTGAATTATGGCCAATACGATACTGGTGGGCGCCCAATGGGGCGATGAGGGCAAAGGAAAAATCATCGATGTGCTAACCGAGCAGGCGGATGTGGTGGTCCGCACACAAGGCGGCAATAATGCCGGGCACACTGTCCACATCAAGGGCCAGAAGTATATTTTGCATCTCGTTCCGTCCGGCATTTTGCGCAAACGCAAGACCTGCGTCATCGGCAACGGCGTGGTCGTGGACCCGGTAAGCCTGGTCGCGGAGATCGAGGGGTTGCGCAAGCTGGGCATCAAGATCCACCGCAACCTTTTCTTGAGCGAAACGGCCCACCTGGTTCTGCCGTATCATCGCGAGCTGGACGCGCAACGCGAGACCCTCAAGGGCAAAAACAAGATCGGCACCACCAAGCGCGGCATCGGCCCCGCTTATGGCGACAAGGCGGCGCGAACCGGCCTGCGGGTGCTCGATTTGATCTTCCCGGAGCGTTTCGAGCGCCAACTCGCATCGAAAATCAAAGAGAACAACGAAATCCTCAAAGCATTCGGCGCGCAGCCGCTTTCGTTCAAAAAGATCCACGCCGAGTACCGGGCGGCGGGCGACTATCTTAAGCCTTTCGTGACGAACACCGTCGTGTTGCTTCACGAAGCCGTCCGGCGCGGCGACGACATCCTGTTCGAGGGCGCGCAAGGGACTTTTTTGGACATCGATCACGGCACGTATCCCTTCGTCACGTCTTCCAACACCACGGCCGGCGGGGCTTGCACGGGCTCCGGCGTTCCGCCGCACCGCATGGATCGGGTCGTCGGCGTGATGAAAGCCTACACGACGCGGGTGGGTGAAGGACCGCTGCCGACCGAGAATGCGGAGATTGCCGACATGCTGCACGCGATGGGGCGCGAATTTGGCGCCACCACCGGCCGGGCACGGCGGTGCGGTTGGTTCGATTCTGTTGCGACGCGCCACGCCTGCATGGTCAACGGGATCGATGAGTTGGCTGTGACCAACATCGACGGCTTGGATTCGCTCGAAACCATTAGAGTCTGCATCGGCTATCGGGATGGCGCCAAACGCTACGATTACGTGCCCAACGACGGCGAAATCCTGTTCCGCTGCAAACCGGTTTACGCCGAATTTCCCGGCTGGCGCGCGCCGACGCACAACGCGCGAAAGTGGAAAGACCTGCCGGTTAAGACTCGCTCCTACTTGAAGGCTATCGCCGAGTTAACCGGCGCGAAGTTGGCGATTGCTTCCATCGGGCCCGGCCGCGAGCAAACGATCCTGGTGTGATTTACGATGTACGATTGACGAGGTGAGCACGCAAACCGCCCATCTCAGCCCCGAAGCGAAGGCCACGCTGCCGCGGCACGTCGCCATCATCATGGACGGCAACGGCCGCTGGGCCCGGCAGCGACATTTGCCCCGCATCGAAGGCCATCGCGCGGGGGCCGAATCGGCGCGCGCGATTATCCGGGCCGCGGGCGAGATCGGAATCAAGTACCTGACCCTCTACGCCTTCTCAGTCGAGAACTGGAACCGGCCCAAGGAGGAGGTCGATGCGCTGATGAAATACCTGGTGCATTACCTAAAAACTGAGACGCCGGAGCTCAACAAAAACAACGTGAGGCTCGAGATCATCGGCCAGATTTATCGCCTGCCGGAGCTGGTGCAGGAACATCTCAAGAAGTCCATGGCGACGCTCTCGAAGAATAACGGGCTGACGCTGATCATGGCGCTGAGTTACGGCGGCCGCACCGAGATTGTCGATGCCGTGCGCAGTCTCGCCAAGAAGGTGAAAGCGGGCGAACTTGATCCGCCGGACATCACCGAGCAGGTTTTCGCCCAGCACCTGTACACGCGGAACATGCCTGACCCCGACGTGCTCATCCGCACGAGCGGCGAAATGCGGGTCAGCAATTTCCTGCTGTGGCAAATCTCCTACACCGAGCTGGTAGTCACCCAAACCCTCTGGCCGGATTTCCGCAAACCGCAGTTTTATGCCGCCCTCGAAGAATACAATTGCCGGCATCGGCGCTTTGGGGGCGTCTAACCCGTGAATTGGCTCGACACGTCTGCCGCTCCGGCTACTGTCTAGCGGCATGCCTGACGCTGCCGCGCCATCGCCGCCTTCGAAATTCAAAATTTTCCTGCGCCGCCTGCTCAGTTTCGTCGTGCTGTGGACAATTGTCCTGACCGCTCTTTTCTCGAGCAACCGCGCGCTCTCGGATTACGTCTTCCTGGTCATCGTGGTGTGCCTGGCGGTGGCCGGGCTGGCGGAGTTCTACGGGCTCGTCGAAAAGCGCGACCTGGTTTGTTTCAAATGGTGCGGGCTGCTGGGCGGTTTGCTGTTGATGATCGGCACGTTTCTGAATCTGACCGGCCGGATTGGCACCTCTGGTTCGCCCGCGCGGGTCAATGATTTCGAGACCAGCTTCCTCATCCTTTTTGTGCTGGGCTTGTGCCTTCGCCAGTTCTTCTCTCGCAGCAACACCACCGGCATCCTGGCAATCTCGACCACGTTGTTCGGTTTGATGTACGTGCCCTGGCTGCTCAACTTCATCCAAAAGATCAACTTTTTCCCGGGCGTGGAAGGCCACTATTACCTGCTGTACTTTGTGCTGATCACCAAGATCAGCGACAGCGGCGCCTACGTCGTGGGTTCATTGATCGGCCGGCACAAAATGATCCCGCGGATCAGCCCGGGCAAGACCTGGGAAGGTTTTGCGGGCGCCCTCGTAGCGTCCGCCGCCGCCAGCGTTCTATTCGCTCACTACTTCGGCGAGCACCTGGTGGGGATCACGTTGTTCCACGCGGTAATCCTGGGGCTGCTCCTCGGCCTGGCCGCGGTCGTCGGCGACTTGATCGAATCCATTTTCAAGCGCGAAGCCGGGGTCAAAGATTCCGGCAGATTCTTCCCAGGCATCGGCGGCATCCTCGACTTGCTCGACAGCTTGCTGTTTAATGCGCCCATTATGTATTTGTACCTGAGGCATGTGTTGACCGCCCGGTAGCTTTTAACATTTGCGATTTACGATTTATGATTTACGCGGTTGTTTGAGTACAGAACGACTGTTCTCGGAAGGAACGATGATATGACACGTGAAGAAATGAAAACGCGGACAAAGGCATACGCCAACCGCGTCGTAAAAGTATGTGAGTCACTGCCAAACGGATGGATCCCCCAAACCCTCGGCAGACAGCTTCTGGGGAGCGGCACTTCCGTTGGCGCGAACTACCGCTCCGCTTGTCGCGCGAAATCGACGGCCGATTTTGTGAACAAGCTGAAGATTGTCGAAGAAGAGTGCGACGAATCGCTCTTTTGGATGGAATTGCTCGTGGAGAACAAGCTGGTAAAGGCCAGCCGCCTCGCAAGCCTGATGAGCGAAGGTGACCAGCTCCTCGCTATCGTTGTTGCATCTGCTAAGACCGTGCGTTCTCAGGGTACAGTGCGCTCGCGTAAATCGTAAATCGCACATCGTAGATATAGAGAATCGTGAAAAGGGTCGTTCTGTTGGGGAGCACCGGTTCCATCGGCACCAGCACTATCAAGGTTGCCGAAGATCTCCCCGACCGCGTGAAACTCATAGGGCTGGCCGCGGGCAACAATGTGGGCTTGCTGGTCGAACAGTGCCGCCGCCACAAACCCCAGGCCGTTTCCATTTCTGCCCCGGGAAAGGAGCAAGAGCTGCGGAACGCGCTCGGTAATTCGGCCGAGGTGCATTGCGGCGCCGAAGGGCTGCTAAAGCTCGCTACTTTGCCCGGCGCGGACGTGGTGTTGATCGCGATCGTGGGAACGGCGGGATTGCAGCCTGCGCTGGCGGCGATCCGGGCCGGAAAAGATATTGCGGTCGCCTCCAAGGAAATCCTGGTGATGGCCGGTGAGATTGTCATGGCCGAGGCCCGCAAACACGGCGTCCGGGTCCTGGCGGTGGACAGCGAGCACTCGGCGATCTTTCAGTGCCTCGACGGCAAACCGCCCGCCTCCGTCCGGCGGCTTTGGCTCACCGCGTCCGGTGGCCCCTTTCGTCAGACCCCCAAATCCGAGTTTCCGAACATTACGGTTGAACGCGCGCTAAAACACCCTTCCTGGGTCATGGGCCGCAAAATCACGATCGACTCGGCGACCCTTTTTAACAAGGGCCTGGAGATGATCGAAGCGCGCTGGCTATTTGACATCGAGATGGGGCGCGTCTCTGTGGTGGTCCACCCGCAGAGCGTGGTCCACTCGATGGTTGAATTTGTAGATGGTTCGATGCTGGCCCAGCTTTCCACCCCCGACATGTGCCTGCCCATCCAGTATGCGCTGACTTATCCTGAGCGGGCCGGCAGCGACCGCGTTCAAACCAATCTCGCCAAACTGGGCAGCCTGACTTTCGAAGAACCCGACCCCGACAGGTTCCCGGCGCTCGGTTTGGCGCGGAGGGCAGGGGAGGTCGGGGGCACCATGCCGGCGGTTCTCAACGCCGCCAACGAAGTCGCGGTCGATGCCTTTGTCAATCGGCGCAGCAACTTCACGCAAATCTCCGACACCGTTCGCCACACCCTCGAAACGCATCAGGCCGTTTTCCACCCTACGCTCGACCAGATCCTCGCCGCCGACGCCTGGGCTCGCCACGAGGCCGCCCGTTAGAAGCCCGAACCGCCCGGCTCCCCGGTGCCAGACGTTCTCGCCTGGCCGTTTTAGCATTTCAGCTTTGTAATGTTCCCGGACCGCTTCTTAAATCAAGAGTCCTCAATCATTGCCTCTGGCACAATCGCTGCTATATTCAGGCGCGCCCTGTTTTTGGGCGATTCGCTATACATATGTCGATTCTGAAGTTTGTTTTTATCCTGTTTGAGGTGCTGCTGCTCTTCAACTTGCTCATTTTTGTGCATGAGCTCGGGCATTTCCTGGCGGCACGCTGGCGTGGGCTTAAAGTTGATCGGTTTGCGATCTGGTTCGGCAAGCCGATTTGGAAGAAGAAAATCAACGGCGTGGAATACGCGCTGGGCACGATTCCGGCGGGCGGTTATGTGTCGTTGCCGCAGATGGCAACGATGGAGGCCATCGAGGGCAAAGGCGAAAGCGCCGGCCAACCCCTGCCGCCCATCTCGGCGGTGGACAAAATTATCGTCGCGGTCGCCGGGCCGCTCTTTAGTTTCCTTTTGGCCGGGGCGTTTGCGGTTGTGGTCTTCGTTGTGGGCCGGCCCGTCAACGACGACGATAACTCGACAACGGTTGGCTGGGTCGTGCCTTCTTACACGCAGGATGGGCAGACGTTTGAGGGTCCCGCATGGAAGGCCGGTTTGCGGCCGGGAGACAAGATTATTGAAATTGACGGCCACCCGGTCAAGTGTTTCGCTCCCCCCTCTCAGGACAGTGTCACCTGGCGAATTATCACAAGCAAGGAGACAGCAATCTCAATCAAATACCGGCGCGAGGGCACAAACTATCTGACACAAGCGGTACCCTATAAGCGCCCGACCCAGTGGTACGAGAGAAAGGCGTTGCGTCAACTGCTTATTGGGCGGGCCATCGAGCCGATCATCGGCGGTGTGGTCACGAACAGCCCTGCGGCCACCGCGGGGCTGCGGAGGGGAGACGAAGTTCTGGACCTGAATCACAAGAAAATCTACAGCTTTGATCCTGTCTTTTACGAGGAAGCTTCAATGACCAATGGGGCGATTAAACCTGCAACCTTCACTATCCGCCGGGGAACAGAAGTGTTTGACCGCGACTTGCTTGCCGAGAAGCCGCAAAAGCCTGCCCAAAGCGGGCCCTCCTTTGGGATTATCTGGCAGGTTAACACCAATATCACCCTGGAACATCCCAATCCCATTTCCCAGATCCAGGAAGGCGTGGGCCAAATCGTCGCGACGCTCGGAGCTGTCTTTTCGCATAAGAGCGACATCGGCCTGCAGCAGCTCGGCGGGGCGGTGATGATTGTTCGTTTGTACAGTAATCTTTTTCAGAGTCCGCACGGCTGGCGACTGGTGCTCTGGTGGAGCGTCGTGATCAACGTCAACCTCGCTTTGCTGAACCTGCTGCCGTTCCCAGTCCTGGACGGCGGCCATATCGCTTTGGCCTTGTTCGAAGCGGTTCGCCGACGGCCGGTCAGCGCCACCGTCCTGCAGTACCTCCAGACCGCGTGCGCGGTCGTTCTGATCGGCTTCATGCTGTTCCTGGCTTTTTACGATACCGGTGACTGGGTACGCAGCGCCCGCCGAGACCGGGAGGAGCCGATGGTGTTTGCGCCGAAGAATTGACTATGCGTTATTGCGAGTCGCCGTTCGTCTATAAGCGCCGTCTGACCCGCGAAGTCATTGTCGGCGATCCTTCCCGCGGCGGAGTCATCATCGGTGGCGACCACCCGGTCGTGATGCAGTCGATGCTCACGTGCGACACGATGGACACGGGAGAATGCGTCAAGCAAACCCTCGACCTCGTCGCCGTTGGCTGCCAAATCGTCCGCATCACGGCGCCCACCGTCAAAGACGCGGCGAACCTCAAGAACATCGTTACCGAGCTGCACGGCCGCGGTTGCCTGGTTCCGATCGTCGCGGATATCCATTTCAAGCCCGATGCCGCGATGGAGGCGGCCAAGTGGGTCGAGATGATCCGCGTCAATCCAGGCAATTATGCGGACTCCAAGAAGTTCGCGATCAAGGAGTACTCCGACGAGCAATATGCCGCCGAGTTGCGGCGCATCGAGGAGAAGTTCACCCCGCTGGTGAAGCTGTGCAAGGAAATGGGCCGCGCGATGCGAATCGGCACCAACCACGGTTCGCTCAGCGACCGTATCATGAACCGATTTGGCGATTCGCCGCTGGGCATGGTCGAGAGCGCGCTCGAGTTTGCCCGGATTGCGCGAAAGAACGATTTCCGCAATTTCAAGTTCTCGATGAAGTCCAGCAATCCCAAGGTCATGATCGAGTGCTACCGGTTGCTGGTCGCCCGCCTCGAACAGGAGGGCCCGGATTGGAACTACCCTATCCACCTCGGCGTCACCGAGGCCGGCGAGGGTGAAGATGGGCGGATCAAGAGCGCGATCGGTATTGGCTCGCTGCTCTGCGACGGGCTTGGTGACACCATTCGCGTTTCCTTGACTGAGGATTCCCCGCGCGAGATCGAGGTCTGCCGAGATTTGCTGGCCGAGGTGCCGAAGCTCGCCAACCTTCGACCGGCGACCTTCAACGCTCAACCTTCGTTCGATCCTTTCACCTTCACCCGCCGCTCCACTCCCGAGGTCGCGCTGACCGAAGGCGTGAAGTGCGGCGGCGAGCAAACCGTGCGCGTGGTCGTGACGCGGGCAACCTGGGAGAAAGTCGCGCCCAGGCTTAGTCCCAAGGCGGATGTCAAACCCGAGGCGGTTTACGAGGACCTTAACGTCCAGGAAATCGACCCCACGAACGATTTCGAGGTGAGCTGTGAAACCCAGCTCGTGACGGTCAAAGACGGCCTCGCCCTGCCGGCGATCACCGCCTTCCGCTTGCTCGCGGCGAAACTAAAACGCCTCGGCCGCAACAACCCAATCCTGCTGAAGGATTGCCTTGGTTTCCAGGCCGCGCCGATCGAGCCGAAAATCGCCCTGTTGCGCGCTTCGGTTGTTATCGGCTCATTACTCGCCGACGGGATAGGCGACGCGATCCTGGTGCGGGGCGAATCCGGCGCGGGCCAATCCTTACTTCTGGCGTTCAATATCCTGCAAGCTGCGGGCTGCCGCTCTTTCAAGACCGATTACGTCGCCTGTCCGTCGTGCGGTCGCACGCTTTTCAACCTCCAAACTGTCACCGCCCGCATCAAGAGCCGAACCGAGCATCTCAAAGGGGTAAAGGTTGCGATCATGGGTTGCATCGTGAACGGGCCAGGCGAGATGGCGGATGCGGATTTCGGCTACGTCGGCGGCGCGCCCGGCAAAATCAATCTCTACGTCGGCAAGGTGCCGATCAAGTTCAACATTCCAGAGGCCGAAGCCGTGGAGCGCCTGGTCGATCTCATTAAGGAACACGGGAAGTGGGCCGAACCGGAAGCGAAGGCGCAGGCTGAGCTGGCGGCACGCTAGCCCGGAGCGCTGGCATGTTGCCGGGGCGGGGACGGCCGCGTCCCCGTAGAATGTCGGTCACCAGAGATCGCGGGAGACGTGGCTGTCCCTGCCTCGGCTCAGGGCCCCACCGCCCGCTCGACCAGCGAGGAGGTGCTTTCCCAATCCGGTTGCTGCAGCGCGAGGTTCCGGCCTTTGGGCACCTTACCCAGGTGATAGGTCAAAAAATCCAGCAGAAACGGCCCCAGCGACTTGACCTGCATTTCGCTGGGTTTGAGGCGGGCGATGAGGGGCCAATCTCCATCCGTCAGAGTCCGTAGGATCTGTTTGGTGCCCGCATTCAATTCACTTCGCTCGTAATTCGGTTGCATGCCAAGTTCCTTGAGGAGCTTGAGCTCGAAAGCAAAAACCGTTTCCGGTCGCGTTAGCCCTTCTGCCAGCCGGTTCAATAACCCCATGAGCAGCTCGAACACCGCGGGCAGTGGGGTCTCGGTTTCGGTTGATTGTTCAACGAGTGCCGCGCAATAGGCCGCCTGCTGGAGCGCGGACAGTTCTCGCCGCAAACCACGGTGGGTTTCTCGCAGGTTGACCTCGCGCAAGGTGTGCAGTTCCGAGCGCCGGCTGCGCGCAAAACTGAAATCAGCCAGGTAGAACAAGTCGAGCTTTCCGCGCAAAGGGGACTTAGGCCGACGGGCGCCTTTTGCCACCGTCGCCAGCCGACCGAGATTCGGCGTCAGCCACTGCACGATGAGGCTGGTCTCGGTGAGGGGGCGCGTGCGCAAGACCAGGCCGGTAGCGGTTTCAATCATGGCTGGCAGGAATCAAAATAGGCGCGGGCGCCTCAAGCTTCCTCGCTGAGGCCGGCGTGTACTCCGGCAGGATCGACCCCAGGCTGACGATATATTTGATGCCATCGGGAACCGACATTTCCAGTTTCGTGACTTTTTCTTCCGGGACCAGCAGCAGAAAGCCTCCAGTCGGGTTTGGCGTAGTGGGCACGAACACGCACACGACCTTTTGGTTGAGCTTAGCCTGCGCCTCCGGATGCTGCTCGCTAGTGATAAAACCGATGGAATAGACGCCGGGCCGCGGAAACTCGACGAGCACCACCGTCCGAAAGGCATTTTTGTTGCTCGAAGAAAAGGCCTCGTTGACTTGTTTGATCGCACTGTAGATTTTGTTCAGCAGCGGCACGCGCAACATCGTCGAGTCCACCCATTGGATCATCTGTTTTCCGAAATAATAGCGCGCCAGCAGGCCAACGATCGTGATCAGGCAAATCGCGAGGGCGAGCGCCACTACGCTCCAGTACCAGTGCATCCGGCCGGCTCCCTGGTCGTGATGGGTCAAAGTGCGCGGCAGGAAGATTAGCAGCGTGTCGGTGATGTTCGCCACCGTACCGAACAGCCAGCCCAGCACTGCAATCGAAATGACACCCGGCAGGACGATCGCCAAGCCTGCCCAAAAGTTTGCCTGCCACCGCGCAAAGAGGCTTTTGTTCACCCCGCCAATCTAGGCGGGCGACCTGCTTTCCTCAAGGCAAAGCGGGAGTCCGCTGTCGCATATAGCTGTTTCCCCCATGCTCTATCAGGGTTTGATGAACCCGCGGTGCGTCAAAAGCAAGCGTGACCCAAAGAGCACGCGTTTCGCTGCTCTTCGCCGCTCGACTCTGCGACGGTAAGTGTGTATGTTACAGTAGCTTTTGGCTGAGCGGCTGTTCCCGGTAACAATTCAATTTTGAATCTTCATGAACCTGCCGTCGATGATCCTGGCCTCCGGCTCGCCGAGGCGCCTGGAATTGCTGCGTCAACTCGGGGTGGAATTCAAAGTGGTGCCCAGCGATGCGCCGGAGCTCCAACACGACCAACTGACTGGCTGGGAGGTCTCCCAGATCAACGCCTATCGGAAAGCGCGCACGGTGGCTAAAAAGTTCCCCGACACCTTGGTGCTGGGAGCCGATACCGTGGTGCTGCTGGACAGCCGGCTGTATGGGAAGCCGAGGAACCTGGAAGATGCCTACGAGATGCTGGAGCAACTCGAAGGCCGCACCCACGAGGTCGTTACCGCCATTTGCCTGTTGCATTTGCGTGAGCACCGGCAAAAGGTCTTTGCCGAAACCACCGCCGTTACCTTCCGTCCTTTGGATGCGGTCAAGATCCGCCGTTACCTGACCCGCGTAAACCCGCTCGACAAAGCGGGCGCGTACGCCATCCAGGAGGAAGGTGACCTGCTGGTCGAGCAAATCTCCGGCTCCTACACCAACGTAGTGGGCCTGCCGGTGGAGCGTTTGGCCGCCGAGCTGCAGACGTGGGGTGCCTGACTAGCCGAGCATCACGTTTCACGCTTCACTTCCCCCCGCTCAGCTCCTGCCACAAATACGCGCTCATCAACTGCCCCTTTTCGAAGCAGTCGAGGTTGAACTTTTCGTTCGGAGAGTGGGCATTATCGTCCGGCAGCGCCAGGCCGAGCATCAGGGCATCGGCCTTTAGGATTTTCTTGAAATCGTTTACGATCGGAATGGACCCGCCTTCGCGCATCAAGACCGGTTCGCAGCCAAACGCGGTTTTCAAGGCGCGCAACGCGGCCTGCGCCCGGGCACTGGTTGGAGAGACAAGGTAGGGCATTCCGCCGTGACCCCCGACGATTTCCATCCGCACGCTCGGCGGGCACAACTTTTGCAGATGCCGCCGGACCAGGTGGCTGATGCGGTCTGGGGTCTGGTTCGGCACCAGGCGGGCAGTAAGTTTGACTCGTGCCCAGGCGGGTACTATCGTTTTGCTGCCCTCGCCCTGGTAACCGCTGGTCAGCCCATTGATTTCGAGAGTCGGGCGCGCGGAACGCTGTTCGATCGGCGTATAGCCACGCTCGCCGAACAACTTGGGCACCCCGAGGAACTTCCGGTACGCTTGTTCCTTGAACGGCAACCGCTTGAACTCTTTGCGCTCGTACGCAGAAAGCAGCTGCACGTCATTATAGAAGCCTGGAATCGCCACTCGGCCTTTCGCATCTCGCAATTGGGCCAGGATTTGGCATAGCGCCATCGCTGGATTATCCACCGTTCCGCCAAAGATCCCCGAGTGTAGGTCCCGAGCGGGGCCACGAACGGTGACCTCAAACGCCGTGATGCCCCGGAGCGCATACGTCAACGCTGGATGCTTGGGGGAGGGCATCCCCGTGTCGGAAATGACGATCGCGAGGCACGCCAGCTCGGAGCGATGCTCCTTTAGGAATTCAGCAAGGTTTTTGCTGCCGACTTCTTCTTCGCCTTCGATCACGAATGTGATGTCGCAAGGCAAGTCAGTTCCAGTCTTGAGGTAAGCTTCTACCGCTTTGAGGTGAGCCAGGTTCTGGCCTTTGTTGTCCGTTGACCCGCGCGCAAACAGCGAGCGGCCTTCGATGCGCGGCTCGAACGGCGGCGATTTCCACAACTCGAACGGTTCGGGCGGTTGAACATCGTAGTGGCCATAGACAACAAAGTGAGGGCGGCGCTGCCCGTTGGTGCGAGCCGGCGGCGTTTTCGCGATGACCACGGGATTCCCCTCGGTCGGACAGAGTCGTGCTTCCAGACCCAGTCCTTGGCAATGTTTCACCAGCCATTCGGCGCAGTTATGCAGATCCTGCCGGTGCTGCGGCTGGGCCGAAACGCTGGGGAAACGAATGTAGTCGCAGAGCTCGTTAATGAACCGCGACTGGTTTTCGCGGAGGTAGTCGAGGATGGGTTGCATGGTGCGGGCGAGTGTTCAGTGAGAGCTGTCATGCGTCAAGTTTCACGTGCCGAGTTCACCTTTCGCGTTTCACCTCTCACGTTTCACGAATCACTCACCTAACACCTGTCCCCTGACGTCCGCCCTCGGTCACGCCACTCACTTGAACAAGCCTTTCAGCAGGTTATTGACTGGGTTTTGGTTGGTGGCAGGCGCGCTGGTGCCCGGCGCGTTAGTTGCAGGAGAGGCGTTGCCTCCCAGCAAATTGCCTACGCCCTGGAGAATGCTGCCCGTCTTCCCGCCACCCGCCGCGCCCGGGATCAGGCCGCCGATGCCTTTGACCAGGGTCCCCGCAAGCGCCACCTTGTTGATGTCCTGCTTGGGTTCTCCGGCGGTCCCGCGGACGGTAAGGAAGTCAGGCAGCGCAGCGTACAGCGCATTGGTCGGCGTGTTCGCCGGGACGAGATTTATTCGCTCCGCCACAGGCCGGCTCAACGCGATCGCGACCGGGATCTGCAGGGTGGAATTGGTTAGGATTGGTGCGAGCGTGATGGTGCCATTGGCTTTGGCTTGGAATGCCGGGCTTTGGACCAGCGCCGATTCCAGAACCACCTGGCCGGAGCCGATAGTCCCTTTCGCCACAATTTGATCGATTGGCGATTTCTCCATGTCGCTGGATAACCCGCCGGTCTTGCCGGTGCCGCCTCCGGAGGTTAGAGACCCCGCAAAGCTCGAGATCGCGCTTTCAGGATTCTTCGCCAGCTCTGGAATCATCGTCACCACCTTGACCAGCAACTTAAGCACCTTGTTGTGGACGTTGGCGACAGACAGGTTCAGATTCGTCGAACCGACATCAAAATTTCCCTGAAGGTTTTTCTGCATGCTCGCCCCGGTGGTACCCGCGCCGGTGATTTTTGCCACCGCGGTAAACGTGCCGCTGAGCTGTCCCTTGCGCTCCGGCTGAAACGTATTGACCAGCGGTGCCAGCGGTACGGCGTCGGCGTTGAATGAGCAATCGTACTTGTAGCCAGGCACTCCCAGGTCCACGTCCACCAGCATATTCATCGGCGCGCCGTTGACCCAAAGCTTGAACGGATTGACCACCACGTGGCCGCCGTCGATTTTCGTCACCGCCTGGAAATTCGTGAGCACAACCTCATGCAGGTAAAGCCGGCCGACGCTCGCCTCTGCGGTGAAGTTTTGCAGTGGCAGTTTTTTCGCCGGCGGCTCCTGCTCGGGACCTGGTGGGGCAGATGCGGCGGACGGTTGTTGCGGCGTTGCCGGAGCTGCGGATTGCCCCGCCGCTTTCTGTTGGCCGCCAAACAGGTCGTAGTAGCTCGTCAAATCAAGCGAGTCGGCCGCTAGCTTGACGTTGCCCTGGGTGGCGTTGGTGTTGGACATGTCAATGTGGCCCGTGAGCTGCACCTGGTTTGTCGCCAGAGCCGTGGATGTGAGCGCGATTTGGAACTGGCGGATGTCGGCGACTTGCTTGTTCAGCGAAGCATCGACCTGAATCCCGGCCGCTAACGGCGTCGCGGGGAACTGGCCGGTCGGGTCGCGCACCACAAGGTTGGTGATTTGCATGTCTGCCTTCACGGACGAAGCCGCTTGCGGGTCGTACTGGACCGAGGCATCCGCGTTCAACGCAATGCTGGTCAGCGTTTTCCCTGCAAGCGCCGATTCGAGGAACGGTCGCAAACCGTTTTGGTTGAAGTCCGCCAGCTTGAGGGTTAGCTGGACGGACTGGTTCGTGAGGTATTTTCCCGAAACGCTGAAGTCCCCGCCCGCGTCGCCGCCCTGGGTGAGCTTGCCGGCGATCTTGCGTATCTGCACGTCCTGTGGCGTCATTCCGACGTCCAGGTCGGCTGTCATTCCGAATTTGTTGAACGCGTTGCTGCCCACTTTTCCAGTGAAATCAGCCAGCGCCAGATTGCCGGTGACATCCTGGTTCTTTCCCTTCTGCGTGATATGCGCCTTTAACTCAGCCGTTCCTGAGGAAACGTCGAGGTCTGGGCGGGGCAGGGCTTGAAGCAGTCGCGCGAGCATGACTTGCGCATCCAGTTGCAGGTCGGCGTTGCCCGCAGCCTGGTCATAAGTGCCGGAGCCGGAGACGCTCACCAGTGGCTGGTTTTGCCGCGCGAGACCCAGTTTGTATTCGGGGAAACTGAACTGCTTCATGTCCGTCGCCTGGCCGCGCAGCGTCAAGGTGACCGTCGCCTGGGTAATCCGGTTGCTGCCGGCGCCGGCGGTGAGATTGTCAATTTCGGAGCTCACGTCGAATCCGAGCTGCTTGCCGGCCTGCTTGGAGACCAATTGCAACTTCACATTTACATCTCCAGCTGGAGCGACCTCGCCCAGGAACGGCTTCCAGTCGGCGAGGTCAAGGTGAGTGACGGCGAGGCTAAGCGTGGAATCTCCGACTGCGTTGGCAGTGGTGCCCCAGGCGAACGTCATTGGGTTTGCCAATTCACCGCGAACGAGCTGGTTGCCCTTTTGCGTCCCGGTGATGGTCAGGGAGCGCAGCACCGCCGTGCTGGCCGCCGTATCGACCGTCACGTTGTAGTCCGCGTGCAGCTCCAGAGCCGGGGTGGTTTGATTCGCCCGCGTCACCTGGAACTTGTTGAGATTAAACTGGCCGGAAGCTGTGACTGACTTGCCTGCCTTCGCCAACTCGACCACGTTGGTCGAGTTGATCGTGGTGGGTCCAAAATCGAGCCCACTGCCGCCGCCCGCAATGTTGAGCAGGTTCTTGTCGATGTTAACCAGAGAGATGGTCAGGCGGCCTTCGCTTCCCGCAATGTCATAAGGACCCTTGACGACGAGTTCGCCCAGCGGCGTGCCGCCCTTGGCAAACCGCAAAGCGACCTGTTTGATGTCGGTTGGAGTCACATTGCAATCAAAGTTTGCGACAAATCCCGCTGCCTGCGCTAGCGCACCCTCGGCGCGAGTGACTTCCAGTTTGGTGGTGCCCTGTATCGCACCCGGTTTGAGGTCCGCCGTGAGCGCGAGGCTGAGACTCCCCTCAAGCTTGGCATGCAGCAGGCCGTTAGTGCCTGGCGCGGGCGGGTTGTTTTGCACACTGATTTCCGCGCTCAAGTCCAGTTTTCCGGTTTGGCCGTTCTTGATACTGTCCACCGTGACGTTGACGTGCGTCAGTTCCGCCAGGTCGCGGTGCTCGCCGGCAGCGTACAACTTGATCTGGCGCAACGTCGCCTCGGTCAGAGAAATCTTCCTCACGTCCACATTCATCGGTTTGGAGGACTTGGCTGGCTGCGCGGGTTGGGCCGGCTTTCCCTGAAACGCCTTCAGGATCGGGTCCAGGTTGCTGGTTTTGTCAGGGTTTTCAACCAGCGTCACGGTGGGCGAGCTCAGGGTGACTTCGTCCACATGGATGTTGCCGCCGATGATATCCATGAGACTGTAGCGCAACCGGACCTCGGGGGCCGTCACCAGCGGCTCTGAACCGCTCGTTTGCACCTTTAAATTCTTTAGCACAACCTCATGGAAGGGGCTGATGGAAGCATCGCTGACGGTGATGCTGGCATTGAGCGCCGCGCTTGCTTTCGGCAAAATTACCCCTTTGAAGAACGCTGAACTGGTGCCAACGAAATAGGCCACGATGACCAACACGATCAGTACACCGAAAATCAGGCCAAGCACCCGGAGCCAGCGGCGTCGCTTGCGTGGCGCCGGAGTAGTCACATTTGTATCAACCATATAAAATCCGTTCTAAAACCCGCGAATTAGCTAGTGAGCGCGCCTGGAAGCTTTTGGTCTTTCGAACGCGCTCGCAATCAGAAATATACGCCAGTCCTGGGCCCTGTCATCGGGCTGCTACACTGGTCCAATCGCGACGCTACGGAAGGCAGCGTTATTCGAAGACCGCACAGGCGGTCGGGAGAGAGCGGTTCCGCGTGGCTTTTTCGCCATGGGTGAACCGGCCCCCAGTTAGGTCCTGATTAGCACCTCATCCCGCTTTTGCAAGGGCAAAATGGGCCGATCGCGATACCGGCTACAGGCCAAGATCATCCGAGGAACCGAGCCTGCGCCCATTCGGTACAGTTCGTTAATGAGAGGTCGCCCGCTTCTTCGAAGAATCTTGTCGGCCGCCCACGCGTAAATGCTCCAAATTTGCTCCCAGACCGAGCTTGACCTTTGGTGTATTGCTGGCAGACTAACCAACTCGATTTGTGAGGCGCCGCCATTTAGAGGGTCAGCCAGCACCGGTCGGATATCAATTTACGCATGCAGCATATACGCAACATCGCCATCATCGCGCACGTCGATCATGGCAAGACGACGCTCGTGGATTGCCTGCTCAAGCAGTCCGGGACGTTCCGCGCCAACCAGGCTATTTCCACCGAGGAACGAATCATGGACTCGATGGATTTGGAGCGGGAGAAAGGGATCACCATCCGCGCCAAGAACGCGGCGTTCAAGTACAAGGATTACCACATCAACATCGTGGACACACCCGGCCACGCGGATTTTGGCGGGGAGGTCGAGCGCATCATGAACATGATCGACGGGGTGCTGCTGGTGGTGGATGCGGCGGACGGTCCACAGGCCCAGACGCGGTTCGTGCTGCGCAAGGCGCTCGAAGCGGGCGCCAAGCCCATTGTCGTCATCAACAAGATCGACCGTGACAACGCGGATCCGCACAAAGTGTTGGACGCCGTCTGGGATTTGTTCGTGTCCTTGCACGCGACCGACGAGCAAATGGATTTTCCCGTGATCTACGCCAGCGCCAAGGATGGCTACGCCAAGGTGGACCTCAAACACGTCAGCGGCACGATGGAGCCGCTGTTCGACGCCATCATCAAGCACATCCCTCCGCCGCGTGCGCATGCGGGCGAGGGGTTCAAGATGCTGGTCGCCAACCTCGATTATTCCGATTACCTCGGCCGTATCGCCTTCGGCAAGATCTACAGCGGGAAGGTCAAAGCTGGCGACGCCTACGTCTGCATCCATGGCGACGGACGCAAGACGAAGGCCAAGATCACCGCGATTTTTCACTTTGAGGGCCTCAAGCGCTTAGAAATCTCCGAGGCACACGCCGGCGACGTCATCGGGCTCACCGGTTTTGAAGATGTGTTTATCGGCGAGACGATTACCGATACCGAGGAGCGGGCGCCGCTGCCCTTCGTGCCGATCGACCCGCCGACGATCCAAATGCAGTTCGCCGTTAACGACGGGCCGCTGGCTGGCCGGGACGGCCAGCTCGTCACCGCCCGGCACATCTGGGAACGGTTGGTCAAGGAAGTCCGCACTAACGTCGCTCTGCGGATCGAGCAGACTGATGCCCCGAATATTTTTAACGTCAGCGGCCGGGGGGAAATGCAGATCGCCATCCTCGTCGAACAGATGCGACGCGAGGGTCACGAGGTGCTGGTTTCGCGGCCTGAGGTGATTTACCGGAAAGATTCCAAGGGCAACTTGCTCGAGCCAATCGAGAAGCTGTTCCTGGAAATTCCAAAAGAGTTCATGGGTCCAGTGCTGGAAAACCTCTCCGGCCGCAAGGGGGAAATCGTGACTATGAACCACCATGGCAACGAGGTGAGCATCGAAGCCCTGGTGCCGACGCGCGGCCTGATCGGCTTCGAAACGGACCTGGTCAACCAGACGCGCGGGCTGGGGGTGATGAGCCATTTATTCCACGAGTATGGTCCCGACCGGGGCGATATCGTCGCGCGCAAAAACGGGTCGCTGGTAAGCATGGAAAGCGGCGAGGCAATGGCCTACGCGCTGAACATGATCCAGGAACGGGGCCGCCTGATGGTCGAACCGGGTGACGCAATTTATTCCGGCATGATCGTCGGCGAAAACGCGAGGGAAAACGATATCCCGGTCAACCCGTGCAAGGCGAAAAAACTGACCAACATGCGTTCGCAGGGCGATGGCAAAGGTATTCAGCTTAACCCGCCGCTGAAAATGTCGCTGGAGCGCGCGCTCGAGTACATCGGGCCGGATGAATACGTGGAAGCGACGCCGAAGAATTTGCGCCTCAGGAAGAAACTGCTCGACGAGACTCAGCGCAAGCGCGCCGCGCAGAGCCGCACGGCAAAAGTGGTGGCGGCCTAAGCACCGGTTTTGCCACAAGAGGGTACAAGGACCACAAGCGAGAACTTCCAAAGGGCGCACCGGGGCGCCTTGCCGAACTGGTGAAACCGGCGGCGGGCTCTAAGCCGCGGCCTGAGTGGGGGCGGGCTGGCCCGATTGGATCACTCCCGTGCCTTCGCACGCGGGGCACGCCGGCGGGGCATGGCGGACAACGTGGTAGATGTAATCTTTCAGCTTGGCCCGGCGCATCTTGAGCTCTTCGATTTCCTGGTCGGTGGCGAAATCGATCTCCTCTTCAATGCGATAGATTTCGTCATCGAGCCGGTGATATTCATCGAACAGGCTGCGGAAGTGGTCATTCGAGCCTTTCAGACGCCGAATGACTTCGCGATGTTCCGGGAACTCTCTCAGGATTGGATGATGAAGGTCCATGGGGACAATCTCCTGTGTTGGTTGACTGACTTGATTTGAGGCGGAAGGCGGAGGACTGAGGGAAGGGCGGGAAGAAACTTGGTCCGGTTCGGAGGGAAGGCTCTCGGTTCTGCCGGCGCTGCCGGCGCTCGAAAAACCGGACGATGCTCTTCGCTTCAGATCCATTCGCGGTCCACCACTCATGGGCTGGCGAACCGAGAAAAGCTTAGCTTGAATTAGTCCGCAGTAAAGCTTTTCTTTTCCCAAAGTCGAACTTTTTTCGGCGCCGCAATTGAATGGGGCGCGGGAATTCCAATCCCGCGTACTTGTCTGGTCCTCGCGAAGTAATTCCTAGGCGGGGTTGCCGTCGTGCATTGCGAACAGGGCGTTCGAGCGGCACGAACCGCGGGATTCGAATCCCACGCCCCGTCTACAGTGCCCCGGCGACATCCATGCCCACCAGGCAGACATCGTCGGCGAAGGCCGCGTCCTGAGTGAACGCGTGGATTTCCTGCAGCAGGTCGTCAAAGAGGCTTGGCGCGGGCAGTTGCAGCCGCCGCTGGACGGCGCCGATCAGGAGTTGAGGCGTATAAAGCTCGCCCTTTTGATTTTGGCCTTCGACCAGGCCGTCGGTGTAGAGTAGCACGAGGTCGTTGGGGGACAGCAGGACTTCCGAGCTTTGATAGGTGGCCCCTTGGATCAGGCCGAGGGCGGGCTGGCTCTTGCCCGAGGCGTTCGCCAGGGTGACAACCTGACCTGCGGTGCGCCGAACATGCAGCGGTTTGGGGTGTCCGGCGTTCGCGTAACGCATCGCGCCAGTTTGCCAGTCGGCCACGAGATAAAAGGCGGTGGTTAGCAGCGGAGAGCCGGCATGTTTGAGGATCGAGCAGAGGTCGCTGTTAAGTTTGGTCAAAAACTCGCCGGGATTGGTCGCCAGCGGTTTAATCTCCTCAACCACCGCTCGAATCATCGCGGTAACGAGTCCCGAGCGAACGCCGTGGCCGGCCACGTCGCAAAGGAACACGCCCGCCTGGGTATCAGACAGCGCGGAGATCGTGAAGAAATCGCCGCCGACGCTGCCGGAGGGCAGATAGCGGTGAGTGAATTGGAACGCGCTCTCGGAACCGGGGCCGGCGCGAGGGAAGGCGGGGTATTGCTGCGGGAGGATGGTGAGCTGGATCTCGCGGGCCATCTTCAGGTCATCCTCCATCTGCAGATTTTTGGCCTGCAGCTCCCGCCGGCTCTGCGCCAGGGCGGTGTTCGCCTTGCGGATCTTTTCTTCAGCCATCCGCTGCTGCGTGATGTCCCAAAAAATCCCTTGCAACCCCAGGATGCCGCCACCCGGCTCTCGCAGCGGCGTCTTGACTACCTGTACGTAAATCTTCCCGCCGCCCGGAGGCTGATGCTCCTCGACTGTTTCGTACGGTTGCCCGGTTTCCAGCACCCGCCGGTCGTCGCGTTGGTATTTCCCGGCGAGCTCTTTTGGAAAGAAATCGAAATCGGTTTTGCCGACAATCTCGTCGAGGGGGCGGCCGAGCGTTTCGCAAAATTTCTGGTTCCCGAAGGTGAAACGCAGTTCGAGATTCTTGCGGAATACATTCTGTGGCAGCGTTTCCACCAGGGAATGATAAAGCGCCTCGGAATGGCGCACTTTCTCCTCGGCCCGCCGCCGCTGGGTGATATCTTCCACGGTGCCTTCGTAGTAGAGCAGCTCGCCTTTGCTGTCGCGCACCGCCCGGCAATTCTCCGAGATCCAAATGATCACGCCGTCCTTGCGATAGACCTGGGATTCGAACCTGGTGGCGGTGTCGCTTTCCTGCATGAGGTGCACGAACTCGTCGCGCCGGCCTTCCTCCACGTACAGTCGCCGGCTGATATCCGTCAAGCCGGCGACCAGTTCCTCGGGCGACGCATACCCGTAGATGCGCGCCAGCGCGGCGTTGGCCATCAGGTAACGGCCGTCGGCCGTCGTCCGGAAAATCCCCTCCATCAGGTGATCGAAAACACTGTGATACTTCTCCTCAGCCTCCAGCAACGCTCGGTCCATCCGGTGCCGCTCAATCGCATAGCGCAGCGAGCGCTCCAGCCAGCCCGGTGTGAGCTGGCCCTTGACCAGGTAATCATGCGCCCCCGCATGAACGGCTTCCAGCGCGACGCTTTCGTCGTCGGAATCTCCCGCGACAATCACGGGCAATTGCGGCGCGCCCGCGCGGATGAGGGCAATGTTTGCCAGCCCGGCGCCGTCCGGGAGCGACATATCCATCACCACCACATCGAAATGATCGGCGGCCAGCGCTACCATCCCCTGCCGCAAATCCCCCACTGGAAGAAGGTCCGCCGAGAGCTCACGCGCCTGTCCGAGCATCTCGCCCACGTACCGCGCGAACGCGGGGTCGTGCTCGATGAGCAACACATTCAACTTCTCTTCCGTGACCGGCATACCAGGTACTGCGCCCTTGGCAATATGGCATTCCTCGCAACTTCAGGGAAGGCAAAATGCGGAACATCGCGCTTGGTCGGTGCTTGCCCAGGGCTCGACGCGACGTTGCCAAATTGGCCTGGAGAGCCCTCCCCGTTGCCTGCGTTTTGGCTTTTTTGCCAATTTCGATTTGATTGGGATCTCTGATTTCGGAGTTCAGCTTTCTGACTCTGCCGGCCTGCGTTCCTGGCGTTCTCTGCGGTTCGCTTGCCGTTAGACTTCCCGCCCCCCGCCAACAAGCAGAGCGCCACCCCCGCCGGACCTTCCTGGCCCCTTATCACTTAGGTAACAGGTTTTGTGGCCCTATAATTGAGTGAGAGCACTGCTATAATTATGGAAAACCCAAGTGACCTGGATCCCCTCCCTTCGGGGTCCGACTTTCCTGGCCCGTGTCCGGCGCCCCGCTCCCCGCCTCTCGTTCCTGTAACACGTTTTGTGGCCCTATATAGGGTG
>Ga0210409_10002204_pt1 | contig 23487 bp, 24 predicted proteins | sample IncBWH17MmetaG_FD_161649 | JGI IMG/M metagenome (GOLD analysis project Ga0210409, IMG submission 161649) | Forest soil microbial communities from Barre Woods Harvard Forest LTER site, Petersham, Massachusetts, United States - Inc-BW-H-17-M | ecosystem: Environmental > Terrestrial > Soil >...
GGAGTGCAACATCACCTTTCGGGAGCTTGCCAGTGCTCAATGAGGTTTGGGCTATACCTTCGGTCGCCAATAGTGTGCTGGCCGACAACGCTGCACCAGCCATTCCGATGCCCTTCAGAAATGAGCGTCGCTCAACGACGCGCTGCCAGCGGGCGTCGAGGTCTTCTGTAGCCGTGGTTTCAGTTGCGACAGTTGTGGTGAGATTCTCTTTTTTCAAGTGTTCTACACTCCGATCCTGAAATAGTTTGGTATAACCCTGCTGAATGTGAAACTCCGCCATGCGGGCGATATTCCCCAAATCGCGAAATATTTTCTGAACGAAGTGGACTCTTGACCACTTCAAGGCGTAACCGTTGGAATGTCGATAACTAACGCTCGGCCATCAGTTCGGAGTTGCACTATTTAGCCGGTTTACAGAGATTAGATTCAGCGATCGCGATTCGGATTGAGATCAGTTGTAAATTGATTGTCAGGAATTGTCTGGCAGATGAGTTATTTGGGTCCGAGGGCAGTGCTGCTTCCGAATCTACTGTTAACGCTTGTCATCTCTCAGCGAAACCCGGGGAGACTAGAGAGCGTTTGCTCTACGCGCGTGCCCGGGATTTGCCAGCCAAGCCACTCCGATACTAATTCCGTAGAGCCCAACCATCGGGGCGGCAAAAAGGCACATGTTCAAGATATCGGTGGTAGGTGTGACAATTGCCGCGAGAACAAAAATGGCAAGTATGGAATATCGCAGATTTCGCCACATCCAGCGCGCCGTAATCACCCGCATTAGAGCGAGGAAGAATACCAGAATGGGCATTTCGAAGATCACTCCAAGTCCGACAATGATCGTTAGAAACAGCCTGGTATATTCCCCAATCGTGATCATCGGTTGGAAGCGTTGACCGTAAGCGATTAAGAAATCCAGCGACGCCGGGTAAACCATCTTGTAACCAAACAGCCCTCCGGCCAAAAACAATGCGACGGTGCTGACCAAAAAGGGCAGAACATAACGCTTCTCTTTGCGATACAGCCCAGGAGCAATGAATAGCCACAGTTGATAGAACACGAATGGAGAAGCTACAAAAAGCCCAGCGACGAAGCCTACCTCCAGGTAGAGATTGAATGGTTCAGTTGGGTTCAAGTACACGAGTCCGCCGCTCAGGCCGTGGTGACGCAGTGCCTGAATGATGGGTTGCTGCATTAAACCGAAAATGCGGTCAGCAAAAGACCAGCACGAGAAGAATCCGGCGACTACGCCCACAACCGAAAGGATGACCCGTTTTCTCAACTCCTCGAGATGCACAAGGAGCGGCATCGAATTCACATTTTGTGCCAGGACGGATGCAATTCCATCAGCCATGGAAAGCCTCGACTCGCCCGGGTTCGCTTCCAAAAGCAGCGGTTTCGAGAAGTTTGGGGACGTCAGTAGGCGATTCGCTTTGCGGTAAAGATGCTTGAGCGATTCTTTCCCCCTTACTCGCTTCTTGCATTTCAATTTCGACTTGCGATCTGAAGTCGTTGCTGAATGACTTCAGCTGAGTGAGCACCCTCCCGATCTGCTGGCCCAGTTGTGGCAGTTTCTTAGGTCCAAATATGATCAGGCCTAGGAGCATCAGGAACAGCATTCCCGAGAAGCTCATAGGGCCTGCTTCTCATTGTCCCTGTTCTTGTCCTCGTTTCCGGTACGTTCCGATTGCGCGTCAGCCTGTTTTAGGGCTGACTTGAAGTTTCTAATGCCATCGCCGAGGCCCCTGCCGAAATCGGCGAATTTTCTGGGCCCGAAGCACAACAGAGCAATCCCAATGATGAGTAACAGATGTAGAGGTTGAAGCAATCCTTCGAACATCGGCGCTCTCCCTTATCCGCGAGACAAAAGTCGAACACATGTTTGATACAAAAATGGCGTGCCCGTATCTCGTAACCGACAGCACTGCATACTCCTAAACCAGCGAGAGAGCAGATTTATTCCCTAAAATTAGTGAGGCGGCAAACTTGAAAGCTGCGGGAGGCTATTGGCTTTGTTTCCACCTCTATACCAGTGTTCCTAGGAAGCAGCGAACTGGAAGATCATTCGGTTCAAGCTCCCACGATTATTTTTAGGTAACCACAGGTCAGCCTGGGAATATTTTTGCCAATCCTGAGTTTTCGATAATGGTGAGAGTGCCTGACGCTGCCTTTGGCAATCAATCGGCTTTGCCATTCTCGCCTACCCCAAACAACGAGGATAAGTCCCGATGGTAAAAAGCTTGATCGCACTCGTACTTCTTTGCACCGGTCTGTCAGCCCAGATCACAGCGTCCGCCAGTGCCACGGCGGACGATGAAGGCAATCCAGGAGCTTCGTCCGCTCAGTCGGTCAACTCAGTCATCGAGTGGAACAGAGCTCTTCTGGCGATCGTAAGGACTCCTGGCGCCCAACCACCAACTATTCATTCGACTCGCAACTTCGCCATCCTGCATGCTAGCGTCTATGACGCCGTCAACAACATTGATGGAATCTTCAGCCCATATTTTGTCCGCATCCCAAACGTCTCGCGGCGTGCTTCCCAACCAGCTGCGGCAGACCAGGCCGCCCATGACACGCTGGTCGCGCTCTACCCAGCTTTTCAGGCGACATTCGACGCTGAGCTTCAGCAGGACTTGGCGCAAATTCCGGATGGGCAGAATAAGAGTGATGGCATCGCCGTAGGGCAGACGGTGGCGGCTCAGATCTTGTCCTTGCGAAGCAACGACGGGTCGGGCGTTACTCCCCCTCCGTTTGTTCCGGGAAACCAGCCTGGAGGCTATCAACTGACACCACCCAATTTCGCAGCAGGGGATTTCACGCAATGGCCTCAGGTCACTCCGTTTGCCCTGGCGCGCGCCGACGAATTTCGTCCCGGCCCGCCGCCTGAGTTGACCAGTGACTCGTACACCAGGGTTTTTGACGAAGTCAAAAGCCTGGGATTCATCAACAGCACAACTCGTACTCCAGAGCAGACCTTGATTGGAACATTCTGGAATGGCAATATTCAGGACTTCTGGAACGAGATCGCGCAGACTGCGGCTTTGAGCCATCACCTTAACCTGGCGCAAAGCGCGCGCTTGTTTGCGCTGCTGAACATCAGCCTCGCCGATACCGCGATTGCGTTCTTTGATGCTAAGTACACCTACCAGTTCTGGCGGCCAGTCACTGCCATTCAGATGGCGGGCAGTGATGGCAATCCCAGTACCGAGCCCAATCCGACGTGGCTTCCGCTAACGACAAAAACCGCTCCCGACCCTTCGTACCCGGGCGCCCACAGTGCCATCAGCGCCGCCGGTGCCGAGGTGCTGCGGTTCTACTTCGGTCAACGCTTTACCTTTGATGTTACTTCCGAGTCTTTGGCAGGAGTGACCCGGCACTTCACCAGCTTCTCAGCGGCGGCGCAGGAGGCGGGATTGAGCCGGATTTACGCTGGGCAACATTTCCGCTCCGACCACGTGGCTGGAAAAGATCTGGGCCGTGAGGTGGCGGAGTCTGTCGACGAAACCATTCTGCTTCCCAAGTAAATCGGGTTCTGCAATTAACCAAACCGTCATTCGCGAGGGGAGCGGGAACGAAGGCGAAAATGCCGGTGCGCACCGACATAGGCACGCCGGTATTTTCGCGTGATCGCTGAGACTATCAGAATGTTGTTCAACATGTAACTTTCGGGCTGCCGGCTCATCCCATCGCCGCCGCCCGCGTGGGGCCCAAGTTCCAAATCGAAACAGGGAGGATCTATGCAAGAGGTTTTGCAGGTTGACGGCGATGTGTTTCCAGGTAATCGCCAGCCACAGGTGAGGCAACCCCCTCATGCGCAGATGGACCGCCGAATACGAGCCGTTGTTGAACACCTCCACACTAATTTGTGCACGCGTACGTCGGTTGCCGAGTTAGCACGTTCAGTGAATATGTCTCGTTGGCGGTTGTGTCATCTCTTTAAGGCCGAGATGTCCCAATCACCGTCGCGTTATATGGGGAAATTGAGAATGGGAGAGGCACAGAGGATGTTGTCGGAAACGTTCTTAAGCGTGAAAGAGATTAGAGCAAGCCTGGGCAATGTTGACCGCAGCCACTTCAGTCGCGAATTTAAAAGATTTTGTGGTCTGACGCCAACTGAGTTCAGAAGACGCCTAAATAGGGCACAACCGCAAGACTCGGCACACTCCGCTTCCAAGTAGCAAATTCGGCCACCCTTATCTTGTAGCTTTCTGGCTGCTGGCGTATCCCATCTGCACTGTGCTGGTCATACAGCACTACTCACAAAAACCAGGAGATAGGAAATGCAAAGAGTAACTTGTACGTCATTGCGGATGTTTGGAAGAAAAGCCAGGGAAGCCACGTCGTACTTCGCCGCGAGCCGGCGATATATTTCTGCTCTCGTCATTCTTTTTGTCAGCGGTCTGCTCACCCATCCTGCTGCTGCCCAAACAGCGCCTCAAACCCCAGTAACACGGATTCGCGTTAAGCAACCGCTCTCGCCAGAAATGCTGGCAATGCACGGTCGCGCTAAGCGTCCCGTAGCCGCGGCCGCTACGAGCTTGGAGCTTGCCGCTGCTACCACCGTGACCTCAACGACTTTCAATTCCGATCAAGGGCCCGGCCCCGGCCCAATCGGTCCAGGTCCTGGGTGTAATTTGTTTCCGGCGCCCGCGTCCATAGGTACCACGGTCCCTCTATCGTATTTTGGACCACCGCCTTCCGACACCAATCGCAGCTTGGTCGGACCCGTTCAATTGCTGGATACCGGCCAGGTTGACGTTGCGAATGGGACCATTACCATACCGCTTTATTTAGGCCATCTGAAGGGCAGCGGAAAAAATGTGTGGTATATCTTGACCGATGTTGACGATCCCAATGTCGCCGCCGAGCTGGGTCTGAATTTCTCCGCCAAACTTACTTTTGCGTCGCACTCCGCTCGAACGGGAAACCTCGATGCTAATGGGAACATCGTATTCGACGCGGGCACTGTGAACTTTAAGCCTGAACGGAAGATTATTCCTGGCCCTCCTGGTCACGAATTTCCTCCCACGTTTGCGACCCCGGGGTCCGTTGGGGACGCGAATTATGGCCCGCTCGTCAAAATCGTTGATGCCGCAAATGTGATTTACAACGCTCCCATGGTGGCGTTCGACGTGGACGCCAACGCAATCAACTTCCCCAAGGGCAACGTTGATTACAGCAAAGTGCACGACCAGGTGGTGGCTATCGATCCGATCAACATGACGGTAACCATTAATCTGATCAACGGCTTCAGTTTCGGGCGTCCGGTCTGGTATCTCTCAATGGACACAAGTAGTCCACTGGGAGCTGCCATTGAACACAACACTTTCGCTCCGCTAATGCAAAAGCTCCTGTTGGGCCACGATGACAGCTTCGCTAGCCCCGTCGAGCGTATCTTCATCGGCACCAATGGACCCCAGTCAGGCTCTTGCAACAATCCACTGCGGCAAGGGCTGTCGGCAGATCTGGCTGACGGCTTTAGGCCGAACAACGTCCTGGGTGGAATCCCAACCATCGCGCTCGATTACAGCCCGTACTGGGATGCCCAGTTGTTCGAATGGACCCAGGATGCCATCGACCAAGGGTTCCGGGGACAGGTGCGGGAAGAGTTCCAGATTCTCACCTTCGTGCAAGACGGTTTGATCACTGGTCCTGGTGGTAAAGCATTTCAGAGTGCGGGCTTCTCGATCAATTGCCCGATCGTTCAGCGCCTGGACTGACCGAGTGCCATATAACGTTTGAAATGCCCGCCGTTTCTGAAGTCGACACGGCGGGCGTTTCGACACCTAGTTGGCACAAACTCTCTCCTCACTACATATTCCCAATATGAACAGTGCTCGACCTCGTTATCGACGACTACGCCGCGAAACCGGCATCCTTGCTGGTAATGGGAGAAAGATCTGGGTTCTGTGCAATAAGAGGCGGACTCAAGCAGCGAGTCACCATCCGGTGAAGTCGTTCAGGTAAGTATCGACAATTTCTCATTTGCCCGCAGACATTGACAATTAAGAAAGGCACAGAGGCCGCCCGGACGAACCACGACGACATTCCACACACGGTGGACACAATAACCAAATTTGCCCTTCCTCTGTGCTTGACACCAAGTGCTTGACACCAATCAGAAGTTCCAGTATGCATGCAAGGACGCCGGTAAGCTTCCTTACTACTTCAGGCTACGCCCCAAAATGATACCTACGAACGGGCAGCGTGCTTCAGCAATTCAGCAAGATTGTTGATATCAGCTGTTGCCGCGTCACCGAGTACGCAGTAGCGAAGGCCGCCCTGGTTCCAAGTTTCCATGTTGAACGAAAGTTCCTTTGTCACAGGATACTCTTCGTCCCATCTGCCCCGCAGTGACCCCTCCTGGAAAATGAATACAGAAATCTCGTGTTTTCGCACCTTATAGATGAGATGTGCGCCCGGTGTTTGGCCAAGATAGGTAATGCGGCCTCCCAAGAGCGAAAACTCGGAGTTCTGAAGCTCAGGCAAATCGAATGCGAAGGGAATCTTTCCCTGGAACCATGGCTTTACTGTGTGCTGATCTGAGGAGACTACATCGACGGGCGATGAGCTAGCCAGCGTCGCAACGTGCAGGTCTGCCAGTTCGCTGTAAACCTGTTCTTGGCCGGCTCGCTGCCGTCCCAAGTAAGTTGCAGCCAAACCAACGACTACGACAACAGCGATCACGGCCGTCGCCATCATCCAAGCGAACCCGGCAACAGTTCGTCGCGGTTTCATAGCAATCCTCTGTTGCATCCGTGCGCGGAACTCAGGACTGGGAGAAAATCGCTTTCCTACAGCCTGAACAGTGCGCTTCATCTGCACTCGCGCAAGCGCATCTGCTGCGCACGAGGGGCAGGTGCGTAGATGACTGTCGAAGACGTGCATCTGGTCGGACGGGAGTTCACCATCGAGGTACGTGTCTAGTTCTGTTTTCCAAGACTCGCAGACCATTGTTCCGCCCCTTTCATCTTCTGCCGTAAGCGTTCCCCTAGCGTCTTCCTGGCACGCGATAAACGCGACATCACCGTCCCGATCGGAACAGAAAGTGTTTCTGCAATCTCCTGGTACGACATCTGCTCCACCTCACATAGAAGGAGAATCTCCCGGAAATGCACCGGCAGTTCGTCGATTGCGCTCTGCACCAGTTGCCAGTTCGAGCGAGCGATCAGGATCGTTTCCGGTGTCTCACGCTCAACTGCCAGCTCAGGTGCGTCCTCCTCTGGATCAAGAGTCACAGTCATTGTCGCTTTCAATCCGGTGCGCGAGGTCAAAAACGCATTACGCAAGATGCGATACATCCATGCTCGAAAATTAGTACCCAGACGGAACGAGGAGAAGCCTCTTAACGCCTTTGTATACGTTTCCTGAACCAAGTCTTCGGCCTCTTCGCGATTCCGCGTCAGCCAGTACGCGAAATTGCAGAGCTGATCGAAGAGCGGCATAGCCAGTTCTTCGAATGAACCGGATTGAGGATCCGCCCCTGACACGCGCACATAGTTAAAACAACGATGCCGTCACCTTATTCCATGACAGAAGAATACTTCTGGAGGAATAAAATGCAGTGTGAGCGGTTATCAACTGTGAGCCCCCGCAGGTGTAGCGGAATCGACGGTTAGGGACGTAGAAACACCGCTATGCGTGAGTTCTCAGGCAGCAACGGCATTCAGTCCTGGGTTCGCGTTTGCCTAACCCGATCAGTCTGAGGGCAAGACGGTGAACGCGGCTGCACAGAAACGCCGAAGATTGATGGAGAGATTCCTCCCGGCCCCGGGAAGTCTTGGTGAACCGACCGTCCACGAGGTAAACCGCCAGAACCGGAGGTCATTACATCTGGACTAGTGCTGGCCCAAAAATAGAATGACTCATCGCTCCTCTATCTCGTCCTGGACGCTGATTAGTACAGTGCTCGTCGTAGCATGCGGACTGCTTGTGCCCGCTGCCCAGGCGCAAGGTTCCGCGGAGGACGTGCATGTGACTCCGCGGGTTGAGCAGCCGCAGACCAAGAATGATCAGCTCGTCGAAGATCCGGCGCTGAAGACCAGCACGGTACCCATCAGGGTGGATGTGAACCTGGTTCTGGTGCCGGTGTCGATTGTGGATCCGCTGAACCGTCAAGTTACCGGGCTGGATAAGGACAACTTCGAGGTGTTCGAGGGCAAGCAGAGACAAGAGATTCGGCACTTTTCGAGTGAAGATGCTCCCATTTCCGTGGGCGCCATCTTCGACGTCAGCGGCAGCATGGCTGGCAAGATCGATCGAGCGCGGGAGGCGGTGTTGGAGTTCTTCAAGACAGCGAATCCTCAAGACGAGTTTTTCATAATGGCATTCGCTGATAAGCCTGAGGAAGTCGCAGATTTTACACAGTCGGTGGAAGAGATCGAGGGAAGGCTTGTGTTCATGGTTCCGAAAGGGCGCACGGCCCTGCTGGATGCGATCTATCTTAGCCTTCACAAAATGAGCCAGGCCAAGTACGAGAAGAAAGCGCTGCTGATCATCTCGGACGGCGGAGACAACCACAGCCGCTATACTGAAAGCGAGGTCAAGAATCTGGTAAAGGAATCGGATGTACAAATCTATGCGATCGGCGTCTACGACCATTATTTTCCGACCGAAGAAGAACGCCTGGGGCCACAGCTCTTGAACGACATCGCGGACCTTGCAGGTGGGCGCGCATTCTCGATCGACAATCCTAACGATTTGGCAGATGTCGCCACAAAGATTGGGATCGAGTTACGCAACCAATATGTGCTCGGATATCGGCCTACCAATCCCGCGCATGATGGTAAGTGGCACAAGATACGAGTGAAATTGACACCGCGTAAGGGACTGCCACCGCTCCGCGTTTATGCCAAGACTGGGTATTATGCCAGTTCCAAATGATCACGCTCCGCTGCTTTCTTTGGGATACGGGAACAGCTGTCAACAGTAGTTTCCCCAGAATTCTCAGCCCAATGACGAAGGGCCGCAGTCTCGTTTTGACGAATTGGTCGCTCCTCCCCAAGCTCGCAATGACCGATCCAACTGCTTCTAACAACCCTTCATTCCCGATTTCTCGGAAAAGAGTGGAACGCCGGAATGAGACAATCCAAGAGCCTGCGGAGAGCAACTAACGGCTCGCTCGTCTCTACATCGGTAAAGAGATCCGTCGTAAATAGAGGCTTTCCGCCCATCTAAACCTCAGCCTAAGAAAAGCAAGCTGGTTGGATAGTGACCGGTCTTGCAAGCCATGCCGCGTGAAAATGACAGCCATTTATTTAAGAGCTACATGAACCCGGGTCAACGCCGGCGGAGCGTGTCTGGCGAGCGCCAGTGTTGCGCACGACGCACGCGTGGTACACGCCTGACGCATGTGCAACAGAGCGAAACCCTAGCCTGTGATTCGGCCGGGTCAGCGGCTTAGAACAGATATTCAACGCCATTGCCGCGGATCTGTAGACCGATGGTCTTCTCACCCTTCGTTGCGAGCAGCAGCTCAGTACGCTGGGGTGCAGAAGCCAGAGGTTCCACTGTGCACTTCACTTGGGCCACGACGTCCCATTGGTACACGGAAACGCCTTCGGGTGCGTAGGGGTTGTAGGTGACGCGTGTGAACCTGACAACCGGTCCCATTGCGGAGTTCACCTGCTTCACCTCGTAATTACCCGGTTCAAGTGTGACGCCACCCACGTCGGTAGCGACCGTGATGTTCAGGCTACCCTTCTTAGCCTTCTGCGAGCCCTGTACGCTGACGGCACCCGCGTATGCAAATCCCGCTAGTGCGAACACGAGGCCAGCCAGAGCTGTGAAGAGGGGCATGCGGCTGACGATGTTTTTTTTCATAAATGCTCTCCTCAATGTGAGCAGTCGAGACTCGCGCGTCGTTGGCGGCCATTCTTCATTTCGCTGCCACATCCGCGCTGTATCGTTGAAAACTGAACGCGAGCAGATTTATTCCGCGTGTTGCTGCAGGGAAGAAGCGGACAGAAATTGACACCGATAGAACCCACTCGTGCGCTGCGGATCACTACGCACAGAGCGAAGCGACTGACAATTTGTCCCCGGGAGAGAGACGACGTTCTACGTCCGTGCTGCGGTCTTCAGCAGATTGCGGGGAGCATGGACGGCATGGGGACTTGCGTCGCTGATGAAGAAGTATCGCAATGAATCTAGCGTCTGTAGTTCGCGCCGGTTACCAGGCGCTCATCGAAAGACGGAACATGGGCATCGTTGTGCAACGCCAACCAAACACGAACATGGAGGCAGAAGCCGTTAGCGTTTGATCCCACCCATTACGACGCGCATCTGGCCTCTGGAAGCAGCAAATATATTCTTAACTCATAAGAACTGTGCGCGATCATCGATTTCCGACGAGAACTAGCGTCCCAAGCCATTTGTGGCACGTACAGCGCACGTTAACGCGAGAGCAGCTCTGTGCGAGGTACTACATCGAAGCACAATCAATTCTCGCGCCGCTCAAAAATCGCAGCATCGAGATGGAATAAAAGATCAGAAAGTCCGTTGTACCCGTTGAGAGCACTGAGAGGGAGGCGGATGATGAACAAAATTAGAACAAGCGATTTTGTTGGATATGCGCTAGCACTTCTTTTACTTTTCGTGGTGATGGCACCCAGTGCTATTGCAAAACATGAACCCGAACAGCCGGCCGATTCGGTGACTGTAGTTGGCCACTTGCCCCTGCCCGGAGGTCCCGTGAGCCAACTATTCATGCAGGAACACGGCGGCAAGCAGTACCTGTACATCCAGCAGGCTTCCGAGGAAGGCCTCACGATCGTTGACATCACCAAGCCGTTCCGGCTAAACGTCGTCAACCGGGTGAACTTGCCGAATGAGGCATTTGGGGAGCAATTGCAGATGGTCGGGGCGGGGCTGGCCATCGCGCAAGCACCGGACGCCGGAACAGAAGGCGCTCGCAATGCACTTGCACCCGCGAAAGGAGAAGGGATGGTGGGTGGCGGCACTGGTGGCAGTACCGGTAGCAGTCCCACCCAGTTCGTAAGACTGCTCGACTTGAGTGATCCGGCGAATCCGCAGAAACTTCAAAGCTTCGACGCAGTCAGCAGCATTCTTCTGGATGATGGACGGAAATTGATCTACATCACGAACGGCGAAGGACTGTGGATCTTGAGCCACAATGTGCCGCCACCGCATCCGTTATGCGACTCGGAAATTACTGACGATGCAAACTGTTATGCATATTAACTTTTCCGATGAATGGAGCATGACGGCAGGGTCTTGACATGAGGATGGGAGAAAAGAGGAGAGACTAATCTTCTGCGACCATTTTTGTCCTTTTCCTGACCTCATTCGCTGTTGCTGATAATCAGAGCGACGCTCCGTTCACGAACGGGTTTTGCGAAAGTCGCAGTGAGGGAACACCCCGATGGGAGCGTGCAAGAATCGCGACGGAGTGTGCAAGAATCGCGACAACAACGCCGCCTCTGCAACGGTAGTCTAAGTAGAAGTAAGCCTTAAGAATTTTCCAGTTTGTGGAGTTCAGGTCATGACACAAAAGCTTGTATCCAAAGCGGGAACCAGGGCTCAGAAACTGGCCGCTATCAGACCGAACATAGGCAGGGCCATTCTCGGAGGCTTTGTCGGGACACCAGCCATGTCCGCGTTGATGTACACATTGGCTCCGCTGATTGGGGTCCGTGTAGACATCGCAGATGTGCTGGGCACGATGCTAGGTGGCTGGATGCTAGGCATGATCGCGCACATGATAAATGGTTCGATTCTCTTTCCGCTGCTTTACGTCTTAGTGGCGGCGCATTTCCTACCTGGCCCCCCGGTCGGGAAAGGACTGGCATTTGGAGGCGGCCTTTGGCTGGTCTCGCAATTCGTAGTCATGCCTAGGATGGGAGCGGGCGTATTCAGCAGCCACCTGGGGCCCATGGCTGCCCTCGCTTCATTACTCGGTCACCTTGTTTATGGCGCGCTGCTCGGTTCTCTGGCCGGGGACGGAGAGGAAGTTCCGGTCGCTACAGATTATCCACTGCCCGGCACAGGGCAGACGCCATGAAGAACAACGTTCAGGAAGTCTCACTCATGACTTATCTCCAGTAAACGGAAAGAGGCAGCAATCGCCTCCTAAAGGTGCGAGAAACAACTGCGTCAAAAGAGTCACAGACATATCTCTCCTGAGTTCGGGGGCAGAGCGATCACCTATCCCAGTTTCTTACTTTTCCTTGCGGTTTTAAGCCTATTTACGATTACCGCTGTTGCACAACAGGCGGCGCCCGCCGCTCAGCCGCAGACTCCTACCAATCCGTCTCCATCGCAGCAATCTCAGCCTGCAGACAAGAGTAGTGAAGATGATCAGGACCAGAACAGCTAGAAACAAAGCATCGGCACATCGAAGAATCTGCTTTTCTTTTGCCCTGCCAAATTTTCTGAAGTGGGACATGGCGGTAACGCGTCAAGTACAGCGTGGAGATTGGGTTCTAATCAACAACACTCTCCTTTCTGGCGATCTGCAACCCGCATTCAGGAATCGACCATAGTCGCTTTAGACGGAGCGGCTTCATCCCTGCGGCCCTTTGCCATCCTGCGAGGTCCTGTTCTGTCCAGATCCCCGCCGCACTAGCGGATGCAAAATAGAAGTCCATCAAAGCTTCGATTTGGCGTGGGCGTTGGCTGGATGGTGTTCGGATAAGGTCAAGAATGGCACACACCCCGCCGGTTCGGAGGGCTCGCGCTACCCGACTCACTAAGGCGGCATTGTCTTGCGCGGTGAAATGATGCAGTACATTCGCCAAAAGTATGACATCGTACGTCTCGAATCCTAGATCGTCGACCAGAACATCACCTGCTCGGGACTCAATACGATCGATGCCGATCGATGAAAGAGAACAAGCTGTGGGAGACGCTGCACCTGGCAAATCCAAAATCGTTGCATACAGACGAGGATACCGTCGGCACAGTTCAATTGAATACAATCCGTGACCACCACCCACATCTAGTAAGGCTGTTGCCGTTCGTGGAACTGGGAGCCGCCATGCGACCTCTTTGGCCATCAGGGCTGCGTGGGACCGCTGGCCGCGCTCGTAAACGTTCCACTGTTCCGGAGTGAGTGCCTTGTGGAAATCAGCTGCGCGTCCTTTCGTAACGTAGTCGTCATAATGATTCATGAAGCCGGCATCCAGATACCGATGTAGAACGCCGTCGCTGAAGGACTTCGCGCCGGGAGTAAGCCAGCGCTGCGCAACGCGCGTGAGTTCATAATTGTCATTACGGCGAAGTAAGTATCCCGCTCCTTCCAGTGCTCGCAGGAGCTTCTTCGTAGCATAAGAATCGAGATCACAGACCTCCGCGATCTTGTCCGCTGATTGCCGACCACGTGCGACTACCCCAAAGATGCCGTGCTTCACGGCCGTCATTAGTGTGCGAGCCAGCATCAGTGCCACTAGCGTATCCAGGAACGGCGTGGGTACCAACCCGAGTGTGAGACCGATGCGCTCGTACAGACTCTCCGGGACTGACGCAAGCCTCATTGGATATTCCCCGTCACGCGATACACGCCGGGTTTGGTGGTCTCCCACGCCACTTGGTCTTCCACGCCACTTGGTCTTCGATTGTTTGTTCTTGCGTGATCAAAGTGCGCACGCTAGCGATGACAGCCGAATTTGTCGGTTTGTTGAAACCCGGATGGTTGTCGCTCCTGTGGACAAACCGCAGGTTTCGACTCCTTCGTTTCTTATCCACTCTGACCTCAATTATTAGGACTCGGTCCCTTCAATCTCCGTGAGGGGCGAAAGCTATTTTCTTTTTCTTTGACGTTGTTTTGGCAAACGCACTTGCAAAACTCCATCGACCGCGTCCACTGCCGTCTGTGAGGGGTGGACGTCTTCCGACAGGAGATGAACAGCTATTAGTTCGGGATTATGAGCAGCTGTGCCACGGCTATGAAATACCAGGAGGCTGCGACTCGTGACGCTGAGAATTGTGGTTGTGTCCGGGTCTCGTGGGCAGTCGACGAAGATACAGAATCCGGAGCCATTCCCGTTCAGATTCCGATGAACAAGCTCCTGCTCTGCGATTAGCCAATCCTCGAGGTGGAGGCCATGTTCGCACCCGCGTAATTCGAACAGCTGATAGGCTCGTTTCGTGAGCGTTGCCCTGATCAACTCGAGGTGTTGCTCCAGGCTGCCGTTGACGGTGAGCACCCAGTTCTCCAAGCACTTGCGGGCAAAATCGGCCATGGCTTACGCCCCCTTTCTCTGTACTCGCTAAGGTCTCTGACAATGCTAACCGCAGTAATAAGTTTTTATTCCTAAACTGGTGTGTTTCTGGTGATGGCGGAAATGTCTCGGTTCTGCGGAATCGAAGTCGGAACACAACCGGCCACTCCTTGTAGATCGCGCCTAAAGGTGGACTACCGTCGACTGACTTGCAATCGCGATCGACAAGAACCGCGACAAAATCTCGTTCCCACCCGACATCCCCGCCGCCTGCACCCTATGAAGCACCGGCTGCGTCTCGCTGCGTTATTTGCGCTCCTAAAGCCAGGTGACCCGCCCCGAGATGGGATGAAAGTGCCGCGCTAGTTAGACGACACTCCTATCTGTAGCAACCAGCGGCCGCCTCTTGGACCCGGGAATAAAACCGGGATCTCGACAGTTAACGCAAACAAGAAGTCGAATCGTTAAACGATGTGACGCCTCACCTTATATCTGGTGGTGATTCGCAGAGCACATGGGAGCGAACCTGCTCCTGTGTAATGCGGCAGACCGGTTGCAAGCCCGGACACGCAGGGAGTGCATATGTCTTCATTTGGCACAATTTGGTAGGGAGTTGGAGAAGGTCATTCGTGAGCTGACCCTTCGCATCGTAGCTCACCGTTTGAGTGAGTTCGACTTCGTGTGGGAAGTTGCGAGGGTTTACGTACCTGCTTCCCCATCGTCTTTGGAGCGCCATCATGGTGGTTATTCCCCCTAGTGTCGCCCTTTTATTCAGCTGCACTCTAGCCTCGCATGCTGTTAATGGCCCGCGGTCGCTAAATTCATATTTACGTTGAACTCGTCGAACCGCAGTCTTGGTGACGCACTAGGAATGCAGAACTCACGCTGGTAGGCCAATGCGGTGCAAAAGGTTTTGGAAGCGGGAGTCGGATCGCATAGGATCGAAGCCCGGCCGCAGCAGGATCGAGGGGTTAAAGTGCTCGTCATAAGCCTTTTCCAGCCACTTCACTGCCTGATCCTTCTCGTCCAAACCGACATAGATCAAGGCAATCTCGGAAGGATTGCGACTGGATCGAGTCTTCAGATCATTCATTATCTTTAGTGCTTCGTTTCGCCGGCCTGATACGGCATAAGCGTAAGCCAGATTGGATGTAAATGTTGTGCTACCTCCGGATAACGCAATCGCTCGTTGAAGTTCAGCGATAGCTTCGCTATACATGCGCTTTTGCGCGTATGCCTCGCCTAGTTCGAAGTGTGCGACGGCAAAGTTGGGGTCCATCTCTAGCGTCTTTCGGCTTTCCTGTATGGATTCGTCATATAGACGCACCACCAAAAGAACATCTGCCATATCAGCGCTGATGATTAACGAGAGCGGATCCAAACTCTCTGCTTTTCTCATTTCGGCGATGGCCTCGCTCTTCCGCCCCAGCAGATTCAAATGCCAGGCATACCACTGGTGAGCGGTTGCGTAGCTGGGGTTAAGCTCAATGGCCCGCCTGAACTCCACTCCGGCAGACTGCCAATCCCAGTCGAACATACCTAAAGATGCGAGCGAAGTGTGAGCGTCGCTGAGGGTGTTGTCCAGCTCCAGAGCTCTGATCGCCGCCGCCTTGGCTTTGGGGAACGCTTCGTCGGGCGATAGAACCTCATATTCCCAATCTCCCAACAAAACATATGTGTCGGCCAAGCCAGAATAAGCTTGGGCGTATTTCGGGTCCTCTTCGATTGCTTGGTTGAAATAGGCCAGGGCGACCTTCAAACCATCTGCCGTTCGCTTATTCCAGAAGTAGCGCCCTTTGAGATAGGACTCGTAAGCCTCCGGATTGACGACCTTTTCATTTTTCAGCGCAGCTTGTTCCTGTGTAGTCAAATTGATCCGAATTTGATCTGCAATGGCTCTAGCCACCCTGTTCTGGAGCGCCAAGGTATCACGCAACTCACCCTCATAGCTCTGGGACCATAAGTGCTTGTCCGTAGAGGCCTCGATCAACTGCGCCGTGATGCGAACGTGGTCGCCGGAACGGAGCACGGTGCCTTCTACCACGGCGTCCACGTTCAGCTCACGAGCGATTTGCGGCAGAGGCTTGCGCGCTCCTTTGTATACCATTACGGAGGTGCGGGAGATCACCCGTAAAGCGCTGATCTGCGCCAAGTCAGTGATCAACTCGTCCGTCATGCCGTCAGCGAAGTAATTCTGTGAAGCATCAGCAGAGAGGTTGTCCAGCGGAAGCACCGCCAGGGATCGGATGCCCTCTGGCGCACGGCCGCGCGAACGAAATAGCCAAACCGCGAGAATCGGCAAACTCAGCACGAGCACCAGGGCGACCATGACCCGACGCGCTGGCCACAGCCGGCGTTTGGAAGCAACGGCCAATCCGACGCCTTGAATCTCATGCCCAAGGTCTGTCTTCTTTTCTTGTGACCCAGGCAGATCTCGAGCCGAAGGTTCCGGCCTTTTTGAGCGGGCGTCTGCATCCACAACCGACACGTCTGCGATAAAGCGATAGCCACGTTTTGGAAGAGTCTCGATATATCGTGGATTCTCAGCCGAGTCCCCTAACGCACTCCGGAGCTTCGCGATCGCGATATTGACAGCTTGGTCGAAATCACCAAAACTTTCGTCGGCCCAGACTCGGCCGCGCAATTCCTCCCTCGTGACGACTTCCCCTGGACGCTCCAGCAATATCTCCAGCAGTTTCATCGGTTGCTGTTGGACTCTGATTCTGACTCCCGCTTTGCGCACTTCACCCGACTCGAGGGAAACCTCATAAGTTCCGAATCGCACGACCGACGTGTGGCGCAGTGGTTCCATATCGGATTGGGCTTCGCATGGAAGTCTAGCACTTGTCACGGAGCCCAGTGTCAGAGCGCAGCCAGGATATGTGCAGAGCTAACTCGTTAGCCATCAATTGCTTGACAGGCAGCGAACGGGTTATGGAGAGAAAAGCCTCAGTGAATTGACGCCCTGAGGACTGGCGCATCAGATTGGGCAGAGATCACAAGACCAAGGAGATTGACATGGCAAAGGTGATTGAGTTTTACGTGCCGAAGAATTTCCGGAAACCGTTGAAGTGGACTCCTCAGCTGCAATCTGGAAGGGTCATCGAGTTTTACTCGCAGACAAAGAAATCAGCCTAGCTGGGACCGGGTTTGGAACTGATTCAGGAGAAGCAAATGAGGCGTATTGGATTTAGGCGGCAGGGGACGGTCGGATTCGGGACTTCATCCTCACACGATGATCAACCGTTGGTAGGGTTCGAAGAGTTGGCCATGCCCCTGTTCGATTCCCTTTACAACTTTGCGCGATGGATTGCGCACAATTCGGACGATGCCGAAGATCTCGTACAAGAAACTTATCTAAAGGCTTTGCGCAGTTTCGCATCGTTTCAGCCTGGCACCAATTTCCGGGCGTGGATGTTCCGCATCCTGAGGAACACGTTTCTAAGCTCGCGCACAAAATTCGAGCGGCGCATGACCGATGCGCTGGACTCGGACGAGGATGGACCTTCTTTATCCGCGACTTTCGCCACTCCTGAGTCGCTGCTGGTCGAGCTTTCTGGCAACGATGCAGTTAAATGCGCAATCGAGCAACTACCAGTCATTTTTCGCGAGGTGATTTTGCTATGTGATGTTGAAGACGCGTCTTACCGGGAGATCGCGGAAATATTGTCGATTCCGATAGGAACCGTTATGTCACGCCTGGCCAGAGCGCGAAAGGCAGTACGCGAGTCACTCCTTAGCACTCCTGGTGTACTCATTCACCCCTTCAGCGATTTCCTGTTGCATGATGTGGGGACCGGCGACGGTATCATCCAAAGTGGTCCGCAGACACGGCAAACAAATTGCGCACCAGCCCTCTCTGGGGACTCTGTACCAAGTCCCGGTTCATGCACGACCTCAAGTCTCTGACGTTGGAGAATGCCATCCTGCGTCACGGAGGGGAAGCCCAGAGTTCGTCGGGCGCTTTCGCAAGTTCACTCCCACAGAGCAGCAGCAATTGCTTGTCTTCCTGAACTCTCTATAGGTGTCGAGGCATTTCCGGTAAGGCACAGAGAATTTCTGTGCCCTTAGCGCGTCGTGATCCTGGCAAATGCGGCGCGGAGACCAGTAGCTCCGGGTCAACAGTTCACAATCCAGAACAGACGCAGCTGCGTCGAAAGACGACTCAACTCTCCCCCATTCCCTTCGAAAGGCATCGTCTACGTGGAACGCATTTCAGGGCAAGATGTTTGCAGTAAGGGCGCCCGAGCTGGTAATGGGGAAAAATATCTAAGCTCTATGGAATAAAAGGCGGGCCCATTCGTTATCAATGTCGACGGAAAGATAACTTCGCCTGTGGCGACCAGCATCGCCGCCTGTTGTGACGCACACGCTGGCAAGCGCAAGAGGCGAGGAAACGTAAAGGAGAACAATGGCAGACGAGAGCCGCAAGCGCGATTCGGTGGAGGGTGGTCCTAGCCGGGATGGTGTGGACCGTAGAGGTTTTCTTAAGTGTATGGCTTGGGCCGGCACCGGATTGGTATGGACACTTTCCGGGGGGATCCCGACGTCTCGGCTTTTTGGGGCGACGGATCATGAAATGCACCATGACAGTGGGTTCACCTTCGTCCAAATTAGCGATAGCCACATCGGTTTCAACAAGGGAGCGAATCCGGATGTGACCGCAACCTTGCAAGCCGCGATCGACAAGATCAATTCACTTCCGGCTGTTCCAGATCTGATCCTACATACCGGGGATCTGAGCCAGATATCTAAGCCCGGCGAGTTCGACACCGTCGACCAGGTACTAAAGGAAGTTAAGGCTAAACAAGTATTCTATGTACCGGGTGAGCACGACTTCGCAGTAGATAACGGTCAACAGTTTCTCGAACGCTACGGGAAGGGCACAAAAGGAGCAGGCTGGCAAAGCTTCGATCACAAAGGTGTTCATTTTATCGGCCTCAACAATGTGGCGAATCTGAAGGCCGGTGGCATGGGTTCACTCGGCGCGGACCAACTTAAATGGTTGGAGGACGATGTAAAAGGATTGTCAGCCAGCACGCCGATGGTTGTGTTCGCCCACATCCCGCTCTGGACGGTCTACCCGGAATGGGGCTGGGGAACACAAGATAGTGCGCAAGCCCTCGGGTATTTAAAACGCTTCGGTTCGGTAACCGTTCTGAACGGGCACATTCATCAGATCATGCAGAAGGTGGAAGGAAACGTCAGTTTCCACACAGCGATGGCTACTGCATTCCCGCAGCCTGTCCCCGGAACGGCCAAGTCTGCAGGCCCGCTGCTTGTCCCTGCGGACGAATTGCGACGCGTTTTGGGCATTACAAACGTCAACTACATGGCGGGTGGTCATCATCTGGCGGTGGTTGACGCTACGCTCGCCGGCACACCGGCCGAAGAGTCTATATCGATTCTCAAGAGTGCCGCTGCTACAGCAGCATCAAAGGCATCGTCCCAGACGCCGGCAAACACCCAGACGCCGCAGCCTCAATCGGCCCCTGCGAGTGCCGATTCATCATCCGGCGAAGTCGTTCAGGTAAGCATCGATAATTTTTCCTTCACCCCTCAAAAGTTGACGGTCAAGAAGGGCACAATCATCTCATGGACGAACCACGATGACATTCCACACACAGTGGATCAAGATGATCACGCTTTCGCCTCTTCTGTGCTCGATACCAATCAGAAGTTCCAACGCGCATTCAAGGATCCGGGTCAGTTTCCTTACTACTGCAGGCTGCACCCCAAAATGACAGGAACTGTTGTCGTCGAGTAGACAGTCCCAGTCAACCAACCACTCTCGAACAGGGCGCCATCTCGGTAGACCAAATGAGAATAGACCGAATTGACGACCTGTTCGCCCGCCCGAAGACTGACTGCCCCAAAGCCATTGTCTGAATCGGTGGTGTGCGATCTCCAGCCAATTGATCAGACGAATGAGAGCAAACAATTGCTGCCTCGAGAGCAGCCTACCTCTCATCGATATCCGACCCTCACGAAGCGATCCGATTCGTCTGTTAGCAGTTTAAGGGGAGCGGAGGAATAAAGCTCCGCTGGTTGAGTTATAGAAGGCAAGGTTGATGTTATTCACGCGGGGCAAAGCGCCGGTTCGATGTAGTGTCGGGATAGGACGTACAGACAAGCTTAAGGACTGAGGTCAGCACAACAAAAAGGGATACTCGATGATTGGCTACCAAAGCACGCTGCTCAGCCGGACAGAAGTGGCCGAAGACACGATGGCATTTCGATTCGAAAAGCCAAGTGGCTTTCTGTTCAAGGCGGGACAGTATATTGACCTACACCTTTTGGGCCTACAACCTGGCCGGTCAAACGGACTAACTCATACCTTCTCCATTGCAAGCTCTCCGTTTGCGGAAGAGATTGTGGTTACCACACGCATGCGGGACACAGCTTTCAAACGCGCCTTATCTGTCCTGCCCATCGGCACTGAGGTCAGGATAGAAGGACCGATGGGCTCATTTACTCTTCATAACAACACAGCCAGGCCAGCTGTCTTATTGGCCGGCGGGATCGGGATCGCGCCATTCCTCAGCATTCTTTCCTACGCCGCAGCGGAGAGGCTCCGCCATCCTATTTTTCTGTTCTATGCGAACCGCTATCTGGAAGATGCCGCCTTCATGGATCAACTCGGGAAGTTGGCAGACACAAACCCAAGGTTCCACTTTGTTCCAACCTTCACGCGCATGCCCAACAATTACCGGGGGTGGAAGGGAGAAACTGGACACATCAGCCCGGAAATGCTCTCCGCGCACATAGGTAAGCTCGGGGTCCCGATCTATTACGTTGCCGGACCGCCGACAATGGTTGCGGCCACGCGCCGAACGCTTAGTGAAGCCGGAGTGGACGAAGATGACATCCGAACCGAAGAGTTTGCAGGTTATTGAGGGACGCACGAATATGAGGGCTGCCGATCGATGAATTACGAGGTTGTGTTCAACGTCTTTCTGGGAATGCTCGCACTACTCGGATGGACACCAGTCATCCTATTTTTGATTGTCTTCCGAGAAGAGAAGACGATCCACCCAGTCTATAGGTCTGCTCCGGGCCTCGCCGACCCCGATGCCAACCGTACCGATCTAACAATCACCAGCCACACTGAACCCGAAACAAGCCAGGACTGACCCAAGAGGATATAAATGAATAATCCTCGAATCATCGGTATCGGTACGGCAAATCCAGCGTTAAGGCTCACCCAAGAGCAAAGCTTTCATGCCGCGGGTTACCAAAGCGAACGCATTCGTCAGATGTTCCTGAACAGTGACATCGACCACCGGCATTTTTATCTGGAAGGGGACCTCAATCGCGACGAGAGCTCCGATCAACTGAATCAGCGGTATCTGCAGGGCGGCATGAAAACGGGTTGCCACGCGATTGTAAATTGCCTGGAGACTGCTGGAAAGACCGTACAAGAAGTGGACTTCCTAGCCGTCTGCACATGCACAGGTTACGTGTGCCCGGATGTGGGCAGCCGGCTGATCGCGCATATGGGATTTCGCAAGAACGTTCAGAGAGATTCTATTGTAGGCTTGGGCTGTGCCGCCGCAGTTCCAGCAATGCAACGTGCGGTTGACTTTGTTCGCGCCAATCCCGGCCGCGTGGCATTGATGCTGGCCGTCGAGATTTGCTCCGCCTGCTACTACATCGATAACACCCTCGAGACAGTTGTCGGAAACGCGATTTGCGCTGATGGCGCCGCAGCTTTCGTGTTGACCGGGGATGGCCGCGCTAACATCCGCTACCCCGAAATTCTCGATTTCGAGACACATCTTGAAACCGACCAGATCGATGCGGTCGGATTCCAGCATCGGGACGGCAAACTACGGGTAGTCCTGGGAGTTTCGATCCACCAAGTAGCCGGTCCCATGGTGGAGAAGGCCCTCGATCCGTTGTTGCAACGCCACGAACTCTCGCGATCCGACATTCGCTTTTGGGTGGTCCATCCCGGCGGCCGGAAGGTGATCAATGACGTCCAACAGTATCTAAAACTGACAGACGACCAAACTCGATTTTCCCGCGCTGTGTTGCGGAACTATGGAAACATGTCGTCCCCGACTGTAATGTTCGTTCTGAATGAAGTCGTCGAGAATGGCGACCCGCGTCCCGGCGACTTGGGAGTCATGATTGGGCTGGGTCCGGGCATGGCGGCCGAGCTAGCACTACTAAGATGGTAGCTCGCCGCTTGCTGCCCGCCTGGCCGTTGCTGCGGTTTCTTGCGCGTGCCCGGTGCACTTCGCTGTGGACGGAACTGAAGCCACTGCTGACGCTCCGCCACAATCGAAGCGCTGTCCAGATAAAAACCGGCGACAGCAAAATCAACGCCCAGCCGCCCGTTCTGTTCCAGATGGCAACGGGCTATTGGCTGTCACAGGCAATCTACGTCGCTGCCAAGCTCGGTCTGGCAGATCTATTGAAGGACGGTCCTGAGTCCTGCTCCGCACTTGCCGCGGCAACTGGAGCGGATGAGCATTCTCTATTTCGCCTTATGCGTGCGCTGTCGAGTGCGGGGGTGTTTGCTCATCTACAAAACGACTCTTTTGCGCTAGCGAGCGCAGGGGAAAGCCTCCAAAGCAATGTTCCCGGTTCCTTAAGGGCGATTGTGATGAGCATCGGCGAAATTCATTACCAAGCCTGGGGAGATCTTCTTCATAGTATCCAAACCGGTTCTCCAGCATTCAACAACGTGTTTGGAACTGGTTTGTTCGAGTATCTCCAAAGAGACGCGGAAGCCGCTGACACATTCAACCGAGGGATGACCGATGTCTCTTCGATGTTGGTCTACGCCGTTCTGATGGCATACGACTTCTCCCAAATCTCCTCCATCGTCGATATTGGAGGTGGGCAGGGGAAATTACTACGATGCATCGTTCAGTTTAATCCGGAGATCAAAGGCATAGTCTTCGATCTGGAACCTGCCATTGAGATGGCGAAGCAGCACCTCGGATCCAATGCATGCGGTGGACGATGCTCAGCGATAGCCGGAGATTTTTTCGATTCGGTTCCGGAGGGTGCCGATGCCTATATTCTCTCGGGCGTCATTCATGATTGGGATGATGACCACGGCATCAGAATCCTGAAAAATTGCCGCAGAGCGATGACTAGGAATGGAAGACTATTGCTGGTGGAAATGGTTGTGCCCGATGCCGATGCAAAGTGTTTCAGTAAGCTTCTCGATCTCAACATGCTGGTGATGACCGGAGGACGAGAACGAACCAAATCTGAATTCCGCACCCTGCTTGCTGCTGCCGGCTACAGACTCACAAAGATCGTTCCCACCATGGCGCCGCAGAGCGTGATCGAAGCT
>Ga0210409_10002206_pt1 | contig 23471 bp, 26 predicted proteins | sample IncBWH17MmetaG_FD_161649 | JGI IMG/M metagenome (GOLD analysis project Ga0210409, IMG submission 161649) | Forest soil microbial communities from Barre Woods Harvard Forest LTER site, Petersham, Massachusetts, United States - Inc-BW-H-17-M | ecosystem: Environmental > Terrestrial > Soil >...
GTTGCTTCACCGTCCCCTGCAAATCGGGATTCACGATGATCTGCCGGTCGTAGCGCAAGTCCACCGACTCCAGTTTGTCGAACTGCTGCCGCCACTCCCGCACGTGGCTGACATACACCTTATAGCGTTCGAGGTAGTTGGAAGATCCCAGATGCACCAGCACCTCACCCTGAGGGTCGCTGGCGACTACTTTCACGTCCTCGGCATCGGACAAATCCACTTCGCTGAGGTCCTGCGAATAGTGTGCCCCACCCGCATCCAGTTGGCTGACAAGATCGTTGTAGATCTTCATTCGCGCCGCCCGAGTCGAGGCGGGCTCGCCGGGATTCATTCCCAGGATCACGGGGAAGGAGTACTTTTTCTTGCCCGCAGCCGGCAAATCCATGAGTGTGCCCACGGGATCAATCAGGAGGATTTTGGAACCGACGCGCGCGAAAGCGACCGGCGTGCGTTCATGAATCTCGATCCTCAAGCGATTCGGAACGAACCGCATGACGCTGGCTGATTCCACCCAGGGTATTTTCTCTAGAGCTGCTTTTCGTTCGGTCAGCGGAACGAAGAAGATGTTGCGCCCAATGTCGCCGCCCATGACTTCCATGATCTGGTAGCGGGTAACGTTCTGGAGTCCGGCAACCTCAATGTCATCGCTCGATTCGACCCGGAAGCGCCACGAATGTTCGCCGTAGTGATAGAGCGCCGCGATGGCCGCCCCACACAGGAATAGGCCGCCCAAGGCAAGGATGCCCCAGGTCAGGCCAGTGGCAGCCTTTTTCGGCAGAGAGCCGCGACGAACGGAGACGCGTTTTTGTCCTCGCAGGAAGGGCGATTCCTGTTCCACGTCCAAGTCGAGCATTCGCGCGTCGTCTAATGCGCCGTCGGGCGCGGGGTGCGCAGGCTCGTGGGCTGGTGGGTACAACTCCTCCTGCGTGATGGTGGAACCGCTTTTTCGCGCCATCAAATCAGGTCAGTTGTCGTCAGTGAATCGCTGAGCGCAAATAACTATAACTGCTTTTAGGGAATTGAGGTAGATGAAAGTTGGTGCCATTTGCAGAAAAAGTGATCGCTTCCGTCCTTGCGGTCCGAACCTGATTGTAAGGCTACGACTTCCGTTATAAAATTACGGCCCGGTTCAGCTCTACCCGATTTTGACGGAGGCAGCAAATGAAATTCCCACACATCTTCGAGAATCTCGCCGCATTGGCTTTGCTGGTACTGTCGCTCGTGGCGACAGTTCCTGCGACAGCCCAGACTGTTCTCAACAACGAAACCATGGTGTCGACCACGCTGGTTGTTAACACGCAGAGCGCAACCGCCCGGTGCGGGAAAGCCGGTTGCCTGGCAAAGACTCCCATGTTTGCCACCATTCAGGTCACTTGCCCGGCACCCATTGGGCAGACATGCACCTTCCATATTTCGCTCGATGCAAAGGTTTCCCTGAGCAACGGATGGGCGACTTTTTATCAGTTCTTGGTCGATGGTGCCGCACCAACGGTCGGACCCACCGACCGCTACGGTGTCTACCTGTTTCAACAGAATGTCGTGGGAGTCACGGGCTTGCCCATCCGCCAAAGCGATCCTGCTTCTGTGGTAGCAACTGTGACCAATTCCAGTTCAAACAGTCACAACATCACGTTGAACATTGGCTGTGTGGACAGCCTTCACCTGAGTGGTTGCGCAACGACAGCCCACGCGAGCACCACGAGGGTGGATATTTTCGAGCCTTGAAGAGGATCGTTTTCCATAAAGACGAGTTTCTGTCGGTATCCCAGAGGCTAATCATCGGAAGGGATCCCGATTGGGTGTAGAATTCTGTGCCCGAGATTCAAATCAAATCCAGACTGCCCAAGGAGGTTCGACATGCGCCAGCCACCTGCGTTCACTGCTTGTCTCGTACTCGGAATTCTGCTTGCCATTCAAGTCTCCGCCCAAGAAACCTCTCCAGCCAAAGGAACCGAGGCAAGGATCGCCGACAATCACGCGACTACCGACATTGTCCCCGCGAAGTCGGTGAAGGTGGTCTTGCTGAAATCGTGGGGTGTGACCAGCGTTTGGGAAGCCATGAAGACGAACTGGCAAAACTTTGGAAACATACCGGTGACCATCGACGACTCGACATACATCAACAGCGACTTCACCTACCAGGACATCGTCAACTCCAAGGCGAACGTGATTGTCCTCAGCAATCCCGCAGGGGGCAACCGAGCATATTCGCCAGCGGAGCTCGCGGCTGTCGCCAAATATGCTAAGAAAGGGCACCCGGTTGTCGGAACGTTTTTAGTGTTGCTGTGGGGGAGCACTGACAACCGTAGACTAGCGCCGGTCTTCGGATTGAATGCCGCATTCCAATACAACGGCGCGGTCGCCATTTCCAATCTTTTCAAGAAAACCAAGCAAAACCAGTGCCTCTTCAAGCGGATTCCAGGAGGATCGTGGCAGTCTAACGGCTACCCGTACACGCAAGTACCGACAGCAGGAAGCTGGAAGGGCCAACTGGACGAAGCCACCGCCGTCGCCGACTCCGATAACTATGTTGGAGTCATTAGCCTGTACACCGCGCCAACCTACACTGGGGTATATATCTCGAATTTTCCAGAATACAACGGTGGCACCGACGACGAGCAACTGCTCTACAACGCCGTCACCTGCTATGCGAAATAAGTGACGAAGGTCTTCTTTCGGGCCATTTCAACAGAGGGCCTCTCGACCTTCTCTATATCCAAAGCGGTGGCGGGTCAAGCAGCGCGCTTGCTTCGGCTGGGTTTCGCGATTTTCTCCACTTGCGCCAGATGGTTAAGGTCATGTCCCGCGAACATGCGGACGATGTGCGCGATCGTCTCTTTGCCGCGCTCCTGGTGGATGCCGTAGTTGTCCCACAGATTCTTCGGTAGCGCCTTCAGCATGGCCAGGTTGCTCTCTCGCAGCACGCGAAAGGTCTCGAGGGAGGCTGCGGAATCGCGTCGCGAATAAGCAAACGTCTCGGCCCAGACGTTCTGATCAAAGGGCTGCAGGGATACGCCATTGTTGCCCAGGATCAGACGCATGCGCCATCCGCCGACCAGTTCCGCGTCGGCCAGATGAGCCAGAATCTCCGTGATCGACCACTTCCCCGGCTCTGGCCGTTGCGCCAGCTGTTTCTTGCTCAGCGGTTTGATTAGAGTGTGCAGTTTCTTCGGGGTCTCGCGTTGCACGCGCAACGGGTCTTTACCATCAATGAAGCCGAGAATGCGCTCGATATACTGCTGCGGCGTTTCCTGCATGAAATCCTCCTGAAAAGAAATGGGACGCTGATTTTGACCGGCAAAAGTGGAAAAAGAAAGCGGAAAAGTTAAACCATTCCGCGCGAGGCAGGAAGCAGCTTTAACAGTTTCCTAAGAACTCGATTCGGCTGCCTCAGCTGCTAGAGCCTTCGTTGATTCGAGGGCATTTACCCCAGCGCTGAAGCGCCGCGTCACCCAAAACCTGGTTTTTCAGCGATCTGTCTAAATCGTTCCCTCGCGATGCAACTGAGGCACCGCTATCCTCAGATTCTGCCGCGGACAAACGACTAAGCCGCGAAGTTGCTGCAACGCCTCGATTCGCGCGTGCTCGGCCTGAACCCACGCCAAAGCGTCCTCATGGCTCGCGATCACCGTCTGCATCGAAGCCAGCCGGGTCTGCGCACAGGCCACCATGGTCTGAGTTCGGACAAAGTGCGCCTCGCCCCGCCCAAGCATCGTCTCCGTCATGGCCATAAAACGGGTCGCTTGCCCGGAAAGCTGTTCCACTGCTGCCAGCGACTGGCTGGTGAGGCAGCGGGCTTCATCCTCATACCGGCCCGCAAAGTGATTGGTGACGAATAAAGCCAATACGCCTACCGCTATCCAATATGCCGCTTTTTCGAAAACCATATGCTTGCTCCCGCTCACTAATATGGCCCAGCTATCCGTTAGACGAGCCACCCTAAACTTCGTTATCCGTGCCCGAACAAATGTTATGTACGACCCGGCGCTCTGGAAAGTTCCCGTAGCCCCACGGGCGTCTGCCGTCCGGGCCAGAATCATAATCTGTCGACCGTCTACGAGGGGCCCGCACCGCGACTTAACAGTTGGGCCTGCGTGAAGCCAAGCGGCAAATCGGGCATCTATAGAGCATTGCGCCTAAAGCAGCGGAAATAAATCTTCTGAGGGAGATATGGAAAAGGTAAACATAGCCCAAAAATTTGCCCACATTACGGAATACTGGAAGCCTTACATCGCCGCCCAACTCAATGGTCAGCACGTAAAACTCGACAAACTGATGGGGGAGTTTGTCTTCCATCACCACGAAAACGAGGACGAGTTGTTTCTGGTGGTCAAAGGCCGCTTCCGGATGGAGTTCCGCGACCGTCAAGTCTGGCTGGAAGAAGGTGAGTTCATCGTGGTGCCGCGGGGAGTCGAGCACAAGCCCGTAGCCGAGGAGGAATGCTGGATCCTGTTGTTTGAGCCCGCTTCCACACTGAACACGGGTAACGTCCTGAACGAGCGCACGCTTCATGAACTGGAGCGCGTCTGAGCGGCAAGAGCGATGCATGGCTCCGCCATCGATGAAAACCGGATCCTAGCTATGGGCGTGCGGGCTCTGGGCAGGATTCTTCTGAGGCGGTGGCGGGGCCTTGACCACCTTGACTTCAAAATCCACGGGCAATTGTTTCGGCGGGAAGCACGCAGCTTTGTCGCATGCCTGATACCTTAGCCGGCCGCGAATCTCATACTTGCCGGGCAGCACGCTGGCCAGCGGCCGCACCTGTACGGACAGGTCGAATTCTCCGCTGTAGACGCTGATCTTCTCCTCTGGAGCGAAGGCGAAACTCATCTCTTCTCCCGCCGGATAGGTGATTTTCCCCACGACGATATCGGTAGGCACATCCAGTTTCAAAGTTGTGGGAATCAGATAGTCGGCCGCAGGCTGATTGGAGTTGATGTGGAAGCCCGAACCGACGTGGAATCGCAGTTCTACATTAGTGGCCCGGCCGCGGATGGCGGTAGCAACAGGCGGCGGGGACAGGGTCACGGATGGCGCTTTCCTTTCCGTCGAATCCTGCGCGGTTAGCGCCGCACCGGATAGCAGGATCAGCAACGCGGTTTTTGTGATCGGGTTCAATGTTTATTTCTGCGTCTGTGCCAGGGAGCTCGGGGCCAGAATTTTCTTGATGGCGTCCTCGATCTCTCCCCTGCCTTTCAGTCCAAATGCCTTGTCGATAACTTTACCGTTACGGTCAATGTAAAACGTCTCTGGCAGGAACTGCACCCCACCGTAAGCATCGCCAACCGATTCCTTGCCAATAAGGATGGGATAGTTCACTTTCATGCTCTCGGCGAATTCCGCAATATCTTTGGTGCTCGCGTCATCCATCGCCACCCCCAGAAACTGCAACCCCGCCGGTCCATACTGCTTCTGCAAATCGACGAACCAGGGCATCTCAATCTTGCACGGCCCGCACCAGGTCGCCCAGAAATTCAGGACTACCGGTTTGCCGCGGAAGTCGGACAGGCGGACGGTCTTACCGTCGAGGGATTGCAGGGTAAAGTCGGGGGCGATGCCATTCTTCATCTGGGCATTGCCGGCAGCCATTCCCTGGGGGGAGTGGCGGGCCATCTTGAAGCCGAACACCAGCATCAGGGCAACCACCAGGGCTACCACGACTAGGACAACCGGATCACGTCTCACGAAAACACTCCAATCACAACGCGAATCGATTCAGGAAAGACAAGTAATTCGAAATGATGGTAAAGCGTCCCAATACTAACAGCACACCCAATACGACCAGTAACGCGCCGCTTGCTACTTCGATAGCATGCATGTGGACGCGGAAGCGGCTATAGAATTTGAGAAAACGCTCCACGCCCAGAGCGGTGAGGAGGAATGGCACCGCCAATCCCATCGAATAGATCGCCAGCAGCATGACTCCTTTTGTGATCGAGTCCTGCGCGGCGGCAAAAGTTAGAATGACCGTCAGGACTGGCCCTACGCACGGGGTCCAGCCAAATGCAAAGGCGAAGCCAATCACAAACGCACCCCAGGCAGTACTACCACCTTTCACGCTGTGCAAACGCGCGTCGGTGTAGAGAGCTTTGATTTTGAATACTCCGGTCAGGTGCAAGCCGAAGAGAATAATTACTACTCCGGCGACCTGCGCGAGGGTTGACCGGTAACGCGACAGCATCTGGCTGACTTCAGTCGCAACCGCTCCCAGAGTGATGAACACAACGCTGAATCCCAGAATGAATGCGACCGAATTCAGCATTACTTTCCGCAGCAGCTGCGTTTCTTGCGTCTTAAGTTGCTCGACGCCCGCGCCGGAGATCAGTGATACGTATCCTGGCACCAGCGGTAGTACGCACGGCGAAAGGAACGACACTAGACCCGCCAGAAAGGCTGCAATTGGAAGAGGGAGGCTAGTCATTACAGGGTTATTCTACCTGCCGGAAGCATTTACAACTGCGAATTAATGAGGCTACGGGCTTATTCATGCGTGTCTGTTGGACTGTGGCTGGCCCATAAAGTCGCGAGGACTATGTAAAACTTCTGTCACGGAGCGGTGGTCTCCTAATTGGGCGCCTTCTCTTTCCTGGTTTTGCTATTGCTTCCCGGCGAGGCAAGCGCAGGGTTTTGCGCCGGTTGGGATTCCGGGCTTACGGACATGGGAGCCTCCGCCAGGGCCTTGCGTATAATGCCCAAAGGCACAGTCGCCGTCAACACGGCACGGCTTTTTTCTGGTTGAATTTTCAGGCTGTCCAGGAATGCTTTTATATCGGGATCGGGCCCCGGCGTGGAAACTGTGGCCTCAGCGGTGCGAAAAACGTTGAGGAAAGTGTCAACTCTTTGGACAAGCTGATTGGCCTCCTCGTCACTCCCGGCGAACGCCTGAGCCTTGAAATGAACCGCTCCCAGATAACGTACCGAGGCCACGACCGTCGCCGGTCTTGGGAACAGAAAAGACCATCCGACTGGGCCGGAAGCGGAGAAGTCCGCGGAAGGTTGAATCTTGAAAACGGCCCAGCCCAGGCTGGCAAAAGGAACTTCTTTGTAATACTGGCGCAGCAGTGCCGGTCCGCCGAAGGGCGATGCCAGCTTGCGCGACCGCTCAATGATTCCGCGGATGACCAGCGGGTCATCAAGATTCGATGCCGCGACCGTGTCCACGCCCAGGACGGCAACGCGCACCGTGCGTCCTTCGAGCGGGATGCTATAGATGTCACGAGTCTGGTAACTTTCGACAGAGCTGGAGATCTGACGCAGGTACTGCCGCAGGCGTTCGCCATCGATTTTGCCGACAAATACTTCCGAAAAGCGGGACTGCTGCCCGCTATCCGGCTTGGTGCCGGCTGACTTTGCAGGATAGTGAATTGCCAGCGCGGCCTCGTCCAGATCGCGCTCGAACTGAAATCCCGTCGCCTGGATGAACTTCTCGTAGTCGGGATCGTGGGGTACGGCTGGCAGTTCGCCCGTGATATTGGCGCGACGCATCCAGCTAAGGTTTACATAAACGAATCCATCCGCTCCCGGCAGCAGGCGCGCCGGCTCGGGCGGGGCATGTTTTCGCAGCACGACGGCCAGGGCAACCGCCGCTGCAATCAGCAGGACGGCCAGGATGATGGGGAGGCGTCGTCGTATTCGCATGTAAGCGCGGCCCATCCGGCGAAAGGCCCTTATTCAATCACGCCGAAGTGCCGAGGATTTGTCATGATAGCACTCGCGGGCGGGGTAGCACAGGCAACGCTAGTCTCCCACCACCTTGCACTCGACCTTCAGCTCGCCGCAGACTTTCATCACGCCGTTCACCACGAGGGAGGTTGCGCTCGGCTCCGAAGCGGTCAGGGTGGAAGCGATCACGAGTTGGGTAATTTTTTCGCCTAACGGCGTCGCTTGCAGGCTAGCGTACTGCTGTCCATTGGTAAATTCGATCTTTCGCTGCTGGTCGTTGTTTTTGGTAACCGTAATGCCGGGATGCGCTTTCAGCGAACTCAGAGCCGTCGTATACACCTTGTCGGCCTTGGCCTCAAGCACAACGGTGGCCACGTCATAACCAGGACCGTTGGCGGGCTTGTGGCTCATCTGCTGCACTCTGCCAGATACCGCTCGCGCCACCATTACCCACTGCGCCGATGCCGCGGTCGCAACCAGCAGCAATCCGAGGGTTGCTAACTTACGAAACTGCATTGTTCGAGTAGTCATCTTTTACTTCTCCTACGAAAGGATAACGCCGGCAAATCAGGGAATCATTCCGCATTCGAACATCTTGTTGACGATGGGGCCGGCGATCCGGTTGAGGAAGTGTTGGCGCATCGGTGGATTTTGCTTGAGAAGATCAATCACTTTGGTTTCCATCTCCTCGTGCTGGGCATTTGGGGGTGCTTGTTTTTGAGCTTTCAGCTGATCGCAGCTGGAAGTCTGGTATTTGGCAATGATTTTGTCGGCGAGCTTATCGGCGATGGGATATTGCGACTGCCCTTGGCTTGGGGCTTGAGCCTGCATGAATGAGGCAAAGGCAAGCAATGCGAAAAGCGCCAGCAACGGCGCGAATGATCTCAACATTTGAAATCTCCTTTTAGACGGCGGAAGTATCGTGTTTTCCGGCGCTAAGTATGAAGGAGGTAGATCGGGGCGTCAACTTGCTCTCGTCGATTTTTGCCTGCGTCCGTTCAGCCCCCATTGCTGGCCAGCGTCGGAAACGAAGAAGATGATGAAGAGAAAGAGCACGGGCAGATGATCGAGTTCGTTGCCAAAATAGCGCCAGAGGGGAACGCCGTGGCCAGGATCCCACCAGGTGGCTAGCGTCAAGCTCAGCATGTGGAGCGCGCCCAGCACGGATGCGGGCCGGACCCATATTCCCAGCAGCAACGACACTCCGATAAACATTTCGACCGAGCCGACCACATATCCGAGGAATACCGCATGAGGAAGCACCAGGTCGGCAAGAATGGGCCGGTAGAAACCGACTGCGCTGCCCTCAATGTATCCGCGCAGATATTCTTGGAATCCGCCATGGGCGAAGCCCGGGCCAAAGAGTTTGTACTGGCCGAATAAGATGAAGAAAACTGCCGTGGCCATACGCACGACGGCAACGGTTTTGAAAAGGGTAGCGGAGGGTGTAGGCATTCTTCGAGGTTGATCTTCTCACAGATTGATGCGGGCGATCTTTTGCCACGCTCGACCGGTTTTCCGCTGCCCGCACGAGCGAGGACGCTCGCGCCTACATTAATCTCCGCCCGGGGCGTCGTTGCTGACGTACTGTTCGAGAGAGCCCACTTCACGGCACAAGTCCTCGATCCGCCACTCCAGTACGTTGCGAATCGAGAGCATGCCGAGCAGTTTGCCATTGTTATCCACCACGGGAAGATGCCGGAAGTGGCGCTCGACCATCGTGATCAAAGCCTCACCCGGGCCGGTTTGTGAGGTGGCCAGCTCGACTGGAGTGGTCATCAGCTCTCGAACCGGGGTTTGGGCGGGATCGCGTCCGCTCAGCGAAAACTTGCGCAAGACGTCGCGTTCGGTGAAGATGCCGGCGACCCGCCTCTCGCCGTCAATAATGGCGACCGCGCCGACGTGGAAGTCGAGCATTTTAGAGATCGCGTCGGCAACCGTGGCTTCTACCGCGACCGCTGCTGCTTCGGGGTCACAAAGTTCAAGCACATTCATACTCGCCTCCTGGGGGAGTACCCGCGCTACCCCTCTCGAGTTCAGGGGGATGAAAACGATTCGGGCATTATGACGCGTGCGGAATCCCTGTCAAGTAGATTAATTACTAGGGGAGTGCTGATTATGTCTGAATGTCTAGGGGAACACCTGGGCAAGGGCCTGTGGAGTTCCTTCCCCTCCTTTGTGTACCTTCGTGTCCTTCGTGGTTCCAGCATTTTGCAATTCGTCAACCACAAAGGACACGAAGGTACACAAAGGGAGGAATACTATTTGATTTCGTTCCGAAAGACCTTGCCGTCCTTCATGACGAACTGGACGTTTTGCAGGATAACGATATCCGCCAGCGGATCACCATTCACCGCGATGACGTCGGCGAACGCCCCCGGCGCAATCGTGCCAATTTGCCCTTGCATATCAAGCATCTCGGCGGCGCGCGAGGTGGCGCTCTTGATCGCATCCATCGGCGGCATACCGAGATTGACCATGTGGGGGAACTCCTGTGCGATGGGTTCGCTCCACGGAATGCCTCCGATGTCAGTGCCGAAGACGATCTTCACGCCTGCGTGCAGCGCCTTAGGGAACGACACTTCGTGCACCGATGCCCGCTTGCGATCGCGCTGACCTTCGGGAGTATCTGGCGGAGCCCAGTCATGGTAGTACGCGCTAATGGTCGGGCAGTACCAGGTTCCTTGCTTGAGCATCTGGGCAATGGCAGCGTCATCGAGGTCGAGTCCATGTTCGATTGAGTCGCAACCGCCATCTAGCGCGCTGTGCAATCCAATTCCGCCGTAGGCGTGGCAGGCGACTTTCTTTCCCCATCCGTGGGTTTCATCGACGATCGCCTTCAGTTCCTCGACCGTCAGCGTCGGTTGGGAAACCAACTCGCCGCTCTTTCCCACCCACGAGCGATGCGTCATGTAGACCTTGATCCAGTCGGCGCCATGGGACAATTGCTCCCGGGCGGCTTTGCGCGCCTCCACCGGTCCATCGATGAGTTGCGCTCCGGTGGGCATGTCAAGCTCCGGCGCGTAGCCTTCTAGTGGATAGCCGCCGGTTGTGGAAATGGCGCGGGTCGAGACGAACAGCCGAGGTCCGGGAATGTATCCGCCCTCGATCGCTTCTTTGATTCCGATGTCGCCGTAACCTGCACCTTCGGTCTCCAGGTCACGCAGTGTAGTGAAACCCTGCTCCAACGCGCGCCGGACAGAAACCGTTGCCCGGGCCGCCCGCAGCGCCAACGGATACTTCAGAATGTTGACGTCGTATCCGCCCTGCGCCGGATCTTCTCCTTGCAGGAAAATGTGGGTATGAGAATCAATCAAGCCCGGCAGCACGGTTGCGTGCGAAAGATCGATCATATCCGAGCCGGCGGGAACGTTCGCGGCGGCAGCATCGGAGATGTTCTCGATGCGATTGCCGCGGATGATAATGATCTGGTTGCGGCGAACAGAATCGGACTTGCCGTCAATGACTGCGCCCGCGCGGATGACCGTAAACGGATGCAGAACCGGATTGCTGTTGCTCTCCTGGGCGCCGCTGTAGATCACAACTGCAAAAACAAAGAGGAACACGCAACAAGAGTTTCTCATTCGGTCGCTCCGTGAATCCTGGTCAAACACCTCGGATCAAATGCCTGACAATGTCCAGCGCATTCTACGCCTGGGAGGCGTCAATCACAGCGTCGGCTTCAATCTCGACCAACATGTCCGGAGAAACCAGAGCGCTCACCTGTATCATCGAAGTGGCCGGACGGATGTCGCGGAAGAACTCCCCGTGGGCCTTACCAATCTTCTCCCAATCGGCGATGTTGATCACAAACATCCGCGTGCGGACTACATCCTTCAACGAAGCACCTGCTTTGCGTAGGGCAGACTCAATGTTCTTTAGGGTCTGTATAGCTTGTGCGTAAGCATCACCCAACCCGACGATTTTGCCGTCTGCGCCGGTAGCGGTTGTCCCGGCCACATGTACGTACGAACCAACCTTGACGGCACGAGAGTAACCCACGATCGGTTCCCATGGTGTGCCACTGGAGATGTTCTGTCGTTCCATAAAGCGAAATTCCCTCCTGTACAGTGATTGTAACTTGAGGCTAACGCAGGCGATCAGCAGTCGATCTGCACGGCTGCTAATAATTCCAAAGAAACCTTTTGCAGCAATTGCGCACCATAAGAAAAGTAGATAGCTGTGACTTACAAAAGTCACTTGCGTTCTTGACGTGATCGCGATAAAACATCACGCAACAGGTTGGAACTCCGCTTTGGAGGCGGCGTTCGGGGGCCCTGAACAATGATTTCGGAATCGCACCCGCTGCAGCAGTTGTTTGTTGAACTCATTGGCCGGCACTATGCTGAGGAGATTGGGATCCGCGACCCTCAGATCGTGAATTACGTCGCCCATCTCATGGCCGAATTCTGCGAAGTCGAGCAGTTGTTCAAGATTCGCAACAGCGCGGACAAACCCCTCACCGATGTCGGCGAAATGCTGATCGAGTCCAATCCTGTGTATGGTCCCGCGCCTTCCTTCGATCGCGAACGCCAGGTTCGCAAGCACATCGGGGATTACACACTTTTCTTTACTGGGATGTTCCCGGAAAGCATCAATCACTTCCGCTTGCGCCGCGACCGCACGGAAAATTTCGTGGACTGGATAAAGGCCGGCAAGGAGAGCTACTACATCGTCTCCAAGTTCGAGCATTTCGAATACACGAAAGTAGCGCCGCTCTTTGCCAGCCTATCGAGCCACTTCGAACAGTGCGTCTACGGACTCAACCAGGTGAAGAACGATCTGCAAGAGATGCAGCACCCGATTATGCGGCGGACGAACGAACTTCTGATGTAAACACGTAGCCCCGGACGCCTCGCCCGGGGTCTGCTATTGAGTCGAAGCCAGCTGATAAAAACTGAGTGCCGCATCCCCTTGCTCCAGCTTCCTGCATCGAACCAGCGATTGGAACGATTCTCCCGGATCAAACTTCTTCTGATGTTCGGCGATGACGATGCTCTCGAGCTTCAACAACTGCGACTTTGAAAGTGTCTCCAACGTTTGTCGATACGCGCCTTCCGCGTCGTAGGGAGGATCCAGGAAAACAAAATCTGCGATCGTGCCGCTCGACTCCAGCGCGCGCAGAGCGCGAATCGAATCCTGCTTCAGGAGTTGAAAACCTGTTCGTATTTCCAATGACGTGAGATTTTGCCTGATCAGCTCGGCGCTACGACCCGACGATTCCACAAAATGAACCATACTTGCGCCGCGGCTTATGGCTTCAATACCCACAGCTCCCGTTCCGGCGAACAGATCAACCCAAACCGTTACTTCCAGGGCCGACGGGTTTCCCGCCGTGAGCACGTTGAACAGCGTCTCGCGCAGCCGATCAGCTGTAGGACGAACGTCCAGGCCGGGCAGCGACTTTAGCTGCCGGCTCCGATATGTTCCTGCGATGACTCTCATGATTCGCGTGGGACGGCCAACCCGCGGCTGCAAAACAAAAGCCTGCTGAGTTCGCTCTGGTGGACAGCCGAAGGCGGCTGTCCCCGCGCCTGCGACTCCAGTCCCAGCACCTTCGATTATGCGGACGAATCTCCTAACCTCGCGGCGGAGTCTAAACTATATAGAATAGAGATTAAGAGAGGTTGGTTTTCAGGTGAGAAACTGGTCCATTCCGGCAGGTCGGATATTCGGAGTCGAACTCCGTGTTCATCTGACATTCTTTTTTCTTCTTATCTTCGTGTGGCTGACCGAGGCAACAGCGCATGGTCCAGCCAATGCCGGTCGTGGTTTGGCCTTAGTGGGAATTATTTTCGGCAGTGTGGTGCTTCACGAATTAGGGCACGCGCTGGTTAGCATGCGTGCCGGCATTCCCGCCAAAGCCATTATCCTGCTGCCCATCGGCGGGGTCACGCTGCTCGATGAAACTCAACGTCCCATCGAGCCGGGAATGCTGACCTGGAAGCGGGATATCCGCATCGCCGTGGCCGGACCGGTCGTCAACATCCTGATTGCGGTAATCGCGGGTGCCGTGCTGCTTGCGGTGGCGCCTCAGGTTCATCTCTGGACAAAGCCTTACGTTTACTCCGGGAACCTGCCCCGCAGCTTAGTGTGGTCGAACCTGGGCCTGGCGCTGTTTAACCTGCTGCCCGCGTATCCGATGGATGGCGGACGGGTGCTGCGAGCCGTCTTCAGCCGCCGCATGGATTCGGTCCGGGCCACGCGACGCGCGGTCTCGATTGGCCGGGTCTTCGCAACTCTGTTCATGCTGGTGGGCATGATCGAGCCTGCCTATGTCTCGCTGACGATGGTTGGCTTTTTCCTCTTCGTTGCGGCGCAGCTAGAGGAACGCTCGGCCGTGTTTCAGACGGTGCTCGAAACTGTGCGGCTCGAAGACATCATGCTGACCGATTTCGCCACGCTCTCTCCCGCCGATACTTTGGAAGACGCGTTGGAGAAAGCCGTCCACTCCCTGCAGGATGATTTCCCGGTCATTCGCGGCAGCGACATGGTTGGAGTCATCTCGAAACAGAAGATCCTGGCGGCACTGCGCGCCGAGGGGAACGGATATGTGCAGGCCGTGATGAACCGTCTGTTTGAAGTAGCGCAGAAGAAGGAATCGCTCGCGTCGGCATTCCGGAAGTTGACTGCGCGCAATCTCAGCATTATTCCCGTGGTTGAGGACGAACGTTTGATTGGCATCGTCACCCTGCAAAATCTGATGCACTCGATGGCGCTGCTGGCGGAGAGCCGGAAGCTGCGCAAGGCGGCACTCAACTCCTAAACATCGGCCACGGGTTTCCACGGATCAAGACACGTCTTTAATTATTGCTCGTTCCTTGATTCTGGTAAATCCGTGAGATCCGTGGCGTCTTTGCTCAAAGACTAGAACCTGAACACCAGCCCTATCGAAGGCTCGGCCATGTGCGCCCGGTTTCCCGCGACGAAACTTATCGCGCTTCCATTGAGGTTATTCACTTTGAAGTTCGGGTTGCCGTAGTAAAGTCCACGATATTGCAAGCGGAAAGCGAAGTTGTAAGGCAGCTTGTAATCTACTCCGCCGCCATACAAGAGTGTGGCTTCGTTCTGCGACTGAGCGTTTACATTGATCTGCAGACGATTCGGGATATTGTTGGGCAGATCAGGAAAGTACGCCCATGTGCTACGAGGATTAAAGCGGAGCAGCCCGGCTCCGACCAGAAAGAATGGCTGGAATTTCCCGGTTTCATGGAAGTTGCGGACGTAGGCGCCGGTGTACTCGTGAATCGTATCCAGTTGGTGGTAATCGAAGTTGCTCTGGTACACCTGTGAGTTCTTGGCGTAACCATAATTGAATACCAACGAACTCTTGGACTTGGTCTTGAACCGGAATCGGAAAGTGCCGAAATAGTTCGCCCCAATCGTTGCGCTCTGTTGAATGCTATTTGCGCTACCCGCCTGGGTGAATATAACTGCGCTATTGAAGCTCGCGTCGAAATGACCTTGGTTCTGGCTTAGCGCCAGTGACGTGAATAAGAATAATGCTGCAACGACCAGTGCTGCTTTCTTGAGCATCCATTGTCCTCTCAAATAGTTTGATGCCGAGTCCAGCCATATTAATGCACCCGGTTCTTCTGTTACACAATTCCAAAGAACTCTTCAACCACCCTCAATTCGGTTGTCTTGCGATAATTTGGAAGGCTCTCCACAAAAACTTTCCCGTAGGCCTTTTTTAAGATGCGATTGTCCAACAATGCTAATAAGCCACGGTCATGGAGCGAACGGATAAGCCGCCCGAAACCCTGTTTCAGCGTGATGACCGCGGCGGGCACCTGATACTGAAAGAACGCGTTGCCGCCATCGGCGTCGATGGACCGAACTCGCGCTGCGACCACCGGGTCGCTGGGGACGGCAAACGGCAGCCGATCGATGATCACGCAGCTGAGTTGTTCTCCTTGCACGTCGACGCCTTGCCAGAATGAAGAAGTCGCGAACAGCACGGCGTTCGGGGTCAAGCGGAACTCCTCCAGCAGTGCGCTCTTCGGCGCGTCCCCCTGCAACAGCATGGGAAAGTCGAGTTCACCAAGCAGGCGCTGGTAAACATCATTCATCTGCGCGTAGCTTGTAAACAATACGAACGCCCGGCCGCGTGTGATCTCGAGGAGTCGCCGGATCCGGTCCGCGGCTTTGGCCGCGAACTGGGGAGTACGCGGATCGGGCAGATCGGGTGGCACATAGAGCAGAGCCTGGTTTTCGTAGTCAAAATGCGAGGGCAGTACGGATTCTCTTGTATGCTCGAGCCCTAGGCGACGGCGCATGTACTCGAAGCCGCCGCCGACGGCTAGTGTGGCCGACGTCAGCACGGCGCATTCCAGAGTGTCGAACAGGCAACTCTTCAGAATGGGCGCTACGTCAATTGGCGTGGCTTGCAGGTAGACGTTAAACTTGTCGCGTCCTCCGCGCCGGCGTTCGATCCAGAAGACGGTATTGTGGTCTTCCGATTCCATCAGAAAACCGAATTGCACCTGCAACTCCTGCGCGCGTCTGGCAAAGTTGAAAACTTCCTCGGGCTTCGATGGCAGGTTTTCCAACTCCGAGCGCAGCCGGGTAAACGACTGTTGCAACGACATGAACTCTTCCCCGTTTTCCTCCAGGAAGTCGCGACGGTTCTCAAAGGAAAAACGTCCTTCACCCTGCGGCAGCAAGGCAAAGAAAAACATCGAGCGCTCCCTCAGGCTCTTGACCGCGCTTGAAATCGATACTGAAAGCATGTGGTTGCGCTGCAGTGACGCTTCCACATCGCGGCAGAGTTCCTCCACCCGTCCATTGCTGACGGAAACGCCAAAGTAGCTGCCGGCCACATCTTCCAGTTCGTGCGCCTCATCGAAAATGACTGCGCCCACCTCCGGCAAAATGCCCGCATCCGGCGCGTACTCTGATTGCTGCTTGATCGAGAGGTCGGCGAAGAACAGATGGTGATTTACGATGATGATGTCGCTTTCCATCGCACGGCGATGCATCTCAGTGATGAAGCATTTATCCCACGAACTGCATTTCTGGCCGATGCAAGCGTCGGAGCGCGCGTCAATCTTGTGCCAGAGCGCACTGGCCTCAGGCAGTTCCGCCAATTCGGCGCGGTCTCCGGTCTGCGTGGTCTTCTCCCACGCGGCAATGGCGCGATAGTGCTCAATCTCTTCCAGACCACTCAGCACGGGCTGGGCGGTAAGGTCATAGAGCTTTTTTCGGCACAGGTAATTGTTGCGCCCCTTCATGTAGCAAACGTTCAACCGGCTAGCGCCGTCGGGAAACAACGCTTGCTCGAGAAAAGGAATATCCTTGTGAAAGAGTTGCTCCTGCAAGTTCTTGGTGCCCGTCGAAATGATCACGCGCTTGCCGGAACGAATCACTGGGACAAGATAGGCCAGCGTTTTGCCTGTGCCAGTGCCGGCCTCGACGATGAGATGACGCTTTTCTTCTAGAGCCTGCTCGACCGCCTGCGCCATCTGAAGCTGTCCGCGGCGAAATTCGTAGGCAGGATGGGTGCCGGAAAGCACGCCTCCGGGCGCGAAGAATTGGTAGAGCGAGAGATTCTGCTTCTTGACGCTAGGGACGGCGGATGAAGCGGGCTGAGGAGTCGGAGCCACGGAGTCTCTATAATAAGCCACTGCAGGTGGAGAGAGGCGTAGCTTGCTACGTCTCAGGGCCGCCAACAAACTCGGCCATCACGGGTCAGAGACCCGTGCCTACACAATCTCGAACACGCTTGACCCGAATCAATTCCAACTCGATGAGCGCTCCGGCCACGGTCGGTGTTCCAACCATTGCCATTGTTGGCCGCCCCAACGTCGGAAAATCCACGCTGTTCAATCGCATTGTCGGCTCACGGCGCGCCATTGTCGGCGATGAGCCTGGGATCACGCGCGACCGGCTCTATGGCGAAGCTTACTTCCGCGGACATCGTCTGCGCATCGTGGATACCGGTGGAATCGAACCCGACGAAAAAGACTTTATCCCGGCGGAGATCTTTCGCCAAGCCAAGGTCGCATTGGAAGAAGCTGACGCGATAATTCTGGTGGTGGACGGGCGCAGCGAACTCACCGCGCCTGATCTCGATTTGGCCCGTCTGCTGCTTCGTGGCGGAAAGCCACTGTTCCTCGCGGTCAACAAGATCGACAGCGAAAAACAGCAATCGCTTACCGACGAATTCCATCGCCTGGGGATCAGAAAGATATTTCCTGTTTCCGCCGAGCATGGCCGTGGCGTGGACGATGTTCTGGAAGCGGTCTTTGAAGCTTTAAAGCTTGAAACCTTGCGCGAAGCAACTACCGAGCCTGATGCCGTGGAGCCAGAATTCGCAGATCACGGCGAGGAGACGCAGGACGAAGGCGATGCCGTTCCCGAGCCCAAGGAAGTCAAAGTTGCGATTATCGGGCATCCGAACGTGGGCAAGTCGACCCTGCTGAACCGCCTTACCGGCACTTCTCGATCCATCGTGTCGCCGATCCCCGGCACAACCCGCGACGCGGTCGATGAGGTCGTCGAAATCAATGGCAAGAATTTCCGCTTCATTGACACCGCCGGAATCCGACGCAAGGGCAAGACCCATTTGATGGCGGAAAAGCTTTCCGTCGTGATGGCGCGCAAGCATCTCGACGCCGCTGACATCGCGCTGCTGGTGATTGACGCTACCGAGGGCGTAAGCGCTCTCGACGCTACGATCGCTGGCTATGCCCACGAGAGCGGCCGCTCTGTGATTGTCATCGTCAACAAATGGGACCTGGTGACGAGTGGTCAGAAAAAAGCTGGGCGCGATTCGAAAGCGACGCGTATTCGGGAAAGCAAGAGTCCGACTGATCGCGCGGAATACGAACAACGAGTCCGCTACGATCTTAAATTCCTGAGCTACGCCCCTGTGCTGTTCGTCTCCGCGGCCACAGGCAAAGGCGTGGAGAAGATTCTCCCCACGCTGGAAGAAGTCGCCTCCGAGCGCCGCAAGCGCATCCCGACCGCAGAGATGAACCGATTCCTGAAATACGTCGACTTCGAACGTGCTTCGGTGCCCGCCCGCCAGCAGGTCAAGATCTATTACATGACCCAGGCGGGAGTATCCCCGCCAACCTTCGTGCTCTTCACTAATCGCAAGGTCAAGCTGCACTTTTCGTATCAGCGATTTCTGGAAAACCAGCTACGAAAAGCGTTTGGTTTCGTGGGCTCACCGATTTGGATTAAGAATCGGGCGCGGGACTAGTCTCCCAAACGAATGTCGGTTGGCTTCGATGCCATATTCATTATCGTGGCCAGCATGGTTGCAATCAGTTTCTCTTCGCCTGCTCCCACGACAAACGCGTCAGCGGTACAAACAGCCAGCTTTTTACCGGCGCGCTTCACCGATGCGCGGGCCACGAACGATTCCCCGATTCCCGGCGAAAGAAAGTTGACTTTGAATTCCACGCTGAGGACGTCGGCTTCCGGCGGGGCCACGCTAAGAGCCGCATAGCCACAGGCCGAATCCATAATGCTGGTGACTGCGCCCGCGTGTACGAATCCGTTTTGCTGGGTCAATTTCGTGCTAAAAGGAAATCGAATCTCGACGCTCCCCCGAGCGACTGAAATCATTTCCGCACCGATCGTGGACATGAAAAGCTGCTGTCCAAAACTGTCCCTCACTTTTTTCTCGAATGCTTCCACGCTTTCTTCCCCCGACACGAGATTGCCAGCAATCTGCCATGGAAGCCTACCACTCGTCACTGCGCCTTCGTCAACAATCCAACCCACTTCACGCCGGCATCGCGGGCGATGTCAATTACGTCCGCCACATATTTGAAATCAATATCATCGTCGCCGCGCACAAACGCTATGCGTTCCGCGCGAATCTTAAATATGTTGTGCAACCGGCTTTGCAGATCCTCCCACTTGACCGTTTCTTGATTGATCTTGAGTATCGGAGGTTGGTTTTGAGCGCCCCAGACCACCTGAATCACAATCGTTCTGTCGACGCGGACAGGTTGACTCTTATCATCCTGCGCGAGTTGTGGAATCTGTGCTTCCAGACCCTGTGTCTTCGACATCGACTGCACCACCATGAAGACAATGATCAGCACCAGCAGAACATCAATCAGCGGGGTAACGTTGATTTCTGGATCGGACGGACCACCGCCTGCCATCGAGACTACCATGGAAATTTGCTCCTCTCGGGCACGCGTGTCTGAGAAGATTGGACACCCGCATTCGCCAGTAAGTTCCAGTAAGGAGAGAATTCGCAGCGGGCGCTTGCACTGCGTTACTCGTCCATGCATCATCAGAGAGTCGCGGCTTTGGGGTTGCCGCTGAGCAAGCATGCATGCATACTCGACGGCTCCAGCTTCACGTGCTGATCGTCTTCGGAGTACTCCTACCCGTCGCCGCAGTCATTCCTGCCGGCGCGCAAGACAACTACGAAATCCAAGTTTACGGGTCGGACCTGGTTGCGCCCAATCACACCATGGTGGAGCTGCATTCAAACTTTACGGTTGAGGGTAGCAAGACGACAATCGACGGCGTCCTGCCCACAAACCATGCCGAGCATGAAACCGTCGAAATCACCCAGGGCATCAACGACTGGTTCGAGACCGGCTTTTACATCTTCACCAGCATTCAGTCGGATGGGGGCTGGCAATGGGTGGGCGATCACATCCGCCCGCGCTTCCGCATTCCGGAGTCGTGGCACTGGCCGGTGGGAGTGAGTTTGTCGAACGAAATCGGTTACCAGCGCCCCGAGTTCTCAGCCGACACCTGGACCTGGGAAATCCGTCCCATCGTCGACAAGAAAATTGGCCGTTGGTATCTAAGCTTCAATCCCACGCTCGACCGCTCATTTCATGGCCCGGGTGTTAACCAGGGTGTGGTGTTTTCGCCAAATTTCAAGTTCAGTTACGACATCACTAAACGAATCGCGGGCGGGCTGGAGTATTACGGTTCCTGGGGGCCGATCACTGACTTCAGTCCACTCCACGAACAGCAACAGCAGTTCGTTCCTGCCATCGACGTCGATCTGGGTCCAGAGTGGGAGTTCAACTTTGGAGTGGGCATTGGCGCAACCGCTTCCACCGATCACTTGATCGTCAAGTGCATTATCGGAAGGCGCTTTTCCTGGATGCACGACCGCAAATAAACTTCTAGCCGATCGGCTCCGGTGGCGGCAACGGCGGAGGCACAACCGGTACGGGCATTGGCGGCGGCGGATGCAGCAGCGCGTCCAGCTTCGGATAGCGCGATGCGAAGAAGTAGATGGAGTAAGCGGGGAAGAAAACAATTGCCGGCACCGAGATCAAAGCTATTACGTACAGAAGTACAGCGAGCACAATGCATCCGACCACGACCGCGAGCGTAATCGTGTACAGATTCCAAGTGAGGCCGGCGGTCTTTCCAAGAATGACTGCGACCACGCCAAAGCCGCCGACCGGAATCAGCAAAATGAGGACCACGATGACGGTAAGAATGCCCACAGCCACTGAAGCGGCTACGGCCATGACGATTTTCATGCCGAGGTAGCCGGCGTAGCTACCCTTCTCCGACCTCAGCAAAGGCAGCAGGCGCCGCCACCCCTCGAAGGCGCTGATGTTTTCCAGAGCCATCCGTGGCACCACGAAATCCTTGGTCAGAACATGGACTACCAGGGAAAGCAAAATGAGGCCCATCACAGCAAAGAACAGCAACATTCCGCCGAGGATAAGCGGGGCCATGTGTCGGTGGGGATCTTTGAGCCAACCTGCGGCAAGGGCGAACGCAGCTGGAATTCCAACCAGCACTGTCAGGCCGACGAACATCGCGAGAATAAAAAGAAGTTGCCAAACGAAGTAGCGTAACCCGGCAGCATGCCGGCGAGCCCATCCGCGGCGGATTTCGCAGCGCTTCGCAACCACGCTGTCAAACAAGATGAAGCGCATGACGCTGCTCACGTAGAGGAACACGATCCACAAAACCACGGCCACCACGATCAGCACGGCGATCAATGATGCGTATAGCAAAAGATTATTGAGGTGGGGCAGCGGGAGGGGTTGCCCACCACGGGGACGGCCTGGGGTCTGGAAGCTGCTGCCGTTGCATCCCCCGGAGCTAAGTTCACCCGCAAGAAAGCCCACGAACGCAAGCTTCGCCCACTCCGCCGCGCGGAACGGATGTAGAAGTTGCTCTTTTGTGTGCCGGAGAGCAGGGTTAATGGCATCGACGGCGGAAATCGGCAAGCAAGCACCTCCAGTCCTTGGAGAACTGGCAGCAAGGTACCGCTAACCAGGAATTGGGTCAAATGAATTGTTAGGGAGCGGCGGGAACCAGCCACGGATTTCCACGGATCAGAATTGTTTTGATCCGTTTGATCCGTGGAGATCCGTGGCCGATTTTCTATTCGTAGCGCAGGGCTTCCACAGGATCCAGCTTTGAAGCGCGTAGTGCCGGGACTAATCCGCTGATCACACCAACGACCAACAACACCAACGTGGAAAGCGTTACCGTCATTAGCGAGATTTGCAAATGTATGTCGCCCTTGCCCGACTCGTCTTCAAACAGCGGACCCATGAGTGGCAATGTGCCTACGGCTGCGGCAATCGCATACGACAAGACCACGCCGATTGCGCCTCCCAGCATCATGATCAACAATGTCTCAGCCAGAAATTGAAACTTGATGTGGCGCTTCCTGGCTCCCAGAGCGCGACGCAGACCAATCTCACGGATACGCTCATCGACCGAAACCAGCATGATATTCATTACTCCGACGCCGCCAATGCCGAGAGTCAAGGTCCCAATAAACGTGAGCAGCACCTGCAGTCCGATGGTCAGCGCATCAATGACCGGACGGAACTCGTCACGCCCGAACATCTGAATCGCCTTCGGGTCGGTCGGCGAGAACTGTTGTCGCGTTGCCACCGCTGCCAGCACCTGTGCCATGGCCTTCTTTTCAAACTGCGGCGCCACGGGAGCAAAGATCAAGACCGCCGCGTCACGGGTATTCCAAAGATCGCCTGCGGCAGAATAGGGAATCCAGACTGATTCGTCGTCGCTGCTGAAGTAGTTGCTGAGCTGAATTTTGCGGGCCATGATGCCAATCACAGTAAAGCGCACGCCGCCGATGGTCACCGTTTCGCCGACCGCGGGACGTCCGCTGAACAGTTGCTCTCGAATGCGTCCGCCGAGAAAAGCAACGCGCCGCCGCTCCAGTTCGTCGCTGGCATTAATCCAGCGCCCTTCGGATGGCACTTCGTTGCGCATCTCTCCATATTCCGGGCAGACGCCGCGGACCGCCGCCGTCCCTACCATCCTGTCGCCATAGGCAATGCCCGGCCGGTGCACCGTCTCCAGGCAAACATGCCTCACCAGAGGCGCGGTTTCCTTCACCATATCGACATCGGCCTGCTCGAAAACGACCTTCTTTCCTGCCCGCTGTCCGCCGGGCTGTTCGCTGGTCTGCTGTGGCCAGCAGATGACCGCACTTTTGCCAAAGGCATCGAAACCGCCCACCAGGATTTTTCGGAAGCTGCTGCCGTAAGCGATCAGCAGTGTGACCGTCGTGATCCCCCAAACGATTCCCAGCATGGTGAGCAAGCTGCGCGTGGTGTTGCGCTTGAGTGCGATCCAGGCTTCGCGAATGATTTCGATCGGCATAGCTTTTGAAAACCAAAGGCCTGAACCCACAAAGGACACGAAGTCACACAAAGGGTCAGGACGCATCTCCTTCGTGAACCTTTGTGACCTTTGTGGTTAATGCTCTTTCTACCCTCCCGCCTCAAACCTCAGCGCCTCGATGGGATCGACGGACGCTGCTTTTCTAGCCGGGTATAGCGCCGAGAGCACAGCAATGCCTCCCAGCAGCGCAC
>Ga0210409_10002207_pt1 | contig 23470 bp, 23 predicted proteins | sample IncBWH17MmetaG_FD_161649 | JGI IMG/M metagenome (GOLD analysis project Ga0210409, IMG submission 161649) | Forest soil microbial communities from Barre Woods Harvard Forest LTER site, Petersham, Massachusetts, United States - Inc-BW-H-17-M | ecosystem: Environmental > Terrestrial > Soil >...
ATCCTTCAGAGTCAAATGAATTCCACGTGGCGTGGAAGCCGTCACACTCACCTGCTCCGAGTTACTTTGCTGCTTTTGCGGTTGCGTTTGTTGCTGCTGCCGTTGGATTTGTTTTGAGGAACCGGAAGCGGTAAAGAGCGGGCAGGTAACCAGACACAGGGGCAGGCTCAGCGGCAAAATTCTTCGATGGAACTTATCACTGCGTTGGCCTGTCATGGTTCCCCAAGGTGCGGCGCATACTCGGCTGCCACCGACTACCATGTCTGATGAGCATAGCCCTCTCCTGGGATGGCCGCAACACGACCCGCAGCATGCCAAATTGGCTAATCTCCGAACTCCACCATACTCAGGGGTATTGAGTAATTCCGTGTGCACCGCCGCTCCGAACGTACTATTCTGATCATCGGAATCCATGAGTCAGGTACCCATCTGGTTTGAGCGCAAGTTTGAGTTTTCCTTCCCGGTCGAACTCCTTCCGAATCTGTGCGCACGTCTGCGCGGCACTCCCGCCAGACTGGATGAGACGCTTCGTGGCCGTTCTCCCAAAATTCTGTCCGCGAAAGCGCAGGAAAAGTGGTCCCCACAGGAACACGCTGGCCATTTGCTTGATCTCGAATCCCTCTGGCTGGCGCGAGTGGAAGATTACGTCGCGGCCAGCGACCAACTCACCGTCGCAGACCTGAGGAATCGCAAAACCGACGAAGCCAATCACAACGCCCGCCCACTGGAACAGATCTTGTCTGAATTTCGCGCAGCCAGAGAAACCCTGTTGAAGCGCGTCGATGCATTAGACCCATCGCTATTTTCTCGAGCCATTCCCCACCCGCGTTTGAAAATCCCCATGCGACTCGTGGACCATTTGTATTTTGTCGCCGAACACGACGACCACCACCTCGCACGACTCTGGGAACTCCTCAACGCTCTCCGCTAGGACGTGCACACCAGCGGTTTTCCTAGCCGCCTCTAGACCGCTTTTTGCGACCATCCCATCTGGACGCCGGCGGATTTGTCTATAATTCCACCGGGTCGCACAAAGAGTGCCGTAACTGGGAGATGCCATGAGGAACTACAGCACGAAGCTACTTCTGCTCTGTTTCAGTTTCCTGTTGTTCGCTGCCGGCAATATCACCATCGCACAGGAGCCGCCCGCCAACGTCGCCGGCAATTGGACCATTCATTCCAAAGGCCCGGACCGTCAGGACCGCACGCAAGTCATACAAATCACACAACAAGGCGGCGTGATCACCGGTCATTACCAAGGTCCGGGCCAGGAGGGCGAACTCGAGGGAACCATCAATCAGCAACACATCCTCTTCCGTACCAAGACTCGCACCGTGCTCACGTTTCGAGGCAGGGTGGATGGCCCCCGCGTTGACCACATCGTCCAAGGCAGAACCATAAGTGGCACATACCGCGACGAACACGGCATGGGCCAATGGAACGCAGTGCGTTCTGAGTGACGTTGGCCCGGCACCTGCTAAATCAAACCGTGCCCTTTGCCTTCGGCCCGTCGATTCGTTCCGTGGTGTTGCAAGGAACGCTTCCGCGTGCTCTGATGCAAGGGTGAATTCTTCGGGCACCAGCGTGTATTAGGAGATTGCCAATGAAAATGACGACAAGCACTCGACAAGTAGGTAGCGTCACGATTGTGGACATCAGCGGCCGCATTGAACTCGGCCAAGAGAGCGCCGCCGTGCGCGACATGGTCGCCGACTTGCTAAGCCAGGGACACAAGCACATTCTGCTCAATCTTGGTGCCGTCGATTACATCGACAGTGCGGGCCTGGGCTCTCTGGTCGCCGCTTTCGCCAGCGTGCGCAAGCAGGGTGGCGATCTGAAACTCTTAAACCTCACCAGCAAAGTAATCGACGTGATGCAGATCACAAGACTTTATACCGTCTTCGACGTCGCGACCGACGAAGCCACCGCCGTAAAGTCCTTTGGACAATCGTCGGCTGCAGCCAAGCCCTGATTCGCCGGGTTACCGCACAGCGGAATCAAGTCTCCGCTAACCGCGCTAACCATCCACGCGTTTCATGCACTTCGTTATCGTTTGCGGTGAATCAAATCAATCCATGCGCCACGGCGAGCGCTCTGGCCAATGCTTCAACTGCTCCGTGGCCCATGCCGTCGTCTTGTCCGTGTGGCAAGTCGCGCATGGATTCGGTATTTTGTATTTGTCGGTCATCGCGGGCGTGATGAAAGCAAACGTGTGCGCTCGCACCCGAACATCCGCCACGGTCGTCTCAATCTTTGGCATGTGGCAAGCAATACAACTACTGCCGGCGGACCCTGCCTTATGATGCGTGTGTTCCTCGATGGTCGCGGTGCGTGGACCGTTCAAGGACATCGGTCCGTGGCAATCCATGCAAAGTTGCTCCGCTGGCTTGCGCAACTGTGCATAATTGTCCGTTCCGTGTACATCGTGGCAGCTAAAGCATGTCACGCCACGACGATACATCACGCTTTGCACGAAATCGTTTCCTTGCATGCGATTCTTGTGCGCGGTCCCATCTGGAAAATGAGTGAAAGTCAATTGTCCCAGAGTGCTTTCTTCGAGCTGCCAATAATCTCGAAGATTTGAGCCAACGCGGAATCCCACCGGCCAGTCGTAATACTTGCCTTCGATGGGATTCGTAAGCGGCCGTCCCTGGGAATGGCATTGAATGCATGTATCGCTTGCTTGCACATAATTCATCCGCGCTGGATTCAGGATGCTTCCGCGTGTTGGATGTTGGACATGCTCGCTACCCGGCCCGTGGCACTTTTCACAGCCAACATTCCATTCCGCGACTTGTTTCGTATGAATGTTGTAGTCCACCGAGTGGCAACCGTCGCAAGTGGGTCCTGTTGGCCGTTGCATATTGTCCGGCGGATAGAATGGCTCCCACCAATCAGTGCCTTTGGCCACGAAGTACGGCCGCCATATATGATTGGTGACGTCCCACTGGGCGGGTTCGGGAAAGTAGTCGTCGCCAATTTTCGTGAAATATCGCTGCTTCCAAATGCTTCCGTAGACGAGCGCGATTTGCTCCTTTGAAAACTTCGCAATCTTATTCGTCGCAAGGTCCGGAAGGATGGCTTCAGGATGTTCGCCAGGGTCTCGCACCACATTGGCCATCGGTGTCTTTTGCCAATGTTCGTAAATTTGTGAGTGGCAGCTTTTGCAGGACTGCGAGCCGACATAGTGCGAAGAATTTATCGCAGTTACTTGTTGGCGTTGCTCATCGGCGGCCGGTTGCCGCAAGTCTCGAATGAACAAAACCAGTTTCCAACTGTCATCGCTCTGCTCGTCGTGTGGCCGAGCCCATCCGGGCATTCCGGTCAGCCGGACGCCATTACGAATGATGTAGCGAATCTCGCCGTCCGAAAGTCTTTGCGTTTCTGGCAATCGCAGGTCAGGGACTTTCGGGTATAGGTTGCGGCCTACTTCCGTTTTTCCCGAACCGTCAGGTCCGTGGCACACCGCGCATCGCGCCACGAAACTCTCTCGCGCTTCTTTCAGAATGTCGGGTGTCGGTTGAAACGGATTCGTCTCAACTCCAGCATTTCGCGGGATTGCCAGGTTGCGCGCTATTCGGGCTACCACTCGCTCGGGATACGAAGGCTCACTGGCGGTGCTGAATCCGCGCCAGACTAACCGCACGCCAAAGACTCCCAAGGCCACGATTACCAGTCCGCACCATAAAAAAAGTGGTTTCAAACCCCTCATCGTATGGACATTACATCGCAGCCGAATGTGGAACGCAAATTCCTCCGGCACTACCGGGCCAACTGCGATTGCGTCGGGTTGTCGAGCATCTGGCTCTTGGCCGAACCACATATCCCGCACGCCTATCAGGCATGTGGGCTGCTTCTCAGATTACCAACCCATTTCTGTTAGCTTGGCTCGCGGCCGATGACGAACACTTCGTGTTCGTTTATTTTGGCGGCTCTTCGCCGGCCTGCTCTCGCACCATGTACTCAGCGTACCAATCCGGCCAGTTCGGGTCGCCTTGCCCCGTCTGCGCCTCGTGCTTCCCGTGCGCGGCCGCCGCACGGCGAAGTGCGCTCGCCAGATCGCTTGCCGATGTGAAGGTCGTCGTCGCAGGTTCAATGCGACCCGGCAGCCGCGCCGTAATTTCCTGGAACAGCCAGCCGTTGCCGTCCGGATCATGGAACGAAGCGAACGAGCGGTAGCTGCGGTGCTCGGCATCCGGACCGCTGACCCGGGCCCGTCCAAACAGGTAGGGTTCGTCCGTGCCCGCATACACGCCTGCGTCGTCGTGGAACACTTCGCCGATCTCGACGCCGCGGTCGAGCAACTCATTGCGGGCGGCCTGGACGTCGGAGACGATCAGATACAAGCCCTGTGCGGATCCCGGTGTTGCCGCGGTGACGTTCTTGCCGAAGATGATCGAGCACCCCGAGCCAGGGGGCGTGAACTGGATTACGCGGAACTCTTCGCCGCTGGCGAAGTCGGCGTCGAGTCGCCAGCCCAGCCTCCCATAAAACTCCTTCGCGCGGTCAACATCCGACACAGGGATGACGACCACCTCGAACCTCATGTCAACTCTCGCGACGCCCGCGTCGTTGGTCGGATCATTGGTACGGACTGCTTTGGTGCTCACGGCTGCCTCCTTCGTTGTGTGGGATGACCGCATGGTTTTCATCATTCCGTCGCGGATCTCGCTGCGCACGTGGCGGCTTGCGTCGGCAGGAGATCGATCTTTGAGCTACGGCTTACCGCAGTTCGGTCGCGTCAGCCGGTGGAGGGCGCGAGACTAGCACAGGTTTTGGCGCGGTGCATTAAATCCCGGTAAGTTGTGCCAACTCAACTGGTCTATGCTGCGGTGCAAAATAAACAGGGTGCAAACGTCGAGGGACTATCGCGCCGGGACGGCCTCCGGCGTTTGAAACTTTTTGACACCACTCTTCGTTAATACTATTTTGCTCTAGGCCTAGTCGCAACGGCTATGTCGGAGGCTCCCATGGTCAAGCGAACTGAAAACCCACGGCGCGATCTCTTTCCCGGCGCCTTGGAAATCATGATTCTCCAAACGCTTAAGCGTCAACCGCTGCACGGCTACGCGCTGGCCCAGCGCATCAAGCGCACCTCCAACGACGTCCTGCAGATTGAAGAAGGCTCCCTCTATCCCGCGCTGCAACGCCTCTTGCGAGCCGAACTCGTGAAAGTGAAGTGGGCGGTCTCCTCCACCAACCGACGCATCCGCGTCTATAGCCTCACCCCCGTCGGCGCCAAGCACTTGCAAACACAGGTTTCCAGCTTCGAACGCATGCTGACCGGCATCCAGAGCGTTCTGGCTCTGGAGGAATCATGACCCGGCTCAAGCAGTTCTTCTCCCGCAAACGTCTTTACACCGACATGGACGACGAAATCGCCTTTCACTTGGAACAGCGCGTTGAGGAATTAGTCGCCGAAGGCATGCCCCGTGAAAAGGCAGAGGCCAAAGCGCGCAAGGACTTTGGAAATGTGGCCGCCGTGAAGCAGACCGCCCGTGAAGCGTGGGGTTGGAAGTGGATCGAAGATCTCTTCATCGATCTGCGCTTCGGCGTGCGCATGCTCAACAAGAATCGCGTCCTGACGCTGGCCGCGGTTCTGACCCTCGCGCTCGGAATCGGCGCAAACACCGCGATCTTCACCCTGCTCTACGGTCTGGTGCTGCGCAGCTTGCCTGCCTCGAATCCTGGCCAACTCGTTCGTCTCGGGGTTGCCTCCACCGCGCAGCCAGACGACCAGGATGGGTCGGTGCTCAGTTTTCACATGTATGAAGAATTCCGCAAAGAGCAAACTTCGTTTCGTGAACTCTCCGCCTGGAACGCAGGTGAAGTTCAGTTGCGCGACAAGCAGGGGCTTATCCAAAGGCACGACGCTGCCATGGTGACCGGGAATGCCTTCGGACTCATGGGACTTCAACCCTACCGCGGCAGGCTAATCGAGCCTTTCGATGATGTTCCTGGCGGACCTTCAACCGGTTGGCCCGTCGTGCTCGGCTACGGCTTCTGGAAGGACAATTACGGAGGCGAGGAAGACATCATCGGGAAGAAAATCACCGCTACCGATGTTACCGCCATTGTCGTGGGTATCGCTCCGCCGGGTTTTGAGGGTGTGTGGCCCGGCATGCAGGTGAAGATGTACTTTCCGCTGAACTTCGAGCCGATCGCCGCAAGAATGCCGGATTTAATGGAGGAGAAGGGAGAAAATCTCCTCGGCGTCTCTGTCATCGGCAGGCTGAAGCCGGGCGTTACGCTGGCGCGCGCGAACTCCGAACTAACCCAACTACAAACAGGGCTGTTGGATCGCTACATTCCTCCCCGGCTGAAACAGATACCTTATTTCGCGAAAGCCTATCTGGTCGCGAGTTCTGCGCGTACCGGCCTGCCAAATTATCTGACCCACACCTACGCCAAACCCCTGTTCCTGATGCAGGGGCTGGTCGGAATCGTGTTGTTGCTGTGCTGCGTGAATATCGGCGGCCTGATGCTGTCTCGCGTCGCGGCTCGTCATCAGGAGTTCGCGGTGAGAACCGCCCTCGGCGCTTCCACGACCCGTCTCGTCGTTCAGTATTTGACGGAAAGCTTCGTCATCGCGCTTATTGGCAGTGCGCTGGGAGCTTTTGCTGCATGGTATGGCAGCGACCAGCTCCTGCGTTTCTTTCGCGATCCCATGATGGGCGAAGCCATCTCCGTGCATCCGGACAAAACAATTTTTTGGATCACGTTGGCTTTCGCCGTCGTGACCACGCTCTTCTGCGGAACCTTGCCCGCATGGCGCGCGGCGCGCACCGATCCGGGAACCCTCTTGAAGTCCAGAAGCCCCATGGGCGAAAAAAAGAACACCACCGGCAAACTCCTCGTACCAATTCAGGTCGGCCTGTCGCTGGTCCTGGTCGTGATGGCCTCGTTCCTTTCTCTCAGCCTGGTCAAATTGCGCGGCGAACGCGCCGGCTTCGACCTCGACCATGTGACCATTCAAACCACTCCTTTCCACCTTCTGAATGTAAAAGGGGAAACCAAACTCGATCTCTACCAGCGAATGGTGGACCGCCTGATGCAAATGCCCGGGATCGATTCCGCAGCCGCGACTTCCCAAACACCTATGACCGGCGTCAAACCGCTCGCCGATTTTCAGGCTGTCGGCGAAGGCCCCACTCCACCCGAAGACACTCAAATGGCCTACAACGACGTAGGACCCGGCTACTTCCGCACCATGAAAACGCGTATTCTCGCCGGGCGCGAGTTTGAAGCAAAGGACCGCCAGTTGAACGTTTGTATCTTGAACGAATCCGCGGCGGAGTTTTTCTTCCCTCATCAGCAAGCCATCGGCAGATACGTCCGAAACAAGGTCAATGATGATTTTCGCGAGCAGGTGGCTTGTCAGGTCATTGGCCTGGCGGAAGACGCAAAGTATTATGATCTTCGCCAGGGCCCGCCGCGAACCATCTACTTGCCGCTCTCGAAGGAGCGTATCGACACCGCTCTCGGCAACCTGGTTTTCCTGATGCATTCACAGACCAAGCCGCAGGCTATCTCCGCGTTTCGCCAGACCCTTTCCGAGATCGCGCCCACCATCCCGCTGGTCCTTTTTGTCACGTTGCGCGAGCAGATGGACGCGGCGCTCGGCAGCCAGGAACTCATCACCCTGTTAGCGAATTTCTTCGGCATCGTGGCGCTCTTGCTCAGCGCTCTCGGCTTGTATGGCCTGCTCTCCGTCAGTGTCACCCAGCGCCGCGGAGAAATCGGTGTCCGCATGGCCCTCGGCGCCACGCCTGCCAAGGTGTTGCGTATGATTCTTTCGGAAGCGCTAGGCCTGCTTGGATGGGGCGTGCTGCTCGGCGCGGTCGGAGTCTTCTTCACCATGCGTTTCGTAACAGGCATGCTGCATGACGTCTCTGCCTACGATCCGCGCCTGCTGGCCGGCGTGCTCGCGACGTTGCTTCTGGTCACAATTCTCGCCGCCGTCGTGCCCGCTATTCGCGCGGCAAAACTAGATCCGAGCGAAACTCTCCGCTCCGAATAGAAACTGCCTGGGTTAGTCGAGTTACTGGACATCTGCCGTACTGGGACGCCAAATATCCCATTAATGCGAGGAAACGCTGGGGACAACCCACACCAAAATCATTGAATCTGAGAGCCCAGGGGAGGGCTACATGGAACTCAAATTATTCTGGCGGATCGGCAACGGAGCTATGTTGGCCATCACTGCGTTAGTTTTTGGGGGACATTGGTCTGGTCCTACGTTAGCCCAGATAAAACCACCAGAATCTGAGATTCTGCCGTTCATCGGAACGTGGACCGCTGTCCATGCCGGAACTCCAATTATTGTTTTGCATCTACGCTCGGAAAAAGGCCAACTTGCTGGCGGCATACAAGTGTGTGGCTACAGTGTGAATACCGAAACCACCGGCACGGTCGATGTTGTTACAGACCCGACTCTTTCCAAGAGCCAACCTATTAACAACATCAAAGTTTCCGGTAAGTCGATATCGTTTGATTGGAGAGACCCGGACGGCGATAGCGACCATTGGAGACTGGAATTGACCGGAAAAAATGATGGCCAAATAGTCTGGGTTGGTTTGCCGAGTGATGTCAGAGTCCAACCGATTCCCGTGAGCAAAAACACTCCCAAGTCTCGATAAGCTGGGTCACCGGACGTGTGGTTTTGAAGCGAAAGAGCTGACCGCGGCGGCCGAAGTCAGATAAATCAATACTCTCAGTGGGATGCGAAATAAATGGTGTGTAAACGTGGCGGGACTGTCGCGCCGGGGTGGCGTGCTTAGTGGGTGCAGCGGGGGAACAGCGTAACCAGAACCATCAGATCGGACAGCGTAAACAACCACTGGTCCGCCTGTGCGCCCGCTGCCTCGGCCGCGCGCGCTAGAAATCCCAAGTGACGCCGACGGGCGAAATTGTGCAGGTGCTCCGCGCAAATTCCCGTCAAACTGGCAATTTCCGATTCTGTAAATATTTTCTGGCTGGACTTTACCGTAACCACTTGATGGCCTCGCTTATTCTCCGGTCTGCCGCCCGGCCTCTCACTTTGTGAGATGCTTTCAGCAGATTAGAAGATGCGTATTTCCCCTGCAATAGTCGTTCCGTTCTGTTCGCCGCTAAACTTTCTCTCTAGTACTTTTCCGTTGCCCCAGAAATAGCGGCTTTTCGCTGGTTTTTCGCTATCGGCAGGATTTCATTATTGGTTCGGCTTCGGGCAGGAGTGTGCAAATCTGTACTATTTTTGCGAATTTCCTACAACTTTCGGGAGTACCGCTGCAAGTTCCCGGATCTGTTTCGTATGCCTAAGTTGATGAGCTGCAATCATTTCAAACCATTCATAGATGTTCAGTACTCCTAAGAAGGCGTGTGGCCAACAGTACCCGCTCAGATCCCGCTGCCTGGTTTCTTCCAAAAAAGCCAGCGATCTTTCGCGCACCGCTCGCAACTCCGCCAGCATCTCTTCCTTCGGCCCAACCAGGCTTTGATCCAGCGGAATCGGCGTTTTCCTGCGAATTACGCGCGCTTCCACCAGCCACAGCGGCAGGTGAAATCGTTTCAGGTACGGAATTCGCTTGGGAGTTTTCTGAACTATACGGTCCGCGCCGCCCACGATCGCGCGTTCCACCATGATTAAATGCGCTACTAATTCCCCGGCGCACCACTCTTCCGGCTTCGATTTCGCGTTCCACTTTTCCGCTTGTATCGTGTCCGCCGCGCGGAAAAAAACGGTTTGCGCGTGCGCCAGCTTTTCGAGGATGGGCTGGAGGTGCTGCACACCCATACTGTATATCAAGTAGATGGAACGGGAGTGCCGGCATCCTTTTGACCAACTGATCCGACCTCGGGGTTTGCGGGAGGTGCAGGGGCGGCTTGCCCTACTTCCCCTGCCCTCTTGGGGTCAATCTTGTGTAGCGGCCGCCTCCAAGGCGGGCGTCTTTGGGCTTGGGGTGATTCGCTGCCGGGTGCCACCCGCGGTTGCCACGAATGGGCCTTGGGCCTCTGCTGGCAGCCTACAGCGTCGCACCACCAGCGTGCTCAAACGCACTAGCCAGCCTCAAAACGGCAGCCTCGCCAAACGCCGGCCCAAAGATCTGCAGCCCAACCGGCAATTTCCCGCAAATCCTCCCGCAAGGCACCGAAATCCCCGGAATCCCCGCCAGCGACCCCGTAACCGTATATATATCAGCAAGATACATCGCTAGCGGGTCGTTCGTCCGCTCCCCCAGCTTGAAAGCCGGCACGGGCGACGTGGGCGTAACAATCGCGTCCACCTTCAGAAACGCATCCTGAAAGTCCTGCGCAATCAGCGCCCGTACCTTCTGCCCCTTCAAATAATACGCATCGTAATATCCTGCCGACAAAACATATGTCCCCAGCACAATCCGCCGCTTCACTTCCGGCCCAAATCCCGCGCCGCGCGTTTTGCGGTACATATCGATCAGCGAATTGCCATCCGCGCGCAACCCGTAGCGCACCCCGTCATACCGCGCCAGGTTCGAACTCGCCTCGGCCGTCGCGATAATGTAGTACGTCGCAATCGCGTAATCCGCGTGCGGCAGCGTAATTTCCCGCACTTCGCAGCCAAGTTTTTTCAGTAATTCGATACCTGCGTTCACTTTTTCGCGCACGCCGGAATCCAGCCCTTCGCCAAAGCATTCCTTGGGCACGCCGATCTTCATGCCCTTCACAGGCCGCGCAATTTCCTTTGCGTAATCCTCCACCGGCGTTTCTGTCGAAGTCGAATCCTGCGCATCGCGTCCGGCAATCGTTTTCAGCACCGCAGCCACGTCCGCCACATTTCTGCCCAGCGGCCCAATGCGGTCCAGCGAAGACGCAAACGCAATCAACCCGTATCGCGAAACGCGCCCGTAACTTCCCATCATTGCTGGCACGCCGCAAAACGCTCCCGGCTGCCGTATCGATCCGCCCGTGTCCGTCCCCAGCGCCACCACCGCCAGATCCGCCGCCACCGCTGCGGCCGACCCGCCGCTCGACCCGCCAGGCACGCGATCCGTCGACTCCGGATTCCGCACCGGCCCATACGCGGAATTCTCGTTCGAACTCCCCATCGCAAACTCGTCGCAATTCGTCTTGCCCAGAATCACCGCGCCCGCCGCTTCCAACCGGCTCACTGCAGTCGCATCGTACGGCGGCACATAATTCTCAAGAATCTTCGACCCACAAGTAGTCCGCACGCCCTTCGTGCTGATGGTGTCCTTGATCGCAATCGGCACACCGGCCAGCGCTGGGAGCATTTCTCCCGCGGCAACCATCGCGTCCACGCGATCCGCCTGCGCATAAGCGCGCTCTTCGCTCAGCGTCAAAAACGCGTTCAACTCCCCATTCCGCGCGGCAATCTTGCGAAAATACTCCCCCGCCAATTCCCGCGCCGAAATCTTCCGCGCCGCAATCGCCTCCGTAGCCGTCCGAATTGTCCAGTTCGTTGCCACTCTATTCCTTAGCCATTTTGAAATTTACCCGCACGCCGCTTTAAGCTCGTCACTCGCCACTAACCACTCGCCACTTCCGCCTACTTCTCAATCACCCTCGGCACCAGAAAATACGGCCCATCCGTATCCGGCGCCTGCGCCAGAATATCCGTCACCACTTCCGACCGCACCACCACATCCTCGCGCAAAGTCGCGTCCGCCGCTTGATCGCTGGTCAACACCTGCGCCATGGGCTCCACATTCGCCGTGTCCAGCTCGTTCAACTTCCCGATGTACTCCAAAATCTCATCAATCTGCGCGCGATAAGTCTCCAGCTCCGCCTCGGTCAAATCCAGATAAGCCAGCTCCGCCACCCGCACCACATCTTCCCTAGAAATTTTCACGAACTCATCCTCTAGCGACAAAGATTCAAGCTCAAAATCTTAGCATTTTTATTAACGCGCCGAGCCCTTCACGGTCGGTGTTAGGGCACCGGGGGTCGGAGCTTCAGCTCCGACACTAACCGTTAGCTGGCAATGGGCTTCAGCCCCTGAAGAAATTCTTAGCGGCCGATCACTTCCGCCGTCTTCCGCGGATAGCTCCTCACAATATAATCGTCCACCAATTTCTGGAACGCCGCCGCCAGCTCATCGTACGTCCCTTCCAGCGTCACATCTTTCTTCCCATCAATATATACAGGGCAGCGCGGCGCTTCTCCCGTTCCCGGCAAACTGATTCCGATATTCGCGGCTTTCGATTCTCCCGGCCCATTTACGATGCAGCCCATCACCGCCAGCGTCATCGTCTCCACGCCGTCATACTGCGTCTTCCACACCGGCATCGACTCGCGAATGTATCCCTGAATCCGTTCCGCCAACTCTTGAAACGTGGAACTCGTCGTCCGCCCGCATCCCGGGCACGCTGTCACGCTGGGCGAAAATGACCGCAGCCCCAGCGATTGCAGCAACTCGCAGCACGCGTACACTTCCTCGCGCCGGTCACCGCCCGGCCGCGGTGTCAACGAAACACGAATCGTATCGCCAATCCCGTCATACAGCAGCACGCCCAGCGACGCCGCGCTCCACACCAGCCCCTTCATTCCCATGCCCGCTTCGGTCAATCCCAAATGCAGCGGCTGCTGCGTCTTCGCCGACAAATCCCTATACACCGTAATCAAATCCCGCGGCCGCGAAGTCTTGCACGAAATAATAATCTGCTCGTGCTTCAGGCCGCTCTCCAGCGCCAGTTCCGTGGACTCCAGCGCCGAAATCACCATGCAATCATTAATAATCTCTTCGCTTTCTTTCCCCAAATTCTTGTCGGTATTCTCCTGCATCCGCCGCATCACCAGTTCTTGGTTCAGCGAACCGCCATTCACGCCGATGCGCACCGGCTTCCCATGATCCACCGCCACTTTGCAAATGGTAGAAAATTGTTCGTCGCGCCGCTGTCCCGCGCCCACATTCCCCGGGTTGATGCGGTATTTATCCAACGCCGCCGCGCACTCCGGATATTTTGTCAGCAGCACGTGGCCGTTGTAATGGAAATCGCCGATGATCGGCACGTTGCAGCCCGCGTCCAGCAGCCGCTTCTTGATCAACGGCACCGCCGCCGCCGCTTCCGGCACATTCACCGTCCAGCGCACAATTTCGCTGCCCGCTTCCGCCAGCTCCAGCGTCTGCTGCAGCGTGGTTTCCACGTCCGCCGTGTCCGTGTTGGTCATCGACTGCACCACCACCGGCGCGCCGCCACCCACCGTCACGTGGCCCACCTTCACGCCGTACGTTTTCTTTCGCGGATGCCGCACCGCCGCCGCATCCGTCCCCGCAATCTGTTTCAACATATCCCCATTTTACCAGACCCACCCCCGTCCCTGTCCCATCCGTGTTCTCGCCCTTTGTAGGGGCGGCTTTACGCCGCCCATCTTGGGTTTCTCTCCTCGCACCTATAGCGGCCGATCTTCAGATCGGCTCTCTTCGCACTTGTAGTGGCCAGCCTTCAGGCTGGTCCCTCCTGGGTTCCTCCGAACTGGGTGCCGCACCTTCGCAGTTCAGTGTGCGGGTTTTCTCTCGGGGTCATATTTCGGGCTCCCCATGCGCCGAAAATGCGCATGGGTCTTGGGTTCTCTTCCCCGAAACTTTCGGCTTTTAACTTTCAACTCAACCCTTAACTTGACATCAAGTGCTTCTCGTCGGAATTAGTTTGAGTAACCCAACCGCTTGGGAATCATGGTAGAATAAGTCGATGCCGACAGTCTTCGCCTTCAACGGACTGCAGGTAAGGATCTACACCAACGATCATCGCCCTGCTCATGTGCATGTGATCGGAAGCGATGTCGAGGCCAAGTTTCAATTGAACTGCCCCTCGGGACCCGCGGAGATCGACGAAAACTTCGGATTTTCGCGCCGGCAGGTGAAGCAGATTCTGGTGGAACTGACAGCTGTGCTTGGGCTCCTCTGCCAGGAATGGAGAAGAATTCATGGACTTTGACGAACAATTCGAACGCGCGAACCAGCGTGCTCGGGAACTGCAATCCGAGGTTCCCAAAGCAGTCTCCGCTCGCTTCGATCGCCGCATCGGGCGCATCGTAGTCAGCCTCAGTTCCGGTCTGGAAGTGAATTTTCCCCACGAGAATGCCGAAGGCTTGCAGCACGCAACCCCTGCGGAACTCGCCCAAATCGAAATTACCCCTTCGGGCTACGGCCTGCATTTTCCAAAACTCGACGCTGACCTGTATCTCCCCGCTCTTCTAAGAGGCTTCTACGGTAGCCGCAAATGGATGGCAGCCAGTCTCGGTCAACGTGGCGGGCTCTCCCGCAGTCGCGCCAAGGTCGCCGCCTCGCGCGGCAACGGAAAACTCGGAGGCCGCCCCCGCCTCCGTCCCGCCCGCAAAGCAAAATAACCGGGCGCCCCATGCGCCGGTGTCGCTCATAGGTCTTGGGTTTTCCCCTCGGGACGGGAGGGCACGACTTCAGTCGTGCCGTACGCGCTTCCGTTCAACAGGGCTTTAGACCCTGAGGTCACTCGGCTCCGAAACTTTCAACTTTTAACTTTTGACTTTCAACTTTTGACTTTTTTCTCTTCTCACTCCACCTTCTCCCACACCATCACCGCCGAAATGGTCTTCCCATCCACATAACTCTTGTGCGGCTCCGCCGTCAGCGTCAGCTTCCGCCCTTCCCGGGTCACCTGCCGCACCAACTCCGTTCCGGTGTACGCCTGGTTCCAGGTCACATCCAGGTGAAAATGCAGCGCCTTGCCGTCGAACGTGTACGTTCCTCCATACGCGATCATCGTTTTGAAAAGCTCCGCGCGCTGCTGGTCGCTCATCTTTTCCGGTTCCGCTGGCGTCGCCCGCCCTTCCTTCACCACCAGCATCATCATTCGCCCGTCCCGCCCCAGTTGCAGATACCCCGATGGCTCCTTGCCAAACGTTTCCATCGCCTCTCCCGTAGCCACATCGGTCCGCGTAAACCGCAGCAGCTTCCAGGTCCCCGCCAACTCCTCATTCCCCTGCGCAGCCCCCAACCCAGCCGCAAACAGCAGCACCACACCCAACAAAAATGTTTTCATCGCGTCCCTCCGCGCCGAATCATACCCCAGCCCGACCTTGGAGCGCGCCGTTTGCGCACACCCCTCCTAGCCTTTGTAGTGGCCAGTCTTCAGACTGGTCCCTCCCGGGTCTCTTTTGGGTCTCTCTCCTCAAAACTGTGAACTGTAAACTGTAAACTTTTTCCGTGGGTGCCCCATGCGCCGATTTTGCGCGTGGGTCTTGGGTTTTCCGACCGGGTGGCCTTCCCTATGCGAACTTCGCATAGAGTGGGTCGTGGCTTTCTTTTCTTTAGGAGGTCGGAGCTTCAGTTCATCCCGAGCCTCGAAGGGCTCCGATTAAGCCTCCTCCAGAACCGGCTTCAGCCGCTGAGGCTTCGCCTTCCTCCGTTGCGACGGCGTCCCCTCACTCCACATCACGGCCGCAACGCAAATGTCACGTTGATTTGCGTATCGACCTCCACGGCTTCTCCATTCAACAACGTGGGCTGGTAGCGCCATTGCCTCACGGCATCGGTCGCAGCCTGAACCAATAAAGGATGCCCGCTCATCACTGCAATCCGCACCACGTTGCCTTCTGTGCCGAGAACCACGTTCAATGCCACAGTTCCTTCGATTCTTTTGTCTCTGGCCTCGTCCGGATAAACAGGATCGACCTTGTTGATGAGTTTCGCTTTCTGTACATTTCCACCAATCGTGACCCGCAGCCGTGGAGCGGTGCTAAGCGCCTGCATCACCCGCCAATCGAGTACACGAAATGCTCCATCGACGTACACAAAGTCTCCAAGACTGTACGGAGACTTGTCGTCCGCGCCCTTCCTGTCGGAAGCAAGATAGATTGCGTTAGGCTGTGCCATAGCTTTAATAACTTCCTGCGGCAGCCGCATCTTCGTATCGTCCGGCTTCTCAATCACGCTGACCTCGATCTGTGTTCTCCCGCTCTTAACTGCATCATCCACTCGTTTCTGCAACGCTTCCAGTCCGGTGGGCTGCAATTGCGTGTACTTAGCCTCGAATCGCGCTCCCTCCAACGGACCAAACGTCTTCACAAACCATTCCTGATGGTTCGGAATCGCAAAGTTCTCCAGATACGCCGTACTCTTTGCCGCATCTCCCGCCTTCACCGCAGCAAATAAATCCTCAAGCTGGCTCTTCAGCCCCTCCGCCGATTTCGGATAAGCGCTCGCTTCAGAACCTTGCGAAGCCGCCGCGGCGTTGGTCGATTGCGCCCAAACCCTGCAATCCGCAACCGGCCCGAGCATCGCCACCAGCACCAGCGCAAGCAATCTCATCCAAGCCTCCCGCAAAAGCCAATCAGCCCCGGTACCCACCACCAAAATCGCCTACCTTGTATCCCTTCGCGCCAATTTACACAAGTGCCACCGCCAACGTCACGCCCAGACGCAACACTAATTCACATTCGGTTCTTTAGCGCGTCGTGGGCGTCTCGGCTCCTGCCGGGGTGGCCAGTCTTTAGACTTGTCCCTCTGCGCAGTATGTATCTCTGTTGTCCCGAACGAGTGTGAGGCTTAAATCCAAATGTGATTCTTGTCGGCGAATTCTTTGCCAAGGATGTCAATGACTGTGAGACGCGATAAGAGCTCTGTGTCCCTGAGGAATCCGCCGTGCTTAGAGGCGTAGTTTCCTGCCTGAATGTAATCCATTTCAAGGTGAGTCTTGGTCAGGAGAATAAGCTTTTGCTTTTCTTCTACAAGAGTGCAAAAGAATTCCTTGTCGGTCTTGGAAAAGTCTTTAGCAAAGGTGCAAAAGGCGAGATAGGCTCCGGTTCTTTTGCCCAGTTCTCGGGTGTCATTTTTCTCTTTGTCTTGAAGACTGGGAATGTCTGAGCCCTCAATCCCTGTCTCAAAACTCTCCGCCGTTTTGCACTCACCAAAGATTACGTCGACGTCATTTCCCAGAATCCCGGAAGTCATCACCGCGAAATCCCTCTCGGCCCCGTTCGATGCATCTCGGTAGTCGAATGATGCAATATACTTGAAGTTGTTGTGGAAAAAATGGCCCAGGCTCACGAGGGCCGCTATGGCAGTTACACAACCTGCCATCTTACCGGGAAGAGTGAAAAGCCCGTCAGATATGCACTCCCAAGGATTCTCTTCCATCATTGGCATTTGTTGAGTGTGAAAGCAAAGCTTACATTTATATTCATCAGAGAATTCACCCAAGCCATACCAGGCGTTCCTTTGACAGCGCCCACACTGTAGCCTAATGCCCTGTCTTAGCACCCGCTTCAGGATTAGCGTCTGAAGCAGCCCGTGCGCGGTGGCTATCTGTTTCCTTCGCGTCATCGGAGTATTCTTGAGAAGGGTCGCCCTGACGTTTTCTATGTGCATCTGCCCTCCGGCAGACAGCCTATGGATGAGTTCTCTGACACCCGGATTTTGAAACATTCTGCATCCAAACAATCCTCCGAGCTGTTCAACAATTCTTTCGAGTGCCAGGCCTGGCGAACTAAGTTGGCGAAACTCAAAGTCGTAGTTTTTGAGGAACGATTTCAACACATCCTTTACCGCGGGTTCTGAAATTCCGAAGCTGTCGCGTTCGCCTTTTCGAACTACAGCTATTCCTTCCTTGCAGACTCTCGTTTTAGTCGACCTGAAACCATGAGCGACCTTGGCATTCACGTATTCGTCGCACTCTGGACGAAGCCATGGCAGTCGCCACGTATGGTCTTGATCGCCGCTTTCAAAAACGAATACTTCCAGAGCCCAATGCTGAGAGCGCGACGGTCCCGCAAAATCGCAATCGGGAGGATCAGGCTCCATGATGCCGTGGCCGTTGGTAAGAATCACAGTCTGGTTGTAGTCGGCCCCAATCGGTGAACGAACGGCTAGCTCAGGGGCGATTCGGTACCCGCGTTCGCCGAAGCGAGGAACCCAGCGCTGACAAGCGATGCCTACGAGTCCGAGACCAGCCAGCCACTGTCCGGCGTCGAACAATTGCTGCTCCGTCAGGCTCTTTCCCTTTATAACGGTCGGATGGTTCATCACGGTATCGTTTATGGGGTATGTTGCCTGCTCGCCAAATGCCAAAATGCTTTTCTGGAACTCCGCGTAATGTCCAATCGGCAGAGGAAAGACACGTGCGCCGGTCGCACGCAGGTTCCAGCAGTCCACGATGTCGAAAATATTGGTCGGGTCCATCAGGAAAAAACAATCGCTGTGAAAAAATCCGGGGCTCAGGATTTCGAGCCCGAAGGTGGTCAACTGAATTGGGAACAATCTCTCATCGAGAGCAAATGTCCTTCTGAACTCTTCATCGTATTTGGTCGAGGTCGCGCTGAAATTCTTAGTGAGTATGCTGATTCCACGTTCGTCAGGGTAACCACCATACCGTGCCAGAAGGTAAGTCTTAAGCTCTTCAGAACTGCCCAAGTCCATGTAGGAAAACGCTTGTTCTGGCCTCCGGAGAAATTGATGTACGCTTCTCCAGTATTTTCCAAGAAAAGGCCACACCTCAAGATAGAAGCCAATTTCCTCGCGCCCCCATGGATTCCACCGCAGAAATGAGCGGTCGAAGATGCGGGTTCTGAATGGTTGTAAGGCTTCAGGAAGCGAAACGTCGGAATAGTTGATTACGATATCTGGATCGAACTCTCGCAGAAGCCCAACAAGTCCCTCTTCGTACGTGCGGGACGGATGCATTTCAGAAGGACAGGTGCTGCCATCTAATACGACTATGGGGTTTAATATTCCTCCCCACAACGTCGTGTTGATTTGTACAATCTCTTGAAGGATAGAATGTTCGGGCTTCGCTAGCAGGAAGGCAATGCGAACCGGCCTGACCTTAGCATTAAGGTGCAAGACTTGGGTGGACTGGGTATCCGCCATAGCCGACATACACTAACACGTAGCTGCTCATCGTCAACATAACCGCGGTCAGTTCTTGAACTGTGAATTTTGCGATCATTCGAGACTAATACTATTAAAATAGGTATTGACTAAGGCACTGTTCCCGTGCTAGACTTTGGTGTGACACTTCGGCACCACTCGGTCTCGAGCAATCCCACATCGCCTCGAGCCACGTCAAAACATTCAATTCGCCCTAACCTCAATCATTCCCGCACATACGAGCTGGATCGCTGTAAGTCCAACTATTCCCGCACTTACGCAAATACCGGGGGGTGGGGGTGCTGCAAACCGGTCTCGCGAAACGTTTCCGATACGGGCCACGGGTCACGCTTCACGGGCCACGCATCCAGCGTATCTCCTTTATCATCTGCACTTATGCAACTGCAGATTCCAAAGGACTTCCACGGCCTGCAACTCCTTTCGATTCTGCACTTACAAAAAACACGGGGGAGGGGGTCTCGTCGCTCGGACCAATAGTTTCCGAGCCGTTCCCTAAACGAAGGCGTCCAATCCAGTGGCTGGCAATCAGAGTAAGATGACAGCCAACTGAGGAGGTTCCCCACATGAGCGAAATAAACCAAACTCCGATCTCAATGGTTTTCCGCAAAGCCTGCCGAACGCTCTCCCTGTCCATTCCCCTTTTGGTACTCGTGGCGTTGGCCAGCGCTCTGACTTGCCTGGCGCAAGACGCACCTGCCCCACGAACTGTGGACTTAGCCGCGTCCGACGGCACCAAGCTGAAGGCCACCTACTTTGCCGCCAGCAAGCTCGGCCCCGGCGTCATCCTGCTGCACCAGTGCAATCAGCAGCGCCACAGCTGGGACCAAGTTGCAGCGCACCTCGCCGCCTCGGGAATCCACGTCCTTACCGTGGACTATCGCGGATTCGGAGAAAGCGGCGGTACTCCAGTCAAAGATCTTCCGCCGGCGGACTTCGGAAAGGTGATGCAGGAAAAGTGGCCCGGCGATATCGACGTCGCCTTCGCCTATTTGCAAGCGCAGCCAGGTGTGAGCCACACCATCGCGGGCGCGGGCGGCGCCAGCTGCGGCGTAAACCAATCCATCCAACTCGCTCGCCGCCATCCCGAAGTGCAAACGCTGGTGCTGCTCTCCGGCAACACCACGCGGGACGGTCGCGAATTCCTCAGCAAATCCCAAAAACTTCCCGGATTGTTTTCCGCGGCGGATGACGATGGCGGCGCAGTCGAAGTGATGCAATGGCTCTATAGCCTTTCCAGCAATCCCGGCAGCAAATTCGTGCAATACCAGACCGGCGGCCACGGCACCAACATGTTCGCAGCCCACAAAGAGCTGCCGGACATGATCGTCGCTTGGTACCTGCAAACCCTGGTGAAAACGCCGGGAAGCGCACCAGCCGCAGCGGCCAGTTCACACCGCCCGGTCGATACCAATATTTTGCAGCTGATCGATTCGCCCGGCGGGGCCGCCAAAGCCCAGCAAAAACTGGAAGACGCGCGCAAGAAAGATCTAAAGGCAAACATTTTCAACGAAGACTTGGTGAACGTGCTCGGCTACGAGCACCTACAAGACGGCGACACCAAAGGCGCGGTGGAAATCCTGAAACTCAACGCCACCGCCTATCCCAATTCGCCCAACGTCTACGACAGCCTCTCCGACGCGTATCTAGCCGACGGACAAAAAGATTTAGCCCGCGAAAACGCCAAAAAAGCCTTGCAACTGCTAGCGTCCAATACCACCTACGACGAGCAGCGCCGCAAAGGCATCCAGGAAAGCGCCGAAGACAAACTAAAAGACCTGGGCGAAGCCGCAAAAAACTGAGCGGCGCTTCGCCACGAAAGAATGATGTCTGACTGAATAACGGGAGGGCGTGACTTCAGTCGCGCTGTAAGAGCAATCGCTTTGTAGGGGCGGCTTTACGCCGCCCGCTCCTGGGACTAACAGCAACCCAAGAGCACAGGCTGAATGCCTGTGCTACACCAGCAAGAGCGAACGTAGCACAGGCTTTAGCCTGTGTTCTCGGGTCTCGCGTTTCTCGTACGCTGTCATCCCGACCGGAGCAGCGGCGTCCTTCGCCGCCGAGCAGTGGAGGGATCGCGGCAACCAACTCAACGCCGCACAAATCACCTGCACCAAGAAACCATCCACCGCAACACCGCTTCCCGGAACATTCCTCACCCAAGCCTCGTATTCTCTATTGTCACCAGCCAAGAACCGAGAAACGAGACTCCTCGATGAAAACTCCATTTACCTCGTCACGCATCCTTTTCGCTTTACTCCTGTGCATTCCGTTCGCGTCGCAAGCCAACGCGCAAGCTCCAGCGCCCGTCCCGGAAGTAGCGCCAATTCCACCGATTCCAGACGTTGCGCCCGTTCCAGAGATTGCTCCTGTTCCGTCCGTTCCAGACGTTGCGCCAGTTCAAGACATTGCTCCGGTTCTGCCGCCACTTCCGCCAGATGCGCCGGCCGCAATGATCGCGACAGACTTCGAGCCTCCAACGCCGCCAGAAGATTTATCCTTCGTAGTTCCGGCCGTTCCACCGATTCCCCCGCGGCCGCCAGCCCCAATCGCTCCACCAGAATTCGTGCCGCCGGTCGAACCGCTTCTCGCGGTGCCTTTCGTCGACTCGCCGCCCGCACCGCCAGCGGTGCCGCCGGTTCCGACAGTCCCGGTGGCTCCACCATTTCCGCCGCAACCGTCGGCTCCAGCAGCTCCGCGAGTTCCGTCTCCTCTACGCGTTCCCGCGCAACAAATTCCAACAGCGCCACAAGCGCCCGCTACTCCGTCAGCAACGCCCGCGCAAACATTTCCATCCCTCGAAAGCATTCAGAATCAGGCGGATTTGGACAAAGTCATCATGGCGCTGAGCCTGGCGCTCTTCGACGCCTACAATCGCTGCGACCTGGACGCGTTCCGCAGCTTTCTCGCGGAAGACATCGAGTTCTACCATGATCAAGGCGGAATAACTTCAGGCGCTGCAGCCTTAACAGAAAGCGTAAAGAAAAATATTTGTGGAGGCGACGTTCGTCGCGACCTGGTTCCCGGAACGTTCCAGGCAAATTACATGAAGGGCTACGGCGCAGTGGAACTGGGCACACACCGCTTCGTTCACCCCAAATCAAATAACCCAACCGGCGAAGGCAAATACATCAGCCTGTGGCAATACAAAGACGGCAAATGGCTAATCACCCGGGAGATCAGCTACGACCATCACCAAGCGCAACCCGACGCATCGAAAGCCGCGCCAGCGAAATAGTGCACGCAACGATTGGATCCACTGTGCTGCATTCCCGCCGCGATCCCTCCGCTCCGTGATTGGCGTCAGCGCCGCGCCAATCACTCCGGTCGGGATGACATGCCATTTGAGTACGTTGCGCGTGAACGTTTTTCGGAATGGAGAAGTGCGAGAATTGGTCGTGACTGTGCGCGTGCGCTCAGAGCGAACCGCGCAAGCCAAGCGCATCGGCATTTTCGCGCAGCGCAGCAATGCAAAACGTGATGTGCTCGTCGAGAGGAACGCCGAGTTCTTCGGCGCCTTTGATGACATCTTCGCGGCTGACTCCGCGAGCGAAGGCTTTGTCCTTCATGCGTTTTTTCACCGAGCTGACTTCCAGATCCAAAATGCTTTTTGATGGACGCACATAAGTGCAAGCAGTAAGAAATCCAGCCAATTCGTCGCAAGCAAACAAAGTGTGTTCCAGCACGCTTTGCCTGGCGACTCCAGAATATTCGGCGTGCGAAAGAATCGCGCGAATCGTTTCCTCCGAATAACCTTTTTCGCGCAGAATCTTCGCGCCTTCGGCAGGATGCTCGCGGTCCGCGGAATGCTCCGCGTTCGGCCAGCGCTCATAGTCAAAGTCATGCAGCAGCGCCACAGTTCCCCAAAGCTCTTCGTCCGCGCCGTTTTTGCGCGCATACGCTCGCACACAGGCTTCGACTGCGAGCATGTGTTTCCGCAAGCTCTCCGATTGCGTATATTCACAGACCAGGTTCCAGGCATCTTCCCGCGAAGGCATTCGGTTTCCCCTCTATCCGTTGGTGTGGAGATCGATTCTATCGTACAACGCGGGGCGGTTTTGCCGTTTCGCCGACGGCAAACGCGACGGAAGCGTTCAGAAGCGGACGGAACCGAAAATATTTTGGTTCAATGTGGGAAAAAGCGGCGAAACGCAAAACAGGCGAAGACAGCAACCAAAGCACAAGATGTAGCGATGCACGAAGCGGAGATATACAAGGGGCTGAGGAAATGGAGTTTCGCCGTCCGGAAGGACAGGCGAAAACAGGGCGTAAACACGGAGAATACCGGGCGATTCTCTTACGATTTATTGAAAAATACTCTTGACACATTATGGTGAAGCAAGGGACACTCCCCTCGCGCCAGTAACTGCCTTCCCCCCAAAGAACGTTCCGACGTTCCTCACCTATCCGCACGCCGGAAAAATCACAAGTCAGCGAGGAGTACCGGTGTCTGCACATATGGAAAAAGAAACCATGCTCAATTCTTTGGAAATAGATCGGGAAGTGATTCGGTGCAAAACCTGCGGGCTTGTGCAGTATCGTACGCGCACCGGAAACTGCCGGCGCTGCGTGCATGCGCTGCCCCAGAGAATGGAATATCTGATTCCGGAAGAAGCGGTGCAGGAACAGGCC